>OJOG01000395.1_pt1 | contig 19603 bp, 20 predicted proteins | sample 1598101 | NCBI WGS metagenome assembly OJOG01 (sample SAMN03922460, study PRJEB24848) | human gut metagenome | isolation source: stool sample | host: Homo sapiens | place: Germany | collected 2009-11
AAGGAGTATCGTCGGCAGCGTCAGATGTGTATAAGAGACAGGGTCTTTCCGCTTCCGGTCGGTCCGATCATTAACATATTGGACTTTTCAATCTCTACATCTGCCTGATCTCCTGCAGCTACCCTTTTATAGTGATTGTAAACAGCAACCGAAAGCACCTTCTTTGCCTGGTCCTGTCCTATTACATAATCGTCCAGAAACGCCTTAAGCTCCTCCGGAGTAACAAGATTTATATCATCCTTAGCGCTGCTTTTGTCCTCATGGCCATCTACGCCTTCTTCCTCAAGAATCTCGGCACATATATCTATACACTCATCGCAGATAAAAGCTCCATTAGGTCCGGAAATCAAACGATTTACCTGGTCCTGTGTCTTACCGCAAAATGAGCAGCGAATCTTTCCGTCGTTTTTTCCTGCCATTATTAACTCCTTTTATTGCATGAGGGCATCCCATATGGGGTACCCTCTTAAATTCATCTAACTTCTGATTATCTGTTTGTTATTACACTGTCTATGAGACCATACTCTGCGGCTTCCTGTGCTGACATATAGTTGTCTCGCTCTGTATCAGCTGCAATTGTCTCGTATGGCTTGCCTGTATTGGCTGCTAAAATTTCGTTTAATCTCTTCTTTGTCTTTAAAATATTTTCTGCAGCAATCTGAATCTCAGTAGCCTGACCCTTTGCACCGCCAGATGGCTGATGAATCATAATCTCTGCATTTGGAAGAGCATATCTCTTGCCCTTTGCACCGCCTGCAAGAAGGAAAGCTCCCATGCTTGCTGCAAGACCGATACAGATTGTTGAAACATCACACTTGATGTACTGCATAGTATCGTAAATAGCAAGTCCTGCTGTAACCATTCCACCCGGTGAATTGATGTAAAGGTGGATATCCTTATTCGGATCCTCGGACTCAAGGAATAAAAGCTGGGCAACAACAAGGCTGGCTGTTGTCTCATTTACTTCCTCTCCAAGGAAAATGATACGATCTTTTAATAATCTGGAGTAAATGTCGTAGTTGCGCTCTCCTCTGCTGGTCTGTTCAATGACATATGGTACTAAACTCATATAAAATACCTCCTTTATAAAAGCTCAAAAGACCGGCTCAGAAAATAGGCTTCTGAGCCAGTCAATCAAATCTTGATTCAAAAATCTTATTCTTCTGTAGACTCTTCTGCATCAGCCTTTTTCTTTGCCTTTGCACGCTCTTTAACGTTGTCCATGATAAGATCTACGGCCTTTGTGATAGCAATGTCTTTCTTCATAGACTCCTTCTCAGCATCTCCCATGTACTCTTTAAGCTTATCAGCCTCCATGCCGTATGCCTTAGCCATCTTCTCTACCTCAGCATCGATATCTGCATCAGTAACCTCGATGTTTTCCTCCTTGGCAATCTGCTCAAGTACAAGGCTGCTCTGGATACGTGTTGTAGCCTCAGGACGAACCTGATCCTTAAGCTGGTCAACTGTCATGCCTGAGAACTGTAAGTACTGCTCCATTGTAAGACCGCTCTGTGCGATTCTCTGAGCGAACTCCTCAACCATTGTCTCACACTGAGTCTCAATCATTGCCTCAGGAAGATCCATCTTTGACTTATCGATAATCTTCTGGATAGCCTCATCCTCTTTAGTCTTCTTAGCTTCTGTCTCTTTCTTCTCTGTGAGGTTCTTTTTGATTTCCTCTTTGTACTCAGCTAATGTATCAACACCTGCTGCATCCTGTGCAAACTCATCATCAAGCTCAGGAAGCTCCTTAGCCTTGATCTCGTTGATCTTAACCTTGAATGTAGCCGGCTTTCCTGCAAGGTCAGCTGCCTGATACTTCTCAGGGAATGTTACATTGACCTCAACCTCATCGCCTGTGTTCTTTCCTACTAACTGATCCTCGAATGTATCGATGAATGTGTGCGAACCGATCTCTAATGGATGATTCTCACCCTTTCCACCCTCGAAAGCTACTCCGTCAACAAATCCCTCAAAGTCGATAACTGCTGTATCTCCCTCTGCTACAGGACGATCTGTAACTGTAACTGTTCTTGCATTTTTGTTTCTCTGGTTCTCAAGCTCAGCGTCAACCTCTTCATCAGAAACTGATGTGTCGATCTTTGTAACTGTAACGCCCATGTACTTACCAAGAGTAACCTCAGGTCTTACAGCAACCTCTGCTGTGTAGATGAAAGGCTGTCCCTTCTCAATCTGAGTAACCTCAACTGTTGGGCGTGAAACAATGTCAACACCGCTCTCGTCAACTGCACCTGCGTATGTCTGCTGCATAAGAATGTTTGCTGCATCCTCGTAGAACACACCTGCTCCATACATTTTCTCAATCATAGCTCTTGGCACTTTTCCTTTACGGAATCCAGGTACGCTAATCTGTTTCTTCTGCTTCTGATATGCAGAATCCAATGCTTTCTCTAATTCCTCAGCTGCTACCTCAATAGTAAGCTTCGCCATATTATGCTCTAAATTCTCAACCTGTACACTCATGTCAATCGTTATCCTCCTTAAAAATATATATGAATGGTATGTACATCAAATGTAATGTGGGCATGCTTTATAAACTGCTAAGCCCAGTCATTGGATGATTATAACACAACAAATCCACTATTTCCAGTGTTTTTTACATTAAATTTGCTTTTGTGTATAATTCCATAAATTGTCAGCAATACCAAAACATATTTTTGTCATTTTACGGCATAATATTTCCATACACATACAGCTTGTGTATAACGTTTTAAAAGGAGGTATTGCATTATGGCAGCATCAAGTAGTAAAAAGGCTTCTGTACCGGAGGCAAAAGAGGCTATGAGCCGTTTCAAGGAAGAGGTTGCTTCAGAGCTTGGAGTTCCTTTAAAAGAGGGCTACAACGGTGACCTTACTTCTAAGCAGGCCGGTTCAATCGGTGGCGAGATGGTCAAGCAGATGATCATGAAGCAGGAGCAGCAGATGAAATAAGCTCTGCAATAGCAGGCTTCAAATGTACGCTTCAAATGCAAGCATAAAAAGAGGCCGCGCACCATGGGGTTGGTGTGTGACCTCTTTTGTTATAATACAGGGGCTTGCCGGTCTAGTATACCAGTCCCTGTCGAATATGCTCTACTGTGGCATCGTCTGTGAAGTATCTGACAAGCTCGAGTGCAAACGCAATAGCTGTTCCCATTCCACGACTTGTAATCACATTGCCATCCACAACTACAGGCTGCTCAAGCCACTGTGCACCGAGCAGCTTTTCCTCAAAACCCGGATGACAGGTAGCTTTTTTGCCCTCAAGTATATGATTCTCACCGAGCACGCTAGGCGCTGCACATATCGCTGCAACAAGTTTTCCCTCAGCGGCAAATCTCTTAATTGTCTTTACTACGGTCTCATCCGCGCCAAGGTTTAATGTACCCGGCATGCCTCCCGGCAGTACGATTGCATCGTAGCTGTCAAAATCAGCCTGTGCCTTTGTGGTATCTGTCTTAAATGTCACCTGATGAGAGCTTGTCACCTCGGCTTTTTCCGTGATTGATATGGTTTCAATCTCAAGCTTTGCTCTTCTAACTATATCTACTACTGTAAGTCCTTCAATCTCCTCACAGCCGTCTGCCATAAAAATTCCTACTTTAATCATATTTCTCTCCTTTATTTTTCTTTGATAATACTATGATACCTTTTGACCCTTTAATCATACTATAAAAAGCTGCGGTTCGTCCTTGAATTTTTAAATACCGGTCATTATAATCATATATAAATGATATGAGGGTAAAACAAAAGTATAAACCGTAACTATAAATCTACCAGTAACCTGAAAGGATATACCATGGAAATCGAAAGAAAATACTTACTTAAACAGCTTCCTTCCAATTTAGACAGCTACGCGAGCAAAAAAATCGCCCAGGGCTATCTGTGCACCTCGCCTGTTGTCAGAGTCAGACGCTCAAATGACAGCTATTATATGACCTACAAGGGAGCCGGTCTTATGGTGCGCGAGGAGTACAATCTTCCTCTCACAAAAGAAGCCTACGACCATCTTGTCCAAAAGATTGACGGTCGTCTCATCGAAAAGACACGCTATCTCATACCTCTTGACGGTGGTCTGACCGCAGAGCTTGATGTATTTGAGGGTGATCTGGCTCCTCTTACACTTGTGGAGGTTGAATTCGACTCTGTCGACGCAGCAAATGAATTCACAGCGCCTGACTGGTTTGGCGAGGATGTCACTGAATCCGGCAAATATCACAACAGCTATCTGAGCCGATTGGAAAATTCATAGTACTGCCTGGTCTTTATCGTATTCTTTAAATCATCATACCGCTTTTGCAATGGACCCTCAGGAACTACAACATCCATAACCACCGCTATGTCATCTATAAGGCGGTCGGTTATGATATCCCTCATTGAAATAAGTATATTGTACTTCTCTTCAAAGGTATCCGCATCAAGGAACTCCAGCAAACGCGGATCCGGTGCCTGGCCTTCATCTGCATCCGGTGCCGGCTCATAACATGCCTGTGTCTGAACACTCACAGCTTCAGGTGCATTAGCTGCAATCGCATTAGTGCTCAAAGAGATACTCTTTCCCGACATATCCTCCGGCTTATCCTTAAGTGTGATCTTCTCAAATCTGTATTTCTGCTTCACATCAGGATATTTCTCATGGTCCACCTCGCTTACAAACATGTCGAGTGGTCTGGCGTATATCCCAAAATCATCATATAAAGCCTGATAAATCACAAGCTTTTCCCCTGTCTCTGAATGTGTTGCCACTGTAACTATCTGATACAGCTTATTCTTAAAGTGCCTGTAAAGCTCTCCGGGCTTTGGTGTTCTGTCCATCATTTCTGCCTCTTTTCCTATTATTTAAAAGTTGTTAATCATGTCTAAGCCTTCCCCAAGGAAATCTCTCTCAAACTCCAGATTGCCGCTATATCCCATGGCAATCAGATCCTCAACACTGCCAAACATGCTCTGTGTCTCAGCCTCTATAATCTTTGCACCGTCTGCCGCTTTGGTATGCAGTGTCTGGCAGTTTCTTGAGTGCTCCTGAGCCATCCTCTGCTGTGCCTCGCTATGTCCGTGCATAGCCTCAAGCTCTTTTTGTGTCGTATCATCCGCAAAGCGTGCGTTATTTTTCACGGCCCTCTGCACTATATCCGGATTGCTCTGCTGTGGTCTCTGCTGTGGCTGTACTCTCTGCTGCATCCGTGGTCTCTGAGGCTGCTGTGCTCTCTGCTGCATCTGTGGCTGTGGTCTCTGCTGATATGTCTGGTTCAATGCATTCATACCCGACTGAACTGTATTCTGCATGCTGTTCCATATCTGCTGTATCTGCTTCTGCTGCGGTCTCGGTTTGTTTGGCTGCGTATTTTTGCTGCCTGCGTTCTTTGATTTTTTATTAATATAAAAAATTGCTCCTAATATAATAGCCCAAATTATAATATCCATATTCTGCTCCTTTATCAATCTGCATTTTCTATGTCAATCCCTGAATATCCTGCACATATCGCGCAGTATGTACTCTGCTGTCTGTTCCGGCTCCCATTGCTTTGCAACGCCCACAAGCAGCGGCTTAAGCTCCGACAGTATCCTTGCCGTGCGCCGGTCTGTCGTGCCCTCATACTTATCGTTTATGGCCTCAGCCTGCTTCACACATGCCTCAAGCTGCTTTAATATATCCTTCCAGAACTCCTCGTAATATATCTCATGCACTCTCTTAGTCTTTTGTGTGAAATTTAGCTCTGCAAGCTCTTTGTTGCTGTGCCCCAAATAGAAATATGACAGAGCAAACAAATCAGGCTTTTTCCTTTCAAGCCCCTCATTTGTCAGGTGTATCAGATTCTCTATCTCACTCTGTAAAATGATACCGTTGTCAAAGGATGACAGATATCTCTCCCCCTGCTTTACAACAGAGTCCAGAGTCGTGTGAAAATCCGTGTCCACCTTGCTGATTAAAAATTCATCGTCAAACATGCCGCTTTTCGCTTTGCAAGCCTTTATCAGCTCTCCAAAGTGCTTCCGGTCTGTTCCTGTGAGCTCACAATACCCGATAACTTGCTGCTCAAGCTCCTTTAAATCTGAAAGCAGGCTGCTTAAGCCTGTCTTCACGCCATAATAGCGCTTTGCAACACCGGAGGAATTCTTTTTGGTTTTGACATACAGCTTAAGCCAGCTGTTGACCACTGTCATGTCGGCACCTGCCGTATCCATCGCTGTCTTAAATTTCTTTTCCGTATCACTTAGTCCTAAAATCATCACACACCCTCAAACATCATTCTAAAACTATATAATAACAATTCTACACCATTATCATATTTTTTTAAAGAGCCTTTTTTCGCTCTGAAAAGCCTACTTTAATCGCAAAAAAGGAAGCCATACAATAGCTGTATGACTTCCTATATACTCTGCATGTTATTCGCATCGTCGTGCAAATGGCACGAGCGGCTTTGTTATGATAGCAAAATCAGATTAACGACCGAACTGCATATCGTTGTTACCTGATTTTGTTGTGAACATCTCAAGCATGTTGATTGGATCGTTGTAATCCATAAGCCATCCCTCACGGGCGAAATCAAACTGTCCGTCCTTACGGCTGTTAAGGAATACGTTCCACTCCTGCTGCTCAACCTTTAAGTTGATACCTACCTTTGAAAGATCTGCCTGAATAGCCTCACCAATCTTTACATTTGACTCTGAGTTGTTTACAAGGTATGAGAACTCGACAGTCTGGTTTACCTGACCTGTGCTCTCATCTAATAATCCGATAGAAGCAAGAAGCTCTTTAGCCTCCTCAAAGTTCTTATCGTAATCTGTGCCGTAGTAATCTTTGTTCTTGAACTCGCCACCGTTACCATCTGTAACGCCCTCTGGGATAAATGTTGTGGCAATCTTCTGTCCGCCCTGGGCGATTGTATCGATAATGTACTGACGATCGATAAGAAGACAGATTGCTTTTCTGAATACCTTAGCCTGGTCAGCATCTAATCCAAGTTCTGAGTAGAGCTTAGAGTTAATGTTGAAGCCTACGTAGTATGTTCCAAGGTTGTCAACTGTGTAGAACTCGCTTGTCTTCTTAGCTGCCTCAATCTCTGCTGTAGGAATTGAATCAATAAAATCAAGGTCACCGTTCTGGTAAGCTGTGTAAGCTGAAACATCATCAGATGTAAGCATTACGTTCATCTCATCAACTGTTACATTGTCAGCATCCCAGTAGTTAGGATTCTTAACATATGTCATGCTTGAATCATGCTTCCACTCCTTGAGTGTGAATGCACCGTTTGTAACGAACTTGTCGCTTGCATCGTTTGCCCAGTCATCATTTCCCTCTACTGACTTCTGGTTTACAGGGAAGAAGAATGGGAATGCACATAAGTCAAGGAAGTATGGTGTAACTGCTTTAAGCTTGACAGTAAGAGTCTTTCCATCATCAGAAGCTACTACATCATCAGCAGCAAGACCCTTTGTATCATCATATCCTGCGAATACTGCGCAAAGGTAGCTGTAATCTGCAGCTGTCTTAGGATCTGCAGCTCTCCTCCAAGACCACTCGAAATCCTTTGCAGTAAGCTCATCACCGTTTGACCACTTAAGACCGTCACGCATTGTGAATGTGTATGTGAGGCCATCCTCAGAAACCTCATAGCTCTCTGCACATGCAGGCTCAAGCTTGCCCTCAGCGTTGTAACGCATAAGACCCTCAAAGCTGTTTACTGCAAGACATCCGCCGTCAACAGTACTGTTTAATGCAGGATCGATATGATCAGGCTCTGATGCCATGAAGATGTTTAACTTTCCGGCATTCTTTGTGTTCTTTGCATTGTAGAAGTATTTCATACCCTCTACTGTTGAGTATACGTCTGTGACATAATCCTTGAGCATATACTGGTCATTGTAGTAGTAAAGTGGAATAACACACCATGTATCCATAAGCATATCCTCTGCCTGGTGCATCATCTCTGCACGCTTTGCAAGATCTGCTTCTGTACGGATAGAATCTACTAACTCGTCATAGCTTGTCCAGTCTACGCCTGCTGATACAGCAGTATGAGAAGTGCCGTTAGCAGATGTGTCGTTAGTAGATATTTTGCCCTCGCTCTTGCTTCCACAAGCAGTCATGCCAAGTGCCATAGCTGCAACAAGAGTAAGTGCTACTAATCTCTTTTTCATCTTTCTTCCTCCTAATTAATTAATATGAAAAATAAATTTATGTTAGAACCGGCACATGTGGCTTAAGCTATATGCCGGTAAAAACCTTATATTAGCGGTTGAAGCATGCAACCATATGTCCGTTTCCTCTGTCTGTAAGCTCCGGACGTGCTGCTGCACACTGTTCTGTCGCATATTTACAACGCGAACGGAATGGACAGCCGCTAGGCATGCGAAGAGGCGAAGGAACATCTCCCTCAAGCACGATTCGCTTGCTGTGTCTGGCAGTCTCAGGATCCGGGATCGGAACCGCTGAAAGCAACGACTGTGTGTACGGATGGATTGGATTGTCCATCAGCTCATCCGCATCTGCAAGCTCCATCATATGACCTAAGTACATAACAGCTATTCTATCAGAGATATGCTGCACTACAAGCAGATCGTGCGCTATAAACAGGTATGATAACCCTCTCTCCTTCTGCAGATCCTCAAACATGTTGACTACCTGGGCCTGAATTGAAACATCAAGTGCCGATACCGGCTCATCACATACGATAAACTTCGGATCTACTGCAAGCGCTCTTGCTATTCCGATACGCTGTCTCTGTCCACCCGAAAACTCATGTGCATAGCGTGTGGCATGGTCTGCGTTTAATCCAACTGTCTCCATGAGATCCATAATCATCTCATGGCGCTCTTTTTTGTTACTATAGAGCTTGTGCACATCGAGAGGCTCTCCAATGATATCCTCAACCGTCATACGAGGGTTGAGTGATGAATACGGATCCTGGAATACCATCTGCATCTGCTTACGGTAAGGATGCATATCCACATCTATCTTCTTCTCACTGTCAAACAATACATTGCCGTCGAACTCAATGCGGCCTGCTGTAGGCTGGTACAGACGTAAAAGAGTACGTCCTACGGTTGTCTTTCCACAGCCTGACTCGCCAACAAGTCCAAGCGTCTCACCCGGCTTTATGGCAAATGACACATCATCGACTGCCTTTAATTCCATCTTTTTAAATCCGTCATGAACAGGGAAATACTGCTTCAAATGGTCTACCTTGAGCAGGTACTCGTTGTTATTTGTCTCATTACTCATTTGATTTTCCCTCCTCCATCATATTCTTAATATTCATCCAGCATGATGCGAGATGATCCTCTCCAACCCAGATTTCCTCCGGCTTTTCGGTGAGACATATCTTCATAGCGGCATCACAGCGAGGGCAGAATGCACAGCCATCTGGCATGTTGAGCATATTGATTGGTGTGCCTCCGATAGGAACAAGCCTGGTTTTTGAATTGGTCTTTGTAGGGATTGAACGAAGCAGTCCCTTTGTGTACTCATGCGCCGGGCTGTAGAATATGGCATCTGCTGTTCCTCTCTCACACACACGGCCGCCGTACATAACTATGATCTCATCACACATTGAAGCAATGACACCCAGATCATGTGTAACCATGATGATGGCCATGCCGAGCTTTTCCTGCAGTGACTGCATAAGCTCAAGAATCTGTGCCTGGATAGTCACATCAAGAGCTGTTGTCGGCTCATCTGCGATAAGGATATCCGGCTCACAGGCTAATGCCATAGCTATCATGACACGCTGTCTCATACCACCGGAAAGCTCATGAGGGTACTGATTTACACGCTTCTCAGGCTCATTTACTCCTACAAGTGTGAGCATCTCTATAGCGCGCTCCTTTGCTTCCTTCTTTGTACGGTCTGTGTGAAGAAGCACTGCCTCCTCAAGCTGGTAGCCTACCGTAAATACCGGATTAAGCGATGTCATAGGATCCTGGAAAATGATTGAACAGCATTTTCCTCTGAAATCTGCCATTTTCTTTTTATTCCATTTGGTGATATCCTCACCCTTATATTTCACTGAGCCGCCTGTGATGGCACCATTCTCAGCAAGAATCTGCATGATTGAATATGCTGTAACTGACTTTCCTGAGCCTGACTCTCCTACGATTCCAAGAGTCTTTCCCGGCTCAAGCTTAAAGCTGACACCGTTTACAGCTGATACGTCTCCGTTATCGGTCTTGAAGGTAGTGTGCAGATCAGATACTTCAAGAACAAACTTATTATCTTCCATCTTACTCACTCCTTACTATTTCGATAATTTAGGGTCAAATGCATCTCTTAAGCCGTCACCGATAAGATTCAATGTAAGAACAATGATACAAATCGTAAGCGCCGGAAAAATAAGACGCAATGGGTAGCTCTGGAGTCCGCCACGCGCTGTATTTGCCAACGAACCAAGTGAAGGCATAGGAGCCGAAACACCAAGTCCGATAAATGACAGATAACTCTCAGTAAAGATGGCTGATGGTATCTGAAGCGCTGTAGTAATGATGATTACTGACAGACAGTTCGGTAAAATGTGTTTTCTGATAGTGCGGGCTGATGATGTTCCGATACACTTTGCTGCGAGAATGTACTCATTCTGCTTGATGGTAAGAATCTGACCTCTTATAAGTCTTGCCATTCCTACCCAGTAAAGCAATCCAAACACTATGAAAAGTGCAATCATGTTGACACCAAGCTTTGAAAGCACTGTACCCTTTATTACAGGTGTCAGCACCTCATTTAATACAACTGCAAGTAAAATGATGAGCAGCATATCCGGCAATGAATAAATGATATCTACTATTCTCATCATAACCATATCTACCTTGCCACCGCAGAAGCCTGATACGGAACCGTAAATGATACCGATTATAAGCACAAGCAGTGATGCAAACACACCGACTCCCAGCGAAACACGAGCTCCGTAAACAACACGGATAAAATAGTCTCTTCCGAGCTCATCTGTGCCAAAAATGTGCGGGAACAGCTTCTCACCTGCATCAATCTGTGCCTGCTCAGCATCGCTGTACTGGAAAGGTCCTAAGTTCTGTGCACCCTTAACGATATCTGCATAGCCGTAAGGCACAATCTTTGGTGCCAGAAGAATAACCAAAATAAGTAAAACCAAAACTATAATAGAACCCATAGCCAGTGGATTTTTGCGGAGTCTCTTAAGACCATCCTTAAAGAAGGTAGTTGACTCACCCATAACCTCCTGCTGGCGTTTCTCTTCATCTGATGCCTTGGCAAAATCCTTCATATCGAACTTGCTAAGGTCAATCTGTGTGGAGAAAGGAGCTCTCTTCATATTATCTTTCATCTTTATCTCTCCTTAATCAAGCTTAATACGTGGATCAATCACTTTGTATACAATATCTGTAATGAGGTTCGCGCCTACCATGATGACAGCAAGGAAAAGTGTTGTGGCCATAATCATTGTGTAATCACGGTTTGTGATACAGCTTACGAACTTGGAACCGAGTCCTCCGATATTGAAAATACTCTCAATAACCATTGAACCTGTGAGGATACCACCAATCATAGGTCCCACATATGTGATGACCGGAATGAGCGCATTACGAAGCGCATGTACAAATATAATCTTGTACTGATGTACACCCTTGGCCTTTGCCGTACGGATGTAATCCTGTCCGAGTGCATCAAGCATTGAAGTCTTTGTAAGTCTTGTAATATATGCCATCGGTGAAAGTGACAGTGACAGCACCGGAAGTAATATCATGTTGCTTCCTGAGCTGAAAGCCTGCACCACGCCAAGCTTTATACAGAAGAAATAAAGTAATAACGTAGCGATGACAAATGACGGCATCGACGTAATCAGTGTGACGAAGAATACTATAACTCGATCCGGCCACCTGTTTCGCATCAGCGCTGCTATCGAACCGAGCACCACTCCGAATACTATCGCAGTGAGCGCCGCTAAGAGTCCAAGCTTCGCTGAAATCGGGAAGCTCTCCCCGATGATATCTGAGATCGGACGGTCTGTCTTAAGACTAACACCGAAATCTCCGTGCAGCACGCCTGCCATGTAATTCTTGTACTGGACTATAAGTGGCTGATCCAGTCCGTAGCGTGCCTCAAGCTCTTTCATTACCGCCGGACTCTTTGCCTTCTCCGAATTGAATGGACCACCCGGAATTGCATTCATGGCAAAGAATGTAATAAGACTGATAATGAAGATTGTAAAAATAGCGAGAATAACTCTCTTTACAATGTACTTACCCATATTTTTCTCTCCCTCTTGGATTTGTATCGATAATGCATTATTTTTATTTTTTAAAGCATTATCACTGCACCACGTCAAAGTATTTTGTCTAATACGCAAAAAAGTGCGAATGACGTCATTGTCATTACACACTCCCTAATCTTGCTGTCTGATACAACTGTCGTTCTGACGCGAACAATTCTTTTTTATTATACACAGAAATCATGCTTTGTCAATTGGATATATTTTCCTATATTGTTTTCATTTCTGCATAAAAATTAGTCATTTTTTTATAATACTCATTAATAAGGGTAATTTATGCAGTTTATAAGCATTATTTATACATTTTTATTCATTTTTATTTTTGCATTAAAATATTAATTTTCAGTGCATGATTACTTTGAATTGTTAAGTACCGGCGTTATTCTGGCATTAAACGGATATTTGGTGTATAATTACATATCATTATATATCAAGGAGCCACCTATGCTTACATACGACGATGCACTCAATCTCAACTACTATAAAAAAACAACCTTTACCGGCTGGATGAACGGCATGCGCTTTCTCATAAAGCGTGAGGAGCCTGTCATCAAGGAAGCCACAGAGGATACACCCGAAGAAAAGGGTGAGCCAATATTTCATGCCTGGATATGGCCGGGGCCATATATTTTTGACCTGACCGACGACAGCAAAAAGACTGACAATACCTTTCCATTTACAGATGACGGAAAAAAACAGTGTGTAGACTGGATTAATGAGGTCATTAGTGCACACTCAAACGAATATCCGAAAAATAAAACAGATGGAGAAAACCTCTAAAAAACTCTTGACTTCTCACCAAAAATATTGTAGTATACGTTTTGTGAAAAAACACAAGGGCTTGTAGCTCAGCCGGTTAGAGCGCACGCCTGATAAGCGTGAGGTCGGAAGTTCGAGTCTTCTCAAGCCCATCCTTGTAATAAGCGTATTATGAAAGCCACGGATTGCTCCGTGGCTTTTGTTTTATGTGTATCTACACCTGCACAATGCGTCCGTGTCTGCCTATTCCTTTAAAAAATCCCGCATTTACTCCATCATACTTTTTGGCACTGCACTCAGAAATCATAAGCTGCTGCTTGTATTTGTAATCATCCCACTCTAGAATTGCTGTGACGTAGGGCTGTTCCTCCATTACACGCACAGTCGTTTTTTTCTTTGAAAACACAGGGTATTTTCCGCAGTACCCCTTTTGAAGCAGCTCCTGTTCAAGCGCTTTACGCTTTTCTTTTATGCGTTCATTTATCTGTTTTCCGTAATTTCTCTCCGGATAATCCTTTGATGCCTTTATCACAAGCTTATAAATATACTGATAAAGCGGTACTCTTTTTGCATCGGCTAAATGTCTGCTCAAAAGTTTTTCCGTTTTCTCACATGGATTTGCCCTGTAGCGTGCAATGAGCTTAAGATAATCAGTGTCCGAAACCTCCCTGCAAAGCTCCTCCATAATGTCTATTCCCTCTACACGGGCCGGAAAATGATACTCCATCAAATCGTCAGGTACCGGTGTCCATCTGCGAAACGGCGCAAAGTAAATAAGGCTCTGGATAAAGCATTCTGTCTCGTTGCAGTATTCCTTTCCCATGTACATATACTTATCAGCGATTGTTCCTACCATATATACAAGCATGCGCCACTGCTCCTGTCCCTTTACCCAGAAATGTCCTATTTCATGGTATTTAAAGCATGCCTCATGCACATGCAAATTATCAAACCAGAGTGTGACCACATTGTCCTGCTGGTGCAGAATGAGTCCATAACCTTTTTCACTTCCTAAAACCAACGATGCCGAAATAATTTCTTCCTCGCTATGATAATCGCCCTTTAACACTGCATTTTCCACAGTCAGATAGCATTCCACCGCGTCATTCATGATATATGGGATTATATATTTGTCGTCACTTCTGCATATATCAAATGAACCGTAATCAAAGAGCTCTGCGAGCATGTAAAATGCGCGTGGCATATCCTCTTTTAAGCCAGGAAGTGCTTTTACTAAATCCTTGTAAGCCTGCATTGTGGTATCCTTTCGTATAGGAAAAATGATAAAAAAATAAGAATTTCAGAAGTAATAAAAACCTCTGAAACCCTTGTAAATAGTACGGGCAACAGGACTTGAACCTGCACGGTCTCCCACTAGAACCTAAATCTAGCGCGTCTGCCAATTCCGCCATGCCCGCAAACACTTTGACAGTATATCATTTTGTTTCATGTGTGTCAATATTATTTATCACATTACAAAAGTGAACTATTCACATTCAAACAGTATTTCCACAACAAACCGCTTCCCCTCAAGCCTTGCTTCAATACTTCCGCCCATTCTCTCCACAAGCTCCTTTGCAATCGAAAGCCCAAGCCCGCTCGATGATATACTCCTCGCCTCATCGGCTTTGTAAAAGCGCTCAAACACCTTGTCCACGTCTATATCATCAGGATTTTTTACATCATTTGAAACCAAAATATGGACAATCCTATTTTTTGAAGTACGCTCGTCATCTGAAGCCCTGCAATTGCACGAATCCTGTTGCTTCATCTGTATGCAGATGCTCTTCTGCCCATGCACCAGTGCATTTTTTATCACATTCTGAAACACCCGCCTGAGCGCCTGCACATTTGCAGTGATAAATATCGTGTCCTCACATATATCAAGTGACGGCTCAATGCCCTGCTTTTTCCACTCCTCATAATACGAAAACACTGTCTGCTTTAAAAGTCTGCTGACACAGCAATTTGACAGCTCCAACTTAAAGCTGTCATTTTTAAGCTTTGTGAACATAAAAAGCTCCTCGAGCATATCCTTAAGGCTTGTGATGCGCTCCTGGATGATATCTATATAATGCTCCTGCGCACTCTTGTCAGTCTCATCCCTAAGCAGCTGAAAATAGCCATCCAGCGAGGTAAGCGGAGTGCGGATATCGTGCGACAGGTTTGTGTACGTGTCAGATATCATCTGCTCCTTTTTTGCCGCCGCCTCACGCTGCCTGTGCCATTGCTCTAAAAATCTGTTTATGCGCTCCTTAAGTCTTCCGATATCAGCCATGTTGGTATCGGTTAAAAGGAGCATATTTGTATCCTTTTCGCATAAAAAATCAAGCTGTTCATTAATGTCACGAAGCTGTGCCCTTATTTTTACGAGCACAGCTATTAAGACAGCTACCGAAACTGCAAGTATTACAGTCAGTATTTTCCAAATCATGTTTTATTCCTCATTCAAAACACATTATATATCCCTGCGTTTAAATACACCGTACACTGCAATCAGTGACACCACTGCCCACACAGCGGCTACCGCAAATGCACCGCCTAAGGTCTTTGCAGACGCACTCAGATCAAGCTTAGAAATCTGATTAACAATAAGGTAATCATTTATATCAAAGTTCTTTACTCCGATTTTTTCAATAAGTATATTGATTCCACTGAAAATCAGTGTAAAGATACCTGTACACATGCACACAGCGATAATCATGCTGATTACATTGTTTTTTATAATGATTGCCATTGCCATGACAAAATATACAAATAAAAGTGTGACCACATACTGGCTGCCAAGCATCTTAAATAAGTCTGCTGCATCTCCGAATTCTGCTCCATGTAAAAACAGCGGAGTCGCGATACACTGGACGATCACATCAAGTGCCATAGCCACAAGTGTAAATACCGAAAGCGCTATCATCTTTGAAAACAGCAGCACTCCACGGCACTTCACCTGTCCGCCTACGCTCTTTATATAGCCGCTGTTTAGGTCTGCTGTTGAGAAGAGCACCGTAAATATTGCAAGTAAAAGTGCCAGGTCAAGACCCGCTATATCGCTTTCAACCATATCGGCTATGGTCGGCACCTCATCTGACATGTCGGATTCATCCATTTCAAGCCCGACTGTTGCCGTTGGTCCATTTGACGATTCCACTGATGCTGTATCGTATTCATCTGCTATCTCACTGTCTGACTCACTTACCATAGTGACATCATCAGTTGTTTCCACGATGCTCTCTGTCGCCATGCTTCTGACAAGAGCTGTCATACCGCTCATAGCTATTGCGAGTGCCATAGCTATTACAAGTATAACATAAGCTGACTTTGTATGTATCAGTCTGTAAATATCCATTCTTACCGCATTAAACATTTGTCGCACCTCCTGTGATACTAAGGAAATATGTCTCAAGCTCCATTCCTGTGACCGCTAGCTGTGCCACCGAAACTCCTGCTGTGACCAGCGCTGTATTTAAGGCGGCGCTATCATTCAGGCGCTCATAGACATCTATATGATTTTTGTCCACTATCATGTAGTGCACAAAGCCCATCTTATCGAGCACAGGCACTGCTTTATTTGGATTGTCCACTGTCAGTGTAATCTTCTCACTGCACTTGGAAAGCAGCTCCTCTCTGGTAATTTCCTGAAGCAGGGCTCCATTATTTATAATGCCGTAATCTGTGGCAAGCTTTGAAAGCTCCTCCAATATATGGCTTGAAATAAACACAGTCATATCCTGCTGTGCACACAGATTCTGAATCGTATCACGCACCTCTGCAATTCCCTGTGGATCAAGTCCGTTGATAGGCTCATCAAGCACTAAAAGGTCAGGCTCTCCAACCAGCGCCATGCCGATTCCAAGCCTCTGCTTCATACCAAGTGAGAAATTCTTTGTTTTTTTCTTTCCCACATTTAACAAACCTACCTTATCAAGTATGCCCTCTGCATAGCCCTTTTTACTGATGCCGAAGAGACGGCACTTCATCTCGATATTTTCCTTCGCCGTCATGTTTGGATATACACCCGGTGCCTCAATCAGGCAGCCCACTCTTGAGCGTACCTTTGACAAATCCTTTCCAGCGTATCCAAACATGGATATCTCTCCGCTTGTCGGCTTTGCCAGACCACCGATCATTCTCATACAGGTAGTCTTGCCGGCACCGTTTCTGCCGATAAATCCATAGATTGCACCCTTTTTGATGTGGATATCCACATTGTCAACCGCTTTCTGGTGTCCATACTGCTTGGTCAGTGCCTTTGTCTGCAATAATATTTCACTCACAATCAAATCTCCTTTTCTTTTATTCCTTAGCAACCCTTTAATCATAATATAAATGTAAAATCCTAATACATCGCTAACAAAAAGTAAAAAAAGAGTAAAGCTTGTTTACCTTTACTCTTTCATTTTGTAACCGATGCCCCACACTGTCTCTATGTACTCGTCATCGGTCAGCTTTTTTATCTTCTTTCTGATATTGCTGATGTGCACATCAAGAGTCTTTGTCTCGCCAATATACGGCTCATCCCAGGCATATTCAAATATGTCCTCCTTGGCAAACACCTGTCTGGGATGCGCCATGAGAAGCTCGAGTATGGCAAACTCCTGCTTTGTGATGCCGTCAACAGCATCATCAGCTACATAAAGCTGTCTTGAAATCCGATCGAGCACAAGCTGTCTGTGCTCTATTTTAACGGGTCCCGCTATGTATGTATTTGCAGTATCTCCCTGCCCGGTCTCATTTTCTGCTTTTGTCTGGTTTTCCCCTGCCTGGCCCGACTTTGAAGGCACATCTGCCACCGCATGACGCAGCTGCACAGCCACTCTGGCAACGACCTCCTTTATCTCAAACGGCTTTGTGATATAATCATCAGCGCCTGCCACGAGCAGATTGATTTTCTCATCCAGCTCATCCTTTGCCGTAAGTATTATCACCGGAAGTGACGCATCCATCTGCCGTATCCGTGCCAGAAGCTCCTCCCCTGAAAGCCCCGGAAGCATCAGATCCAATAGCACAAGCGCATAGGCTTCCATGTCCAGCTTAAGTAAAAGCTCTCCCTCTGTGCCTGACCATGCCTGCCTTGTCCTATATCCGGCTTTTGAAAGCGCTGTCGCAAGCAGATCATTAATGTCCTTGTCATCCTCTATTATGAGTATCTCCCCGGATTTGTTGTCTGTCATAATATTCCCTTTCTCTATCCATTGTACCACTTCTATAATAACACCTCTATACTGACAAAATCATACCGGACGCATTTATCTCACTATGCGTCCTATTCATTTGAATCCGCTATTCAGTTGTTTTTGCAAACTTTAGTTTAGTGCCAATACACACCAAAAAAACAACAGTAACTTTTTATATTCTAGAAATATCCCTCGACTCCCTGCACCAGTCCGTCTGCCAGATTTTCAAGTGTGGCATCGCTGTGGTCAGAGCATGCGTTGCCAAGCTCTACATCCACTGATGGTACCGTGCTGTATGAGGTCTGTGTCAGGTCTATCGCCATTGAGCCATTACCGTTTATCTTTGCTCCATGAGCGCGCAGTCCTTCTATCAGGCTTGCCCCAAGTGCATCATGCTGCTGCCAGTGTGATGCAACCGGCTCCATACCCTTTATGCCTCCAGGCACTGATATGTAAAAGCAGCCCTTATCGTAGCTTAGTCCGTCGCCATCCCAGTGCAGAGCGATATGACAGTCTGCCGCATTATTACAGATGACAGTACGTGCCACATTGTCAAGCTGCACATCGCTTCCGTCTCTTACCATAAGCACATCATAGCCTGCCGCAAGCAGCTTGTCCTTTAATATCTGCGCCATACGGAGTGTGACAGAACTCTCCGGTGTACCGTCATTAAAGGACATACCACCTGAAACTGCTACTGCTTTTGTTGCGCCTGCGCCTGTTGTACCACCTGTGGTCTTTGCAGAGCCGTCCGGATGACAAAGTGTCTTCACCGAAGTTCCTCCGCTTGTACCGTGTCCGGCATTGACACCTACTACTATGTTTTTGCGGTTTGCTGTAGCCTTGTACATGACCGCACAGCCTGAATTTATCGCTGAATGGTCTGCATACTGCCATGAAGGATTTAGTGATACTGATTCTCCATTCTCATAGGATGCTCTTTCTACATACTGATAAGAGGAATTATTATCACCTGAATTGTTCTGCTCCTCGTCCGGCTGTTCGGCAGTCTGTTCTTCCTGCTGCGCTTCTGTCTGCTGCGTGTCTTTTACAGCCTCTGTTACCACCTCTGTCACGGCTTCCGTTTCCGTAGGCATCTCGACCTTCTCTACAGCCTGTGTCTCTGTTTCAGGCTCTGTCGGTGTATCCTGTGCTTTTTTGCCGCATGATGCAAGGGTAAATATCATCATGCCTGTAAGTAATATTGCGGTAAATCGTTTCATTTTATGTAATCTCCGTTTATATAATTGAATTGTGTACCAGTATGTATCAGCGATACATATAGATACTTTATACATATTATAATAAAGTTCAGGAATTTTTTCATCTTTTTTTGTTTTCTAAAAAATAAACTAAAATTGCATATATGGTCATACAAAATAAAAATATATATTCACATACAGAATACTCACTCAATGTAATGAAATG
>OJOG01000451.1_pt1 | contig 17537 bp, 8 predicted proteins | sample 1598101 | NCBI WGS metagenome assembly OJOG01 (sample SAMN03922460, study PRJEB24848) | human gut metagenome | isolation source: stool sample | host: Homo sapiens | place: Germany | collected 2009-11
GTTTATTCTTATTTTCCTCGTGATTGTGATCGGCGTGTCCTTCCTGCTTTTTGCCTGGCGGGCCGGCTCGGTCGCATCGGCGGCGTCCTTCTCGGGACTGTCGCGCGAATCGCTCCTCATGGGAAACAATCTGCTCCTCGTCGCCGGTATGGCGATCGTGCTCTTAGGCACGCTTTATCCGCTTTTCCTGGATGCTGTCGGAGGCGGCCGCATCACCGTGGGCGGGCCGTACTTTGAGAGCGTCTTCGGCAGCGCGATGGTGCCGCTTGCATTCCTTGTGCCGGTGGGTGCTGTCTGTGCTTGGAAGTCGCAAAGCATTGACCGCATGGGTCGTCTGCTGGGACTGCCGCTTGCTCTAGCGCTTGTTTTGGGACTCCTCACGCCGGTTCTTCTGGGGGCCTGGTCGACCGTGATGGCGCTTGCTGCATTCCTCGCCTATTGGATTGTCTTCGGCGCCGCTGCCGACTGGGTGCGCTACGCCCGTACGGCCCGTGCGCAAAAACGCAGTGTGTTCGGACAGACGCTTCCCTGGTGGGGCATGCATATTGCCCATCTGGGGCTTGCGCTGCTCATTTTCGGCGCGGCTGCCAACGGGATTTATCAGGTGGAGCGAGGGGCGGCTATGCAGCCGGGTCAGACTGTGCAGGTGCGCGACGTTACGCTTCGCTATGACGGCTGGAGCGAATACCGCGGTCCCAATTACACGGCCGCTAAAGGCGTACTGACGATCGTCAATGATCAGGGCAAAGAATTCGAGCAGCTTTTCCCGGAAAAACGCAACTACGACGCCGTGCAGAACATGACGATGACGGAGGCGGCCATTCTTCATCGACTGACCGAAGACATCTACGTGTCGCTTGCTTCGCCTACCCCTGACGGGGAAGGCTGGGTGGTGCGCGCTTATGTGAAGCCTTTTGTGACACTCATCTGGATCGGTACGCTCTTCATGGCGCTGGGCGGACTCCTCGCAATGGCAACGCGTTCGACCAGAGCGCCTCAACTGCGTGAAATGGGAAAGCGCGCTGCAATTTCAGCAGCCGGCACCGCTGCGGCATGCTGCGTTTTGGCGATGCTTGCTGCCCCGGCATCAAGCTATGCGGCAGAGCCGCTCATGGGATCCGTCACGGCTACCGAAAAATCCAAAGCGGCAGCAGCTTTCCTGGACTCAGCGCCCTCACTGGGAACCGTTGAAAATTCGGCCGATGCCTTTGCTAACCTGAAAACGGCTGAAGCTAAGCCCTCTGAGTTTGATCCGGCAGCCAATCCTCGCGTGCACAACATTGCATCTCAGCTTCGGTGCCTGGTTTGTGCCAACGAAACTATTGCGGAATCGAATGCTCAGCTGGCAGTGGATCTGCGTCGAGAAGTGGCCGAGCAGGTTAAAGCCGGCCGTACAGATGACGAAGTGGTGGCTTTCATGGTCGAGCGCTACGGCGACTATGTTCTCTTTAAGCCGCCCTTTAAGGCCAAGACCTGGCTTTTGTGGCTCGGGCCGATTGCATTCGTGTTTCTGGCCTTCTGGGGCATGGTGCGCATAGTGCGCATCCGCCGAGAAGATGCGAAAGCCCGCAGGCTTGCTGCATCTGCAGAGTCGCTCGCCTGCGCCAAGGCTTTCCTCAGAGGTGAAGTCGAATATGTCGACGGCGGCTTCGCTACCCGGCAAAGTTCGCTCAAGCATGGCGTTCAAACTCGCGGAGCATCAGAATGAAATACGAAGTGATCTTCTGCATTTTTGCGCTCGTCCTGACGGCGGGCGTTGTGGGTGCCTTTGCTTGGGCGCTGCTCGGTCACTCCAAGGGCGGCCGTGCTGAAGAAGCGCGCACGGCTGATAATCTTGCGGGACTTCGCGAAGAGTATGCCCATCTTGTTGAACAGCAAGCGGCCGGCCGTCTGACGCAGTCTGCATTTGCAGAGCGAGAGGATGAGCTTGCGCTCCGCGTACTCGAGGAGACTGAGGAAACGAAGGATTCCGCCGATCCGTCGCAGGTGCGCAAGGACGCGGACAATGCCCGCACGTCGCTCATTACGACAGCGGCGGTTGCGGTGATGATTCCGGCGACAGCGGTGGGTGCTTATCTTTGGTACGGCGACTTTTCCGCACTGGATGAGCGTGCTGTCGAACAGGTTCGCTTGGCTGCGCAGGCGGCGAAGTCTGAGCGCGACATGCAGGGCACGATGGCTTCGCTTGAAAAAGCCGTTCAGAGCAACAAGGACAATCTTGAAGCGTGGGAGCTTCTGGCTGAGCAGTACAACGCGACTGGAAACTTAAGTCAGGCGGCGATCGCCTTTGAAAACGTGGTGCGGCTTGCGCCGAAAAACGCCAACGCCTGGGCTGAGCTCGCCGACTTGACCATTGCACTTAATCCGTCCGATCTTTTGAAGGCCGGTGAGATGGCAGAGAAGGCGCTCGCAGTCGATCCTTGACACCAGAAAGGTTTGATGATCGGCGCGGCAGCGGCCTTTGAACGCGGCGACTATGCTCATGCGGCTGTGCTTTTCGACCGTTTGAGAAAACAGATCCCGGCAGGCAATGAAGTCCATGACGCGCTGACGCAGCAAATCGAGATGACGCTCGCGGCAGGCGGCCTCAAGGCAATTCCCAAGGATGACGTGGGTGAGAAGCCCGAAACGGACCTGGAGAAGATGATGAAATTAGGGGGCGGCATGCAGCAGGCGCCTGAGCGCGGTCAGGACGGCGTGGGATTGAATCCGCTTAAACGCTGAAATCCTCCATACGAATAAAACGATCAAGGCTAAAAAGGCCGGAGCATCGCAAAATGGTGCGTCGGCCTTCTTTATTTGAATTCGAGTCTGTATTGAAAGGCAAAATAATAGGTGCTCAAAGTCTTTTCAGACGGTGTTTTCGAACCTGCTGCAACTCCTGTTTTCTGGCCGACCAACGTTGAAAAAGAAGCGAATCGAACAACCAAATCACTTGAATTTCAACCAATTGGTCGACAAATGATCGACACATTGAGAGTGGTTGATAAGGTCGGGGTTGGGGAAGGTAATTTACCTAGATGAGCAGAGGCGAGCGCAAACAGGTCATGGATAGACTTTTCGCCGTACTGCGGTCGGAGTGTGCTTGCAGCCACGCATCATTGGTGCCTAAGAGACACTTTTCGGTGCATGCCGGTTTCTTTCAGACTCTGTTTATCCCTTTCCGAAAAAATGGATGGCGGATACAGACCGGGAGGAGCATTCGAAAGCGGCCTTGAGGACTGAACTTATTGCGGTCCTCGAACCAGCCTTCGAATGCACCTCTCCCCAAGCTTTGATTTACCGATCTCGCTCAGCCGCAGCATCAAGAAACAGAACACAAAACGGAAGGGTATCCATCGTGGCACTTATTGCGAAAACTCGACCTCAAGCGGCGCTCGTACTGGCCGACGGCACGGTCTTTCAGGGTGAAAGTACCGGTGCGGCAGGTCTTACGGTTGGCGAAGTTGTCTTCAACACCTCGATGACGGGTTATCAGGAAATCCTCACGGATCCCTCCTACACGGGCCAGCTCGTGACGCTTACCTGCGCGCACATCGGCAATGTCGGCGTTAATCCCGAGGACATGGAAAGCAATGCCATTCACGCAGCGGGTTTGATTGTCAAGGCGGCTGCTGATGTGCCGAGCAATTGGCGCGCTCGCCAAAGTCTCCCGGAAGCTTTGAAGGATGCCGGCGTGAAGGCGATCTGCGGCATTGATACGCGTGCGCTGACCATTCATCTGCGTACGACCGGTGCTCAGGCCGGCGCGATCATCGCCAAGCAGATGGGTGATGAGCTCACCGATGAGGATCTGCAGCAGGCGCTTGAAGCTGCCCGCAGCTGGGGCTCAATGGCCGGCCAGGATCTGGCAAAGACCGTTACGACCGATCATGTCTATGACTGGACGGACGGCAGCTGGGAGCCTTCGCGCGAGGGCGAGCCTGCCGGGTTCCGCCGCGCAGCGGTTTTCCCGTATCACGTCGTTGCCTATGACTTCGGCATCAAGACCAATATCCTGCGCCTCCTTGCGGATCGCGGCATCCGTGTGACGGTCGTGCCGGCTCAGACGCCCTTTGAAGAAGCGATGAAGCATCAGCCCGACGGCATCTTCCTTTCGAACGGTCCCGGCGATCCTGCGCCTTGCACATACGCCATTGAGGTGGCGCACAAGGCCATCGCGGCCAAGCTGCCGCTTTTCGGCATCTGCCTCGGTCATCAAATCATGGGGCTCGCCGTCGGTGCGAAGACCCTCAAGATGAAGTTCGGCCATCACGGCGCCAATCACCCGGTGGAAAACGTTGAAACGAAGCGTGTCTACATCACGAGTCAGAACCACGGTTTTGCGGTGGATGCCGATACACTGCCGGCCAATGCCCGTGCCACGCACCGCTCCCTCTTTGATGGCAGTCTGCAGGGCTTTGAGCTCATTGGACAGCCCGCATTCTGCTTCCAGGGGCATCCGGAAGCGAGTCCCGGTCCGCACGATATTGATGTGCTCTTCGAAAAGTTTGCGAAGAGCCTCGCCGGCCGCCGTGCCGGCTGATGGGCCCAGCGAAGTCGACAAAGCACAGAACAAACGAACTAGAAGCGAATCATGGCGAAGCGTACAGACATTCAATCTATTCTTATCATCGGTGCCGGTCCGATCATCATCGGTCAGGCATGTGAATTCGACTATTCGGGCGTGCAGGCCTGCCGCGTGCTGCGCGAAGAGGGGTATCGCGTTATTCTCGTGAACTCCAACCCCGCAACCATCATGACCGATCCGAAGACGGCGGATGCGACCTACATCGAACCGATCACTTGGGAAACGGTGGCGCGCATCATCGAAAAAGAACGTCCGGATGCGATCCTGCCGACGATGGGCGGCCAGACGGCGCTCAACTGCGCAATGGATCTCGTTCACCACGGCGTCCTCCGCCGCTGGGGCGTTGAACTGATCGGCGCCACTCCGGAAGCCATCGACAAAGCCGAAGACCGCGAACGCTTCAAGAAGCTGATGACCGAAATCGGTCTTGAAAGCGCGCGCTCGGGTGCTGCTCATACGCTCGAAGAAGCATTTGCTATTCAGAAGACCGTCGGTTTCCCGGCGGTGATCCGTCCGAGCTTTACGTTGGGCGGCACTGGCGGCGGCATTGCCTACAACATGGACGAGTTCCTGGAGATCGTTTCGCGCGGTCTTGAATTGTCGCCCACCTCGGAAGTGCTCATTGAAGAGTCGCTTCTCGGCTGGAAGGAGTACGAGATGGAGGTGGTCCGCGACAAGGCGGACAACTGCATCATCGTCTGCTCGATCGAAAACCTGGATCCGATGGGCGTTCATACCGGCGACTCCATTACGGTCGCTCCCGCACAGACGCTCACCGATAAGGAATATCAGGCGATGCGCGATGCCTCGATGGCGGTGCTTCGTGCGATCGGCGTGGATACGGGCGGTTCGAACGTCCAGTTTGCGGTTAATCCGCAAAACGGCCGCATGATCGTCATCGAAATGAATCCTCGTGTTTCGCGTTCGTCTGCTCTGGCCTCAAAGGCTACGGGCTTCCCGATTGCGAAGATCGCAGCCAAGCTCGCCGTGGGATATACGCTTGACGAACTGAAGAACGAAATGACGGGCGGAAAGACCCCGGCGTCGTTTGAGCCTGCCATTGACTACGTGGTCACCAAGGTGCCGCGCTTCGCTTTCGAGAAGTTCCCCGCTGCCGACGATCGCCTCACCACGCAGATGAAGTCGGTGGGCGAAGTCATGGCTATCGGCCGTACGTTCGAAGAATCTCTGCAGAAGGCGCTCCGCGGTCTCGAAACCGGCAAGTGCGGTCTGGATCCCATTACTACCGACCGTTCGAAGATTCTGTGCGAAATTGCCGAACCCGGACCGGAACGCATTTTCTATGTGGCCGACGGCTTCCGCATCGGCATGACGGTGGAAGAAATCTTCGAGCTTTCAAAGATTGATCCCTGGTTCCTGCGCCAAATTGACGACCTCGTGAAAGTGGAAGCGTCTATTGCCGGCCACAATCTCAATGAACTCGATGTCGACGACTTCTGGGCATTGAAGAGCCGCGGGTTCTCCGACAAACGCATCGCCAAGCTGCTGGCAGACTGCCACGAAAATGAAGTGCGTGAAGCTCGCCGAGTGCTCGGCGTCGAACCCGTTTATAAGCGGGTGGATACCTGCGCAGCGGAATTTGCCACCACCACGGCGTACCTCTATTCAACCTTTGAACGAAGCCGCATCAGCGAAGCTGATCCTACCGACAAGAAAAAGGTGATCGTGCTGGGCGGCGGTCCCAACCGCATTGGTCAGGGCATTGAATTCGACTACTGCTGCGTGCATGCTTCCATGGCGCTTCACGAGGACGGGTGGGAGTCGATCATGGTGAACTGCAATCCGGAAACGGTCTCCACCGACTACGACACTTCCGATCGTCTCTATTTCGAACCGGTGACGCTCGAAGACGTGCTCGCCATTTGTGAAATTGAGAAGCCCCAGGGCGTGATTGTGCAGTACGGCGGTCAGACGCCGCTCAAAATCTGCCGTGAACTCGAAGCCCACGGCGTGCCCATCATCGGCACAACGCCCGACGCGATTGACTGCGCGGAAGACCGCGAACGCTTCCAGAAGCTCATCAATCAGCTCGGTCTGCTGCAGCCGCCCAACCGTATTGCGCACACGGAAGAAGAAGCGCTTGCCAAGGCCGAAGAAATCGGTTACCCGATTGTCGTTCGTCCGAGCTACGTTCTCGGCGGCCGTGCGATGGAAATCGTGCATACGCCCGAGCGCCTCGTCAAATACATGCGCGAGGCTGTGAAGGTAAGCCCGGAAGAACCGGTGCTCCTCGACCGGTTCCTCGACGATGCGGTTGAAATGGACGTTGATGCGGTCTGCGACGGAGACGTCGTAGCTGTTGCCGGCGTCATGGAGCATATTGAACAAGCCGGCGTGCACTCCGGCGATTCGGCCTGCTCGCTGCCGCCCTACAGTCTGGCGCCGTCGCTCGTTGCGGAAATTCGCCGCGAAACCCGCGAACTCGCCAAGGCGCTCAAAGTGGTCGGCCTCATGAACGTGCAGTTTGCCGTTAAGAATGCCCACACCGAAGAACCTGTGGTGTACGTGCTGGAAGTGAATCCCCGCGCTTCGCGTACCGTGCCGTTTGTTTCCAAAGCAACGGGCCACCAGCTCGCCAAGATCGCCGTGCGCTGCATGGTGGGCGACAAGATCGCCGATCAGGGTCTGACGGTTGAAGAGCTCGAGAAGGCGCCGAAGTACTTCTCCGTCAAGGAAGCGGTCTTCCCGTTTGCGAAGTTTATGGGGGTCGATCCGGTTCTCGGGCCGGAAATGCGCTCCACGGGCGAAGTGATGGGCATCGGCAGCGACTTCGGCGAAGCGCTTCGCAAGAGTCAGCTTGCCGCGGCCTCTAAGCTGCCGTCTTCGGGGCTGTGCTTCCTCTCTGTGCGCGACAGCGATAAGCCCAAGGTGACGATCGCAGCCCACGAACTTCATCACGCCGGCTTCAAACTGATTGCCACAGCAGGTACGGCCAGAGTCATTCAAGCGGCCGGCATTCCCTGCCGCAGCGTGAGCCGTGTGCATGAAGGCCGCCCCAACGTCATTGACCTCATCAAGAATAAGGAGATCAACCTTGTCGTGATGTCGGTGGCCGAGCATGAGCACGAACTCGACGACGCCCGTGCCATTCGGCAGGTCTGCCTCGCCGAGCAGACGACGTATTACACAACAATGGCCGGCGGCCTGGCCGCTGCCGAAGGTATCCGCCGCAGCGAACTCTCCGAAAAGGTTCGTGATCTGCAGCATCTTCAGGCCGGCGTAGTGGATTAATACGTATATCTGAATCGAGCCCAACAAGCAAAGCCGCCGCAGCGCCTGACACAGGTGCTTCGGCGGCTTTTGCTATTGATGAAGGGCGCTTTGAGCGTGATGTCCGCGCAGATCACCTGACCAGCCGCTCTGTTTTTGAGGGATGCGGAGAAGAAACAACGGGGTTGTCGCCATTGATTCCTAAAGGGAAAAGGCATTGGCGCACCGCAGGGGTGTCGTTCGGCTGCTATGCTGCTTCGTATTCATCCCATTTGGTCGTATGCTGCCATGAACTTCGAAACTTTCCCTTCAGCTGCTCATAGGGATAAAGACGGCTTATTCCTCGAGAATTCTTCGGAAAATTTCCAAAAGAGTCTGGCTACTTCATTTGCCGATGCGGCTATTCCTTCGGAAGCCGGACTGCGGACAACCCTTCTCGCCAACGATCCGATTCGTCATTTAAAAATACTGACGGCGATTGACGATGAGCTTAGCCATGCTAGCTCCTTTTCTATCAGCGTTGCCTTTATCACGAAGTCCGGCATTGCGCCGCTCCTTCTGACGCTGCAGCGTCTTGCGGCCGAGGGTGTGCATGGGCGCATTCTTACGACCGATTATCTCTATTTCACTGAACCCGGCGCATTGCGGCAGCTTCTGGCACTGCCCAATTTAGAGGTTCGAATTTTTCGCACGCAGGGGGCGGCAGGGTTTCACACCAAAGGCTATATCTTTCACAGCTCCAATAATCTTCTGCGGATCATCATCGGCAGCTCCAATTTAACGCTCTCGGCGCTCACGACCAACCGCGAATGGAATACGCGCATCGTTGCTTGCGAAAGAGGTGAGCTCGCTCAGTCGATCCTCGCCGAATTTGATTCTCTTTGGTCCGATGCCGCATCCCGCGATGCAGCGCTGGAAATGGAAGCGTATGAGCGGGAATATCGTCAGCTCGGCGCTGCTCAGCTCGAAGCCCGCAAGGCAGCGGTCAATGCTCAGCCAACGATTAAGCCGGGCTGCGCGGAGCCCAATTCCATGCAGCAGGCTTTTCTCGCTCGGCTTAAAGCACTCAGAAGCAATGGGGCTGAGCGCGCACTGCTGATTTCTGCTACCGGTACGGGCAAAACCTTTGCAGCCGCCTTTGCGGTGCGCGATGCCATCGCTCAATTTCAGCGTACCCCTTCAGCCCACGCTCCTAGAGACCGAGAATGCCGACATTCGCAGCGCTTTCACATGCTCTTCATTGTTCACCGAGAGCAAATTGCGCGGCAGGCTTTGAAGAGTTTCCGCATTGTTTTGGGTGATGCCGCTGGTTCCTTCGGGCTGCTTTCGGGAAATGAAAAAGCGTCGGGATGCGACTTTGTGTTTGCCACGATGCAGACGCTTGCCAAGACGGCGGTGCTCCAGGCGTTTCCTAAAGATGCCTTTGCCTTCATCATCATTGATGAAGTGCACCGAGCAGGCGCGGAGAGCTATCAGCGCATCATGAATTGGTTCAAACCAGCCTTCTGGCTCGGGATGACGGGCAGTCCGGAGCGAACGGACGGCTTTGATATTTTCAAACTCTTTGACCATGTCATTGCGCATGAGATTCGTCTCTCCGAAGCCCTTGAAGAGAATCTTTTAACGCCCTTTCATTACTTTGGGCTCTCTGCCGGAACGGAAGACGAGACGGGCGAAGGAGCAGGTCAGCTGCCGGATTTCACAAATCCGAATTGGCCTGAGCGCATCGAGCACGTTATCCATCAGGCGGAGTATTTCGGCTCCTGCGGTGACCGCGTGAAAGGCTTAATTTTTGCGGGCAGTCTCGAAGAAGCTCGCGCCGCTGCGGCCGCTTTCACGCGTGCAGGGCATCCGACGATTGCGCTTGACGGTCAAACCGCTCAGGACGAGCGCGAAGCAGCGATTGAGCGGCTCACGCACGGCATGGGTCCCAATCGGCTCGAATATATTGCTACGGTTGATATTTTTAACGAGGGAGTGGATATTCCTGAGGTCAATCAAATTCTGATGCTGCGCCGCACGGAAAGCGCAATTGTGTTTGTGCAGCAGCTCGGCCGCGGGCTGCGCCGTGCCGCCGACAAGGAATATGTGATTGTGCTCGACTTTATCGGAAACTATGAGAAAAACTATCTCATCGCGACAGCGCTTTCGGATGATCGCTCGTATTCGAAAGAAAAGCTTCGCCGCTTCGTGACGACGGGGGCTGAGCGCATTCCGGGGGCTTCCTCAATCCACTTTGACGAGGTGGCCCGCAGCCGTATTTATCGGGCAATTGACAGCGCGTCCCTGAATTCCGTTCGACTGCTTCTGGATGCCTACAAACTTTTGAAATATAAGCTTGGCCGGATACCCGAGCTCGCTGATTTTGAGGAACATGCGTCCATCGATGCTTCCAAGTTCCTGCTGCGGAAAAGGTTGTCCTACTACGATTTTTTGGTGCAGTATGAACCCGACTATTCAGAACGTTTGTCAGATGCCGCGGTCAAGCGTTTGAGATGGTGCTCGAATCTTTTGGGGTCAGCGCTCAGGCCGTCGGAAGCTTTGGTGCTGCAGGCTGTGCTTGAAGGTCGCAGCGACCTGCGTGCGGCGCTGATCGAAAAACTCAGTGCGGAACCCTACAACTTCAAAGCCTCGCCGGCGCATCTGCGGAATGTGGAATGCGTGATGACCGCGAAGTTTGAGCGTACGCTCAATGACATCAAGCGAAATGCCGGCTGTGAAGTGATTGAAGCGTTTGACGATGTCGAAGACGGAAAGAGGGTGCGCCGCTGGCGGGCAGATCCGCAGTTCGTCTGCTCTCTTGCGGATGAACCGTCATTTCGCCGGCATTTGGAGTCGCTCACCCATTTTGTGCTCAATCGCTGCCGCGCATGCGAAAGTCATCGTTGGGAGGACACGTTTTTGCTGCTCGGGTCGACCTACACCTATGAAGATGTCTGTCGGCTGCTCGATTGGGACCGCAATATCACGTCCATCAATATCGGCGGCTATTTCTACGATGAGAAAACGCAGACCTTCCCCATATTCATCAATTACGAGAAGCAGGCCGGCGCGATTGCTTATGCCGACCGTTTTATTTCGCCGGCAGAACTGATCTCGCTCTCTAAGGTCAATCGACAGATTGATTCGCAGGATGCTCAGCGCATGACGCAAAAAGGTCAGTACGCTTCGATTCGAATACTCTTATTTGTACGCCGCAGCAAGGACGACGATGAAGCCAAGGCGTTTTATTTCCTTGGCGCAATGCACGCTGCCGCAGCGCCGCAGCCCGTTCGCCTTGCCAATGGCCAATCGGCGTTTGAGATGCACTGGCGTTTGGAAACGCCCGTGGAAGAGGGGCTTTACGAGTATCTCACCGGACGCAGAGGCTAAAGCGGGTCACGCGCCTATACACAAACTCCCGGCGAAGGCTGCGCGCGTCATTGGGTGCGCCATTTCGCCGGGAGGTGCAAAACGTCCAAGCTGAATGCGGCTCCCTGCCGCATTCAGGATGCCGATTATTTCTGCTCGACAAGTTTCTGGAAGTCCGCATCGAGCTTAGCGAGACTCTGATCAATGTGCCGGCGGTTTTGCTTCGTCCACTCGCGCTGCTCGGCAATCGCGGCATCTGCGGCTGACAGTGCTTTAGTCAGCTCTGCGGGCTGAGGACCGCCTTCAGTCTTGCGGTTGGCAACAATCGCGGTGGGATTGAGGGTGTCGCGGAGCTCTTGTTCGCTCATTGGGCAGACTGGATTCCCTTGCGGATATTCACTCTTGATGACCTCTGCATAGATCTTCTTGACCTGTTCATACGGGAAGTTGGTGGGCGACAGGTTGTTGTTTCGGGCATAGGTGACGATATGGCTCGCTACATGATGACCCACGCGGAATGGGAGCTTATATTCGCGCATTAAAACGTCCGCAACTTCCTGAGAAGCTGTCCAGTCGCTGTTGAGCTCTTCAAGCGCACGCTCAGGATTCACGCGTAGCGCCTTGATAACGCGCGTGAACTGCTTCAAAAGCGCGGAGGTATCGTTGGCGAGTTTGGCATTGGCCGAAACGCTCTTGGGGTCACTCATTCCGGGCGGGATGTTGTGGGCCTTGAGGATGACTGTCTGCGCCTGACCGATTACATCGCTCGCGGCAGCTCTCGTGTTGATCATCAAGCCGGGATTGCGCTTTTGCGGCATCGCAGAGGAAACATAGGTGTTGTCTCCGCCTTCCTGCAGCAGGATCCAGGGACGGGGCTGCGCATACTGAACGGAAACATCCTGAATGAAAGTGCCCACGTGCAGTGCAATGCTCGTTGCAATGGCTGCCAGTTCGACGGGTTCATCCACGGACTTCATCTGACCGGCATCGTAGGCATTGGGTACAGGTCCGGCGAAACCCAGATAATCGGCCATGCGCTGACGATCCAACGGCCAGCTCGTCCCGTTCAGAACGGTGGTGCCCATCGCACAGTAATTGAGGCGCTGATAAAAGTTGCGGATTTTTTCCAGATCGCGCGAGAAGGCTGCTTGATAGCCCATGAGGTAGTGCGCATAAGAATTGGGCTGAGCCGCTACGCCGTTGGTGTAGTTCGGAACGATCGTTGCCTGATTGTTTTTGGCGAGCGTATTCAAAACTTCCATTGCGTTGGTGAGCGTCTCTGAAAGCTTGAGCGTATTGTCACGAATGATGGCCGTTCGGTAGGTGGCATGCATGTCCTGACTGGAGCGGCCGATATGCAGCATGGTTGCATCCATGCCGACTTCCTTAATGAGGTAAGGCTCATACTTGATGACCTGCTTGGGCCGAGGACCGTTTTCTTTATTGCCGTTGGTGATGACGGCAGAGATTCCCTTGGCAATGCGCTCACCCATTGTCTTCTCAAGCAGGCCTTCTTCGGTATTAATGATGCAGCTTGCTTTATTGATTTCAGAAAGCCAGAAAAATTCATCTCGCGGCTGATCTGCTTGAGCAAAAATGGGAAGCAGCGCGGCGGCTGCAGCTCCAAGAATCCATTTTTTCATCCAAAACTCCTTTTTTTGGAAATTTATTCCCTGCGTCGAATGCGGGAAGCTGTGTCAGCGTTTAATAGGCATGATTAACGCGGCACAATGACCGTATTTTATGATGGGGGTGAGGAGCTGTGTATTTGAAATATAAAGAATTTTATGACTACTTAATCTTGTTTATCAATATATTGCATTGAAAACAATATATATCGTGTTGAACAAAATAAGTTTGCACGATAAGCAAAATAAGTCTCTATTTAGAATCGATTAAAGATAAATATATGGCTGCGGCTGAGCCATATCTTATGGGCTCTGAAAGAGTCAGGAAGGCATCAAGAAAATGATTCAAAGCCTCTTTGATCGTGTTTTCTGCTCAACGGCCCCCGCACAGTCTGAATGACAAGATGTTTTCAAACTATAAATGCCTTAAAAGACACTGGATCAGAGAGGCGTCATGCTGTTTTTTTAAGCGTCAGGGCCAGAACAACGCCCTGAGCAGCGAGCGCAGCGGCTATTGCGGCCGCATAAGCGATAAGCAGTCGATCCTCAGCCGCCAGTGCCCATACGACGAGATTGAAGACCAGACCGCTGTACATGCCGAGCATCAGCCCGTGCATGGCTCGGCGGGCATTATCCGGGCCGCCTTGGATTTGGGAGAAAACCGCCATGGTGAGCGCCATGTACGGAAAAGTTGATGCGATGCCTGAGGCGGTAGGGCCGATATAGGGCGCCAGGAAGGTGATGGCAATCATCAGCACCATCATCATGCCCATGCGCATCAGGAGATCATGTTTCGGCGGACGGCGTTTCACGGCTGCGCTGTGAGGAACGGGCATGATCCAAAGCGAAAGGACGATGGCGGCCGCAGCGGAGACTGCCAGCGTCACAGCAGAGATCGGAAGCTCGGCTGCGATCCAAGAGGCTAAAACATAGAGCGCCACGCTTAAAAAAGAAGCTTTAAGCCATCCTTTAGGGCAGACTGCCGCATAGACACAGGTGAAGACAGCAAGAGCAACGGTTCCAGCCAGTGCGCCTCTGGCTGTTTCAACGGCAAATCCGGCACCGTTTTCGATGGCCAGAAAAACAGAAATGGGTCCGGAGATCAGCGGCAGTCCAATGAGAATCCCGCCCAAAACCGTTCCCCAGCGCCGAGCAGCCAATGTGGCCAGCGCAAGCAGAAGCGGTGCAGCGATAAGCTTGATGAGGAAAATAATCATGACAACGGCGCAGACCGCGATAGTCAAATGTGAAGAAAACCATTATCAATCGATTTGAGGCCGCAGGAAATCATTTGGGCTGCGCTTTTGGGGCAGACTGTCGACATTGAAGTCTCTTCATAAAGAGATTGGGGCGCGGCATGAGAAAATGACAGAAAGCAGCGTAAGCCTCTCCACTAACCGCCATGGTGTGCCTATGTGTGATTCGATCAGCAATGGTGCCGCGAGATCTTCGCCCCGCAGCATTTTCCTCTCTTTTGTCCTTCTTAAGGATGCGGCATGGTGTGCGTCAGCTTTCGCGAAGCGCTTCCGCCGAGAGTGGGACGATTCGATTGAGCTCGAAGACGATGCTTCTTCGTCGACATCATGCTTCATCGTTGACGACGTGCCGGTTTTTATACGCTTGATTCCTGCACCGATTCCTGATAATGAGGCGCTCGGTGCGGCAGAAGACAATTTCCTTTGGCGAGGAGATAAAAGTTTAGTGGCGCACCATCGTGCGCACTTGATTGTGACTGCGCCTCTGCCCGGGAAAAGGGCCGGCAGGGCATTTGCGAAGGTTTGTGCGTCGCTCTCAGGAGAGGCTTCCTCTGTCGGCATCTATATCAATGGAGTGGTGCATCAGCCCGAAACATACCGTGATTTTGCCCAATGTATGAAAGACGGCGCATTTCCAACGCTTTGCCTCGTGTGGGTCTCTGTCGTGCGCCTTGAATCGGGCAGCTTCGCAGCTTGGACGGAAGGTCTTGAAGCCCTTGGCCGAATGGAAATGGAAGTTCCGGCAGCGGATATTGACCCCATGGAGCTCTTTTTCTTCCTTGCCGATACAGCGGATTATGTGTCTGAAAACGAAGTGGACTTTCAGGACGGCGAAACGGTGAGCTATACCGCCGGACAAAAATTGCCGCTCGAGAGAAGTCCAGGTATCTTTTTAAAGGGACGTGACACCTGGAAGATTCGGTTCCAGCCCAATGAATTGCTCGCCCATGAGGATGAGGCTCACGCGTGAGGCGGTTCGCAGCACGCATGAGAGGAGAATTGTGATGACGCCGCGCGGAATTATTTTTTCGGATGAAGATCGAGCCAAACTGGCTGCCTTCGACTCGGGCAATGAAATTCGGCCTGGGCGAATTCTGGCTGAAATCGATGCCATCATAGATCGAGGCATCATGGAAGGGCGCTTCACGCGCGAAGCGGCTGATCAAGATCTCGAGTGTGCATTGATGCGCGCGCATGCCTGCCTTAATCTGCACCAATATGAAGACTGCATCCGCGCTCTCAGCATTCTTCGGCGAGCTGAAGCTTCGGCTGCCGGCTGCGGAATCTTCTTTTATCGTCTTTGTGCAGTGTGGCTTCATCTGGGGAAAATTGAAGAGGCGCATCAATGTGCGGAGCGTGCCCTGCGAGAAGAGCCGACATATCCATGGGGATGGCTGGAAGCAGCAAAACTGCGGGCGCATTTCGGCGATGCGGAAGGTGCGCTCAAAGCGATCGAGACCGGTCTCGCACTGGTGCCCGGTGATCCGGAGTTCCTCACAGCACGCCGTGAGATTGAGTCGGGGAGCGACATTCTTCAGCTCTCCAATCACCTGATTGATCCGGATGCGGATGAAGCGCTGCAGCGAAACCAGATGCCCTCTGATGAGCTTCTCGTCTATACCCGCTTTAACAACTGCATTCTCGCTAAGCCCGATGGTTTGGAGGCGGTTTTTGCGCTCTTTAACTTCAGTGACTGGCAGCCTGCGGATCCTCCTGAAGTGCCTTTTTGTACGGGCACCTCTTCTGCGGCTGGGTTTCCGCTGGTCTTTCGGTTCTTAATGAATGTTCCGGCGCTTTCACACGTCTCTGTTGGATGGCTCGGCGATTTAATCCGTGTTGTTCCGCAGCTGCTTAAGGACCATGACATATCTGCGTCTGACGTGGTCTGCATTAACGTGCGGCAAAACGAGGAGATCGGACTGCTCATCAGAGGCGAGGACGGCAAACCCGACGAAGCCGGGGAGGTGTGTTTCCGCATCCGGCAAACTGCAGTGCATATGGGAGATAGTGCGCCGGCGGATGAAGAGACTGAGGACTATACGGCAGAAGAAGAAGCGCTCATCCCAAAGATCAGGATTTGGAATGAGTCGAATGAATACCAAACCATCATTGATGCAGTCGAAGCTCTGCCGGCAGCGAAGAGAACGCTTCGTTTAACAAGTGAATTGGCTCGGGCCTACAACAATCTGGCTCAGCCCGGTGAGGATGCTTTATTTCTTCATGCCCTGGAACTCCTCAAATCGTGCCGCGCCGAGCAAGAAAATACGCATGAATGGAACTTCCGTACGGCCTATGCGCTGTTTTATCTGGATCGCGAAGGGGAGTCCATCCCATATTGGGAGCGAGCTTTGGAATATAGGTCCGGCGACGAAGACACCATCAAAATGCTGGATGCTGCAAGGCGTGCTGTAACCATTCCCATCTTCCGCAGGTGTTTCAATGAACGTGCCGCTCAATTTTGGGATGCTTTCAGCGAGGCGGATGCCGAGCTGCGGGCTTTAATCGCAAGCGGAAATCCTGCTGATGCGCTTGAGCGGATTGTGAAGATGCTCAAGTCAATATCGGAAGGCTGGGGGATCGGTTTCTCGTCCCCGACAGACGCTGCCGGTCACTTTTTGCTCGAATTGTCGCCCCAGCACGACTATGTGCAGATTTTGCCGATCCTGAAGCTTCTGGATGCTGCCCCCATTGCTCTGGGAGCACATTGGGAGTTTGCTGCCGGCCTCAGACCGAAACCGGCAGCCGTCGAACTCAAATTTAATAAGGGATTGCTCTTTGACTGCAGAGAAATTCGCTGCCGTCTCGTTAAAGAAGAGAACGCTTGGGTGCTGCAGTTTTTTGCGGAGTCGCTGCGCGGATTGGATGAGGAAGAGAGTGCCCCGGTCTTCGAGCAGCTGACGCTCTTGATTGACCATTTAATCGGCGAAGCGGCATCCATGCGGTTTATCCGCAATCTGACGATTCTGCGCAAGCCGCCCGAAGACGGAGGGTTCCTGCTTTCAGAACTGCCTGAACGCATTGCAGCGCTGGAGCCTCGGGCAAAGAACTATACCCATCGCGACATCGCTGATGAACGGCTCGATTATTGGCTTAAGCCTGAGAAAGAGGCCGAAATCAATTTTGATATCCGCTTTGGATGGACTGCCGCTCCCTATTTCATCAATAGTTACCGTTCTGGTGAATCTGAGGTTGTTGATGAGCTTCATCGGCAGGGCATTGCGGTTGGATTCTTCTTTTTCGAACGTGCAGCAGCGGTTTCTCCGGAAGCTGCCGAAGCGCTGGATCGAACGATCATTGCGGATTTCCGAGGCATGCTTTCCGAGACGGCACCCGGAGCAGCATCGGTTGTCGGTGAGGCTTTCTCTGAGAGACGCTGCTATGTGGAGGTGATGCTCTGGGATTCTGACCGTGTTTTTGAAGCCGTCCAAAATTGGAGCAGTCAGGCGTCAAACTGTCTCTTATACACATCTCCGAGCCCACGAGACGCTACGCTATCTCGTA
>OJOG01000512.1_pt1 | contig 15856 bp, 13 predicted proteins | sample 1598101 | NCBI WGS metagenome assembly OJOG01 (sample SAMN03922460, study PRJEB24848) | human gut metagenome | isolation source: stool sample | host: Homo sapiens | place: Germany | collected 2009-11
CTTTTGAATGCTGAAGACGGCTACGCCCGCTTTCAAATTGGAGAGGCTGTGCTCAAGGCCCGCATGGGGCGTCAGAACCCGCCCGCAAAGGGTGAAAAGGCGCTGCTCGTGGTTCGTCCGGAAAATCTTGGCTTCAGTCAGGATGGGGGCGGCATCGCCATGCGCATCGTTAATCGTCTGTTTGAAGGCGACCGCATCAACTACGAAGTGGTGATTCCCGGTCTGGAGCAGATGAAGCCCTTTGCCATGTCCGTGCCGTTCCTGCCCGGGACGAAATTAGCGGATGCTGATGCAGCCATATATGCATCCTTTATGCCGGATGCGGGGGTGGTTATCCGCGGGTGACTGCAGACCAACCGCTCAAATTTAAAAGAGGCAGCTGAGAAAGTTTGCTCAGCTGCCTCTTTTTTGAAATCCGGCTCTTTCGACAGAATCAGCAGATGCGCGGAAGCTGCTCGCCGGTAAGCCAGTCGACCATGCGGCGGCCGCCCATCAGGGTTTCCATCTCTACAAATCCCGGTCCTTCGGAGCGCACTTCACCAACTTTGGCTGCCCCCGCGCCATGCGGATCCGCCTTCATGGCGGCAAGCGCCGCATCGGCTTCATCGGCCGGAACGATGCAGATCAGGCGGCCTTCGCAGGCGCTGAAAAGCGGGTCGAGTCCAAGGAATTCACAGGCTGCGCGGACTTCATCCTTCACGGGGATGGCCGCTTCGTGCAGCAGAATGCCCACTTCAGATTCGGCAGCGATTTCATTCAATGTTGTCCCCAGGCCGCCGCGGGTGGGGTCACGCAACACATGCACATTGGGGGCTGCCGCAACAATCGCTTCCACCATGCGGCCGAGCGGCGCACAGTCGGAAACCAGCGTCGTGCCGAAAGTCATGCCTTCGCGCAGACTCATTACGGTCATGCCGTGATCACCGATGGAGCCGGAAACCAGCACAACGTCGCCGGGACGGGCTGCTTTGCCGGAAACCAAATGATCAGTCAGCCGCTCGCCGATGCCGGTCGTAGCGATGTAGACGCCGTCGCCGTGTCCTTTTTCTACAACCTTGGTGTCGCCCGTCACGATGGCAACGCCGGCTTCCTTGGCCGTTTCGGCCATGGAGATCACGATTTTCTCGAGGTCAGCGAGCGGAAAACCTTCTTCGAGAATAAAGGCCGCGGAAAGCCAGAGCGGCTTAGCCCCGCACATGGCAACGTCATTCACCGTGCCGGTCACGGCCAGCCGGCCGATGTCGCCGCCGGGAAAGAAGAGGGGTTTCACGACGTGGGCGTCACAGGAAACGGCTACCGGTTTGACGATAGGCGGCATGACAGCGCCGTCGTGGCCCTGAGCGAGCCACTCGTTGGTGAGGTGTTTGGCAAAGAGTTCGCCGATCAGCTGAGCAGAAGCCCGTCCGCCCGAACCGTGCGTCATGTCAACTGTGCCGCGGCGCACATCCAGCCGCCGTCCCAGTCCTGCACGTTCTGCCTTGAGATCATGAGTCATTGTTTTTCTCCGCTTGAAAGGTTTTGCGACGCTGACGGGCCGCAGGATCAGGCGTTTTTCTGAATTTCAATCGTGCTGTGACGGCCGTAGCTGTAGTACGCGGCGCAGGCGCCTTCGGAAGATACCATGCAGGCGCCAATCGGATGCGCCGGCGTGCAGACCGTACCAAAGAGCCGGCAGTCCTTGGGTTCTTTTTCACCGCGCAAAATGGCGCCGCATTCACAGGCCTTATTGTCTGCCACACGGATTTCCGGCATTGAAAAGCGCTTTTCGGCGTCAAATTCAGCATATTCCGGGCGAATCCGGAGGGCGGATTTTGGCACCGTTCCGAGACCTCGCCATTCAAAGGATTCGCGCGGCTCAAAGACCTGCGCCATGAGCTCGACCGCCTTGCGGCTGCCGTTTTCCGTGACGGCGCGGATAAATTCGTTTTCCACTTCGCTTCTGCCGACGTTCACTTGACGCACAAGCATCAGGATCGAGTAGAGCATATCGAGCGGTTCGAAGCCGCACACCACCACAGGAATCTTCCAGTCGCGGGCAAAGTGCTCGTAGGGCTTCCAGCCGATCACGGTGGAAACGTGCGCCGGTCCCACGAGGCCGTTCAGCTTCGGCGCATCCGGACGGTCGGGCGCGGTGAGGAGAATATGCTCCATCGCCGCCGGCGTGAGCACGTGGCAGCAGAAAACGGAAAAATTCTTCAGCCCAAGCCGCTTCGCAGCGAGGATGGCAGCTGCCGTCGGAGGCGTTGTGGTTTCAAAGCCGATGGCAAAGAAGACCACCTGACGGTCAGGATTTTCGCGCGCAATCTTCACCGCATCCATCGGTGAATAAATCATGCGCACGTCTCCGCCCTCGGCCCGGCACTTAAAGAGAGACCGGCCTTTGGAGGCCGGCACGCGCATGGCGTCGGCGTAGGTGCAGAGGATCACATGTTCATTCAGTGCGAGGTTCATCGCCATGTCGATGCGGCCGATGGGCATCACGCACACCGGACAGCCCGGACCGTGAATCATGCGGATGGATTCAGGGAGAATGTCGCCCAAGCCCCAGCGGGAGAGCACGTGGGTGTGGCCGCCGCAGAACTCCATGAAGCGGTATTCGCGCTTGGGGTCGGCTTCTTCGCGGATGCGTGCGGCAATGCCCTTGGCGGTTTCGCCGGAACGGTATTCGTCGACGTACTTCACGCCGTTATCTCCTCAGAGTCAGCACTCGGGGCGGCGGGGTCGTTCGATGCCGCAGCGGCAGAAGGGGCAGCCAAGGCGGCAAGCGCCTTGAGCGTTTCCTGCGCTTCGGCTTCGTCAATGCGGTTGAGTGCAAATCCCACGTGCACGATCACCCAGTCGCCCGATTTCGGGTCATCAATCAAGGACACGTCCACGTCTTTTTCAATGCCGCCGATCATCGCGGCGGCGGTCATGCCGTCGGGCGATACGGTGGTGAGCTGAGCAGGAACTGCGAGACACATGATTAAATTCTCTTGAATGAAAAAAGTTCAATCGCTGCCGCGTCAGACGCGGGTCGGAGCTGCCGTGGAAGTTGCACTTTCGCTGCAGCCGGGGTCTCTTGAGTGATTGAACAGGGTTTTATCTTGAATGTAAGGATACTCGGCTCTGCCCTCAGCCAAAGCGAGGGACGCGAGCCAAGCCTGACCGAGCGCGAGTCCGCCGTCCCCGGGCGGCACGACATGCGGCAGATGCGCAGCAATGCCGAGCGCTTGGAGTCCGGCCGGAACGGCTGAAGCCAGTGTTCGGTTGAGAAAGCACCCGCCCGAGAGCATAACGTCGGCGCGGTCAGGGTCATGGAGCGTTGCGGCATCAATCCAGTCGACGAGCGCTCGAGAAAGAACGAGTTCAAAGGCAGCGGCGGCCTGAGCCTGACGGCGCTTCGTGCGGCCTTCCGGGTGCGCGAGAAAAGCCGCGAAGCTCTTCCAAAAAGGTGCGAGCGACAGTACGCCCTGTTCAATTGTCCAGGTCGGGTCAAAGCCGGCGAGAATCTGCGTTTCAGGAACGTGCCGCAGGATCGGCGCCGCCGCGCTTTCGAGCCGCATGGCGGCGGTGGCTTCGTCCTTTTGAATGCGGCAGAGTCCGAGAAGCGCTGCTGCGGCATCAAACCAGCGGCCGAGCGCTGAGGTTCTTGGCGTATTGGGCGAGGCAGCCAGCCGGGGAAGCGCAGCAAGCATCCAAGGAGACACTTCGGGGCCGGAAAGCAGCGGCTCAATCAAATCTTCACGATCGATCGAAAGCAGGAGTGCTGCGCCCATGCGCCAGCATTCCCGAGCCGCACGGTCGCCGCCCGGGAGCGGGAGCGCTTCCAGAGTGCCCAGCCGTTCAAAACCTTCGGCCGAGCAGGCGAGTAGTTCTCCGCCCCAAACACTGCCGTCGGGACCGAGTCAGACGCCGTCCAATGCTGCGCCGATGGTGCGTGTGCTGCGGCCGGCTTCAGCCATCACCGCTCCAACATGAGCGGCATGGTGCGCAATGGCGACAAGGGGTTTTTGGTGCTCATGGGCAAGCTTTTGTGCGAGCTGCGCGGAGAAAAAGTCCGGGTGCAGGTCGCAGGCGTAAGCATCGGGCGCTTCATCGAGAATTTTTTCGAGGTGCTCGGCCGCGAGCTCAAGTGCCTGACAGCTCGCCACATTTTCCAGGTCGCCGATGTGCTGCGTGAGGAAAAGTTCACTGCCGCGGGTGAGCGCAGCCGCGTTCTTTAAGAAACTCCCCGCGGCCAATACGGCGTGCGGCGCACGGCACCCTTGGGCGGCGGGCACCGCTTGAATCTGCACGGCTTCGGGCGTGACGCCGCGTCCGCGGCGCACCCAGAGCGGCAAGTCGTTCACAAAGCGCACAACCGAATCATCGCACCGGATGAGAATCTCACGGTTATGCATGAGGAACTTGTCTGCAATCTGCCCAAGACGAAGAACGGCTTCGTCGTTGTCAATCACAAGGGGCTCTCCGCCGGGATTGGCGCTCGTCATGACGAGGAGTGACGGGCAGAGGCGCTTTTCAAACCAATCCGCCTCGGCGGGCTCACCTTCGAGCGCATGGAAAAGAAGCGCATGAAGCGGCGTATAAGGCAGCATGACGCCAAGTTCGCTTACCCCGTCGGCAATACCCGGCAGTTCAAGGCGCGGCTTTGTCGGGTCTTCGTCGGATTCGATGCGTTCGAGGAGGACGATGGGGTGGGCGGGAGAAAGAAGCATCTTCTCTTCCGCTGCCGAGACATGCACAAACTCGCGAATGGACTGAGTGTTTGCGGCCATCACTGCCAGCGGCTTCTCGCCGCGGCCCTTACGGGCGCGCAGCCGTTCAACCGCCAGAGGGTTCCGTGCGTCGCAGACGAGGTGAAAGCCTCCGATCCCCTTAACCGCAACAATTTCGCCGCGGGCAATCGCTGCGGCGGCAGCCCGAACAGGGTCGCCGGCTTCGGGAATCAAGTGCCCACGGGCATCCGTCCACGAGAGCTCTGGTCCGCACACCGGGCAGGCATTAGGCTGAGCATGAAAGCGCCGGTCAGCAGGATTTTCATATTCCTTCAGACAGGCCGGACACATCGGAAACACCGCCATGGACGTCTGCGGACGATCGTAGGGAAGGGCGCGTGTAATCGTAAAGCGCGGACCGCAGTGCGTGCAGTTGGTGAAGGCGTAGCGAGAGCGGCGATTGGCCGGCGTAAAGACCTCTGTGAGGCATGCCCGGCACACGGATGCATCCGGAGTGATCATCGTTGAGACTTCACCCGCGGTTTCGCTTTTAACGATTCGGAAATCCGTAAAACCGACCGTCTCCGCCGGAAAAATTTCAAGCGTATCGATGCGGGCCAATGGCGGGCATTCGCGGCGCAGCGCAGCCGGAAAAGCATCCAAAGCCTGCGGATCCCCCTCCAGACGGACGCCCACCCCCTGCGGGTCATTGAAGACTTCGCCGCGAAGGTTAAGTGCCGCGGCAATGCGCCAGACCGTCGGGCGAAAGCCTACGCCTTGAACGAGGCCGTTCACGCGTACGAGTCGGGCTTCAATGTCTTTAGCATTGACGTTGGTCGGGGTCACGATGTTCTCTTTATGGACTGAATGCTCTTGAAGGAGCTCGGAAGGCTGCTTCACGAGAAGCGGCTCCAAGCTCCTTCATCAGGAAGGCCGTCAGAGGCTTGCGAGCACGAGCTGAGCCTTTACCCAAGCAAGCCACTTTTCCAATCCCTCGCCTGTGGTGGCTGAGAGCTGGAGCACCTTGGCTCGGGGATTGACGCGCAGCACATTGGCTGCGGCCCGTTCAGCGTCAAAGCGAACATAGGGCAAAAGATCAATCTTATTGATGATCACCAGATCGCTCGCGCGGAACATGTCGGGGTATTTGAGCGGCTTGTCGTCGCCTTCGGTGACAGAGAGCACTGCCACTTTATGCGCTTCGCCGAGATCAAATTCGGCCGGGCAGACGAGGTTGCCGACGTTTTCGATAAAGACTACTGAGTGTTCAGCGGGCGGGAGCGCGTCAAGCGCACGTTCAATCATGGCCGCATCCAGATGGCAGCCCTTGCCGGTATTGATTTGCAGCGCACGGGTGCCGGTCGCACGAATGCGGTCCGCATCGTTGTCGGTTTCTTGGTCGCCTTCAATCACCATGGTAGGCACATCGGAGAGCGCCTTGAGCGTTGCGCAGAGGAGTTCGGTCTTTCCCGATCCCGGGCTCGAGACGAGGTTGAGCGCAAGCGCACCGAGTTTGGCGAAGAGCGCGCGGTTCTTGGCGGCTACGGCATCGTTGCGCGCCAGAATGTCCTCTTCAATCGAAATGGCGCGGCCGGCGGACATATCCGCATCGTGCGAATGCGCCGGATGGTCATGCCCGTGACTGTGGTCGTGCGGATGGGCATGAGCATGTTCATGATCGTGGGTATGTCCGTGATCATGGTCATGGTCATGAACCGTGAGCGTCACGTTGCCGTCGGCGTCAACATGTTCATGCATATGTGGGCCGGAATGGCCGCAGCCGCAAGTGGTGCACATGGATTTTCTTCCTTTTCATCTGAAGTCTGCGGAGTGCTCATCTGCCGCGAAGGCAGCATGGCGATTTTCAGCAGTGCTTTTTTCGTAAAGCGGAAAGAGGGTTCTGAAGGTTTTGGGATGTATGCGGGCGGTCTGGCCGTCAGCCGTGACTGTCCGCAGGATCGTCAGGAGCTTCAAGAATGTCGATCACGCGCATTTCCGTTCCTCCCGTCGCGGCAAGCTGATAGCCGCCGCAGTCGGGGCAGGGATCGCCGTAGCGGTGAAGCGGAATGGTTTTTTGGCATTGAAGACACCAAGCTTCGCCCCTCGGCCGTTCAATTTCAAGTTCGGCGTTTTGAGCGACGCCGCCCTTACGCACTGACTGCCAGGCAAATTCGAGACTGGGAATGTCAACGCCGGCGAGTTCGCCGATGGAGACTCGCACGGTCTTCACGTGCCGGACATGGTTGGCATTGGCCGTGCGTTCAACAATTTCGATGATGCCTTCGGCTATGGAAAGTTCATGCATTGCTCGGCACTCCAATCAGTTCATAGGCGGCATCACTATAAGCCGCGGCAGTCTGCGGCGCACGAACACCGTTGTCCGTGCGCTCCGTGCGGGGAGCTGCCGGCCGGCGCATCGCTTCGACAGCGGCATCCTGAGCCTGTGTTCCCACCGCGGGCGTATAGGCAAATGTGATCGGCACGCAGGCATCGAGCGCAAAGAGCGCACGGCGCACTCGGACCTCAAGCTTGCGGCGTTCAAGATCGTTCTGAGGAAAACGGAGTTCCTTTACCACCGGCCGGGCAATGCGCTGACCCGGACCATTGGGAGAGAATTGCCACTCCGTGGGAGAGGTGATGCGCAGTGCAGTGAGCTCGCCCTGCGCAGAGACGGCCGCCGCATGGGCGAGGAGTCCCCGAGCGGTCTCAACGAGACAGATTCCCGTGCCGTCGGCGGGCGACGAGGCCGAAAGGATATGAGTAAAGGCGTCGCCCGCTTCGAGCGCTTCATCTCGGGCTTCCCGGCACATCGTGCAGGCCCGGTAGGCGCGAAGTACTTCAGCAGTTTCGACGATGCGCGCAGCCATCAGTACTGCGGGCTTGCAGCCGAAGCGGCTGAGGAGCCCCTCCACAACCGGGTGGTTCCGAAGCCGTGCTGCGGAACCGGTGAGCCGCGGCGTGCCCTGCCAGAAAGGCGCAAGGTCAAAACCCGGGTCATGGAGCATGCGGTAGCAGAGCTCTTCGCTGAAGGCCTGCCTTTCGAGCGCGGCGTGATGCGGGAGCGGCGGAATTTCGGATTCCGGGAAGGCCCGCGGGTCAAGCGTTTCAGCGCAGGCGAGCATGGAGGCAAGCAGGTGGGCAGCGGGCAGTTTTGCCGCGTAAGTCTTCGCCCACTGCATTATGGCAGCTGCCGCTTCATCATCGGGTTTTTCGACTAAGCTGCAGAAATCCTCCGGCGGCATTCCCCAAAGGCTTGTTTGAGCTATGGCTGCAGCGGCATTCATGGAGGCCGAGAGCTCGGCCCGCGTGCGCTGAGCTAAATTGTGTTCCGTTTCCGACCACGTGCTGCTCATCGGGAGCTTAAGCAAAGCGCTGGCTGCCTGAGAAAGGACGGCGCGCAGACGCCCGACAGCACGAGCGTCAACGGGTTCAAGAGACGGTGCCGGCGGCAAATCTCCCGGCATGACATTGAGCGCTTCACTTTCAAGCTCCAGACGAGAGGCTTCCAAAAGCAGAACGCGGAGGTTTTCCGTCAGCCCCTCCAGCCGCACGGCGTCGGTCAAGAGACGATGACGTTCGAGCCTAGGGCCTGCAAGTTTTTCATCTTCACCGCGGGCTGCCGACAAAGCGCCCTCAAACGCGGCCAGATGAGCGAGCGGACATAGGCCATAAAGGAGCGTCAGCATCCGGCGAACTTTTCCGCGGTTTTCCGGCAGCGATGCCGCGCGCGCAACAGCATTGGTGCGCGTTGAGGAAACGACTGCCGTCGCTCGGCTGCAGGGCTTTGACTTGATATGAATGCGGATGGAGGCATCATCAATGATCATGGCTTGATGTCCTCCGAGTGAGACGTTGGGCGAAGCGGATAGTTCGCGCCGTTTTCGGCATGCGTCGTGTCTGCGCTGATGAGGGGCGCTGCATCCGACGGCTCTGCTTTTTTGCGGCGGCCGAAGAGTTCGCGGCGCGATACGGGTTCTTCGAGCTTATCGAAGAAGGATTCGCGCTCAGCGGGCTGAGGTTCAGGTTCAGGCTTGGGCGGCGTTAAGGGCGGCGTTGCTTCAATGTTTTTGGGCGGAGTCATTCGAATCGGAATGACGCGGCGAAGCTGGCCGTCCGCGGTCGGCGGCACCCAGGCGGCTGCGTCTTCATCGTCCTCCGGAATGGACTGCGCCTTAAAGAGCGTGTCTAAAGTGATTTTGCCGATGAGGTCAGCGGTTTCCTGATCGCCCACATCAAGGAGCGGGCTCTTGAGCGACAAAAAGAGGCACCGCCCCAAAATCGGATCTTCAACGGCCCGAAATGGAAAGTCGCCCGCCGGCAGTTCAATGATTCGGGTGCGGTCGGCAGGAACGTCTACCCATCCTTCTCTTGACCCGCAGGCATAAATGCCAAGCACTGCCCAGGGCGTCGTCACTACGCCGATCCAGTCGTTGCCCCAGCGCCGCCAGCCGGCAGAGCGCACAACGAGCTTGGGGTTGAGGATCGGGAGACCCGCCATGCGCGTTTTTTCAATCTGCCGGAGACCTTCGTCGAAAAACTCCGCCGGCGACTGCGTAAAAACGCGCAGGCGTCTGCTCGGATTCTCGCGTTGCGCTTCGGTCATGGATCTTTCTCCTCACTTCTCCATATTGCCGGAAGGTCATCAAAACTCGATCGGCTCCGGCATGGAAGACGTTTTGCGTCTGCTGACGGCATGCGACGCGTCCATGGTGCCGAAGCGGCGGGATGACCGGCCGGCAGCTGCGGCCTCTTTTGCCGTCCTTAACGGACGCTCCTGATTCAGGCAAAAGGCGCAGTCTGTTTTTTTGCTCCCCGAGTATAGAAGGCCGCCGGTCGAGCGCCAATCCGTCGAAGGAATACGCTTTCCTAATCTTTAAGCAGTAGAAGCGCAAAACGTCCGTCCTCTTTGGGAGAGCCATTTTGCTGAAAACGAAACGTCCGCCAAAATGATATTTGAAAACGGAATGTCATACCTTGAAGAGCTAATAGTGTTTTCCAATGACATTGATTATTCAGAAAATGCTTGGCTCTACACCTTGCTAGTACTTTTGGCCTATGCGAAGCGAGCATTAGGGGGATGCGCAGAACAATTTTGGGTTTTAATCTTCTCACCAGCTGCAGCGACAAGTGTTTTCAGAACCTTTTCGCTATTTCTCGATATCGCGGGAAAAAGATTTTGGCAAAAGCAGTCTTAAATCCTTAATCGCGGCAGAATGAAAAGAAGCTTGCCTCCGGCGCACCCTCCAGCCGGTTTCCAAGCTCGACCCGCTTTTCTCTAACGAGGGGAGACCAACATGTTTGAAACGCAATACGAGGCGCTGCGCCGCCGCGGCATCAGCCGCCGCAGCTTCCTGCAGTTCTGCTCGCTCACTGCGGCGAGCCTCGGACTCGGGAGCGCCGGTGCGCAGGAAATCGCCCATGCGATGGAAACCAAACCGCGCACGCCCGTTATCTGGCTCCACGGCCTGGAATGCACCTGCTGCTCTGAAGCCTTCATCCGATCCTATACGCCGATCGTCGCCGATGTGGTGACGAACATGGTGTCGCTCGACTACGACGACACGATTATGGCTGCTGCCGGCGAACAGGCAGAAGAGTCGCTGCACGAGACGATCGAAAAGTACAAGGGCAACTACATTCTGGCTGTCGAAGGCAACATTCCGCTTCATCAGGGCGGCATCAACTGTGTGCCTAACGGCGAAATCTTCCTCAATAAGATCAAGCACGTCGCCGAAGGCGCCAAGGCTGTGATCGGCTGGGGTTCCTGCGCCGCCTGGGGCTGCGTGCAGGCTGCTAAGCCCAATCCTACGGAATGCGTGCCGATCACGGAAGTGATTACCGACAAGCCCATCGTCCTGGTGCCGGGCTGCCCGCCGATTCCGGAAGTGATGACCTCGGTCATTACCTACATCCTCACCTACGATCGTCTCCCGCCGCTCGACCGTCTCGGCCGTCCGAAGATGTTCTACGGCCAGCGCATTCACGACAAGTGCTATCGTCGCGGTCACTTCGACGCCGGTCAGTTCGCCGAGAAGTTTGATGATCAGGGCGCCAAGCTCGGCTACTGCCTCTATAAGGTCGGCTGCAAGGGTCCGACGACCTATGCGCCTTGCTCCACGATTCAGTGGAACGAAGGGCTGTCCTGGCCTGTTAAGTCCGGCCACGGCTGCATTGGCTGCGCTGAACCCAACTTCTTTGACAAGGGCAGCTTCTACGAACACGAAACGACCGTTCTGCCCCCGATCTTTGCGGGCGTTGAAGGCACGGTCGATAAGGTCGGCCTCGCCACTGTTGCAGTGGTGGGCGCTGCAGCTGCAGCGCATGCTGCGCTCTCGGCGGTTGCTCAGGCGCGCGCCAAGACCAATAAGGAAATCGGAGGTAAGGAATAATGAGCGAACGCAGAATCGTAGTCGACCCGGTCACCCGTATTGAAGGTCACCTGCGCGTGCAGGCAGTGCTGGGCGATGACGGCAAGATTGTCGACTCCATGAGCACCGGCACGATGTGGCGCGGCCTCGAAGTCATTTTGAAGGGCCGCGATCCCCGCGACGCCTGGGCGTTCGTTGAACGCATCTGCGGCGTCTGTACGGGTATTCACGCGCTTTCCGCCGTCCGTGCCGTTGAGGATGCAATCGGCATCAAGATCCCGAAGAACGCCAATCTGATCCGCAACATCCTGAATGCCACGCTCTACATTCATGACCATATCGTTCACTTTTATCAGCTCTCAGCGCTCGACTGGGTGGACGTTGTCAGCGCGCTCGATGCTGATCCGCGCGAAACGGCTGCTATCCAGCAAAAGATTTCGCCGCGCCATCCGCTCGCAGCTGTCGGTTACTTCCGCGATGTGCAGAACCGCGTGAAGAAGCTCGTTGAATCGGGGCAGCTCTCGATTTTCAATAAGGGCTATTGGGGCCATCCCGCCATGAAGCTTCCGCCGGCCGTGAATCTGCTTGCGGTCGCTCATTACCTTGAAGTGCTCGACTTCCAGCGTGAAGTTGTGCGCATTCATACGATTCTGGGCGGCAAGAACCCGCATCCGAACTATCTTGTGGGCGGCGTCGCCTGCCCGATCAACGTCCACGATACGGGCGCCCAGGGCACAATGGTAAACGAAGTGACGCTTAACTATATGCGTCAAGTCGCCCAGCATGCCATCGATGTCGTCGCGAACGTCTATATCCCGGACATTAAGGCTATTGCATCCTTCTATCAGGATTGGTTCAAGTACGGCAAGGGGCTCGCCGGCATCAACATGTTGTCTTACGGTGACTTCCCCGAAATCGCTAACGACTATTCTGACAAGTCGATTCAGATTCCCCGCGGCGCCATTCTCAACGGCAACCTCAACGAAGTCTTTGATGTTGACACGCGCGATCCCGAGCAGGTTCAGGAATTTGTTGACCACTCCTGGTACAAGTATCCGGAAGCCGACAAAGGTCTGCATCCGTGGGACGGCATTACTGACCAGCACTACGAACTCCCGCCGGGAAGCGACGGTACGGAAACGAAGTTCAACTGGCTCGCTCCGGACGGCAAGTATTCCTGGATCAAGAGCCCGCGCTGGCGAGGTCACATGATGGAAGTGGGGCCGCTTGCCCGTATGGTGATCGGCATCGCTAAGAACGTTCCGCACTTTAAGGAACCGGCTCTCGAACTTCTCAAGGAATTGAATCTCCCGCTCGAAGCGGCCTTCTCCACACTCGGCCGTCATGCTGCCCGTGCGCTTGAGTGCCAGTGGATGACGCACAAGCTCGCGCAGTACATTGATGACCTGACGGCCAACATCAAGGCCGGCGACGAAACTGCGGCCAATATGGAGTTCTGGGAACCCAAGACTTGGCCGAAGGAATGCCGCGGCGTGGGTCCGTGCGAAGCTCCGCGCGGCGCACTCGCGCACTACTGCGTCATCAAGAACGGCCGCCTCGAAAACTGGCAGGCGGTGGTGCCCACGACCTGGAATGCTTCGCCGCGCTCCAGTGAAGGGCAGAAGGGTACCTATGAGCTTTCGCTTATTGGTACGCCGCTCGCTGATCCGAAGCGTCCGCTGGAGATCATCCGTACGATCCACAGCTTCGACCCGTGCCTTGCCTGCGCTACGCATCTCTACTCGCCCGAAGGCGAAGAGCTTACGTCCGTGCAGGTGTGCTGAGGTCAAGGAGGACCTATGAAAATCGATCCAGTCACCTACGAAGTAGACATGAGTGCGGGTACGCACCCGCTTTATGTCTGGGAGGCGCCGGTTCGAGTGTGGCACTGGGCCATGATGGTCTGCATGTTCGTGATGATTGTGACCGGGTTCCTCATTGGGGCGCCTTTGGTTTCCAATCTCGGCGATACATGGGCTACCTATGACTTCGCCTACATCCGCTTTGCGCACTTTGCGGCCGGCATCATCTACACGGTGCTTTTCATCTACCGTCTCTACTGGGCGGTCGTCGGGAACAAGTACTCGCGTCAGATCTTCATTCCGCCGCTTTGGTCGTGGAAGTGGTGGAAGGGCGTTTTCGGTCAGGTTGCCTATTACCTCTTCATGAAGAAGACGAGCGCAGAGTACGCGGGTCACAATCCGCTCGCGCAGCTCGCCATGTTCGGCTTCTTTGTGTTGGGCAGCATCCTCCTCATCATCACGGGTCTTGCGCTTTATGCTCAGGCCTGGGGTGCCGACACGAGCTGGATGGCCTGGTTCGGATGGGTGTTCACGCTCTTTGGCGATGCTCAGGCCGTGCGTACGGTGCACCATGCACTGATGTACGTGCTGATTATCTTCACCATCGCGCATATGTACATGTCCTTCCGTGAAGACATCATGGGCGGCTGCACCACGCTCTCGTCCATGACCACGGGTCTGCGCATGTTTAAGCACGCCGGCGGTGATGAACATTAATTCCAAATAAAAGTCAAACCATTGAAAAACTCACCTGGAGCCAGTGCTTTAGGTGAGTTTTTTTTTCAGTGCAACCGGCAGTGCACGTGTGATGGTGTCAGGCCCTCCCGGAGTTAGTTTCCGGGCGTTTGGAATATAATCTCCAGCATGTAAACCCATGAGAGTAATCGCTTCATCATCCGAGGCAGCCGAAATCATGGGTTTTTGTATCTTCGTTATAAAAATATCTTATGTTCGGGGACTTCCGCGGCTGATTCGAGAGCCGCTCTGTTGCTGCTGATGGAATTTCTTTTTGATCCCACCCTGTGGGTTGGACTTTTGACGCTTGTTGTGCTCGAGCTGGTGCTCGGCATCGACAATTTGGTTTTTATTGCCATCCTGGCCAAAAAGCTGCCGGCAAAGCAGCAAGACCGTGCACTTTATACCGGTTTAGGCATGGCCATTTTCCTGCGGCTAGCTTTGCTTTCGGTGATGAGCTGGCTGGTGGGGCTGACAGCGCCGCTGTTCACGCTCTGGGGGCATTCGTTTTCCCTGCGTGACCTTATTCTTTGCGCCGGCGGGCTCTTCTTGCTTTTTAAAGCCACTTCAGAACTTCATGAACGATTGGAAGCGCGTCCGCATGAAGAAAGCGCGGCGGGTTCTGCGACAAGTTTTTGGCTGGTGATCGTCCAGATTTTGATTTTGGATGCGGTCTTCTCCTTGGATTCCATTATTACGGCCGTCGGCATGGTGGACAATCTGGGCGTGATGATGGCAGCAGTAGTAATTGCCATCGGCGTCATGATGCTCGCCAGCCGTCCGCTGACGGCCTTCGTCAACGCACATCCCACCGTGGTGGTTTTGTGCTTGTCGTTTTTGCTCATGATCGGCCTCTCACTCGTGGCTGATGGGTTCGGCTTCCATATACCGAAGGGCTATCTCTACGCGGCCATTGGCTTCTCGGTCATGATCGAGTTCTTCAACCAATTGGCTGCCCGCAATCTGCGTAAGCATACGGAGAAGCTCCCCTTTCGCGCTCGCACGCTTTCGGCGATTGTGAATTTGATGGGCCGGCCCGGCGAAAAGGTTGACACGGCTGCCGAGGACACTGCCCGAGACCGCAAGCCTGACATGTTTGCTGAGGAGGAACGGCACATGGTTGAAGGCGTGCTTTCCTTGGCGGAACGTACGGTCAAAACCATCATGACGCCGCGCTGCGATGTGGTCTGGATCGATCTAGAACATCCCGCATCGGAAATTGCCGCGCTGATCAAGCGTGAGCCGCACAGCTGCTACCCCGTCTGTGAGGGGTCGCTTGACAATGTGATCGGGATATTAAAAGCGAAGGATTTAGCCGGCGATACGCTCAATCCTGCTGCTATTGCCGACATTGCTCGGCGCCGTCGTGCATTGGTGGTGCCGGAAACGGTCAGTGTGATTGGATTGATGAGGAATTTTCAAGAGGGCAATCATCACATTATTTTGGTGGCTGACGAATTCGGCATTATCCAGGGCTTAGTGACGACGCATGACCTTTTGGAAGCGATTGCGGGTGATTTTCCGGATGAAAACGAGGGACGCTTTATCGAACCGATTGCGGGAGGTTGGTCGGCAGAGGGTGCTGCTGACCTCTTCTTGGTCGAACAGACCACACAGGTGAGCGGACTGCGTCCCGAAAATGGCAGCTGCGCAACGCTCGCCGGGCTGCTCTTGGAGAAGTTCGGGCGGATTCCGACAGCCGGAGAGTCCATCACGTTCAGCGGACTGCGGTTCGATGTGGTTAAAGCAACCCGCAGCCGTATCGAACGGGTGCGGATTTCCCGAACTGATGCGCACTGACGGTTTGTACGCTCATAAAGTGAGGAGCCAGCAGGGGGGGTGTGAAACCGCTCTCCTTAGATATTTCAAGCAGGTCAAAGGAGAGCAACCGTTCGAGCAGTGCGGTTTCACTGACGATATGGACTGTCAGAGTTGCCCTGATTTGGGTCTAAAGTGCGTTGAGTACGGACAAATTTCGGCTCAATACATTCAAGACGTCATACATATTTACGTACTACACATCGTGGTGCGGTTATTTGCAGGTGCTCTCCGATGCGAAGAAAATCCTGAGTCTTATAATTCTTAAAATATTCATAACGAGCTGAAGTCCTTTTGAAATGCGACTGGCATTCAGCTGTCAACAATAAGAAGAGCCAGTCAACTACCCCGGCCTAAAGGCCGAAGCTTGTGAAAGCAGGTCTGGTTGACCAGCCTAAGTTTTTCGAGAACTACGTTGCAGACAGGTTCAAGACCC
>OJOG01000515.1_pt1 | contig 15660 bp, 9 predicted proteins | sample 1598101 | NCBI WGS metagenome assembly OJOG01 (sample SAMN03922460, study PRJEB24848) | human gut metagenome | isolation source: stool sample | host: Homo sapiens | place: Germany | collected 2009-11
TGGTGGTGGTCTTCAGCGCGGAAATCGCGGCGTTGAGGTCGGCTTCGGCAGCGTTCTTGGCGTTCATCGGCTCAACGGTGACGGGCAGTTCGGTCTTCACACCACCCAGCTCAGTGGTGGCGGTGATGGTGGCAGTACCAGCCTTGACGCCGGTTACAGTACCGTCTGCGGCGACCTTGGCCACGGACTCATCGGAGGAGGACCAGGTGACGTTCTTGCTCACGGCGTCGTCCGGAGTGACGGTGGCGGTGAGCTTGGTGGAGTCCTTCTCAATCAGGGTGAGCTTGTTGTTCACCACACCGGTGCCGGAAATCGCAACGGCGGTCGGCATGGTCAGGTCAGCGCCCCTGTAGACCTTGATGTCATCCATTGCACCATTCCAGTACTCATCGACGGAGTAGAACGACTTGCCGATGTAGGCGGTGGTCGCGCCGAGATCGCTCATCTTGATGCCGGTGTTGGCCTTGAAAATAATCAGGGCATTGTTGCGGAACACGGCAAGGTTGGTGCCGTCCACGACAATCTTGTAATCGGCCCAGCTGTTGTCGTTGCCGGAAACGGTGACCTTGGATCCCTGTTCGTTACCCCAGTTGTTGTTGGAGATAACGCCCTTGATGGCGGTCTTGCTGTTGTAGAACATCAGGTACTTGTTGGCGTTGGACTGATCGGTGGTGTTGGCGTCGTTCGAGCCGTCCTTGCCGACGATGAACGAGAAGAACTTGCCGCTGTCGTCGTGACGAGTCTTGGACGCGAACTCCAGAGTGAAGGAGTCGCCGGCGTCCTTGAACAGCTGGTCATCGATCTGGGCGTACTGGCCATCGCCGCGCAGTGAGAGCGCCTCGTTGTTGCTGCGGTCATCGTACTGTTCGATCTTGGCGTTGTCTTTCAGCGTCAGGTTGTACTTGCCGGTCGAATCGGCAATCGCGCTGTTCGTGGTGCCGTTTTTGCCCGTGAAGTCCCAGCTGGCGAGCAGCGTCGGTTCAGCAGCCTTAGTAGTCTGCACTGTCGCGGTATCGGTTGTCTGTGGTTGGGAATCTTCCGACTCCATGGCATACGTCGTCGGAACTACTGCCATCATCGTTGATATTGCAACCAACGATGCTGCCATCTTCTTCCAATGCTTCACCGCATCTCTCCTTGTCCTTTGCCTCGACCCACTTGTCGGGTGTCTCGTTCGCCTCTACGTGAACGCAAACATTATTTGCGATGATACCATTACGGCACTGAGACTCAGTGTGCCAGATTCCTTATGTATATAAGCACTTACAGGGGGCAACCGCCCAGCCCGAACACTCCCCGTATGCCAAAAGCCCCCTTCCAAGCCAATCACTAATACCCCTCAATCGGCACCCCGCTCCGCCAGCCGCCCCGAACTGTTATCAATTTGTTATCTTTACCGCGCTTGCGTGGACAGAGAGCGCTCAGACCTCGAAGATCGCCGCATATTCGCGAGAGAACCCGCCTAGTCAATGAGATATGGATTGAAAACACGCTCGGTAACGGGGATATGGAGCATCAGCATGGTGCCGTAACCAAGGATCACCAGGAGGAACAGTCCACCGGGCATGTAGAACCAGCTGGCCACCAGCAGCGCCACGAACACGGCATCCACGAGGACTAGGGCCACGGTCATCGCGATGTGGGAGATGCCGAAGATGAAGGCGTTCTTCAAGGTGCCGGCCACGGTGTTCTCGAAGCGTGCCTGAAGCGCGAACACCCATTCGAAACCGATAAGCCAGAGGATGGTCAGCGCGAATTTGATGATGAGCAGCGGCGTGATCTGCAGGACGATCCATGACCAGACCAGTGCAATCAGCGCCACCAAGAACGGCAGCCACAGCAGTGTGGCTTTGATGAAGTTGGCTTTGAATGACTTGAAGTAGTTGGCGGTTACGCCTTTGCCCTCGCCCTCGATGGAGCGGCGGCAAGCATCATGGCCGGCGGTCAGGGCCGCACCGATGGTGATGAGCGGAATCGAAGTGACCAGCATCAGAATGTTGATCCATACGCCGTCAACAAGATTGCTCCACGCGCGCATGAATTTCGAGTCCGGTGCCAGCCAGTTCATCAACTACTCCTTGTGTCGCCTGTGGCTCCCCTCTCCGAGGGGAGCTGTCATCGCAGATGACTGAGGGGAGACTTGATGGAGCTCAGGATACTCCCCTCAGTCGGCTTCCGCCGACGGCTCCCCTCAAAGAGGGGAGCCGGATTGGTGGAGCTCAGCCCTTGACCGCTCCGCCTTCGGCCCTGCAATTACGGACTCGCCTACGACGAGGCTCATCATTAGCTTCGCCGCTGTCGCGGCTCAGCCTGGAGCCTGCTGGAAGCCCACTGGGCTTCCAGCCATGGGCTGACGACGCGAGTCGTCAACCCTTGACCGCGCCCGCCATGACACCAGAGACTATATACTTCTGGCATACCAAGTAGAAGACGATGATGGGGATGATGGCCAGCACCAGGCAGGCCATCATGGCGCCCATATCCACGGAACCGTAGCCGCCCTTGAGGTATTGCACGGCGACCGAGACGGTCTTGTACTTGCCGAGGTCGAGCGTCAGGTACGGCAGCAGGTAGTCGTTCCAGATCCACATGGCTTCGAGGATGGCCACCGAGACGATCGACGGCTTCATAATCGGCACCACGATCTGGAAGAAGATGCGCGGCACTGACGCGCCGTCGATCATGGCGGACTCCTCAAGCTCCTGCGGGATGCCCTTGATCACGCCAGTGAAGATGAACACGGCCAGACCGGCACCGAAACCGAGGTACACGATGCACAGGCCCCACGGGGTATTGAGCTTCAGCATGTCGGCGATCTTGGAGAGGGTGAACATCACCATCTGGAACGGCACGATCATATTGAACAGGAACAGGGTGTAGAGCAGCTTCGCGGCCCAGTTGTTCACGCGCACGATCCACCATGCGCACATCGAGGTGCACACCAGAATCAGCGCCACCGAGCCGACGGTGATAAGCAGCGTCCAGCCGAAGGAAGCGAAGAACTGCGTGGTCTCGATGCCGCGCACATAGTTCTCAAGTCCTACAAACGCTTTGCCGGCAGGCAGGGAGAACGCGTTCTTGGAGATGTACGCCTTCTGCTTGAAGGAGTTGATCAGCACCAGGACGATCGGGAAAATCCAGAACAGGGAGACAACGGCAAACAGCACGGTCCATAATGCGCCATGCTTCACAGGCTTGTTCTCGTTCATCAGGCTGCCACCTCCTTGCTCGTGGTGAGCTTGTTCTGAATCAGGGCGATGACCGCGACCAGGATGAAGAACAGCACGGCCTTCGCCTGGCCGACGCCTTCCCAGCCCATACGGCCGTAGAAGGTGCGGGTGATGTTCAGCGCCAGACCTTCAGACATGTTGCTCGGCGCACCGTTGGTCAATGCGAGGTTCTGATCGTAGAGCTTGAAACCGTTGGTCACGGTCAGGAAGGAGCACACGGTGATGGACGGCATCATCAGCGGGATGATGATGCGGAACATGGTCTGCCGTCCGTTGGCGCCGTCCACGGCCGCGGCCTCCAGCACATCGGTGGGCAGGGCTTGCAGGCCGGCGATGTAGATGATCATCATGTAGCCGATCTGCTGCCAGCACACCAGGATGACCAAGCCCCAGAACCCGTAGGACGCCTTATAGGTCAGGGCGCGGCCCCAGTGGGCTAGTACGCCGTTCAGGAGCAGCAGCCAGATGTAGCCCAGGATGATGCCGCCGATAAGGTTCGGCATGAAGAATACCGAGCGGAACAGCGTGGAGCCCTTGATCGCCTTGGTCAGCATGTAGGCGATGGCGAAGGCGATCACGTTGATCACGATGGTGGTCACGATGGTGAACGCGGTGGAGAAGCCGAGCGCGTGCAGGAATTCCTTGTCTTTCAACGCTTTGCCATAGTTCTTAAGCCCCACCCATTCACCGTCGGTAACGGTGGTGAATTCGCAGAAGCTTAAGTAGACGCCCATGATGAAGGGCACCAGGAACCCGATGATGAATGCGGCGAATGTGGGGAGCGCGAACAGCGCCCACCATCTGCGTATCGCCTTGCCAGCCATGCTGATCATGACTTTTCCTCCTCCTTGAGTCCGCTGCGTTGTGACACTGCATCGTGCGCCGGCTGCGGAGTTCAACTCAATGCGAGCTTGCCGATCGAGAACCGCATGCACGGCCTGTTCTCGTTCAAGCCTATGTTCATAGTAAACGTCGAATCATTATATGTCAAACGTTGTCATTTTAGGCGTTTCAAGTTCGAGCACACTCCGGCTCCAGCAATCTTCTTTCACCTAAGATAATGGCTATATAAAGCCAATCTAACGCCGACATAGACACTTTGCAAACGTTTGTAATACAATCGTTGTCATCGCCGCAGATCAATCAATCAGCATGTACACTGGAGTCAGTTGTGCATGTGTATTGCGATTTTCCATTCAACGCAAGGGGGCTGCAATGGCTACGAGCATTCAGGATGTCGCCCGCGAGGCCGGCGTCTCCATCTCCACCGTCTCACGTTCCTTCACCAGGCCGGATCTGGTGTCGGCCAAGACCCGCGAGCGCGTGCTCGCCATCGCCGACAAACTCAATTTCTCACTCTCCCGCTCGGCTGCGGCCCTGAAATCCGGCCGCTCCCTGCGCATCGCAGTACTGATGAGCGGCCATATCCGCCTGTGGTTCACCGCCTCGGTCATCGAGGGGCTCAACGAGGTGCTGCACACGCAGGGCTACGATATTTCGGTATTCCAGATTTCCAGCATCGAGGAGCGCAAGGAATTCTTCGAGATGTTGCCGGTACGCCGTAACGCCGATGCCGTGATTGTGGCGTCTTTCGATATCGACAACAACGAAATCGCGCAACTGGCTTCGGTCGGCGTGCCGATCGTCGGCATCAATTCAGTCGAGCCCGAAGCCCGCGGCTTTACCGCCGCCGTCAATATCGACGATGTGCAGGGCTCCACGCTGGCCGCCCGCCATCTTATCAATCTCGGACATCGCCGCATCACCTACATCAGCACCAATCGCGAGGTGTCGCTGAGCTTCTCCGTGCAAAGCCGATTCGACTCATTCACCGCCTGCTGCCGCAGGGAAGGCATCGAGCCGCAGGTTATCGTCTGCAAGGTCGATGACGATGGACGTTATGAAATCAGCGACGTGGTCAACCAACTCATAAGCCAAGACGAGATGCCCACCGCCATCGCATGCCAAGAGGATGGCATTGCTTTGCCGCTTATGTTCCAGCTGGAGCGCAATGGATTCTCCGTGCCCGGCGACGTCTCGTTGATCGGCTACGACGATAGTTTCTACACCGGCGATATCGGCCTGACCACCATCCGCCAGGATCCGGTGGAAATGGCCCGCGTGGCAGCCCGCATGACGCTCGATCTCATTGACGAAAAGCCGATTGAGCAACCCTACATCGTGTTCCCGGCCCAGCTGAAGGTCCGCTCCTCCACCTCCCGCGTTAAGTAGGCTCACACAACAAAGCCCACCATAGAAAAAGTGTGAGGCAACCGCACAATAACGCTCAATCGCACATTGTGGGAAATGGCGAAAAATCGCCAATCTATGGACACACAGTGTGTGATTGAGCGGGTGCGTGCCTCACACTTTTTTGCGGCGGACGATTTTGTGCGAGACTCAGCAATATAAAGCGGCGCCCCCGGAGAAGGAAATGGCAGGGGCGCCGCGGATTGTTACTTATCGGCTATGGGACTCTATGAGACTCAGTGCGAAGCCTCGTATTCGGAAGCCCAACCGTCCACGAAGGCGGTCTTGACGGCATCCCACTTGCCGGTGCCCTGCGCGTACTCGAGCAGTGCCTGGCCGACCTTGTTCTTCCACTCTTCGGACGGCATCATGGTGAAGTTCCAAGAAACCTGGGTCTTGCCGGACTTCTGATCCTCAACAGCGGCTTCAGTCAGCGGGTTGTCAAACTTGACATCATCGAAGGTCTTGAACGGGGTGGTGAAGCCCATGTCCTGAGAGATGGCCTTCTTGCCGGTGTCGGAGGTGATCACCCAGGAGAGGAAGTCCTCGGTGGCCTTCTTGTCGGCGTCGGAGGCCTTGTCGTTGATGCACCAGTAGTTCTCGGAACCAGTGGCCAAACCCTGCTTCTCTTCACCCTTGACACCGGTGTAGATTGGCATCATGCCCACGGATTCGGCCTTCATGCCGGCCTTCTGCAGGTCGGTCCAAGCCCAGGTGCCGTTCTGATAGAAGGCAGCCTCGCCGAGCGCGAACTCGGAGTTCGCATCATCGCCGGTCTTGGCGCTCAGCTGGGTGGGGTCGGTGGTGGAGTCGGTGATGTACAGGTCGAAGATCTTCTTGTAGTTCGGCAGATAAGTGCCCTTGATGGTGGCCGGCTGCTCGGTGACGTTGTCGTCCTTGAACTCATAGTAGAGCGGCAGGTTGGCCAGATGGGTCTTGAATCGCCAGTCGGAGCTGGAGTCGAAGCCGGCGGAGGTGAACGCGCCCTTGATGCCAAGCTCGTCCTTGCGGGACTGCATGTCGTCAGCCACGGCCTTCAGGGTGTCGAAGTTGTCGATTTCGTCCATGGATGTGGCTTTGGCACCATCCAGCGCGAAGTATTTGTTAAGGATGTCCTTGTTGTAGATCAGGCCGTAGGTTTCCATCACGTACGGCACACCGACCACCTTGTCGCCGTCTTTCAGGGCCACGTCCTGGTTGGTGAGTTCCTTATACACATCCGTGTTGGACATGTCGGCGGTGTACTTCTTCCAGTTCTGGTAGCCGACCGGGCCGTTGACCTGGAACAAGGTCGGGGCTTCGGTTTTGGCGATTTCGGACTTCAGGGTCTGCTCGTAGGTACCGGAGGCCGCGGTCTGCACCTTGACCTCAACGCCCTTTTCCTTGGTGTACTCCTTGGCCAGAGCGGCCCACTGATCAGCCGCTTCCGGCTTGAAGTTCAGGTAGTAGACCTTGCCCTTGGAGTCGTCGCCGGAAGTGGAGCTTCCACAAGCGGCAAGGGTTCCGAGGGACATTGCAGCGATGGCCGCCACTGCGACCGCTGACTTCACTGTACGATTCATCATCGAACCTTTCTCTTTCATCGTCGACCCGGCCGTCCCCGGTCAGGACAGGTACGCTAGCACGCACCTTTACGACTATCGACATGCACTATTGTGCAACGGTTTGCTTCTTTTTGCAAACGATAGCAATATCAGCGCGTCATAAATCATCATTTTCAGGCCATTGTCAACAAATATCCCATTAATTCAGTCATTTTTGCCTCATTATCGCAATGCAAGCGTTCGCAATCATGAGAGCGCTAACATATCTTTCATGGCAATCGATTGCCACTTATACCCATCAAAAAAAACAACACGCCGACGCTATCGTTTGCAAATCATTTATCGACATACCGCAATTCCCGCCACAAACAATAAAGGCCCGCCCGCAGCAGCAGGCAGGCCAGCGTAATCACAGCGCAACCGGGGCTAGGCGTTCCACCGTTCGATGACGTTATCTCCCTTATAGACGCTGAGCACCGAGTAGTGCGCCGTATCCAAACGCAGCAACCGTGCGAAATGCGGGTCCACGCCCAGCCATTGCGAGGTGAGGATGCGCAGGATGTGCGCATGAGCCACCAACAGCACATTATGGCCGTCTTTCAGCAGCGGCGTAATCTCGTCGATGGCGCTCTTGGCGCGTGCCGCCGCTTCTTCCAGCGTCTCGCCAGGCCCGGCATGGACCGGCACCTGTTCGCCCGAAGGCAAGGTCTCGACCCAGTCGCCCTCCAGCGTGGGCGTCAGCGAGCGCGGCCCGTCACGCCACACATCCCATTCAAAACCGCTGGCCTCACTCACCTGCTGGCGCGTACGCCCCTCGGCTCGGCCGTAATCCCATTCAGCGATGCCGTCCAACACACCGTGGTCCGCAAAACCGGCCAGTTCAGCGGTTTGGCACGCCCGCTTCAGCGGACTGGAAAACACACAGCCCTGGCTGAATCCTTCGGGGAAAGCTTCGCGCAGGCGCCTTCCGGCATCCGCTGCCTGCTGCTCGCCGACCGCGGTCAACGGGATGTCCGTGCGCCCGGTATGCTGCCCGGATTCGCTCCACACGGTCTGGCCGTGGCGCAGCAACACCAAAAATCCGTTGCCGCCACGAGAGTTCTCGACGGCAACGGTGCCGTTCACGTTCTGTTCGCTCATGCCTCCACTCTAGTCTGCGCTCGTTCATGACTCCACCATTAACGCCCATCTTTTGCGCTGAGATGATTGAGATGCTATTAGACTGAGAGTCATGAGCGACGAAACGAACACCGACTTCCCCTCCAGCGCCGACCGCGCGGTCGACAGCCTGCACCGCATCGACGAGAAGGTCAACAGGCTGCGCGAGGACCGGCTCAACGACCCTGATTCTCTGGGCGACAAGCTCATCAAGTCGGCAGTCCCAGCGCTGGCAGGCTTGGTTGCCGGCAAAGCATTCCAGATGATATGGGACAAGGGCACAAGCAAACGCAATCTGCGCAAGGGACTGGCGGCAGACGCGCCGCAAAGTCTGGCAATGAGTCTGACATTCGCCGCCGTTTCGGCCGCACTCGGCGCAGTGGTTTCGCAGCTGTCGGATCGGGGCTCCAAGGCGTTCGTCGACCACCGCCATCGCAAGCCCAGCCGCTAATCCCCCGGTTGGATGATGGTTTCTGTTGGCTGACTGATGACTCATCGCTGGAATTTCGTCAAGGAACCATCAGTCAATCGACAGGAACCATCAGTCCAGCACAGTTCCGCCACACAATATCGGCATTTCACTGTGAGGTAATCCACCGTGGCGTCCGGCGTCTGCCGTGCGACAATAAAGCCATGGTTACCAACGCAACAATCGAGGCTCTTCTGGGCCGCCGCTCCATCCGTAAGTTCAAGGACGAGGCCATCGACGACGATACCCGCGCCACGCTCGAAACCGTCGCCCAACATGCCGCGTCCAGCCAGTTCCTTAACGACTGGTCCGCCATCCGCATCACCGATCCGGCCATCAAAGCCAAGCTCGCCGAATTCGGCCATCAGCCGTATATCGCCACCGCGCCGTTGCTGTACGTGTTCGTCATCGACGAGCACCGCAACGCACGCATCGCCGAACGCAAGGGTATCGATCCCGCTTCCGACGAATTCCATCTCAAGTACAGCTATCGCTTCACCCAAGCTCAGAACGACGCAGTGCTGGCCCTGCACGCCATGGAGACCGCCGCCTATTCGCTGGGACTGGGCTGCGTGATTCTCGGCTCTCTGCTCAACAACATCCCCGGCCTTATCGACGTGCTGAATCTGCCGGAATACACGTATCCGGTGCTGGGTCTGGCCATCGGCAAGCCCGATCAGAACCCGACCGTCAAGCCGCGCATGCCGCGCACGATGCAGTTCTTCGAGAACACCTACCCGGCTGACGCCGATGGCGTACTCGACCAGCTGCCCGCCTTCGACGAGGAAGTTCACCGGTACTACGATCTGCGACAAGCCGACCGTCCGGTGGACGCTTTCAGCGATCAGGTCGCCACGATCAGTCGGCAGGATGTCAGCCATCAGACACTGCTCGACAAGGCCGCCGCTCAGGGCTTCCGTCTGGATCAGTGAGACCAGAACCAACGAGATAGCCTCGGATAGGCTCGTCACTGAGTCGTCTCGGTCTCGGCACTGCGACGACTCAGTTCCAACACCTCAACATTTCATCACCGGATACCGGCAAAATTGCACAACCATCCCGCCGGTGTCGCACCATCAACAAACGTTCACATATCAGTCCCATTATGCGGACAACCAACGGCCAGTTTTGCAAGAAAACCCGCCAAACCAGCAGTATTCGCACCAGTGGTGGGAATAGACTGCATGTGGCCGCAATGATTACGAACCGGAAAAGAGGGACTGGATGCGGACGGTTTGGCAAGTCTTTCTACGCGATTGCAGACGTATCTTACGCAATCCCGTTGCCGTTGTGGTGACGCTCGGCGTAGCAATGCTGCCCTCGCTGTACGCATGGTTCAACATTCTCGCCAACTGGGATCCCTATTCAGCCACCGGCAATCTGCAAGTGGCCGTAGCCAATGAAGACCAAGGCACCACCAACGATCTGGTCGGCCATCTCGATGCGGGCCGGCAGGTCGTCAAGAAACTCAAGCAGAACGACGAACTCGGCTGGCGCTTCGTAGACAATGAGGAACAGGCCGTCCACGGCGTGGAGACCGGCGGATACTATGCAGCCATCGTGCTGCCCAAGGATTTCAGCGCCAGCTTGGTCGAATCGGTGACCGGAACCTCCAAACAGCCGAAAATCAAGTATTACGTCAATGAGAAGAAGAACGCGATCGCGCCGAAAATCACCGACACCGGTGCCACCACCATCGATGAGCAGATCAACTCCGCCTTCGTCACCACGGTAGCCACCACCGTTGCCTCGGCCGTTTCCGAAGCGGGAGGCGATCTCGGCCAAGCCACTGGCAAAGTCCAGCACGATACGATCGATGATCTCAATACGGTGATGTCCACGCTGAACACCGTTCAGGATTCACTCACCGACTTACAGGACACGCTGGCCCAATCAGACACGATTCTCGCCGACGCCAAACAGACCACCGCCTCACTCAAGCAGACCGTCGCGGCCGCGCAGAAGGCCTCCCGCCAGTCCGGCACACTGTTGACGGAAACACAGGCCGGGTCACAAGCCTTCTCCACCACACTGGTCGGCGCGCTCGACACCAGTTCAGCACAACTCTCCGGACTGGCCGTTCACGTCAACAACGCCGCCGGCAGCATCACCGGCTCCTTCAACAGCGCGCAGAACTCCGTCGACACCATCACCAACACACTTTCGGCCCCACTGAATGCCACCCAAACGTCAATCAGCGATCTGAAAGACGCGCTGACCAAAGCCGGCATCGGCAAAGACACCACCGACCCAGTCGGCCAGAACATCTGGAAACAAATCGATGCGCTCGACTCATTGATCAGCAAACAGCAGACACAGCTCAACACCTTCCATACCGACACCACACAGTTCATCAACTCCGGTAAAGACGCCACCACGAATCTTTCCGGAGCCATGACCAACACCACCACCGGCGGCATCGCGGCGCTGAATACCGCGCGCGGCTCGCTGACCGGCACCGTAATGCCGTCGCTCACCTCATCATTGAACAGTTTCGCCGCCCTGAATGGCACACTGGATGGCACGTTGACTTCGTTATCCGGCACCTTGGATCAGGCCGACGGACTGTTCGACCAGCTTGTCGATACCCTGAACCAAACAAAAACCACCATCAGCAGCACGCAGGATTCGCTGCGCCAGGTGGCCAGCGATGTCGCCACCGTACGCACCGATATCGCCACGCTCGATAGTTCCGCCGCTTACCAGAAAATCCGGGATACGCTGCATCTGGATGACAAGGGATTCGGCGACTTCATGGGCAATCCCGTCACCCTGACCACGAAAGTCGTGTATGCCACCGACAATTACGGGTCCGCAGTCACCCCGTTCTACACGAATCTGGCACTGTGGGTAGGCGGTTTCGTGCTAATCGCCATCTACAAGCTTGAGGTCGACCGCGAGGGCATTCGCCGTATCACCGCTACGCAAGCATATCTTGGCCGCTGGCTGCTGCTGGTCACCATCGGATTCCTGCAAGCCGTCATCGCCACCATCGGCGATCTGGTGCTTGGCATCCAATGCGAGCATCCGCTGCTGTTCATCTTGGCCGGGATCTTCTGTTCGTTCGTATACATCAACATTATTTACGCACTGGCCGTGGCGTTCCGCCATATCGGCAAAGCCATCGCCGTAATTCTGGTCATTGTGCAGATACCCGGTGCCTCCGGCCTGTATCCGATTGAAATGATGCCGAACTTCTTCCGCGAACTGCACCCGTGGCTGCCCTTTACCTACGGCATCAACGCGATGCGCGGCCCGATCGCCGGCCTGTACGCGAACCATTACTGGCTCGACATGCTGCACCTGTTCTGGTATCTGCCGGCGGCACTCTTCGTGGGACTTGTCATACGCCGGTATGCGATGAACCTGAACGCGCTGTTCGACCGTCGTTTGGGAGATACCGACCTGATGATCACCGAGCACAACAGCATGGTGAACGAACAGGTGAGCTTGAACTCCGTATTCCGCACGGTGTCCGACAGCAAGGAACTGCGCGATATCATCGCCCATCGCGCGCACCGGTTCTTCGCGCGGTACCCAAAGATGATCGTTGCCGGTCTGACATTGCTGACCGTACTCCCGTTCGTATTCCTGGTGCTGCTGTTCGTCACCCAAGAGAAAATCGCCATGCTGACCTCCTGGATTCTGTCGATTATTCTTATCGACGCCTATCTCATTGTGGTTGAATACGCACGCGAAACCTACGCCATGCAGCTTGGCGTCAGTGCCATGAGTGCCGACGAGTTCCGCAATGTGATGCTCAACGGATATGCGTGGCGGCGTTTCCACGGCCACGGACGTCACGAAGCGGCGATGGGCAGCAATCCGGATATCGGCGAAACCACTGAACGACTCACACCGTTCAGTGATCAGGCCGCCGAGCCGACTGCGCACACCGCACAGTTCGAGCAGTCCGGTCAGTCTGGGCAGTCTGGGCAAGGAGGCGCACGATGAAGCTTATCTGGAAAATATTCGTACGTGACGTGCGCCAAGCCACCCGCAATGTGATCGCCGTAATCGTGGCTATGGGATTGGTGATTGTGCCGGCACTGTACGCCTGGTACAACATCGCCGCCAGCTGGGACCCGTACGGCAACACCAAGGCCTTGAAGGTCGCCGTGGCAAACGTGGATAAGGGCTATAAGTCCGATCTGATGCCGATCACCATCAACGTCGGCGAAACCGTGACCAATACGCTCAGGGCCAATCATGACCTTGACTGGCAGTTTGTGGATCGTGCTAAGGCCATCGATGGCGTGAACTCAGGCGAATACTATGCCGCGCTGATTATTCCAAAGAGCTTCAGCTCCGATATGATGACGCTGTTTTCACCGAAGATCAAGCACGCCAAGCTCGAATACTATCTCAATGAGAAAATCAATCCGATCGCTCCGCATATCACCGACCAGGGTGCTACCACCGTGGCCACGACCATCGACCAGACATTTGTGAAGACCTTGGCGAGCGTGGCGCTGGATTTGGTTTCCAACGTGGCCGATTACGCGCAAAGCCCGCAAATGGAGCAGTACGTCAACAACGCCTCCAGTCATATTGCCACCATGTCGTCTCGTTTGACCGGCACTGCGTCGCAGATGGATTCCTATGCCAATCTGCTCGGGGCCGCCAACAGCATCATTGATTCCACCGATAAGCTGCTGGGATCAACAGGCTCAGCTGCGGCCACAACCAAAAAGGCGTTGAAACAGACCCGCAACGGCGTCTCCAGCCTCGACAAGGCATTGTCCGGAGCCACCGATGGCGTCGGTACGGCATTGCAGCAGGCCGGTTCATCCTACGACACCATTGCCAAGCAGATCGATGCCGCTTTTGCCGATGTGGGCTCACAATCCTCACAGATATCAAACAAGCTAACCGATATGCAATCCAAAGTGGAGGCTCAGGCCGACAGCTTTGGAAAGTATGCCGCCGCTTTACGAGATCTCGCCAAACAAGCGGCTTCACTGCCCGTGGGCGGAGATACCGTTGCCGCTCAACTGAACGCGGCTGCAGACCAAGCCACAAAGGCGCAGCAGAGCATGCAGCAAGCCGCCACCGCGTTGGGCGATGCGGCCACGCACATAGCAAACGGTACTGCCGATGCCGATACAGCGCGTCGAGATCTGAAATCACAAATCGCTGCCGCCAAACAATCGATTACTCAGGCTTCAGACACGTACAAGAGCACGCTGAAACCGCAACTGAACAATCTGACCTCGTCCATGGACGAAGTGACCACGCAGGCAAGTTCCGTAATCGACGGGCTTGCATCGACCGTAAGCAGCGTGTCAGGTCTTTCTGGCGGCGTTTCAGACAGCCTGACGGACATCCAGTCGGCCTTGACTGACGCAGCTAGCGCTTTGACCCGTTCGGCGAAGAAACTCGACAACTTGTCTTCCCAACTCGCCTCTATCACCAATGGCGGCACCATCGACCTGTCTGTGATTTCCTCTGCGAAGCCCGATGCCATTGCTTCCATGCTGGCGGCACCCGTAGCGGTCGACCGCATCGCGCTCTATCCCGTTGCCAACTATGGTTCCGCGATGGCTCCGTTCTACACGATTTTGTCTATTTGGGTCGGTGCGATCATTCTGGTCGCCATGTTGAAAGTATCGATTTCCGACCATGAGAAGGCTCGTATCTTAGGGTTGGGCAATGATCTGCCGCTCGGTTCGGAAGTGGGTCTTCGCGAGGCCATGATTGCCGGGCGGATTGCCGGACCGGCCGCCGCGTTGGATGTGCTGAAGAAGCCGCGTGCCGAGGCTCCCGGCAATGCGCGGCAGTTCGGTTTACGCTTGCACCACGAATATTTCGGCCGATACATGATTTTCGGTTTCCTTGCTTTGCTGCAAGGTACGCTGGTGTGCCTGGGCGATATGTTCTATCTCGGCGTGCAGTGTGAGCATCCGATTCAGTTCTTGATGGTCGGGTGGTTGTCTGCACTGGTGTTCTCGAATATTGTGTATACGCTGACCCTGTCGTTCGGTGATATCGGCAAAGCCATTGCCGTAGTACTGCTGGTTATGCAGGTAGCCGGTTCCGGCGGCACATTCCCCATTGAAACACTGCCGACGTTCTTCCAGGTCGTTTCTAAATGGCTACTGTTCCCCTATGCGGTGGATGCGATGCATTCGGCCATGGCAGGCTCATTCGGCATGGAATACTGGGTTTCCATGGGCAAACTGGCACTGTTCCTTGTCCCCTCATTGCTGTTGGGACTTATGTTGCGCAAGCCGGTAATTCGCTTCAACGATTGGGTTATCCGCAACCTTGAAAACACCAAGGTGATGTAAGTGTTGGACGAAGTGTGTCCGAGCGCCCTGAACGCTTAGCAGCCTACGACCTGACGTGTTTGGACCGTAACCTGTCTCAGACACGGCGTTGGCGAGGTCTGTGGAGCTTCTGACGCTAACGTCTACGTGGCTTGTAGCCCTTTTTACGACTGTGTGGCTTGAGTTGCTGGTTCAGCGGTACATGCCGGTAACTGGATTGCGGATCGCGATGCGTGAGATGCCAGCATCCGCAAAATTCGCAACGGTACACCCATAGCTCAACTCCGCGCTCGATTAGGCTTTGATCAGCGGCACGCTGAACCTGCGCCTTATCGTGATACATGATTTTATTCGACGTAGCGCAACGTTTAGGGGTGAAGTAATGCATAGCAGAAGCCAGTGTAGAGCGACCCCATAACCAAGCCAGTTTCTGGCTCCCCTCAGGGGGGGGAGCCGTCCGCACAGCAGACCGGGGGGAGGAGGCCCGGGCGTCGGGATTCCACGGTCACGGACGTGCTGTTTTCCGGATTTCCTGCGGAAATGGGAACGCGCCGCGCCGTCTCTCTTCGGCCCCGACGGCGGGGCCGGCCGGGAATGGTCCCGGACGTGGGTCTCATGAGTGCGAGAAGCCCCGGGTGTTTTTGTGGGGGTGTGTGGGTTTGGGTCGTGAGTGTTTCGGGTATGCGAAAGCCCCTTGGGGCGTGTGCTCCAAGGGGCTTCCTGTACGTGTGATGCGGCGG
>OJOG01000531.1_pt1 | contig 15198 bp, 4 predicted proteins | sample 1598101 | NCBI WGS metagenome assembly OJOG01 (sample SAMN03922460, study PRJEB24848) | human gut metagenome | isolation source: stool sample | host: Homo sapiens | place: Germany | collected 2009-11
GCATCTGCCGCACCTCGCTCGCCGTATCGGCACTTAGAATTATGCGGTATTGCCTTTACAACTTCACAAGTATCTCCCCCGCACCGGAATCCGATTGCCCTTCTCCCCTATCCCCCAACCGCGCGTACCGTTCATCTTCATCCGCTCCCCCACCCCAAAACAAAAAGCATGTGCCCCCTTATCTCTATCATAAGGTGGGCACATGCCGTTACATTATCATGATTTTATCACGCCAAAGTCATCAGGCAATGCAGCCATCGGCAAAGCTGTTGCGCTTGGCTTTCTCTTTCTGCTGGTTGCGCTTGGCGATGATTTCTTTGCTCAGGCCAATACGGTTGGTCTTGAAGTGGAAGAACGGGCGTTCCGGTACGGTGAAAATCTCCACCGGACGCATGTAACGTTCCGGCAGGCAGGCATTGATCTTATCGCGCACATCGTCCAAGGTGTAGCCATCTTTGAGCTGGACGTACAGGTACGGCAGGAAGCAGCCCTCGTGCTCATCATCCGGCACGATAACAAAGAACTCGTCCTTGATGCCCTTGATGTCGGCATCGGCCACGATGTTCTCCAGCGGCTGCACCATCAGGTCGCCGCCGCCAAAGCGCGGGGATGCGCCGCGGGTCATCGTGTAGAGCACACCGTCCTCGGACATATAGCCGATATCGCCGGTGTGCAGCCAGGTCTTGCCGTCTGCGTGGACCTGCAATGCCTTGGCGGTTGCTTCGGGGCGGTCATAGCCCAGCATCACGCCGGGGCCCGTCAAGCAGATCTCACCGGGGGTATTGTAGGTCAGCTCTTCCTGGGTGCCGGGCTTGAAGATGCTGATGACGCTGTGGATCATCGGCACACCAACGTTGCCGTCACGCACCGGGAACGGAGCCATGGGCAGAGTGGCGTTGGAGCCGGCCTCGCTGCTGCCGTAGCCGGCAGTAAAGCGCAGGTTGCAGTTATGCTGCTTGAGGAACTCCTCAACATTGCGCAGCTGCTTGTTGTTGAATGCCTCGCAGCCGGCGCCGATGGCCAGCATGTGGGACATATCATAGTCAGCCGGAAGACGCTTGCTGCGGCGGATAACCTCCACAAACATGGGGATCAGGGGCCAGTTGTTGGGGCGGTAGCGCATCATTTCCAGGTCAACATCGTACACATCCACAAACGGATCCAGAATGAGCAGCATACCGCCGGCCAGGGGCAGCAGCATCATGGAAACCACAACAGCGATCAGAGCCGGGGGCAGGATGGTCAGCAGCCAGGTGGGGCGGAATTTATCCGAAGAGCCATAAAAGTTCATCTGGGCCAGCACGCCGATGATGCTGTGTGCAGAATGGATGACCTGCTTGGAAGGGCCGGTGGAACCGCTGGTGTAGGCGCGCAGCAGCGGGCGGTCAATGTTGACAGGAGCGGGCACAAAGCCGCGAAAACGCTGGCCCATGTTACAGAAATCAGCCCACATCATGGTATCAGAGCCACGGGCGGGAACATCCGGATACAGGGCATCCAGGGAATGCTGCAGGTAAACCGGCATAGCGGCGCGGTCGCCGCTTTCCAGAGCGGGAACGATAACATAGGTATTCACGTTGGTCTGCTCACGGTAGGCTTCGATTTCGGCCTTGGAGAAGAAGTCGTGAACAAAAATCACCTTGGCATTGGCTTTCTGAACAGCTTCAATGTTTTCTTCCAGGGTGTTGTCACGGCACAGCAGCGAAGCGCCGATGCGCTCGGCTGCCAGCAGCAGATAAATGAATTCCGGCACAGAACGCAGGAACACGGGGATCTGGTCCCCCTGCTTGATGCCAAGCACCTGCAGAGCGCGGGCGGTGGCGTCCACCTTACGGAACACAGTACCCCAGGTGATATCCACGCCATAGTAGTGCATGGCAACCACGTTAGGGTCTGCAGCGCGCACGGAGAGGTACTGCTCCACGGTGCAGGCCGGAACCTGGATACCGCGCAGAACATCCGGATAGAACTTCATCCAGGGGCGGTCAATGCTGGGCTTGCCAGTCAACATCGCGTTTTCATTCATTGCAATTTCCTCCAAATGTCTTTCCTTTATAGTTGCAGGGAATTAAATTATCCAAATCAAATCACGCCAAACCTTTATGGCGCTTTCCCCTGCTGTGCACATCGTTGCACAGCGTCACCGAACCATAATGCTACAATTATCTTCGGTGCTGAATATAGTATACCATTCCTGTTTACGGAAAGCACGAGAATCCCATGGCACAAATTTCCAGAAATTGATTCCGCATGATTCACTTTTTTCACATGAATTTTTACGCTTTGGCATGGAGTTTTCTTGCAATTTCATTTTCCTCGGTGCAACAAAAGCCCCGGCTACCGTAGTAGCCAGGGCTTTATGTTTATGCGTATGTATGTTGTATTTTTAGATTTTGTTCATCCAACTCTCTTGCAGTTCTTCCATTTCATCACTTTTGGCGCGGGTAATCAGATGGATTCCCTGCAGGACATGATGGATGTGCTCCGCAATGGCGTTGCGTTCTTTTGTCACGTTCTGGTCATCCAAATTCCAGACCTGATCAAAATATTCACTCAGGCGGTCTTCCATCACACTGTTGTTGACCATTGCAATCCGGTTGATGGGGCAGTTGTTATCCAGCCGAAGATACGATGCAGCGCCAGAAAGAAACATATTGGGGTCCGCCACATACTGGAAATCGTTCACAATGCGGCCGCTGATCAAGCGGAATTCAAGTTTTTCACGCTGCTTGCAAAGCTGCAGCACATAGCTGATGCACCGGCTGCGCTGATCCGGGGTAAGGCTGACCTTGTAACTGAAAAAGTCCAGCTCGCCGGAAACCGCCATAGAGGAAAACGCAGCTTCATAAATCAGGATGCGGATGTTTGTTTCCTCCACCACACCTTTGGCAAGGTTGTGTACGCTACGCAGCTCCGCAGGGGTAGCACCCAAAAAATCTTTCAGCTCGGCCTCGTGGGCGGTCAGGATCTCTTCAAACAAGTCATCCGGCAGCAGAAGCTCATTCAGGTGGCCGAACATCCACCGCAGATTGGAGGCCAGCAGCGTGTGCATATAGTCGTACTGGCTGATCAGCTGGCGCATGCTGGTATCGCGGAAAAGCTGGTCATCCCGCACGCAGAGCTTGGAGAAGTTATCATACAGGCTTTCGCAGTTCTGCGGGTCCTCGGTGGCGGTAACGGCAACGCAGCGGCTGTGGCTGACCAGCAGGCCGGTAATGGCAAAATCGCCCTTGACCACAAACACCGCGCGCCCGGCAGCCGCGGTGCTGCCAAACAGCTTGAAATGAATATGGCTGAAGTTGGTCAACACGTTAATAATGAGCGCGGCATCATAGATGGGGTCCCATTTTTCGCGGCTGATATCGATCATCAGCTTGAAATAGACGTTATCATAGCTGCGCTGGTCCACCAGCTGGCCGTTTTGCAGGTTGGCAACTTTCAGGCGGTATTCGCGCGCCATTTCCATCAGGTCCATCACAGCCACAATGTCCAGCTGGCTGACGCGGCGCAGCACGGGGTGCGCCATTTTGGTCAGGTATTGCAGCATGTTCAGCTCGACCCAAAAGTCCGTATAGGGGCCAATGCGCGCCTCGCCGCTGTCCAGCTCCTCTTGCAAATAATCATATTCAGCAATCAGGTTATCATAAATGGCGGCTTTCAGGTCACTGGGGATGCTAACGCTGTATTCCCGCAGCAGCAGGTCACGGCCATCATCGGTGGCTTCATCCACCACGCAGGCACTGATGCCCTCCATCACGCGCTTTTCAGTCTTTTTGGCAGGCAGCATGCGGCCGCTGACCCATTTGCTGATATAGGAAACATCGTATTGCAGGCGCTTGGCCAGGGTATAGTTCTTGACCTCCGCAACTTCCAGCAAATGCTCCAGCAGAATGCTGAATCTATTTTTATCTTCCATTGCACCAAATCCTCTTCGCCCATTTAGTTTGCACTTTTCTTTTATTCTATTATACAAGTTCCATATTTCGATTGCAAATTCAAATGATAACAGGTAAGGAGGAAACGAAGAAAATATATTAAAATCTTTCACAATTCGCGGCCGCATTCTTTGGCATCCATGCCAGTTTATTGTTTTTTTGTTGTTGGAACTGACAAAGTTTGTTTGTTCTGCTTGTGATATCCTCCAAAAATTATACTTCGCGCGCCATATTTGCCAAATTTAGCCGCAGCTTTTTAGTAGGTTTTGCCCTTGCACCGGTCTGATGTGTTCGCCATGTTTTTGTGTGTTGCCTTTATTATGCGGGTAAGGTAAATTGCGATTTTTTAATCGTGTACTATTTCTAGCTTTCGGCGGGGTGGGGTCCCCCGCCCTACTGATTGTTTAAGGGTGTGCTGCCCATTATAATTTGTTCTGTAGGGAACGGTCTTGACCGTTCCGAGGCCTTGTCCGATTGGTCGTGATGGGATTTGTGGCAGGGCAAGGTGCCTGCGGGCGCAGTGACTGTTCCAAGGCGTTGGATTCGATTGCTTTAGGTTTGCGGCAAGGAACCACCCCTCAGGCCGCTTCGCGTCCAGCTCCCCTCCAGGGGAGCCACCGCAATCATAAGGTAAGATACTGGCTCCCCTTAGAGGGGAGCTCCGGCGAAAGCCGGTGAGGGGTGGTTCCTCGCGCAGAGCCTGATAAATGAGATTTGTGACTGGGCTCATCCGGCGGCCAATGGGCTGGCCGCCCTACCGTACAGTTACCAACAAAAGGCCTGTAATTTATACGCTCCTCCGGGGCGTCGGGGACGCCGCCCCCTACGGCATAGCAAGGTATATTGCAATTTTTAAATTGTGTATTGTTCCCAGTATTTCGGCAGGGTGGGGTCCCCCGCCCTACTGGCCTGGCAAATATTTCACCGAACCTATGCCCACAAATACAAAAATGCCGCAGCAGACTATTACATCTGCTGCGGCATTTTTATTTAGAGGTTAATGGGCTGGTTACAGCTCATTGTTCCGGCTGTGGGATTACTGCCGAATGCCGGTGTTCTTATCGAAATGATAAGTGCGGCCATCGATGACTGCATCGCCCTTAGCCATGGTGCCATAGATCGGGTCGAAATAGTAACGCTTGTCAGCGCTCCAGCCCTTGATCATGTGGCCCTGTGCATCGTAACGGACCCACTTGCCGGTACCATCGGGCCTATCAGCCCACTGGCCAGCTTCGGATTCCTGATAGACATCCTTGCTGGTGGCTTTCTTGCCCTGATCAACAGAGTCCAGCCAGTACCAAGCATCGGAAGCCGGGTCATAGATTTCCTTGCCGCGGCCTTCCAGACCCTGGCGAACGCCCTTTTCGTACCAGAAGTCAGCGCCTTTGATGGTCAGCCACTGGCCGTCCAGAGCGATACCTGTGTACTCGTCAAATGCGCAAGGTACACCGTCAATATCGCCTGCGCCCTTAGCCATAGCGCCGGTGATCAGGTCAAAGTAGTAGGTGCCCTTATCGGTCGTCTGCCAGCCCTTGACCATGTGGCCGTTCTCATCGTAACGGACCCACTTGCCGGTGCCATCGGGCTTATCAGCCCACTGGCCGGCGGCGGATTCCTGGTAAACGTCCTTGTTGACGGTCATTGCGCCGCCCTGGACAGCATCCAGCCAGTACCAGGCGTCGGAATCGGGATCATAGATCTCTTTGCCGCGGCCGGTGGTACCCTGCTTCACGCCGTTTTCGTACCAGTACTTCTTGCCGTTTTCTTCAACCCAGCCGTTCTTCTCGCCGTACTTGGCGGTGTAGTCCTTGCCGTTGAAGTTGACAGCAGCGGTGGTAACGCCGCTGGTCTGCTTTACAGTTGCATCCACGAACTGTGCGCTTGCGCAGTTCTTATCGGTGCAGGTAAAGACAGCCATTGCGGTAATGGTGGTCTTTTCAGCAGCGCCGTGAGCGGTGCGCTCCTCGACCGGTGCTTTCTCATCGGTGAGAGCTTCGGAGGTAGTTTTCTCGGTAAAGGCTGCCTTGAATACTACGTCACTAGCCCCCATCGTGTAATCGTATACATAGCCATCGGTAATGATTTTATCAACATTAAGCACATCGGCAGAACCGCTCGGTGCCCCAGCGCTGGCAGAAGACAATTCCCAACCATCAGCCGGCTTAAAGATAACCTTAACAGCTGTTCCACTCGGTGCACTAGTCAGGCTCTCTTCATCGTCAACATTTTTCTTAACGGTAACGGTACCGTTGCCTTCCTCAACTTCGGTGCTTATCTTATACTTAACAGTCGTGAACTGTACTTTGACAGTCACATTGTCAGCAGGCATTTTGAACTTATAAGTATTGCCTTCGACAGTATATGTAATAGTACCTCCCTGACTATCCTGAATAATCAAACCACCGCCTGACAGCTCTGCCCCAGTTCCCGGAGTAATAGTCAGTTTAACTTCAGCGTTAGCTTTCAAGCCTTCAATCACAGTAGCAGTAGCAGGATCAGTTCCGACAACTTCTGTCTCATTAACCTTTACTGTGCCGTCACCGCCCTTAGTTGCGCTTATCGTGTAGGTTTTGGTAGATTCAAACTCAGCGCTGATGCTGACATCGGCGGCTGGCATCTTGAAGGTATACTTGCCATCAGTCAGAGTCAGCGTTTCGTTCTTGTCTTCCGTGCCATCCTTGTAGCTGTAGGTCAACTTCTGGAGCTGGTAGCCGTCCTTAATGTCAGCAACAGTAACGGTAATATCGGTATTCGCCGCAGCCTTTTCCGCACTTGCGGTTACAGTAGCCGCGTTATCTTTGACAGGATTCACCGTAATCGTGTATTCCTTAACCTCTACAAACGTTGCGCTGACAGTTGCATTACCAGCAGGCATTGCAAAGGTGTAGGTGTTGTCATCAACCTTCGTAAATTTCTCAGCCGGAATCGTCTGCTCGGTGCCATTAGCATCCTTATAGGTCACTTTCAGGCTGCTGGCATCCAGGGCATATTTCGTGGTTTCAGTGTCAGGAGTTGCCACCACCGTAACGGTAGCATTCTCCGTGACTGCATCCAGTGTAGCCTTGGCCTCGTCGGTTTCGTTAAGTTTCAGTGCCAGCGTACCATTGGTCACGCCGTCAGCCACCTTGACCGCATAGGTCTTAGCGTTCTTTGCAACGCTGATGGTCACATCGCCGTCCGGCATGGTGAAGGTGTAAACCGTCTTCGCCTTTTCGGTGGTAGCCTGGGCTGCGGCTTCGTCCTGCGCTGCTTCCTGAACTTCAGTCAGGGCAACATCGGTATCGCCGTTCTTTGCGGTAACGGTAACGATATCGGTGCCTTCCTTTTCTACGGTCAGGGTAACGGTATCGTCCTTGATGTAGGTGTTGCTGGTGGTGCCCAGGGTCAGGGTAACGCCTGCAACTGCATCGGGCAGGGTAACGGTGTGGGGGGTGCTTTCGGTTGCGGTATGGCAATCAGAGCACAGGTACACATTGTTGCCAACGGACTTGGTTTCCAGCTCGTCCAGAGCCCAGGTATGGCCCTTGGGCAGTGCGCCGTCAGCGTACTTCTTTTCACCCTTGGTCAGGCCGTACTTGTTGGTGCGGGCCTGGGTGTAAGCGGGGGTATCGCACCATGCTTCAACGGAAACATCGGTGGTTGCGCCGCTGCTCAGGTCGCTGACCATGTCGGACATCGGCATGGTTTCAACCAGGTTAGCGCACCACATGAACTCTTCGTTCTTGTTCTTCTCGTCAGAGCTGCCCATGTTCTGGTTGTAACTCGGGTTGTAGTTCCAGGACTCGGTCTTGTAGCTCTTACGGTTTGCATAAGAAGTGCCGGAGGCATCGGTCTTGACTTCTGCCTTGCCGTCCACCAGTTCCTTATAGGTGTTGGACAGGTTGGTGCCGACAGAAACGATCAGCTGATCCTCGGTGGTTTTGATGCCGGTGATCACAGTCTGGCCCTGCTGGGTGGTGGTAGCAAAGCTGTAGCTGTCACGCAGGGTCAGGCCAGCCAGAGGATGGTTCATGAAGGTGTCCAGATACTGCACACTGTCGGTATTCTGTTTGCTATCCATGATAACCATGCTCATGCCGGGAAAGTGGGTATCGGGAACCTTGTTGCCGTCCTTATCCTTGGTCAGCTTAATGCCGCCATAGACAGTGTTGTATTCCTTCACTTCTTCCACTGCGCCGGTGGTCGGGTCCATACGGTAGATGGCGTTGTTGACGTTGAAGTACAGCTTGCCATCATACAGTGCGGTAGAGTGTACCAGTGCGGGGTAGATCCGCTTTGCAGCAGCGTCTGCCAGGCACTCGGTGTTCAGGTTGTTTTCAACCTTGGTATGCTTATCTTTTGCACTGGTATCGATCTTATAGATGGTGCCAGCTTCGGCCAGAACCTTGGCATTGCTGTCGTCATCATTGAAGTTGCTGCTGGTTTCCTTCAGATCGTTGTAGTACATCAGGATGATATCAAACGGGTCATCCGTCTTGGTAAAGCTGCTCATGCTGAAGCCGCCGGGTCTGCTGCTGGAATCCTCTTTGCGGATATAGTAGTTCGCATTACGCGGACGTGCTTCCAGAGTATCGGGGCCCTGGTTCTGCATCTTCTTCATGAACTGCTGCATCTGGGAGTTGTTACCAGAGCTGCCGGAACCAGAGCTGCCGTTGTTGCCGTTCTCGGACTGCTGGCGGCGCATGTTGTTGTACAGGTTCTGGTTGGTCGTGGTATCAACGTAATAGAAGTAATTATTGTCGAAGTAGATGGGGCTGCAGATAGAGGTGAACCAGGTATCCTCGTAGCAGGTATCGGTGTAACGGGTCTCGTTCTTGTTCTCCGCCTTGGTGTAAGAGTAATGCGGCTTGCCGTTGTTCAACACAACATTGCCGTCATCATCCACATCGGGATTCTTGTTCTTGGTGTAGGTGTAGCCATCGTACAGCGAGTCAATGTAATCATAGTACTTGCTGTAACGGCCTTCCAGACCGGAGGGAGAAACCAGGAAGTTGACATGGCGCATGTCGCCTGCGTTCTCAACGCGGGTCTGGGCCATGCACTCGGTGTTCACGTCGTCATAGCAGACGTCAACATAGTACCAGTTCTTGTTGGCTTCGCCGGTGGTCATCGTAGCAGAGTTGCTGTCGCCCTGCAGCTTGTTGACCTTGACTGCGTTGAAGTAGTGGACGTTGTTGAACATGCCGCCGCCGAACGCATTACCGGCAACACTGGTATCAGAAGTATCGCAGTAATACAGGATCTGGGCAAAGTCAACAACAGCGTTATCGCCTACTTCATCGGGGGTCTTCCAGGTGCCGTCTTCATTCTTATAGATGCTCTTGTTGTCAGGCAAATTCTGGACCATGTAGTTAAATGCAGATGCATAGCCCAGGCAGATGCAGCCATACTCAACGCCGGAAGCGCCGATCCCGCCGCCCAGCAGGGCACCGAAAGCAGTCATCTGGATGGGGTCGTTGTTACCGCCGCCGGTGATATCGCCCATGGAGCCCATATCGAATTCTGCAACCTGGGAGATCCAGTCGTGCAGGACCAGCAGCTTGGTGACATAGTCAGCGCTGTCACCCAGCTTGGCAACCTGTGCCAGGCCTGCATCACGGATGGCTTTCAGAGCTTCGCCATAGGTCATAACGTAAGACATAAAGCCCTGCGGAAGGAACTGCAGCATAAATGCCATGGTGGTCGGCGGGACATCATCGTTCGGATCAATGCTGCACAATACCTTGATTGCGCCCATGGTGCCGGTGATGCTGCCATCCTCGCCCTGCTTCTGAACGCCCTTGGAGGTCCAGAACGGAGCAGCCACGCCGAAGTACTCTGCTTCGTCCTGGTTGAACTGCGACAGCTGGAAGTAGTAGTAGTTCATCTGCGCAGTCGAGACATCGTAAGTATTGGTGACCTGGTTGCCCTGGTCGTCCACATACACGGCAGTCTTCTGGCTGTCGTACAGCAGCAGGCTGTTCTTGCCCTTGTTGTCGCCGCTCTGATAGGTGAAGTTCACCTTGCTTGCGTCAACCGGGTTGTTCTGCATATCGTACCAGTTGCCGCCATCCATTGCGGACACCAGGGTAACGCCGACGCCGCCGGAGGTGGTATCCAGGGTCGGGGTGCCGCCCACGTTGATGTAGACGGAATTGTTATTCTGGTCTACCACAACGCTGACCGGCATGGTCATTACCGGCTTGGTGCTGATTTCTTCGCCGCAGGCAGCACACTTGAAGGTGATGCCGGTGCATTCCCAGTCAATGGTAACGGGAGCGCCGGCAGAAATTTGTTTGGTTTCGCTGTCATAGAACAGCTGGGCGTTGCTGTAGTCAGCTTCCAGCTTGCCCTCGACCTTCTTCATTTCCCAGTTGAAGGTAGCAACAAAGTTGCCATCTGCATCCTTGGGCACGGCATGGCTCTGGCAGGGCAGGGCGGCAATGTCGTCGGTACGGGTGGTGGGTTCCTTGTATTCCTTCTTAACCGGGCTCTTGTCAGCGGGCACGCTGGCAGAGTAAACGGTCTTGCCGGCAACGCCGGGCTTTGCATCGGTGGTATCCTTGGTTACGGTGCCTTCTACCTTCTGGTAGGCATCGTCCTTTTCACAGGTATACACAGCGGTGTAAGCCCAGCCGTCATCGGTCTTGGTCCAGTAGCCGTCGGGGGTTTCCTTCCAGGTATGGGTGTGGCCATCCTCCGGGTTGGTGTCATTCCAGTACCATTTCGGCTCGCCATAGGTATGGCCGTCCGCAGCGGCGCTGGCCGCAAAGGTATCGGAGTTTTCAGCAACGTAAGCCTGTGCGTAGCTGTCAGCCTGCTGCGCAATCACTTCATCATCGCTGTTGGTCATGGACTCCATCGCAGAGGTCATGCCGGAGCTGCCGGTAAAGGTAACGGCAGTCACAACGCCTGCGGCGTTCGTCTCATAGCCCAGGTCAGTAACGGCGCTGGACAGATGATACGTTTTGATGGTGGCAGCCATCACCGATGCCATCTCGTCCTTGTTCAGGCCATAGGCTTCGGTGTTGATCTTGCCGGCTGCGGCGTTGGCGTACATGGCATCGGCCAGTGCATTTTCCAACGCTGCAAGGCTCATGCCCGCCTTGCTCTGTGCAGTCGCTTCCAGCTTGGCATCGTCCTGCTCCAGTTCATGCACTTCGCCCTGGGCAGCCAGCGTTTGGGCTGTCTGCTTGATCAGGTCTTCGGTGCTGGTGAACTTGGGCAGGGACTGCACAGCGCTGGCCGCGCTTGCTGCGCTAGCTGCAACAGACTGCGCTACCGAAGAATCAATCTTGGTAGTTTCGGCTGCTGCGGGAAGCGCCACGCTCTGGGCAACCATGGCTGCTGCCAACACGGATGCACCAAAACGCTGAAGGTTTTTCTTCATAGTTTTATCCTCCCTTAAGTGTTACTACTTTCCCCTTTTGTGTGAAAAGTGGTACGGCAGATGTGCGGCACTTTGCAGGTGTTGATTGCAAAACGCCTGGTTGTGCTCCCTCGGTCTGGCGATCCCCTGCCGGGCTGCGGCCTGCTTTTGGGGCTTTTGGCCCCGGCACAGCGGCTGACAAAACGTTGTACCGGCTGCATGCCTTGATCCTGCAAATGATAACCTTTCCGACACATCTAGGTATATACATTATATCACAGTTGCCAGAATTTGCATAGTTAATTAGAGCGGTTTCTAGGTAAATTTTTGTCCTTGAATCAACTGAAACCTGTTTTTCGCACATTATTTGCGTTGCGGTGCGGTGACTCTTTGGCGGTATTTATTAACATTTTTGAATGGTTTATTCCTGATTTTATCAAATGATTAAACATTTACCCCGATAATGTTCTTTGCAATCTCTTAATACAATCACCCGGTATTGTGACCGCGCATTTTTTGTCATTTCGGTTTGGCTTGTTGTTGAGAGATTTGGCAGAGATTGGAGGAAACTTGAAGGGAAAATTGGTGGTTGAGAATTGCCCATTATAAATTGTACTGTAGAGAGCGTTCCTGACCGTTCCGAAAACTTAGGGATAGATCACCCCTTGCCCCTTAACCGCGACCTGAAATACACCTTCCCAAGGTAGGGCGGTGTGAGTGTCCCCTCCTGCTCTACTTTTTCAAAGTTCCGAATGGTGTCCTCTCCCCTATCTACAATTCCTGATGTTTTCATGATGCCTTCCTTGGTCTTCCACACCCGGCCTTTGCCCCCTCCCCGCCCCATAAGTCGTACACAACAAAAAGGCCCCTGCCTTAACAGCAGGAGCCTTGAAAGCTATATCACAAGCCGAAAATTACTTCTCGATCTTGGAAACAACGCCGGAACCAACAGTGTGGCCGCCTTCGCGGATAGCGAAACGCATGCCTTCTTCCATGGCAACCGGGGTGATCAGCTCAACGTGCATATCAACGTTGTCGCCGGGCATGCACATCTCAGTGCCTTCGGGCAGGGTGATGATGCCGGTAACGTCGGTGGTACGGAAGTAGAACTGAGGACGATAGTTGTTGAAGAACGGGGTATGACGGCCGCCTTCTTCCTTCTTCAGGACGTAAACATGGCCATCGAAAGTGGTGTGGGGATGAACAGAGCCGGGAACAGCCAGAACCTGGCCACGCTCGATCTGGTCACGGTCAATACCACGCAGCAGAGCGCCGATGTTGTCGCCAGCCTGAGCGAACTCGAGGCTCTTGCGGAACATTTCCAGACCAGTGATGGTGGTGGTCAGCTTCTCTTCCTTCAGACCAACGATTTCCATCTGATCGCCGACATGAGCAGTACCACGCTCAACACGACCGGTAGCAACGGTGCCACGGCCGGAGATGGTCATAACGTCCTCAACGGGCATCAGGAACGGCTTATCAGCAGCACGGTCCGGAGTCGGGATGTAGCTATCAACAGCGTCCATCAGCTCCCAAATGCACTTGTATTCCGGAGCATCGGGATCCTTGGAAGTGCTCTCCAGAGCCTTCAGAGCGGAACCACGGATGATCGGGGTGTTGTCGCCGTCGAAATCCTGGCTGTCCAGCAGTTCGCGAACTTCCATTTCGACCAGGTCGAGCAGCTCTTCGTCGTCAACCATGTCGCACTTGTTCAGGAACACAACGATCTTGGGCACGCCAACCTGACGAGCCAGCAGGATGTGCTCACGGGTCTGCGGCATCGGGCCATCGGTTGCAGCAACAACCAGGATAGCGCCGTCCATCTGAGCAGCACCGGTGATCATGTTCTTGATGTAGTCAGCATGGCCCGGGCAGTCAACGTGGGCATAGTGACGCTTCGCGGTGTGGTACTCAACGTGAGCGGTATTGATCGTGATACCACGAGCCTTCTCTTCAGGAGCCTTATCGATGCTGGAGTAATCCATGAAATCGGCGTCGCCCTTCAGAGCCAGAACCTTGGTGATAGCGGCAGTCAGAGTGGTCTTGCCGTGGTCAACGTGACCGATGGTACCGATGTTGACATGCTCCAAAGAGCGGTCAAATTTTTCCTTTTCAGCCATTGGAAATATCCTCCTTTAATTCAAACAGATAAAATAGCCTGTTGTAAGGCTATCATACTAGATTTTTCAAGAAAAATCAAGTATTTTGCGCGAATTTGTGCAGAATCAGCCCTTATTGCGCTCGGTCATGATCTTATCTGCAACACTCTTGGGAACCTGCTGGTAATCAGCCGGCTCCATGGAGTACTGGCCACGGCCCTGGGTCTTGGAACGCAGGTCAGTAGCGTAACCGAACATCTCGGACAGAGGAACCATAGCGGTGACACGGGCAGTGCCATCGGTGGATTCCTGGTTCTGGATCGCGCCGCGGCGGCTGTTCAAGTCGCCAATGACGTTGCCCATATACTCGTCAGGAACAACAACGTCGACCTTCATGATGGGCTCCATAATGACGGGATCAGCCTTCTTCATAGCATCCTTGAATGCCATGGAGCCGGCGATGGAGAACGCCATTTCAGAGGAGTCAACTTCATGATAGGAGCCATCCCACAGAGTGACCTTGACATCCACGACGGGATAGCCAGCCAGAATGCCGGACTTCATCGCGCCCTGGATACCGTTGTCAACAGCGGGGATGTATTCCTTCGGGATAGCGCCGCCAACAATACCGTTGACAAACTCATAACCCTTACCCGGGTTGGGCTCAATCTTGATCTTAACGTGACCATACTGGCCCTTACCACCGGACTGACGTGCGTACTTGGTTTCCTGGTTAGCATCCTTGCGGATGGTTTCACGGTAGGCAACCTGAGGTGCGCCAACGTTAGCTTCGACCTTAAACTCGCGGAGCAGACGGTCCACGATGATTTCCAGGTGGAGCTCGCCCATGCCGGCGATGATGGTCTGACCGGTTTCTTCATCGGTCCAGGTACGGAAAGTCGGGTCCTCTTCAGCCAGCTTAGACAGGGCAATACCCATCTTCTCGCTGCCAGCCTTGGTCTTGGGCTCGATGGCAACGCGGATAACCGGCTCGGGGAAGTTCATGGACTCGAGGATGATGGGATGCTTCTCATCGCACAGGGTATCACCAGTGGTGGTGTTCTTCAGACCAACAGCAGCGGCGATATCGCCAGCGTAGCAGATGTCGATATCCTTACGGTTGTTTGCATGCATCTGCAGGATACGGCCGATACGCTCGTCCTGATCCTTAACAGAGTTGTAAACAGTGGTGCCAGCCTCAACGGTACCAGAGTACACGCGGAAGAAGCACAGCTTACCAACATACGGGTCAGTCATAATCTTGAATGCCAGTGCAGAGAACGGCTGATCATCGGAAGAAGTGCGATCTTCTTCCTCGCCAGTCTCCGGGTTGGTGCCCTTGATGGCCGCAACGTCGGTCGGAGCAGGCATATAATCAACGATTGCATCCAACAGTTTCTGAACGCCACGGTTCTTGTAAGAAGAGCCGCAGACAACAGGAACGATCTCGTTGGAAATAGTAGCCTTACGCAGAGCAGCCTTGATTTCTCCCTTGGTCAGCTCTTCGCCTTCCAGGTACTTCATCATCAGCTCTTCGTCGGTCTCAGCAACAGCTTCGATCAGCTTGTCATGATATTCCTGAGCCTGTTCTTTCAGGTCTTCAGGAATTTCCTCAACGCGCACATCATTGCCCATATCATCATAGTAGATATCGGCTTTCATGTCGATCAGATCGATGATGCCGCGGAAAGTGTCTTCCTGGCCGACAGGCAGCTGGATAGGCACACCGTTGGCATGCAGACGATCATGCATCATCTGTACGCAGCGGAAGAAGTCAGCACCCATGGTATCCATCTTGTTGACGTAAACCATGCGG
>OJOG01000559.1_pt1 | contig 14678 bp, 10 predicted proteins | sample 1598101 | NCBI WGS metagenome assembly OJOG01 (sample SAMN03922460, study PRJEB24848) | human gut metagenome | isolation source: stool sample | host: Homo sapiens | place: Germany | collected 2009-11
TAGCGTAGCGTCTCGTGGGCTCGGAGATGTGTATAAGAGACAGGTGCATGCGTTGTGGCTGAACTCATCGAGAGCGTTTCGCCGTAACCCGTGCCGAGATCGGTGTCATCGTTGTCCAGATAGGTGACCGTATAGCGGCCATAGAGGTCGAGCTGTACCGGATCGAGTTTGAACACATATCCGCCGCCGAGATGCGCGGAGGCATAGAAAGCATCGGACTCAAAATGTGCCGAAGCGTTCCCGAACGCACCGTCAAAATCGGTCGAAGCGGAACCCGCCCGCACGGAACCTTCAAGATAGAAGGGCGTCGAGAAGTCATAGCGCAGGGCCGCGCCGACGCCATAGTAATCATGGTCGGCATCGCCTCGCGCACCGTTAACATGAGAGTCAGAAGACGCCCAACCAGCTTCCACAAAACCAGCAATCAAAGCGCTGCCCACTCGGCCTGCCGCACCGGCAGCCAAGGAAGTGCCGCGCAGGTCAACATGAGAACCGGTTTCATAGCGAGACTTTCCGCCGTGAATCGCGCCGAAGGCCGTAAAGCCGGGTGCGCCCTGAGCGGCGCGAACTGCTGCATGCAGACCTTCGTCGGCAATGAACTCTGCACCCTGATTCACAAACGCCACGGAGCCCAGGAAGGCTTCGGAAAGCGTCTTGGAATTGGTGTTGGCTTCACCCTTGCCACTGATTGTTGACTCACCGATCTGAAGGCCGCCGGAGGTGATGCCCATGCCGTCACCCGTACCAGCTCCGACGTTGTAGGTAAAGTCACCGGTCGGCGTTTCAACAACAACAACGATGTCTTTCTCGGTCTTCACGGAACCATCAATCAGCGTCTGACCGGCTTTGGCTTTCGCACGAATGCTCGTTGCAGCACTCAAATCGATGGTTCCCGTACCGTCACCAACGGTAAGCACTGGGTCGTTCTGGTCGTCGGCAGCATTAAAGGTATAAGACTGTGCGGTGCCAGTCACACTGCCAACAGAGTTGACGCCGGTGAAGACGACGGCTGTTTCCGTGGCACCGGAAAGATCCAATGCCTCGGAAATGGTCACGTCCGTTAAAGCCGCGCTGCTCGTGCCGACCGTACTGTTAGTGCCAGAACCGCCTGTGTACACAGACCCCGACACCGATGTTGCCGTGATCTGCAGCTGGGCGGATTCGACAGAAGAACTCTTTGCATTGTCGGAAGCAAAACCGCCAGCGTAGACATTGACTTTATTCGAATCAGAGCCCAATGTGGCATTGGAAATTGAAAGCGATGCGTTTTCTACTGAAGCTGTCGAGCCCGTCTGATAAGCATATCCGCCGCCGACAATGTCATCCTTGACCGTTGCACCGTCGATTACAACCGATGAAGAACTGGTTGTTGTCGTAAGTTCAATTGGCGGATTATCTCCTGAAATGGTGTCTTTACTCCAAGAAACACCGCCGCCGACGATGGCTACGGGAAGAGTCTGCTTAGGTCCGGTGGCAACATAATTCACAGCCTCTATGGTGCCGCCAGTGATGATCACCTCTGACTTCCCTACAGAAGCTGTGGATTTCCAATCTGCTCCATTCGTTCCATAGGCATAGCTCAGACCGCCGCCGATTACACCGTTGACGGTCCCGCCGGTGATCTGAATTCTTGACGTGCCCGTAACATCGGCAGACATATCCCCGGATGTACCGTCCCCTATCTTGGCGTGCCCACCGCCGATAACAGCTCCGTTTACAGTTCCGCCAAAAATCGAAATTACAGTATCGCCGTCAACTGAACTCTCTACCGTTCCATGCTTGCCGTTAACTTTGCCACCGCCGACAACGTTACCGTTAATGGTTCCTGCTTTAATGGTGACGGAGGTTCCTTTCACGGAAGCCGATGCATCACCAGTGTCCTTTTGAGTACGCACATAACTGCCGCCAATAACTTCATCACCCAAGACAGCATTCGCGGCATCGATGACTATTTCACTTGTTCCGCTGATCGTAGAGGATGATTCTTCGTCTTTCTCCAGCAGATTCAGCAGACTGCCGCCAATGACAGATTCACTAGTCTTAATCTCCCCAGACCCCGTGATGGATACCGAGGTACTGCCGTTGATCTTACTTGAAGTGGCGTTTTCGCCAGAGCCGCCGTATGTCAATAGATCCCCGCCGACTACGCGGCCAACAATGTCGATTAAGGTCTCCGAGGTGTTGTTAATAGAAACAGAAGAGCCTGAGGATGTTGTAGCAGATTTCATCCCTATAGCGGCGCTCCCTCCGAAGACGCCGAATTTAGACGACTCAAACTTTCCTCCCTGAATTTTTAGTTCGCTGATTCCTGAAATATTCTTAAGTATTGGTTTCTGCCCTTCCGTCGACCCGTAGTTATCAGCAACGCTACCGCCAAAAACAGCGCCATAAAAGGTTCCGCCAGAAATACTAAGGGAAATATTCCCAGTTTCTGCAGTAGTTGAGGCCGGAGTGCCTTCACCCGGATTACCTGTGGATTTCACATACGATCCACCAATAGCACTTACAGGATATTCACTCGTTGAACTTTGGTTGCCAATAGAGCCTCCTGAAATCACAGCCGTCACATCCCCTGTAATCAAGGTGGTCTTGTCCGAATTGTTGGCCTTGCTGCCGCCTATAAAGTATTCAACACTTCCGCCAGTCATAGTGACTTTGGTATCGCCGATTGTGACGTTGTGAGTGCCTTCTTTATAGGTTGGTTGTTTGATGTGATTGCCGCCAATTAATTCATCGAATGATCCGCCCGTGAGTGTGATATTGGTGGAAACTGACCCGTGGTTGAGGTCAGTATTCTCCTGAACATTTTCTTCCTGGTAGTACCATCCGCCGGTCAACTTCCCTTTTTGGTTGTCCGACTTTTCATCGTATGTCGTCTCTTTCCCCATGGCTTCGTTGTGAGGATTAATGGCAGCAAATGCAGGTCCCATTGCCAATGCTGTCAACGAGGCAGCAATAATCGTATTCTTCATCAAGCTCTCCAGTGAAAACAAGGGTTGCAGTCTTTTTTACCCCCCCCCCCTTCTTCTGTCAAGCGCCTTGGTTTTCCTGATGAACTCGGGCGTACTCTCGGACGAAGAAAAAGAGCTTTCCAGCGATGAAGCAAAAACCATTATGATTGGTGTTCCGTGAACATCAATCATATTGATTATCCGCTAAATTTGATTGTATTACAGTAATCAAATGAAAACTATTGGCATTGCCTCTGCGCAATGGCTGTCGTTTAGCGGATCTGTCTTTAAGGGCCCGTTTGGTATACGCAAACAAGTGATTGTATACACTTGAAGCTGTATGATTCATCTTCGTATAACCATTGAGCTCAGACTACGTAACTTCTCTCACTTTTCCAAAATTAATCATGAAAAAAGCACTAATCGCCATTACTGCATTGACTGCATCCGCCCTGATCGCCGGCTGTGCCAATGTCCCCCGGGAAGCTCATCGCATCAATTTGATCACGCTCGATGAAGCAGAGGCCAACCACTGCAAGAGCCTCGGCTGGGTTGGATCGGTTTCGGTTCTCCTCATCAACGGCAAAGCCCGCAACACGGCCGTCATTCTGAAGAAAGCTGTCAAGATGCCCGGCGCGACGCACATTGCCTATACCAAAGGCGAAGCCGGCTATGCCACGACTCGCGCTCAGGTGCTGAGCTGCCCGAACCCCGCCCTGAAAACAAAAGATCCGGAAACGATGGCTTATCAGCGCGAATACCTAAAGCACAACTAACGCTGGAATCAATCTGCTCGACCGCTTTCGCGATCAATCAGCTCTTTCGGGCCTGAGTACGATTCAAAACCATCCGCCCGCTGATTTTCTTCAAATCAACGGGCGGATTTTTGTGAAATTCAGCCTTTGCAATGAAAAGCGAATTCCGGAGACGAGCTCAGTTTGATACGGGTCTCCAGCGGAGAGACAGGCTCATTAATCCTTCTTTTTACGGTTGGCGAAGAAGTTATCCTTTTGGATATCTGCAGTACGGATCGTGAAGACTTGATTCATCAAATCTGCGGTCAGCGCCTCTGCATCCGCTATCACCTGAATGTTGAAGTCGTCGAGCGACTTCTGAGCAGCCGCAGGATCCTTTTTCAAGGTCTTGACATAGCTGTCCTCAAAAGTCTTCATCCGGCCTTCGACCTCTTTTTCAAACTCCGCATAAGCCTTCTTCACAACGGGGGCGAGCGTCGGATAGTCCGTCATAACAAGCGTCTGAAGCTTGCGGAACTTCCAGTAAAGGCTCTTGTCATCGGCCTTGTCGGTACCCATGCCGAAGTGTTCCGGATAGGCGCTCACGCCCGAATACACCGGGAAATAGACTGAGAGATCAGCCATGCCCATCGCCAGATAAGTCACTTCGCCGATCGCACGCGGCAGCCATGGGCGCACCTGCATCACATGAGACTCATAGGTGCGGAAGACGCTCACCGGGCGGTAGGGTTCGTCGCCGCGAAGCCCCTTGGTGTACGGATCATGAGACTGCAGCTCTCCGGACTCAAAGTGATTGCGCATGATGGCCTTCAGGTCAGCAATGGTGACCTTCTGGTCGGGCGCAGCCCATACCGGGAAGCTTCGGCCGGCCTGCACCGGCTGCTCGAGACTCGGCGTCAGCAGTTTTTGAATCTGCCAGACGCGCGGATCGTTGTAGTCGCGGTCACGATCATCATCGCGGCAGTACGCCTTGGAAAAATTGAATTCTCCATCTTTCTTCGGGTCGTAGAAACCGTTCTTTACAGCGAATTCAACGAGAGTTTTGGAAGCCAAAAAGTCCGGGCTCTTCGGATCGTACTTCTGCAGACGTCCTTGGTTGCCGGAAGCAAAGTATTGGTTTTTCGGTGCGCGCTGAGCGAGCCACTGGTGGCCCGTGCCCGTTTCGAAGTACCACACTTCCTTTTCATCCATCAGCACAACGCCGAAACCTTCTCCGGCACCCTTGGTTTCAACGATGGATCCGAGGAGCTGCACGGCCTCGCGAGCCGTTTTAGCCACGGGCAGAAGCACGTCCGGAATGTCATCTTCGGTGATGCCGGTGTCCTCAACATAGGGATCAATCTTCAGAGCATCATCGCGCGCAAAGATCGATTCCGTTCCCGAAAATCCGACGCCCGCTTCATTCCAGCCCGTTGCACCGTGCACTTGGGTCTGCCAATTCGGCACTGTGGTGAAGCGCATGGCATTTTCCGGCAGCGGATACTCAAAATTGTTCGCTCCGTGGTGATCGGCTGTTCGATACATGCCTTTCTGCCCTTTCTTGGCCGGATGAATCACCAAATGCTGCGCTTTCAGTGCGCTGCTGTCAGCCGAGCGGGCAATCAGGATTGAACCGTCAGACGTGGCCTCTTGCCCGACCACAACCGTGGTGCAGGCCAAAGCAGAACCGGCGATGAGCGAAGCAATGGCACCGGCGAGCGCAGCAATGCGAAATGATTTCATTAAAAATTCTCCTCATATGGTGGATCCCGAATCAACGCACTCCCCTTGGTCATCGCAAATGGGCAGGGAACCGCACTGCGAGGGGACTGCAGCGGCAAAACCTCAGTCGTGCCGCACTGTCAACCAGGACCCCGCAAGGCTAATGCTTCTAGGTAATTTGTCGTATAAGGACTTCTCCGGTCTTGCATATTGCGGTGACTTCCATAGAGCGCTCTCAAAGCAATGCATTAAAAAAAAAGATCCTGCAGACGATCAATTTGTCTGCAGGATCTTGATTGAAATCTCTCCGAGAGGCGTGCAGCGCACGCCTTCAAACCGAGAGTGTGTTATTTCGCGTAGGAAGCAGCCGATTCAGCAGCCACGACACCCGACACGATGGCCCACGAATTCATCATGGCGGTCATGGAGTCAGCGCCGTTCGCGCCGCCCACCACGCAGCCCGCGCCATAAAGACCCGGGATGGCAGAACCGTCCTTCTTCAGAATACGCATCGCGCCGTCAGCCTTGAGGCCGCCCAGCGTGGTCTGATAGCGAACCTTCTGCTCCACAATGCGCCAGGTGCCGCCTTCGGCAAGACCGCCCGTCAGGCGGCGGCTGAAGTCCTTGTCGGAACCGGCCTTCACCATATCGTTCCAATGTTTAACGGTCGCCTCAAGTCCTTTCGGATCAATGCCCATTTGTTTGGCAGCATCTTCAAGACTCTTCGAGACCGCCATCACTGGATGACCATTGTTGACGATCTTTGTCCATTCGTTAAGCGACTCAGCACTGGGCACGAGCTTATCTTCCAAAGACTTCGCAACGTACTGCTTCCAGGCAGCCTCATCCATGACGATATAAGCAATGGAGCCGGGCTGCTCGATCGTCTTATCCGTCAGAACGCCCAGTCCGGCATTCTCATCGACGAAGCGCTTGCCGTCACGGTTGACGTAAATTGCGCCGCTCTTTTTCATGGTGTCGGTCGACGAGGCCGTTGCGGCCAAGCCGTGGTGCGGACGCGTTTCAACGCCCTGCGGATACTGCTTCACAAGGTCCATATTGATGGTTGCAGCACCGATGGCTTCACCCATCTTGAGACCGTCGCCCGTTTCGCCGTCCACGCCATAGAAAAGGAAGCTCTTCATCTTCGGGGGCAGCAGCGACTGATCCGCACCGTAGCCGCCGGAGGCGAGAATAACCGCCTTGGAGGTGAGCTCCACCGTATTGCCGGCAGCATCCACAGCCTTCACACCGACCACTTTGCCGTCCTTTTCAATGAAGGACTGAGCACGGGTTTCAAGCATCAGCTTCCCGCCCATATCGAGGAACTTTCCTTTCATGAGATTGAGGAAGTTGACGGAGCGTCCCTGGACGCCCAACTGACGGTTTGCGGAATGATCCGGGTACTGCGTGGCGGCCGGACCGTACGGAATCTTCATGTCGTAGATCAGCCAGTCGACTACGCCGCCTACCTTCTCCGTCACCATCTTGACGAGCACCGGATCATTGCGGTTCTTGCCGACGCGGAAGATGTCCTTATAGGCAAGTTCAGGCGAGTCCTTCGTTTCCTTCATGACTTCGCGCTGGTAGCGCGAGCCGGTGGCGATCAGCGTGCCGGCATTGAGCACCGTAGCGCCGCCGATCGTCGGCATCTTTTCGATCAGGATGACGCTCTTGCCGAGCGTCTCGGCCTTAACCGCTGCAGAGATGCCTGCGCCGCCGGCACCGACAACCACGATGTCAGCAGATTCCTTGATGACTTTATGAGCTGTCTTTTTCGAGACAACGGCAGCCGCAAATGCTGCCGGATCTCCGCCGCCCGCTTTAATGGCTGCGGCAACCGCTGCTTTGATGCCGTTGGTAGTGAGTGTTGCGCCGGAAACTGTATCAATGCCAGTTGTCTGAGCCTGAACAATCTCGCCGGGCACGCGGGCGAGTGCCGCATCAGAGATACCCGGCGTTTCGCTGTGTTTTACGACCTTGACGGCGGTGATCTTTCCGCCGGCAGCAGTCAGTTCAACAACGATCGCCCCGTTGCGTCCCTGTCCTTCTCCCGTCCAGGTGCCGTCTTTGAGCTGCGCCGCGGCATTCGCGGCAGAAAAGCCAGTCATCGCGGCAGTCAGAGCGGCAACAAGGCAAAGCTTGCGCATCATCATGATTTTTCCTCCTCACAAATGAGTGAAGTTCACTGCGGACGGCAGGGCCTCCGCTCGAACCTCATAACGAGGAAGGCTAGTGGAGACGTTAAACTCGGCATATCGAAGAAACCCTTACTCCGACACCGCAAATGCTCAAAATGAAAATAATCTAGGGTAGATTACCTACTCTTTTAGGGTTGCAGAACCTCTTCTTTCGCCTGCAAATCATGACGTCTTGACGGCATTTCCATGACGAATCGCCGCATGTCATCAAAATGTCATAAATCAGTAACAAACGCGTCACCAAGCTCGGCAACAATGCAGGCTTCGTAAACCTGATGAGCGCTCAAATGGAGCAATACTATATTGTGATGCTGGCGTTTCTCGCCGTCATCGCCGTCATCGACCTCTTCGTCGGCGTCAGCAACGACGCCTCCAACTTTCTCAATTCAGCCCTCGGCTGCCGCATTGCAAGCTTCCGCACCACAATGTGGGTAGCCAGCCTCGGCGTTCTGCTCGGCGCCACATTCTCTTCTGGCATGATGGAAGTGGCTCGTTCGGGCATTTTCCATCCTCAGATGTTCTCCTTTTCGGAAATCATGGTGGTGTTTTTCGCCGTCATGGTGGCTGACGTCATACTGCTCGACGCATTCAACAGCCTCGGACTGCCCACCTCCACCACTGTTTCCATCGTCTTTGAGCTTCTCGGCAGCGCCGCCGCTGCAGCTGCTTGGAAACTGCTCGATGCCGGACAGTCCCTGGGAGATCTCTACACCTACATCAATACGAGCAAGTCCCTCGGAATTGTTTCAGGCATTCTCATCTCGGTTGTTGTTGCCTTTATTTCCGGCGCCGTGATTCAGTACCTCGCGCGACTCCTTTTCTCCTTCCGCTTCGAAGGCATGTACAAACGCATCGGCGCCGTTTACGGCGCCTTTTCTATTACTGCCATCATCTACTTCCTGGTCATGAAGGGCGCCAAAGGCGCTTCCTTTATGCGTGCGGAGTGGATCGACTGGATCAACGCCAATACTTCGCCCATTCTGATCACACTCTTTGTGGGCTTTACGATTCTCTTCCAGATCTGCATTTCTTTCTTCCGCATCAACGTTTTCAAGATCATCATTCTCGCGGGTACTTTCTCACTCGCCTTCGCATTTGCCGGCAATGACTTGGTGAACTTTGTGGGTGTGCCGATCGCAGCCTGGGACAGTTTTAAGATCTGGTCGGCTGCTCAGAGTCCAGCAGAAACCTTCATGATGGGTGATCTGCTTAAACCTGCTACGGCAGCAACTTGGATGCTTCTCGCCTCCGGCATGGTAATGGTCTTCACGCTTTGGTTCTCCAAGAAAGCCCACCGCGTCATTCAGACCTCCATCAATCTCGCTTCTACTCAAACGGGTGAACAGGAGCAGTTTGGCGCCTCACTGCCCGGCCGCATGATCGTTCGTGCCGCCGTCGGCATGGGTACCGTTATCAGCCAAATCATGCCTGGGTTCCTGCAGCGCGGCATCGCCAGCCGCTTTGTGCCGGCGCCGCAGGAAAAAGGCACGATTCCGCTGCCCTTCGATTATGTTCGCGCTTCGATCAATCTCGTGCTGTCGGCCGTATTGATTGCCTCTGCTACTAACCTCCAGCTGCCGCTCTCAACGACCTATGTCACCTTCATGGTCGCTATGGGATCGAGCTTTGCCGACGGCGCCTGGGACCGCGAAACGGCTGTCTATCGCATTTCCGGCGTGCTGACCGTCATCAGCGGCTGGTTCATCACCGCGCTCTGCGCGAGCTCCCTTGCTGCAGTTGCCGCGACGATCGTCTTCTGGGGCGGCGAAACGGCTGCAGTCATACTCGGGCTTGCTGCCATTGCCATTCTCGTGCGTTCCAACCTGAAGAAGCACGAAGAAGAGTCGCTTGCCAAACAGTCTGCGCAGCGCTTCACAGCGCCGGCCATCCGCACCATCATTCACAGCAAGAGCCCGGCCAACCTCTGCCGCACACTCGACCTCCTTGACGAGGTTGTTGACGGCCTGCTTGCCGACCGAGAACTCGCGCTTCGCAGCGCAAAAAGCGAAGCCTCGGAATTTTTCGACCAGCTGAGCAAAGACCGAAGCGTTTACTACCGCATGGCCATGATGGATAAGACGCCATCAAAGGTCGACTTTAATGCTCGCTACTGCTACTTCCGCGCTTTTACCAATATGCGTGAAGTCGGCCGTTCACTGCAGAGTCTCGCCAAGCAGTCTCTCGAACATGTCGCCAATCGTCATCGCGTCTTCAAGGGCGATCTCGCCGATGAACTGCGTGCATTGACGGCGGAGCTGCGCCGGATTTCGAGTTCAGTCGACGGCAAACCGGATCTCGAAGAACTGCACCTGAATGCCAAAGCTGCAATTGACCGTATCGACGCCATGCAAAGCGAACTGATGCGGGCGATTCCAGACGGCGAACTTTCAATCCGCGGCAGCGAGCTTTATCTTACCTTCCTGCTTTTTGCCCGCGACTTCATCAATCACTATGAAATTGTTTCGATGCTGGCCGCCCGCATTGATTCTTTGGAACAGACCCCGTCAGTCGTGACTGCCCCAAAAGAAAAAATTTCATAACCTGACCTTTTTTCTGATTCACAACGCCGCATTCTTTTTCTAAGAGTGCGGCGTTTATATTTTTCTTGCATCATCCCGCGACCTAATGAATAGATTTGAAAAACCAAATGAAGCTCCTTCGGGTGCCTCGTGCGAAGAAAAGAAACATAGAGGTGGATCGCCCCGAATCGATGCCTGCCGAGCCCTCCGTGTGTTCCTGCGTCCCTCGCGGCGTTGGAATCGTGGCGGCTTTGAATCAGGGAGCAGACGCCGCGAGGGTCAGCGAATCAAGAAGCTCCGGCCTCCAGGCCTGAGAGTGATCACTGCCGAGCAACATCTGCCGCTACTTAACCGCCCTCATCGCCGAGGGCAGTTTTTCAAAGGCCGCACAGCGCCTCGGCATCTTGCAGCCCTCGCTTTCGCAGTTTCTCGTCCATTTGGAAACCGAAGCCCAAACAGAACTTGTCGATCGTTCGGCCAAACCGCTGAAACTGACGGCTGCCGGAGCGCTTTTTTTGCGTACGGAGAAGCAAGTCGATCTGCTCCGAGAAACTGCTGCCAAGCAAATGCTTGGCATCAAGGGTGGGGTGCGCGGACACGTCACTGCAGGGGCCAGCGACTACCGAGAAACTTTTTGTCTAGCCGAAGTGCTTCCAGTTTTTCATCGGCTCTATCCCCTCATTGAAGTCTCCCTAACGGAAGGACGCACCAAAGAACTCGAAAAAATGGCGCTTGAAGGCGCTGTCGATTTTTCCTTAGTTATCAGGTCGGTATCTCTCTAAGGCTGCGCGCGCACTGATTCGGGTGATGACAGATGTCGCGGCCAGCCGCTTTCAAAACGGTTAGATCGCTTCTTAAACCTGCCATTGGGAAAAGGGATGACGCACTAAGTTTGAGTTGAAGTAGCGAGGATCATTAGAAACCTCTCGACCCAGCCAGTCCGGCCGCTCAAACGGAGCGTCCTCGTCGGGCAGTTCAATCTCGGCCACAATCAATCCGGCATTTTCGCCGAGGAACTCATCAATCTCCCACACCAATGAACCGGCAGGGATCTTGAAGCGGCGCTTTTCGATCAAAGGTTTTTCAGCTAAGCCGCTGAGCATTTTGTCAGCATCTGCAAATGGTATTTCATATTCAAATTCAGAACGTGTCACACCGTTTGTGATGCCTTTTACCGTCAAGAACCCCTTTTCGCCTGCGGTGCGCACCCGGACGGTTCGCTCCTTGGCGCTGCTGAGGTAGCCCTGTCGGTAAAGCACGCCTTGAGCGAGCGTTCTCCAGGCATTTCCATTGACTAAAAATTTGCGTTCAATCTCTTTGCTCATCGCGGCTCTCAATGTGTTTTTTTGGGTCGTCAGCCGGCTTGGCCTCATATCCGGTTCGCTGACGAACCCATGAAGAGAATAGAAGATTCCCTGCTTTTTCGCCGGCTCAAGGGCTCCCACTGCCCGGCATGAAAGCACTTGGAACACTTCATAGGGCCTGCAGTGCCCTATTTATAACGGCCAAGCGCACGTCAAAGAGACCTTTTCAGAAAGCAGAGCGCTTGGGCGCCAATCGCCCGTTCAGGCCATTCTCAGCCATTCTCAGCGCCGGCGGCGAGGATCCCAGCCTCGTCCGCCGTAGCATGCCTGAGCATCTCGTTCATACTTAATGTCCTTGGCATACTGCACCCAGGTTTCCAGGAGACTGCGCGTGATGCGGTTCCCGTGATATTTAGGCCAGGCACGCTTGAGAAAACGCTTTACGGCTTCTTCGCCGGACTCGGAGAGCGTTTCGTCATAGGCCACATAACCCACCCAGAGCCAAAGCATGCGCAGCACCGCTTCATCATCTGCGGCCCTTGCGGGATCGCTCGGCATCGGCTGGCGCAGCGCACTGACCGACAATCCTGTGCGGCCGTGAGCAATCGCCTGCAGATGAGTGATAAAAGAGGCCTCAGCACGACGCCGCGCCTCTGCCTCATCCTCTGCCCTCGCCAAACGCTCCGGCGGCAATGTCCGCCAAAGTTCAAAAAAAGAAGTGGGGCCGCCGTCCTGCAGCGCGCCGGTGCGGCGCAGCCGCAGGCACCAATACCGCCACTGCCAGTCTCGGTCGCCGAAATGCTTTGCCGCCAGGCGCAGCGCCTCCGTCCTCCGGCGTTCAGCCGCCGTTGCGCGGGAAGCATCCGATATCCGCTTTTCTTCGTGCTGCAGCAGTTTTTCAAGTGTCGGACGTGAAAAGCGCCAGAGCCAAGGCTCCATTTTTTCGAGCCAGCTCTTAGAAAAATAAACTGCCGCTTTTTTCTCCATTCGCGCAACGGCACGCGCCGCTGCCCCCGTTACGACACGGACGGCACGAGTCAGGCTCTTTAAAAGCGCTCTTTTCGTCTGCATAGACCGCCTCTTTCCTTTTGACAATGCTCATGAGCATTGCCATTACCTTCAGAAACAGTCTAGCACTCCAAATTCACAGCGGCATCGGTCAAATCGTAATTTCTTGTTGAATTTCAATGAATTGCGGTTATTTCTAAGGTTCATTCTCATTAGCAGCATCCGCATGAGAAGGAGCGGCAAACGCAAATTTCGATCCGTTCTGTCATCCGAAAAAAACGCCCGCTGCAAAGGGCTGCAAGCGGGCGTCAGTTCTGTTTATAAAGCCTCAGTCACATGAGGCTTTATCACAGATGAAGTTTATTTTCTGCTTTAGCTGAAGAACGGCATCAAGAGACGCATGATCCACATGGAGAGGAGCGCGTTCACAATGGAGTTCAGCATCAAGAGCGGCCAGTAGCGCTTCGGGCAGTCAACCACGCCAAGCAGACGTCCCATGTACTGGATCTGCGAGGCCATCAGGAAGATTGCCGGCAGAATGACCGTCACGCCGTCAGCATCAAGAACACCTTGAGCAAGCAGACTCGCTGCCATGCCGGCGCCGGCTGAAGCCGACAGCCAAGCGGCCAGCAGCACCGTAATGGCTTGACCCGGAAGGCCAAAGAGCGCCATGAAAGGACCGCAGTGCTGGCCAAGGAAGTCCATCACGCCCAGAAGGGTCAGCATGTGCGCGAAGACGAACGCCATCAAAACGTTCGGCGTCAAATTCAAAAGGGCGATATTAATACCCTTGCGAACGCCGACGATGAAGATGTCAAGCGGATTAGTAGACGTGGTCTTCTCAGTCATTTTCGAAGTCCTTGCGGTAGACCGTATTGAGGACGCAGCGGACGAGGAAGCCGCCGACGAACTTGAGCACAATCATGAGGATGAGCGGCACGATGAGCGGGCAAAGCGTCGCAGCGAAAAGCGCGGAACCCGAAGCAAAATAATTGCCGATCAGACCTGCGCCGGAATACTGCCAGGCGCAGACCACAATGAGCCCTTTCTTATCGAAAAGACCGCGGTCGTACATACCCTTTGTCAGCGCAGCGCCGGCATCGGTGCTCTGCAGGTCGGTGATGAGTGCAAGACCCGTCGAACCCGGAACGCCCAGAATCGGATTGAGAAGCGGCGTCATCAGCTTCTGTGCGGCACGCATGGCACCGTAGTAGGTGACAACTTCCATCACGCCCAAGGCGAGCATTACGGAGGGGAAGAGCGAAAGTGCAAAGAGGAAGCCCTGACGAGCGCCAAAACCGCCCTTGCCGATATAGGTCAGGCCGTCGATCTTGCCGAACCCGCCAGCGAGCGTCGTAAAGTCAAACGAACCGAGCCATTTGTACCCGTCAATGTTGTAGAAAAGCCCCGAGAAAAAGAGGATCGTGATGATCAAAGCCACATAGGCGCCAACGCCTACATGTCCCACATCCTGATCGTCCTCACTCGCAGCGGCCTGATTGTTCTCAGTCATGGCATGCCTTTGTGGGGAAGTTGGAGTGTTTGAAAACTCGTGATTTTAACGATCTCTCACAAAAACATCTAAGCAATTCCCCTAATTCAGTTACCCAACATCAATGATTAAGTCTACCTATCAGATGCACCCTATAAAAATAAGGATGGCCGCTCAGTTTGCACGAGCGGCCATCTTCCGAAAACAACTCAACAGAGAGTGGAAATCCTTAGTCGAGGAACATCCTGCGTCAGACAGTCACCCTCACCCGAAGAGTTTGGCAAAGAACCCCTTCTTCGGCGCTTCCTCAACGCAGGCAAATGACGTCACCTCATAGCCTGTTGGCGCAATAGCGTCACGCACGGCCTTTTCATCGAGCGGAAGCTCGGTAATGATTTCGGCACATTTCTTGCTGCGTGAGGCCTTGACCTTATTGACTTCAAAAGCCTTTTTGATCGTGCTGCAGATGTGTTCCTCGCACATCCCGCAGGCCATACCTTCAATACCAACGATGGTTTTATACATTTGCTTATCCTCAATGGGCTCAGTCGAACACGCCGCCGGCCGTCTCCGCTGCCTCTGGGAGAGACCGCAGGCCTATTCGACCCAATAATATTGAGAACCATTCTAATCCTCGCTGAAGCCCCTAGCTGACCTCATCGGCCTCATCGGCAATATCGCCGGCATCCGACGCATTCTTTGAACGATCTGCTGATTTGAAGAAAAGAATGCCGGCCGGCCGCCGAT
>OJOG01000575.1_pt1 | contig 14355 bp, 9 predicted proteins | sample 1598101 | NCBI WGS metagenome assembly OJOG01 (sample SAMN03922460, study PRJEB24848) | human gut metagenome | isolation source: stool sample | host: Homo sapiens | place: Germany | collected 2009-11
GGCTCGGAGATGTGTATAAGAGACAGACGCTCGCCGCCGCACTAACACAGACCATTGATGAACGGCGCTTCAGCGAAATCATCATGACCCGCGCCACAGTGAGCGTAGGCGAAGACATTGGCTTCCTGCCCGGCACTGAAGAAGAAAAGATGGCGCCTTGGATGGGGGCGCTCGAAGACAATCTGGAAGTGCTTCACGGCTCGAGTTCAGGCGGTGACTGGGGACGTCAGGCCACGATGGACCTCATTAAGAACCGCATTCGCGTGAAGTCCATGAGCTTCATGCGCGGCCGCACATTTTTGCAGAAGTTTGTCATCATCGATGAGGCACAGAACCTCTCGCCCAAACAGATGAAGACGCTCATCACACGCGCTGGCCCTGGGACCAAGATCGTGTGCCTCGGCAATATCGCGCAGATCGATACGCCTTACCTGACGGAAGGCAGTTCGGGTCTTACCTATGTGGTAGAACGCTTTCAAGGATGGCAGCATGCCGCAACCTTGACACTCACCCGCGGCGAACGTTCACGGCTTGCTGAATTCGCCGCCGAAGCACTATAGGGATTTTACCGAGTTACCGAACTCAATTGAAAACATGTTTTATTCAACACGTTCAAAGTAAAACCTTGGCGCATAATTGTTTGACTGTTTATGCGCAGGTCTCAAGAGAGCTGCGCGATTCCATTGGGAAAGAGATTCATGATTAAGAGCAAACTTGTCCTTGCACTGGCGCTTTCCGTCGGTCTCGTTGGTTCTGCCGCCGCTGCCTTGACAGACATGACCGTCAATGGTGAAAAGGTTCCGGCATCACGCTTAGAAGCCGTCTACAACAATGCAGTCAAAGCCGGTGCCAAAGCAGGTCCGGAACTGGAAGCGCGTGTAAAGCGTGATGTGACTGAAGAAGTGGTGCTTCTGCAGGAAGCAGCCAAAGCCAAGATTGATCGTACGAAGGAATATCGCGACGCCATCGACCGTGTAGGCAAGCAGCTCAAGGTTGAACTCCTTGTCGCAGATTACGCGAAGAAAAATCCCGTCAGCGACAAAGAAGTCCGTGCGGCTTACGACAATGCCAAGAAGGTCTACGGTGATACCGAATATCAGGTCCGCCATATTTTGGTAAAGACCGAGCAGGAAGCCAAGAACATCATTCAGCGTCTCAACAAAGGCGAAAAGTTCGATGCGTTGGCAAAATCTGAATCGCTTGATCCGAAGTCGGGCCCTGCCGGCGGCCTGATCGGCTGGCTGTCGCCGAGCAATGTTGAGCCCAATTTTGGCAATGCCTTCAAAATTTTGTCGGCAGGCGATGTCGCCCAGGCACCAATCCAAAATCAATTCGGCTGGCATGTCGTAAAACTTGACGCCAAGCGCAGCCAGAAGAACTTCCCAACCTACGAATCGCAAAAGGACAGCCTTCGTGCGCAGCTTTCTCAGCTGAAAGCCAAGCGGCATTTTGCTGAGCTTGTGCAGAAAGCCAAGGTTCGCTAAACCTCTGCATTAGCCCTCGACTCTTCCTTGACAGCTCTGCATTCTTTTGCAGAGCTGTCATTCTTTATGAGTTGCCTTCAATGATCTGGCTGTCATTGGAGCTTGTCGAACGATGACACCCATCTGCATCATGGCTTAATCGGTATGTCGATTCACTTTGATCTGATGCGCAATCGTTCTGCCTTCCGATAAAGGAACATCATGACAAACCCAAGCGCTGAAATAGTCCCGGCCGCGCAATAGTGCCCTGTTTCAGAAAAACCCATTGCTGAGAGCAGCTGCATGAGTGTGGGGCCAAGAATGCCGGCCAAGGCAAACCCTGTGAACATAATGCCGAAATTAACGCCATTGTGTCTTGCACCGAAAACCTGCGCTGTAAAGCCTGGGTAGACCCCCATGAAGCAGCCGAAAGAAAAGCCGAGTGCGATCAGGCCGCAATAGAAGGGAAGCGTATTAGCAGGACTTCCAAGGGCAAGAAGTATTAAACCGATAATTGCAATCCCAAGTCCTGCGCCGAGCGTTGGAAGACGCCCTAAATAGTCCGAAGCGGTTCCCGCACAGAGACGTCCGAATGTATTAGCGAGCGCCATGCACGAGACTGCCATCGCAGCAGAAGCAACATCCAGGGCTATTTGATGGCGCGCGATAAAAAAACTTTGAGAGATCACCATCATTCCTGCAGTGGCACCGCAAGTTAAAAGCGTGATCATCGGAAGAAAGCGAGCGTCTCGCAGCATCTCCCGCCAAGTGTAATTTCGCCCAATCTCAACGCATTGTTTCTGAACAGCCATCGAAGGCGTGAAGCCGACTGGACAACGCATTGAAAGAAAACCGCCGATGACGATAACACCGCCGATGAACACTCCCATGATTTCAAGCGCATTAGTGATCCCATAGACGGAAATGAGCTGGGTCGCGATCGGCGGAACGAGTACTGAGCTGATGCCGTAGGCTGCTGTGGCAAGTCCGCCGACCAGACCTCGGTGATCAGGGAAAAACTTCAGCGTATTGTTGATCGTACAGCCATAGACAAGGCTGAGACCTGTGCCGAAGAAGAGACCATAAGACACGATCAGCTCTGACACGCTTTCCGCGTTTCCGGAGGCATACAGCCCGAAACCCATCGAAATACCGCCGGCCGCGATGACAAATTTAGGTCCGAATCGGTCATTGATCAGTCCTCCGAAGATCATCGGAATTGGACCAAGAGCGTTGGCAATACTGAAGGCAATCGCAAGATCTGCCGACGTTAATGACGTCTGCAGGAGACTGCCGATACGTTCTGCAAGCGGAGACGCAAATACAGACCAGGCATAGATGGAACCTGCGAACAGATTGATGATGCAGCTCACCAATAGAAGAAGCCACCTTTTTTGGTCAAGAGTCATGATGATTTATGGAGAACCCCAGTAATAGAGCTGACGCATCAATTGCCGCCTAATCGGCAAGTACGCGCGCGAGTGCTTCTTCAAGAGCAAATGCCGTTTTTTTGGCATGATCGACCAAAGCATCGATCTCAGCTTTAATACGCGCAGCTTCCTGCTGAGCACGGAGAATGCCTTTTGCTACGAGTTCCGGATTGGCACTGCCGACTGTCGCGCGAGCGGCAACGATGCCAGCTGGGTCCAGAGCACCAAGGAATGCTTTTTCACTAAGCGGAAATGAATCCGGGATATCACATGCATTCTGAAGCGTGCTGCGCCACTCGAGCCAGAGAGACTTTGCTTCTTCATAGTCAAGTTCGGGGGGAGTCGTTCCTGCAGCTCGAGCTCGAGTCACGAGATGACTGGCAAAATGATGAGCATTTCTAAAATCGACGCGGCAGCGGACAAGTCTGTCAGCAAGTTCTTGCGTGCAGGTCCAATCTGCATTGAGTTCAGCCAATGCACGCTTTCTGTCGACGACAAGCTCGCGAACAATACCAGCAAAGGTGCGCAGTGTTATGCAGGCATCATCAGCAAGCGCCTCCAACACTTGAGCATCTCGCACATCAGCCATGCCGAGCTGAAGATTCTGAATACGTAACATCACCCCCTGCGCCTCACCGATGACCAGTCCGGCATCTCGGCGGCAATCATTGATTAGCCCGGGATTGCGTTTCTGCGGCATAGCGCTCGAACAATAAACCCCATTCGAACTTTCCCATCGGATCCAGGGATGCGGGTCGGCATACTGGATCATAAAATCGGCGAGGAATGCATTGACATGGAGCATGACTGCCGAGATGATCTGGGACATCTCGAGCGGCAGATCGTTACCGGCACACTGACCGACATCGAAAGCATTTGTCAGCGGGCGGGAAAAACCCAGCAGCTGCGCCATGCGCTCAACATTTAACGGCCACCCCGTACCGTTGCAGACGCAAGCCCCCATAGGCGAGACGTCGTAGCGGCGGATGCATTCGAAGATCCGGGCCGCATCTCGCGTGAAAACCTGATGCTGAGCCAAAAGATAATGGGAATAAAGCGTAGGCTGAGCTTGGACACCGTTCGTATACGCTGGCACAAGCGCACCATCCTCGCGGCGGGCAACTTCAAGCAACGCACAATCAACCTCATGAATCGCATCGAGCAAACGCATAAGCCGAGCAATATTGAGGCCAGCATTTGCTGTGGCAAGAATATCCTGAGAGGAGCGGCCTACATGAAGAACACTCGCCTCCATGCCGACGAGTTTCAAGACTTCAGGCTCAAAAGTAATGTAGAGCCCAGGACGAACCGCATTCGGCTTTGCAGCTTCGTCGCGCAAAGTATTCAACGCCGTCAGAATGCGCCGAGCAAGGGGCTTCTCCAATAGCCCTTCTTCAACATTCGAAACGATCGACGCACGGTTAATCATCTGCAGCCAATCATAGGTATCTAAGCGATGAATTTCGCCGGATTCTTCTCGTGCGCTTGGTGCGGGAACCCGTCCCATATGCATGCCCAACATTTTTATTTTCCTATTTTTTATTCTGTTTGGATAATGAGATCAATGCTTTGCCACAATGCTTTTGACCATTCGGAACGGAGATATGTCAGCTCAGAAATGAGAAACACAAATCTCCGTTCGTCAGCGTTCTAAATATTGTTAGATTACCAACGGTGCATCATGCCAACGATAAATTCGTGGGCAGAAATTTCTTTTTTCTGCCAATCTGCGTCCTGCCAGAAATAGCCGCCGATACCGTAGAGAGAGGTGCGTTTGCTGAGGGAATATTGGTAACCCAAACCAAAATTCACGCGATTCAGTTTGTTCTGGCTTTCCAAATTTTGATTTTTTGCAGCTGCATACCCGACGGAAGTCATAACCTTGCCGCCAACGGCTCTAAAATCCACGCCCGTTGAGAATGCCCACGCTTCGAACCCTTTCTGCGGTCCCTTTGAACCCAGAGCGAGCGGAGCGACTTCTTTAGTGGAGTCCCCGCCGATCCAAGGCATGTTCTTCAGGTACTGCACCGTCCCAAAGAGTCTGAAGACATCGAAGTTATAGTGTCCGCCGACAAATACTTTGTAAGCATCATTGGCATAAGTAGCTTCAGGCTTGGGCGCACTGCTCGCGGCATCAAGACAATCCACTGTGGCTGCGAGGTAGTACTTTCCGCCCTCCATCGATGCGCCGACAGCCCACCAGCGATTCGTTTCAGACGACCCTTCTCGGCCATTGTCGGGTGCCGACTTGAAGGAGTATTGAGCATGAAGCCGAACACCGCTAAATGACGGAGAAATATAGTGAATCATGTTGTCGTGACGCGCTGCAGCCAATGTCCCCGCAAATTTCCAGCCGCCCGTCATATTTCCCCAGCCAGCGCCGAAAGGATTGACCTTGCTGTTGAGAATGCCAGTTGTGCCTGAACCGGTAGAGAGTGCCGGCATACGGCCAAATTTAACGAGCCCCCAAGTCTTTGACTCAACCCCAATGCTCGATTCGCGTTCAAACAAGGGCTTTACGGAACCGCCGTAAAGTGTGCCGTCGTCTGCCAGGAAACCGGATTCAAGGTGAAAAAGCACTCGTACATCGGCGTTGATTTGTTCGGACCCCTTGATGCCCCACGTTGACACATTCCCTGAACCTTGCGTGAAGCTGCGTTTCGTTTGTGCTTCAGCAACGTACCCATCCTTATCCACATATTGAGGAGCATTAATGCTTTGCCCTGCAGGTCCGCCCATGCCGGCATTGAGATCTTCATGAAGGTAAGCAAGCCCCTGATCAAAAAAACCGAACATCTGAATATCGCTGGCAGAGGCCGAGAAAACGGTGCTGCAAAACGCAGCGATTAGCACGCGTTGGATACGATGATTTTTCATGATTTTGAAATCTGTTTGAGGTGAGAAAACTTAAAGGGATCGATGAAGGAGCGGGACAATGCCGGAAACAACCTGCGTTTTAAGACCGCGGTTTTGAGCTGCTTGAGTTCCTTCGTATGTCGTGAGCAGTGTTCCAGTGCCCGTCTGCAGAACACGATTTAAGAGAACAAATCGACCATTAACAATCGTGTAGACGGCCTGATGGCTAGTCGGGTCATAAATGGTCAGATCGGCATCCATGCCGGCAAGCAGCCTTCCTTTATTTTTGAGACCGAGCATTTGTGCAGGCAGCAAGGAAGTTTTGCGGGCGAATTCAATCGTTGTCAGTGCGCCTAATTCAACAAGAGACAGACCGTTTTGAAGGATGACATTGCGCGGAATGCCCCCGCCGTCAGTACTGATGGCATCCACGAGGAAAGTCCTGTCCGGACGTTTTTGTGAGGCGAAAAAGACGCGGGATTCAAGCGGGTTGACACCGTCAAACGACCCGTCGCAATGTTCACGATGAGCCCTCAGGTAAGCGACTGCATCGGTACCCGTAAGCAATGTGATTTCGCTCTGATTGGGAAAGAGCACTGCAAGCCGCCCAGCCCGAATCGCAGCTTCTATGCCGGATGCTGAAGATTCAAAACCAAAGCGAGTCAATGTTCCGGCAGTAATGGCTGAGCGCGGTTTGCCGGCAGCATCACAGTCAAGCGGTGCCCCATTTCTCGCTGAGAGGTAGCTCTCTGTCGTAAATTCGGGATGTTCGAGAATAACTTTCTCGGCAATGGAGCATTCCTCAAGCACTGGCCTGACGCGCCCCCGACAGTACGCGTTGACGTGCGGCAGATGCAGCGGATGACCCGCAGCGATTTCCGCCGCTTCCAGCAATCCCTCAATATCGGAACCTTTCTCTGTAGTACCCACATGCCAAGCCATATAGCAGTGGGAATCATCAGCCGTTTCCACCATGCGGTGCGAGGCCTCAGGCGTGAGCGGAAAATGTCCGCCCAGAAGCTTGACACCGAGCGCACCGCTGCGGCGTGAAAGATTGATGAAGTTCCTCAGTTGCTCTCGGTCAGGATTGTTTCCAGAGATATTTCGGCCAGGAAGAATCGCATTGAGGGCAACAACGTTGATGCCTACATTTGCGCAGCTGAATTCATCGAGAAGTTTCTCAATGGGTCCAGACATATCGAGCGCAGTTGTGACGCCTGCTCGTGCGACCATGCCGTAGCTCAAGGGATTAATACCAAGATGCACATGCGTGTCGATGATGCCGGGCTGAAGAACCAGACCGCTGCAGTCGATGGTCGTGCAGGCTGAGCCAATGGCTTCAACGATGCAGCCGCCTTCGACGGCAACGTCCCCCGTCCTTAGAGAGTCAGCCTCCGGATCGGCGATTAGAGCATTGCGCAGAAGAATGTCATGCATGATGACGTCTCCTATCAAAAATGTTCTCAATCAGACCAGAATGAAGGCAGACGCAATGAGCGCTACAAGCATTCCTGGGATCAATCGCTTGGCGACAGCCAAAGGATCTGCACTGGCCATACCGGCCACGATGATGATGGCGCCGGCGAGCGGACTTGCTGTGCGGCCGAATTGACCCGCAAGGATCGCCAGCAGACCGAGGGAATGAGACTGCATGCCGAAGTGAGCCGCTTCGGGCGTGATCGACTGGTTAAAAGCCCAAATTGCCGCCTCACCAGACCCCGTACCGAGCGCCATCAAGAAAGGTCCAAAAGCAGCCCCCCAACGCGCGAATTCATTCGACCCCTTGAGAAACTCGATGAAGGCAGTTACGGCCCCCGTAGCCTGCAGCCCCGCAGCAAAAACGCCTGCAGCAACAATGAGGCCGATGACTTGAGCGTATCCCGTGCCGCATCCCTTGAAAAACGCCTTGGAGATTTCGCCTGGATTCATAAGCGTTACGGCGGAGATAAAAACGAGACCGATCAGCATGGCAGCAACCACATCGATACCCGCCTTTGGGAAACTAATAGAGGCGACCAAGAGGACGATCAGAGGGACCAGAGGAGCCACAGCCTTGAGCGGCTGGACTTTGAAGGCGGATTCTTGCTGACCGGCATCGGACTTAGCAGCCGCATCTTTTGCTTCTGCACCCGCAAGATGGTCCTTATTCTTCACGATCATAATGGCGGAGTTGACAATCACCGAAAGCAGAACGAGACCGACGATGTAGGGAGCAGCCCAGATAATGAAGGCCATAAGATCCATCTCGGCCATCTTGGCGACGTAGATGTCATGCGCACATCCGGGATTAAGCAGCAAACCAGCCATTGTGCCGCCCCCCACGGCCGCTGCCGCCGGTCGGATGCCGGCACGCAATAAAAGCGGAATAAAAGTCGCGCCAGCCGTTGCAGCTGTGCCCGCTGCCGACATGATCGCAATATTGATGAGGAACGTCAGAATCGTGGCCGCAGGAATCAGCAGTCCGCCAAGCTTTTTGAGCGGAGCGGCTACTGCAGCAACGAGGTGCTGATCACATTTAGAGGCCTGAACAGCAAACGCAAAGCCCATTGCCGAGCAAATAGCAGGGACGAGCGTGATGTTCGTCATTCCTTTGACGAAAGCTCCGAAAGCTTTCATGGGCGCTCCCGAAGCGCAGCAAAGAATAAAGCCTGCAACGATGAGAAGCATGCGTGTCTCGAGACGCTTAACAAGTCCGAAAACAATGAAAATAATGGACGCTATCGCTAGCCAGATTTGCCAAGTCATGATCGGGGTCCTTGGGTTTTAAAACACTGAAGAAGGTTGTTTATGAACTTCTGGGTGAGAGGCTGATCGGAGGAGGTCTCATCCTGAAGGTGTAGTTTGAAGCGTTCACACCAACAAAGAAAGGCAACAAACAACTACTATTCATTGTGTTTCAAGCAATAATTAACGATATAAACCCTCACAGCAAACTCGTTAATATTGAAATATCCATAATTTAAAGTTGTGCAGATAGCGCCAAATCATTGCGTATATCGCAACGATCAAGGGTTAAACCTAGTTCTTTTGACGGAGACAACTGATGGCCAGAACTGACGACTTAAATGTTTGGCGAATCTTCTGCGAAGTCGTTCAAGCTGGAGGCGTGAATGCTGCCTGCGATGTACTTGAATGCGAACCAAGTACCGTGAGCCGTGCGCTCAAGGCAATCGAGACAGAAATAGGGGCTCCCATTTTTCTGCGTGAAGGGAGACATTTAAAACTGACGGAATTGGGAGCTCGAGCGCACGATAAGGCTGTAAAACTGCTGAATGTTCATGAATTGATGATCCAGGATCTAAAGGGAGATCAAAATGCCCTGTCCGGCACAATTCGTTTAGCTTCGCACTCAGGCATCAGCTCCATTGAAATCACGCCGCATCTCATTGAATTTCGAAAAACCTATCCGGATATCACACTTGAGCTGCATGATCTCACCAAGCAGATTCCCGAGATTTTTCATTTAGCGGATACCCCTCCGATACATCTGGCTGCGGGCTATGGGCCGAATCGCCCAATCGATGGACTCGTTGCTCGATATCTTGGTGAAATGCCTTTTCTCTGCTGTGCGTCACCGCTCTATCTTGAGCGGTTTGGTGCACCGCACCATCCGAGCGAATGCGTGAACCACATCGGCATCCTCATCAATTCTCCAACTCGAGTAGCAACTCAAGAACTTATCCGTGATGGGATTGCTTATCCGCTTCGATGGAAGAGCTCAATGTCCTTCAAAAATTTAATGGCCGTACGAACGGCCGCTGTGCTTGGTGCGGGCATTGTTCCGGACCTCCCGCTCTTTCATGCTGTTGAGGCACTCCGATCTGGTCAGCTAAAAACGATCCTTGAGGGATGGCGCTGCCCACCTGCTTCCTGCTTTATTTATGCGACACAGGAAGCCTATGAAAAAAGACGGGTACGTATTCTTTTTGACTGGCTGGCGGAATGTGAACAAAAGACACTTGATAAATTACGCCAGGAATTTCCTCAGTTCTATGGTTAATTACACATTTTAGATTAGTGCCTATAACGAATACATCCGCAAAAAAAACGCCAGATGGAGCACTTTGCGTTAACTATTTAATTTTTTAGATCGAAATCTGTCACTTTCCGCGCCAAATCTTCTCACCTTCATTCGTACCGAACTGTGAACCTTGAAGTCAAACTGAGTTAATTACTGCATTTCGCAAAAAAGCTCCAGCCGTCTTCCGAGACTCCCGTCACGGACGGTCGGTTTTTCCACAGCGCGGCGAAGGACCGCTTCAGACCCAAAAACATCTACCGTTCGCTTAGTGCGGGTAACAGCCGTATAAAGGAGCTCTCGGGTTGCAAGTTCAGACGTGCGCTTCACCGGCAAAAGCACCGCTACGCGCTCGAATTCCGAGCCTTGAGATTGATGAATCGTCATCGCCCAGGCAACGTCAAACTGCGGCAGGAGCGCAACTGGGAGTTCCAGATTCGCATCGCCGAAATAGACCGTGAAACTCACTGCCGGTCCCTGACGATCCGGCCGATCTTGACGCTCAGGCGAATCCCCCGCATCCTCATCCCCGACAACAGCAGACGAATCGTCCAAGTCAGCCGTCGGGGCATCGAGTTCGAGCAATTTAGGCAGCACGATGCCGACGTCGCCGTTATGAACGCCTAACCCCTCATCGTTGCGCCGCACAATAATCACCTCGCCCGGATAGTGTCCCCCGCCGAATACCCCTTCAGAAAGCGGCCAGACACTTCGTATGCGCTGATCTGCATAATCATTCACGGCCTGCACGCTCATTGCACCATGCCGCTGCGCAGCAAGCGCACGAAAGCCCGAGAGACAAAGCCAAAGCTTTTGGCGCAGGCTTTCCCACTGCTCCTTCGTTGTGCCCGCCAGATACGCTGCTCGACATTCCGACAAAACGCTGGCATAGCCTTCGAGCTCACGGTTCAGCCAACTGCGCACCGGTGCAGTGAGCCCTGTGCGGCTGAAGATTTCGCGCTCACGCTTTTGTTCGTCAGTTGCTTTTGAAGTGAATACTCCCTTCTGTAATTCCACTAGTCCTGCAGTATGAAGTGAAGCACTCTGCAAAGATTTATCGGCATTAGCTTCTGCCGAGGCAAAAGCGGCCAGCACGTTTTGAAAAACCTCCGCTTCCGGCAGCCCTGCATTGACTCCCTGATGATTAATCGCCGCTGCCAGCTGGCTGATGGGAGTGTCTTTCCCAAAGCGCCAGCTCTTCACCAGCTCTACGACTGCCCCCATGCGCGCAAGGGCTCCCTTGCCGTCAGAAATCTCCGCGAATACAGCCCCAGGCCCCACGGCAGCGAGTTGGTGCTTGTCGCCCAAAAGAATGACACGCGCTTCGGGTGAAACCGCCCGCATCAGGCGAACTGCCAGATGAATATCCACCATAGAAGCCTCATCCACCACCAGCACATCCGCGGGAATGGGATTCCCGATGCCCGGGGCAGAACCGGCGGCAGTGGGCGATGCCAGCCATTTGTGAATCGTCCGTGAGCGAATCTGCTTCTCAGCATCCAGCAGAAGTGCATCGTGCTGCAAAACTGCCTGCAGTGCGCTCAGCCCTTTGGCTGCATTGTTCGCGCTTGACTCGAGCGACTGCTGCATGCGGCCCGTCGCTTTGCCCGTCGGCGCCGCCAATGCAATGCGAAGCGTTGGATTTTTCCGAAGGAGACACTCCAAAATTTGCGCCACCGTTGTCGTCTTGCCCGTGCCGGGACCGCCCGAGACCACCATCAGTCTGCGTTTAAGCGCCGTTGAAACCGCAAGCCGCTGCTGTTCATCAGCGTGAGCTCGGCCTGTTACCTCCGCAATCAACGCGTCATCCGGCTGGCCGCTTTCAGAGACAGAAAACGCCTCATCAGCAGCGGCAAAACGCGCCAAGGTGCGCGCAAGAAGGAGTTCCTCCAACGCCAAGCGTGCGAAATAAATGCGTGTTTGCGCAAATGTCGGTGCCTCATCGACAATCAGCGGCGCAATGAGCTGGGTTGGCGCTGTCTCATCCGAAGTCTTCCCGAGTCTCGTCCCAGCTGCAGAAATGAAATCCTGAAAATTCTGAGCGAGTCCGACAGCCTGCAGATCTTTCAGCCCAGTCTTTAGGACTTCAAACGCCTGAGCGAGGTGCATCTCCGTCTCTTCTGGTCCTTCCGCCGCCTCTGCGGCATCAGGCATCAGCCCTTTGACCGCGTCGAGCGCACGCACGCAGACGCTTCCCTGCCGCTCAGCATTGGCAAAAGCAAGCGTCAGCCCCATCATGGCCTGACGGGCGGCTTCTGTCACTGTCACCGTCCCGATACGTTCCGCCGCCCGCAGAAGAACCGCTCCCAAACCCGCTATGCCGCCCTGCGGGAGCTCATACGTGCTGTCGGCATTAGGCATCATGCTTTTATCCATTTTTCGGGTCCTTAGGCTCTGCCCGCAAAAAGATCATCCATGCGCCGAATCACCTCTGGACGCACCGGATCGAAAACAATACCCTGAGGGTTGGCCGCTGTCGTCGTGCCGGCCCGTACGCCTCGAAGAAACACATAAATGGCGCCGCCAATCATTTCGTCGCGCCAATGTGTGCCGAGCCGCACTTGGAGGAAACGCCGCAAAGCCACCCAATAGATCAGATACTGCAGGCGGTAAAGATGCACATCCATCTCAGCTGACATGGCTTTTTCGGTGTAGCCGGAAGCTTCGGGCGAAATTTTGTTGCTCTTCCAGTCCAGCACGTAAAATCGCCCGCCTGCACTAAAGGCCAAGTCAATAAACCCTGTCAGGAACCCCTTGAGATCTTCAGGCCGAAGCGTCCCGAAATCGTATTTGGGATCCATGGCCTTGAGTTCACTGACGAGCCGTTCGGCAGTCAGCGAGGCGGAAATCGGAATGAGAAATTCAAGTTCCGCCGACCTTGCCGATTTGGGCACGTCTTTGAGCGTCACGCCGGGCGCCACCTCCGCATTGAGAAGATCTCGGATCATTGCGGCCGCTCCCGCGGCTGCTGAGGCCGCCTCCTTTTCGGGAAGCGACAAATGCTTTTCGACCTCACGAACCGTCAGAGCCAGACGGGCTGCGGCGGCTTTCTCATCATCGCAAGCCATCAGCGAAAAGTCGGCGCGCTCCATCATTTCATGCAGACAGGTGCCGGCCTGCGCCCCCTTGGGAAAGGACAGAATGTCATCGACGAGCGGCGGTTTTTCGGCCTGTCCGTACCAGGTTGAAAACCCTGGCCCGTCGTCCTCAGCCATGCGGGTAATGCCCGTAAAGCTCGAGGTTCGCCATTCACTGCGCCGAGTCTGTGACTGAGCAGTCGTATAAGACTCTCCGACGGTCCGCTGCGTCAAGAGGGAGGATTGTGCGCCGGCAGCTGCAGCACCCAATTCGGTAAAACGAAAGAGCGGCGTGCCTGAGGACGACTGAAGTCCCGCCAAGCGTTCGACCGCAGGCAGGATGTCCGCTCGCGACGGCGTCAGTTGACCCGTCAAGGCTCGGAAGAGATGTGCCTGAGCGGTACTGCTGTGCCATTGATCCGGATTAACAGCACTTTTAATCCGCTGTTCGCCGATGATGCAGAGATGCCGCACAGCTCGCGTCATGGCGACATACATCACTCGGACTTTTTCTTCATATTCAGCCTGATTCACCCGCTGATCGGGTTTTTCTGCCTCAAACCGCACCTCAAGGCATCTTTGCGCGGATCGCTTTGGATCATCCGTTCGAGACGTGCAGCGCGCATGGGGGCCAATGCTGCCCGACTGCGTGTACGGCAGAAACACAATCGGATACTGCAGCCCTTTGCTCGAATGAATGGTTTCGACAAGCACAAGGTTGGCATCGCTTTCGAGCCGCTCGCGATTGAAGTCACTGACGGGACGCTTAGCCTCTGCCGCGAGCCATGCTGCGAGTCCGGCAGGCGTAGGAATGATTCGGGCCGCGCCGTGAAGCAGCTCCAGCAGATGGCGATAGTTTGTCAGTGTGCGCTCACCATTGGCTTGCGGCAGCAACCGCTCTGCAGTTCTGCAAAAAGTCATCAGCCGCTCGAGCGCTGCCGCGGGACCGACTGTCCCCCAATTGCGCGCACCGTACTCGAACTCGCCGCGCAGTGCAATGCGCCTTATTTCGTCGCGCTCTTGATCGTCGAGGCAGGCGAGGTCGTCGCCAATAAGCCGCGTCGTCCGGGCTGCGCGCAGCAGCTTCAAATCGCCGGGCGCTGCAAAAGCGCTCAAAATCATGCCGATTTCACAAGCTTCGATGGTATTGCAGACATTCTGGTCACAGCGAATCCGCACTCGCACGCCGCGGTGTTTAAGCACTTCAGCGGCCGTCAGTCCCTCGTCATGCGTACGCACCAAGACTGCAATGTCGCCCGGGAGCACTCCGCGCAGCCGTTTGCCGTCCTTTTCCGCCACGGCTAAAGAGGCTTCTTCGTCAGCACAGGGCACCAGAAGCTCCCCGCGCCGGCCAGCCTCGATCATTGCCGTAATCCGATCGGCCAATACAATGCCCTGCTGCTGCCGACGTTCCTCGGCCGTTTGTGCTGGCGTCTCCTGCCAGCTGCTCACCCATTCAAACGGCACCGCATCCATGACTGTCTCTTATACACATCTGACGCTGCCGACGA
>OJOG01000576.1_pt1 | contig 14336 bp, 10 predicted proteins | sample 1598101 | NCBI WGS metagenome assembly OJOG01 (sample SAMN03922460, study PRJEB24848) | human gut metagenome | isolation source: stool sample | host: Homo sapiens | place: Germany | collected 2009-11
TACCTATTAAATAGGGAAAGCCCTGCATGCGTAAGCATGAGGGCTGTATGTAGTGTATTTGTTAATTGGCATTACTCAAATGCAAAACCTTTGAAATCCTCCTTATCGAGTTTGTTTTGCTTGTTTCGTTCTATAATCTCCCTATATTGGCTTTCCATATCAAGAGCCTTTATAAAATAGAACAACGAAACCTTTTCGGGCAGGTTCTTGCATCGTTTATCGAGTTGGTAGGTTATGCTTATTGGCTCTGTTCTCGATAAGCCTATTGCATTATACTTGGTAAGCAGTACGGACATCGCCCGTTTATCCCACTTGGGAACGGCAACACCTTTCATCTTGCAGAACTCGCATAGCTCCTTATAAATCCCTGCATTGGTCTTTTTAACAGAGGAATTGATAAAACAGCCTGCTGTCAGTTCGTAGCCGTTAGAAATAGGCTTTATAAGCCCTAATTGCTGACACTCTTTAATAAGGGCTGTTATCGTATTTCTCGATAAACCGATACTCTTTGCAATCTGGCTGTTGCTTCATTGGATGGTATCCGTATTATTAAGGCATATAGCCTTTAATAAGAGCAGAAAGCCTGCAATCTTGGCGGGATAGTTCCTCTTAAAGAAACTGCTATCCAAAAAGAAATAGTTGCTCTTTTCTGGCTTTATATAGTAGGAATTACGTTTTATAAATCCTCTGTCTGCATCTTCTTTAATGGTAGTCTGTACGGTCAGACAATCTGCATCTTTTAAGCGTTTAATGCTCCGTCGTATGGTTCGTTCATCTAATCCCGTCAGTAAGGATAGTTTTTCTTCTGTTATATGAGAAATATTTGTCTTGTGGTTGGAGCAATATTTAATGATGGCTCACACATAAACATCAGTAGGCTTACTGTTTCCCGTCTGAAAGTTCACGATTGATTTGGGGATTACTGTATAATTCATCGTTAGCAATGGAATTTTGATTGTTCGTAAATATGATTTCTTTTAAGTGTAGCAGTTTTCGAAAGCAGGCCACGCCGTAATGGTCTTTGGCTTGTTTGCGGTTATCGAATCACCTGCGGTCTTTGATGTGATAGTACATGGTCGGTACGACTTTAATAGGTAGTGTATAAGTAGGTAATGTATATATAGGACACTTTTGAGCAGTTTGCATAGGACAGATTTGAGCAACTGTCTATTCTGTCATTCAAAAACCTACTATCTCTTTAATTGGAATCTTCCACATTTTCTGATTCTGAAATACATTCTTTATAGGAAATCTTCATTTCGTACTCAAAAAATGTGGTAACCGATAAATGGAGAACAGTTTTAATCACGGAAAATAGATTCATCAACCAAGTAAGATGAATACTTTTTTTAGCGATATTTTTTTACACGCAAAAATGCGTGAATAAAAAAACAGGCAAAAAAAGTTTTTCATCACACGAGTTGTGAGAAAAAAATTATCGCAAAAAATCGTGCATCGTTTTTTCGATGAAAAGTTTTTTTGCATGAATAAATTGTTCTCACTCTTACATGATGTGTTGTTAAAAGTGGCTGTTTTTAATGAATGCACTTTTTAATGATTCCATATTTTTTGATTCTGAAACTATCTTATTAAAGGAAATCTTCATTTCGTACTCAAAAAATGTGGTAACACAACGCAAAGAAAAGGCAGACGAAATCTGCCCTTATAGGAACTGCTCAATTTGTAGTGTGGATGTCTTTGCTGAATTGCTTTGCAAAGATACAACATATCTATCCAAAAGTCAAGTAATTTGGCGATTATTTTACATAATATTATAGGATCTATTATAACTTGTTGATTTAGAGAGAAGCATCTGTTCACTATCCTATTATGGCCTATGCTCCAGTACCTTTGTCCTGCCGTAAGGGTGTTCTTTGCGGTCTGCAATCTTTGGGCGGGGATTGCAGTCATTATCAGCCCCTCTGCATAAAGGACAGAGTATGTAAAAGCCATGAAAAAAATGGTTATTTCAATGGATGACGCACAGCGTCAGTTTGCATTTGTCAAAGGCAATCGGCCTGTAAACGTCAGAACCGTGAAACAGAAAGAGAAATCCATGAAAGCCTATGGACAGCTAACCCCTATCACGGTAACCGATGGTGAAAAGGTAATTCAGATGGGCGGTCGTCTGATAGATTTGAAAGGGAGGGAAATCCCTAATGAGGATGCAGAAAAGTATTACGCCGTATTGGACGGTCAGCACCGATTGGTGGCTTATCAGAATTTGCAGTTGGATTTGAATGACCTTGTAATTTGCGAACCCCTCAATGCCGAATTATCCATTACGGAGGTCATAGCCCAAATGAACATCTGCACCACCGTTTGGAAAAAGTCTGATTACATGGCCGCACCTGCCATGATGCTCAAAGAAGCCAACGAGGTATTCGATTTCGCCATGTTCCTGCACAGTAAGGCTTGTCCCCTCTCCACGATTTCGTTATGGTGCTTTGGCAAGAAATCCCTGCAAGCAAAAGACTTGGTGGAGTGTCTGAACACGAAAAAACTGCCTGAAATCTTTGAGGATAAAACTTGGTTTCGTTCCAGTATAAGATGGTTTAAGGCCGCACAAGGGAAATTTAAGGATAAATTCCTTATGAACAGGTATTTAATCGACTTTATCACTAAGCAATGGAAACCCGATGAAGATTTCGAGGTGTTCACGGCGGAAATGGAGCGGAAGATAAACGACCTCACGCGCGACCAAGCAGACCAGATTATGAATCCTCACAAAACAGAAGGTATGGCACGGGAGCAGTTGATTATGGATATGCTGACACAGTATCTCGGTTAAAAATAACAACTGTATAAGGTTTGTGGAGGTCGGGATTATTTATTGGTTCCCGACCTCCTTTTTACCTTTACAATAAGTGTTGCATAGCAGCGTCGATTTGGCTGTTTTCAAAGCTATCCAAATAAATCTGTGTAGTGGATAGGTCTGAATGTCCCAACGATTCGGAAATGAGTGCTACGCTTACACCTGACCTTTTGAGCACGGTGGCGTATGTATGCCTCGCTACATAGGTCGTTAATGGTGTATGCAGTCCCAGCCGCTTGCTCCATTCTTTCAACTCTCGGTTTATATGAATCAGAACCTTATGCACCCTATTGTGAATTTGTTGTTCTGTACGGTGTATATGACAGTCGAGAATAGGAAAAATATAGTCCTCTTGCATAGCTTCTGAATGGGCATATCGGGCAATGATTGCCTTTGCTTGCGGATGTAATCGACAAGTCATGGCTTTGCCTGTCTTGTGACGACGATAGAAAATCCGATCCTCTTCCATATCGTTGTAACGTAAGGTGGCAATATCCTTGAAATTGATTCCAGCCGAAAAATAGGAAAACAAGAATATATCCCTTGCAAACTCGGTATAGGGCGACTTCGTTATGGGTAGTTCTGCCTGTATCAATCGTTGTATGTCTTCTTTGTGTACGGCACGTTTACGTGTCTGCGTCCAATGCTGTCCTACTTTATAGAGCACGAATGGATTCTCCTTACAAAGGAAAATCTTGTCAGCTACGGCCTTATTGTAAACGGCTTTCAGTACGCTGAATTTCGTGGCTATCGAATTGGATTGGTTGCCCTCTCCACGCAGGAATGTTTCGAAATCAACCAGCAGGTTGGGGGTAATATCCTCAAATCGTAATTTGGCGGGATGAAACTTAACGAGCGAGGTGCGGGTAGCCGTGTATTTAATAGCCGTGTTGATTTTCCCTGCTTGTTTCATGGCTGCAATCTGTCGTTCGAAATAGCTGTCCACCAGCTGTGGAGTGCATTTTGAAGTCAGGTCGAACAAGTTGTCGAAATCCACTTTCATATCCAACGCTTCCAGCCTTTGAATCTTCTTGCGATAGCCTGCCAATGCGCTGTCTATCTGACTTTGTAAGGTTACACGTTCGGGACAATCGGCTGTCAACATTTCAACCTCTTTGTCCCAATAACAAGGTTCTACGGACACACCGAGCGAGAGTTGTTTAGAGGTGCGTTCGTGAATGAACCGTAGCATCAATGGTGACTTGCCATTTTTATAAACGATGCTGGTTCGTAGAATTACTTTGATTTTCATCTACTTGCAGATTGTGCAAGCGATATTGAGCAGCGATTTTAATGTCCAACATTATGTCCAACATTTTGCTCTGGAAGCCCCTCTCCAGCCCTTTTTCTTCACCGATCGGTACGAAAAAAGCGGCTGCCTTGTTTTGGCAACCGCTTGATTTTCAGAGCTGTTGACGAGGATTGAACTCGTGACCTCTTCCTTACCAAGGAAGTGCTCTACCACTGAGCTACAACAGCAACATTTCCCGTTCGAGTGGTGCAAAAGTACATAAGAAAAATGAAAAGACCAAAAAATTGTGAAAAATTCACAATTATTTTCTACCTTTACTTTTGAATTATAACCCATGCTCATGAAACGTATACTAATAGTAGGTGCCGGAGGCCAGATTGGTTCCGAGCTGACAGTCTATCTGCGCAAAATTTACGGTGACCACAATGTCGTGGCGACAGACATGCGCGAATGCAAGGCCCTCGGCGAGGCCGGCCCTTTCGAAGTGCTCAATGCGCTCGATGCGACGGCAATGGCTTCCGTCGTGGCGCGTTACCATATTGATACGATCTTCAACCTGGTCGCTTTGCTTTCGGCTGTGGGCGAACGTAACCCGCAGATGGCCTGGAACGTCAATATGGGGGCGCTCAACAACTCGCTCGAGGTGGCGCGCCAGCACCATTGCGCCCTCTTCACGCCCAGCTCAATCGGTGCCTTCGGCCCCTCGTCCCCCAAGGACAAGACTCCGCAGGATACGATCATGCAGCCGACGACCATCTACGGTATCTGCAAGGTCACGGGCGAGATGCTGGGCAACTACTACCACCATAAATACGGCGTGGACACCCGTTCGGTGCGCTTCCCGGGCATTATCTCCAACGTCACGCTGCCGGGCGGCGGTACGACCGACTACGCCGTCGAGATCTACTACGAGGCGATCCGGTCGGGCCGGTTCACCTGCCCTGTGCCGTCGGACGTCTATATGGACATGATCTACATGCCCGATGCGCTGCGTGCCTGCGTCGAACTGATGGAGGCCGACCCCGCGAAGCTCGTGCACCGCAACAGCTTCAATATCGCGTCGATGAGTTTCACCCCGGAGATCATCTGTGCCGAGATCCGGAAACGGCAGCCCGACTTTAAGATGGACTACGACGTCGACCCCGTGAAGAAGGAGATCGCCGAGAGCTGGCCCAATTCGCTTGACGACACCTGCGCCCGTGAGGAGTGGGGCTGGAAACCCGAGTGGGATCTCTCGCGCATGACGGACGACATGCTGGCGCATATCCGGGCGAAGCTGGCTGTTGCGAAGTAACGTTCGGGGACGATGGCGTTGCCATAACCCGTGTCGCCGGGCTCCCGGCCAGCCGGGACGGCACGCCGTTGGCGTCCTGTCCGCAGGCTGTGCCGAAGTTGCGGGATCCGCGAACGCCGGTGCCGCCTCGTACGGACGTCGCAATGCTCACGCATCCTGGCACGGTATTGCAGGAGGAGTGGCCGTGCTTCCGAAACCGGCTGCCGGATGGTTTTCCCGTGCCGGCGAGGGTGTGGGGCGGCTGGCCGGTACGGCTCGTAACGGGGGATTCCGGGCGATGCGGAGACCGGACTGGCGGTATCCTGTGCCGGGGATTATTGGGGTGTTCCTGCCGGGGAACACCGCAGTATAACTTTTTATTATGAAGAAGAAGCGGATCAGGCGAATCATAGCCGTTTTTATCCTGTTGCCGATAGCTGCGGTTATCGGCGGCAGTTTCTATATGCTCGCGTTCTCGCTGCGGCCCGATGCCAAGATGCGGGAAAAGAATGCCACGGCCTATGAATACATGTATGCCGAATACCCTTTCCTGCGCCCGTGGGTGGATAGTTTACAGACGGCCGGGGCGTTGCGCGACACCGTGATCGCCGACCCCCGGGGCGTCCGGCTGCATGCCCTCTATGCGGCGGCTCCCGTGCCGACCGACCGCACGGCGGTTATCGTCCACGGTTATACGGACTGCGCCGTGCGGATGCTGATGATCGGCTATCTCTATAACCATGACCTGGGGTATAACATCCTGCTGCCGGATCTGCACTACCACGGGCAGAGCGAAGGGCGGGCAATCCGCATGGGGTGGCTCGACCGCTTCGATCTGCTGCACTGGATGGAGGTTGCCGACGGGATTTTCGGCGGCGATACGCGGATGGTCGTGCATGGTATCTCGATGGGGGCTGCCACGACGATGATGGCCTCGGGCGAGCCCCAACGGCCCTACGTCAGGTGCTTTGTCGAAGATTGCGGCTATACGGGTGTCTGGGACGAGTTCTCCAAGGAACTGAAGTCGTCGTTCGGGCTGCCGGCATTCCCGCTGCTGTATACGGCCAGCTGGCTGTGCGACCTGAAATACGGGTGGAATTTCCGCGAGGCCTCGTCGCTGGCGCAGGTCGCAAAATGCCGCCTGCCGATGCTCTTCATCCACGGCGATGCCGACGATTATGTCCCCACCTGGATGGTTCGCCCGCTTTTCGAGGCGAAACCGGGCGACAAGGAGCTGTGGCTCGTGCCGGGTGCCGGACATGCCGCTTCCTACCGCGACAACCGGGAGGAATACACGCGCCGCGTCGGGGAGTTCGTCGGAAAATATATCGGGCCCGCTTGAAAAGGGCCCGGGCCGGCTTCCGGGCGCTTCCGTCGGCTCGGAGTATGCCCCTCCTGATAATATGAAATATACTATGGAAAACGATAATCAACAGCAAGTCAAGTCCTTCTACCGGATTCTGGAGGAGGGCATCGCAAAACTCCCGGCCGATGTGCGCGGGGCGCTTTACCGGCCGTGTGCCGTCGATTGTGTCAAGGATGTCGTCCTGACGGAACTACGCAGGCAATTCGAAGAATGCGGCTGCGACCTCGACCGGCAGTATACGAAATACGGACGTTCGGAGTATTTTTTTGCGGACGTCATCGAGCCGGGGCGGGTCTACGAGGTCGGGTATCCCCGGTGCCTCTGCCCGCAGGTCGATGCCGGGTTCGTGGACTCTGCGGCCCATTGCGAATGCTCCCGCCAAAGCATCCTCTATGTCCTGGAGGAGCTGCTGCCCGGCAGGGACATCCGCGTGGAAGAGCTCGAGACCGTGTTGTCGGGCGGCGAGAAATGCCGTTTCCGGGTCATTGTCGGGTAGCTCATTGCGGCGCCCGGCTACTCCCGGCCGCGTCCGGTGTGCGGGCGTGGGGTGCCGATGGCTGCCGGCCAAAATAAAAATCCCGAAGCCGATGCTTCGGGATTTTTCAATAGGGTATTCAGCCGTCTAAGCGCCCGCATAGATCAGCATTCCGAGCCCGGTGAGGAACAGGAGGAACATTCCCAGGTTGAGCCTGCGGGAGATTTTGGGTGCCCCCTTGAATTCTTTCCAGATCAGTATTCCCCAGAGTGCCGATACGAGTGTAGCACCCTGTCCCAGGCCGTAGGAGATCGCCGCCCCGGCCTTGCCCGAAGCGATCATGCTGAACGATTCTCCCAGGCACCAGATCATACCGCCCAACACGCCGACCATGTGGGTTTTGAGGCCGCCTTTGAAATAGTCGGCGATCCGCACGGGTTCTCCGTCCACCGGACGTTTCATCGCGACGGTGTTGAACAGGAAATTGCTGATGAAAACCCCGACGGCGAAGATGAATACGGCCGTATAGGGTGTCATTTTGCCGGCTGCGGGGGCGGCAAAATCGTTCAGATCCATGGATGCGGCCACGAAACGGTAGAAGAATGCCATGATGATGCCGGCCGCAACCGAAATGAGAATGCCCTTTGTCGTGAGCCTGCGTTTTTCGGTCTGGGCTTTCTTGTAGGCGAATCCGTTCATGACGATCGCTGCGGCGATGAGCAGTACCCCGATGAAAATGAAGGTCGGGTCGCCTTTGGCCGCGCTGAAATAATTTATCAGCACGCCCAGTACCAACGCGAGCCCCACACCCACGGGAAAAGCTACCGACATGCCGCAGAGGGCGATGGCGGCCGAAAGCAGGATGTTCGAAGCGTTGAATATCACGCCGCCCATGAATGCCGAGGAGAGGCTGCCTGCGTCTGCCTGTGCCAGGCCTGCGAGGAAACCGCGCCCTTCGGCGCCGAAACTGCCCAGCGTGAAGGCCGACAGCAAGGAGAAGAGCAGCACACCGACCACGTAGTCCCAATAGAAGAGTTCATAGCGCCACGTGCGGGCCGCCAGTTTCTGGGTGTTGCCCCAGGAGCCCCAGCACAGCATGGTGATGAAGCAAAAAGCGATTGCCAGGGGATAACTTTGAACGATAAACATAATGCGTCGAATTTACGGGGTTCGGATTAATTCCCGGCAGCTTGCGGAGTGCTGCCGTATACCAACAGGTCGCGGATTTGCAGCGATGCATCCTTGCGCGGGTTATGCCATTCGGCCGTGATGCAGTGGGGGCCGGACGGGAGCCGGTAACGCCAGAACAGTTCATGGCGGCGGGTGCGGTAAAGCGCCGGGAGCTTGACCTGTTCGACCGGTTGTCCGTCGATCGAGAAGGTTACTTCGGCGACGTACGATTCGTCGGGGCAGCGCAGGGCGCCCGTCAATACCGCTCCGATGCCGTCGAATTCGATTCCGCCGGCTTCGGGAAGCGATTTGTGTATCGAACGGCGTTCGGTCGGATAATGCCCTTCGAACGACTCTTCGAAACGGACGGGTAAGGGTTGCTGGCATGCGATGGTCACGTCGGTTTCACCTACGGAACCGCCGTTGCGGCGGATTACTTCCAAAGCCTGACAGAAACTCATTTCGTAGGTGCGGTTGAGCGAGATGTCGGTATAGGCAAAGTCCATATCTTCCACTTCACGCAGGTTGCGCATCCATTTTTCCGGGATGTTGCCGTACCCGAGCATTGCGCCCAGGATACCGCCGGCCGATGCCGGGTTGCAATCCGAATCCTGTCCGCAGCGGGTGGCGATATCGAGTGTCTTCGAGAAGTCGCCCTCGCCGTAAAGCAGGCCGATAAGGATGTAGGCGCTGTTGATCACGGCGTCGATGTTGAACGGCACGAATACGCCGTCCGGGCAGCCGATATCCGAGCTCCATTTCTTTTCGCATTCGAACCAGGTGCGTTTCCAGTCGCCGGGATACTGCTTGTGCCAGGCGATGACGTCTTTCATGCACCGGTAATAGCGGCTCTGTTCGGGGATGGTTTTCAAGGCTTCCTCGACGATGAATCCGATGTCGTCCGAGACGAACGAAAGCGAATACATCGCTGCCACGTAAACTCCGCCGTACCAGCCGTCGCCGTAGTTCATGATGTGTCCCACGCGGTCGCAGAACTCCGAGGCCGCGTTGGGCATGCCCGGGGACATGAGCCCCGCAAAATCGGCTTCGATCTGGAAGTCGAGGTCGTCGGCATGGGGGTTGTTGATCCAGTGCCCCGACTCGGGCGGCCGGATGCCGTTGAGGATGTTGTAGCGTGCGGCCTGATTGGCGTGCCACAGTACGTAGCCGGCATTGGCGAAGGCTGCGGCGAGCGAATCCACCGGGGCGTCGATGCCCAGGCGGTCGAAAACTTCGACGAACGTCAGATCCATGTATACGTCGTCGTAAAGTCCCGGGGTGTTTTCATACCACCATTTGATGTAGTGTTCCGGCCACGGGATCGGGGTGTATTCCTGGATCATCGTGCCGTTGAATTTGAATTCCGTCGGGCCGCCGTAGGTGCATCCGATAGTCTGGCCGGCCCAGCCGCCCTTGATTTTGTCGAGCAGCCGTTCTTTGGTGAGGGTGACCTGTTCCGGGAGCTCGCGGGGCGCCGGGCGGGCATTGCACGAGACGATGGTCGCGGCCGTGCAGAGTAACAAAAAGGTTTTTTTCATGGTCGGGTCTGTTTTAGCGTTATAGGTTGAATACGTCGACTTCGGTACGGTAAGGTACGGAATTTTGCGCACCCGGGCGTGTCACCGATATGGCCGAGGCTTTACAGGCGAAACGCACGGCTTCGGGAAGTGTCCGCCCCTCGGAAAGGGCTACGACCAGCGCCCCGTTGAACACATCGCCCGCGGCGGTCGTGTCGACAGCCTGTATCTTATATGCCGGGACGACTTCGCAGTGTTCCCCGTCGAAGACCAGGGCCCCTTTGGCTCCGAGCGTGATGATGACGTTGCACACGCCCATCGACGCGATTTTACGGGCGGCTTCTTCGGCCGTGTGTTCATCGGTGATGCGGATTCCGGAAATGGCTTCGGCTTCGGTTTCATTCGGGGTGATCGCGTAGAGCGTTTCGAGCAGTCCGGCGGAGAGCTTCGAGGCCGGGGCCGGGTTCAGGACGACCTTCTTGCCCAGCCGGTATGCCATGGCGGCTGCGGCTTCCACGGTTTGCATCGGGATTTCGAGTTGCAACAGGATGATATCGGCCGCTTCGACCGCCTCGGCCGACCGTTTGAGGTCGTTCGGGGTGAGATGTGCGTTGGCTCCGGGTGCGACGACGATGCAGTTCTCAGCGTCGGTATCTACGGTAATCAGGGCCACGCCCGACGGGTTTTTCGTGTCGGAAAATACATACGAAGTGTCGATCCCTTCTTCATTGAACAACTGGTTGGCCTGGTGTCCGAAGATGTCGCTGCCTGTTTTGCAGATGAAGGAGACCCTTCCGCCCAGACGCGCCACTGTGACGGCCTGGTTGGCGCCTTTGCCGCCCGGGTTCATGAAGAAGGTGCCCCCGATGACCGTCTCGCCGGGAAGGGGTAAGTGTCCGGTGCAGATGACCATATCGGTGTTCGAACTGCCGATTACGAGAATTTTTGATTCTGACATGGTGTTTTTTCTGTGTGGCTGTTTATCCCGCCCTGCCGGTTCCTACAGACCGGCAGGGCGGGGTGGTGTTCAATCGGTATATCCGTCGTTTTGTTTGAGGTTCGTGTTGGTCTTGCGGATGTTGGCCGGAATAGGGTAAAGTTTCGTGTATGCCGGGCTGACGGCCGGTTTCAGGTCGCGTGCTTCGCTCCACTTGCCGAACCGGATCATATCCTGGCGACGTAATCCTTCCCATGCAAATTCCCGGCCCCGTTCGTCGTAAATTTCATCGAGTGTCAGATCGGCGGCCTTGTAGTCTTCCAGCCCCGTGCGGCGGCGAACCTCGTTGAAAAGGGGAACGGCCAGATCGGCATGCCCCTGGCGCACGAGCGCCTCGCCCTTCATCATCAGCACGTCGGCATAACGGTAGACCACATAGTCGTTGTCCATGCATTCGCCTTGCAGCCCGTTCGCATATTCGTATTTGGCCGAGCGGACGCCTTCGTTCGATTTTGCCGGGTTCGAGAAGTCGAACAGCGAGGTGATATGCGGCGTGTAGTCGAGCTGCTGCCCGTTTTGCATCAGGAGCGGATTGCCCGACATGTCGTACTGGGGGCCCGCGAGCCATTGCCTGCGCCGGATGTCTTTCGGATCGTACTTGTTATAGAAAGACTCGGTTGCGGCGAAGCCGTTCCAGCAAAAGTCGAGGATGCCGTAGGTCTGTTGCGAGAGGCTGTTGAGCGTCAGCTGGTGGAACCGGAAGACGTGCCACCAGTTTTGCGACGTGTAAACTTTGTCATAGAGGATGACGAATATATTCTCCTTCGACGAGGTGTTGTCCACCTTGAAGTTCGAAAAGTAGTCGGGTTCTATCTCCAGTTGCCCGAAGCCGATCACCTGGTCGCAGGCAGCGATGGTTTCGTCCCATTTGGCCTCGCCGATCCACTCCTGCGCATTGATGTACAGTTTGGCGAGCGTGGTGTAAGCCATCGCTTTGGTTACGCGGCCGTAGTTCGAGGCGGTAGGCACGTCCTGTAACAGGCCGACGTTATCCTTGATCTGCTGTTCGATGAACGAGAAGAGGAACTTGCGATCCACCTGCCTGGGCAGGCTCGTGTCCGAGAAGTCGGTGGTGAAGGGAACATTGCCGAACAGATCCATGGCATTCAGATAGAACCATGCGCGCATGACCAGCACCTCGGCTACCAGGCTGGGTTTGGCCTCGAAATCGACCGACGACTGGTCGAACTCATAGAGTATCTGGTTGCAGAGCGAAATGCCGCCGAAAAGGAACTCCCAGATCGTTTGCAGATCCTGCATCTGCGAATTCCACGTGTGTGCGTGCATGTCGCGCCATACGCCGTCGTCGACCCACTGGTTTCCTTCGCGCAGGGGACTGACCGCCTCGTCCGTCGATACGGAAATCGTGCCCCAGATACAGCGGTAGCAGGTATAGCGTACCAGATAAGCGTAAATACGCCCGGCGCTCATCAGGAATTCTTCTTCGTTGTTGAAGAATTCGTTGGACGGGATCGAGGAGTAGGGATTCTCTTCCAGGTCGGTGCAGGAACTCAGTATTGCACTTAGCAGGAATATCGTGGACAGGATTGATACTATCTTTTTCATAATAGGTTCGTTTGTTGGTCGGATGATTTAGAATGCGATGGCTGCTCCGAGAACGAATGTACGCGTACGGGGGTAGAAATCATACCAGTCGATGCCGGGTTGCAGGCCCGAGATGCTGACTTCGGGGTCGATGCCCTTGTAGCCGGTGATGGTAAAGAGGTTCTGTGCCGTGACATAGCAGCGCAGCTTGGAGATGACCTTCGATTTGAGCTTGAAATCGTAACTCAGCGTGATGTTGTCGAGTTTGAGATAGGAACCGTCCTCCACGAACCGCGACGAATAGTATGCGCCGTCCTTGTAGTTGGCATGGTCGAGTGTCGAGCGCAGGATATTGCGGGTGCCGAAGTACCCGAACCCTTCGTAATAGACACGGCTCTGGTTCAGGACGTCGTTGCCGATGGAACTGCGCAGCAGGAAGCTCAGGCTCCACTGTTTGTAGCTGAAGGTATTCTGCAGCGAAAGCAGCACGTCGGGATATGCGTTGCCGATAACCTGGTAATCCGCTTCGGTAATGCCCTCTACACCGTCGAGGTCTTCGTAGATGGCACCGCCGTTATCGTTGAATCCCACAAATTTCGGGCCCCAGAAGTTGCCCAGTGAGCCGCCTTCGACGATGCGCATGGTATACATTTTCAGGTCGTCGGGGAAGTAGCCGGTCTGGATCTGTACCATTTCGTAATCCTCGTTGGAGAATTTGACCAGGTTATTCTTGTTGTGGCTTATCGTCGCCGCGAGGTTCCAGCTGAAATTCTTGCGTGAAATCGGCGTGGCGTTGACCGTCACTTCGATACCTTTGTTGTCGATCGTGCCGACGTTGGCGAATTTCGAAGGGTAGAGGTTGGGCGGTACGGGTACGGTATAGGTGTAGAGCAGATCCTTGGTGCGGCGGTTGTAGTAGTCGACCGTGACGTTGAGCCGGTTGTCGAGCACGCTCATGTCGAGCCCGACGTTGAACTCTTTTTTCTTCTCCCAGCGCAGGTCGGGGTTGGGATTGCTGCCGGGTTCATAGGTGCTGATCCACTTTTTGTTGTAATAGAAATTTGACGAACCCTTGCGCAGGATCGACAACGAACGGTAGTTGCCGATTTCCTGGTTGCCCGTGATGCCGAAGCCGGCGCGCAGCTTGAGCTCGTTGAGCCATTTGGCGTCCTTCAGCCACGGTTCGCGCGATATGCGCCAGCCGAGGCTCACGGCCGGGAAGGTTCCCCATTTGTGGTTGTCGCCGAAACGCGATGAACCTTCATAGCGCACCGATGCCGAGAAGAGGTATTTTTCCTTGTAATTATACATCACGCGGCCGAAGAAGGCGATGAGCCGGTTGTCTTCCTTGCTGCTGCCCATCGAGGCGAGCCCTTCCTTGAGCGCCCCGCCGCTGCCGATGTTGTGGAACCCGAAGATGTCAGTATCGAACTTGTAGTTCATCTGGTCGTAGCTTTCCGAACTTTCCTCGCTGAACGAGTAACCGGCGATGGCTTGCAGTTTGTGGTCGCCGAACGTGCCCGAATAATCGATCGTCGCTTCGAGCATCTTGTTCTTGTAGTGGTCGTTGTAAGTTTCCGCCGTCCCGTTGTTGCCGATATTTACCGGGTAATAGCGGCCGTAATAGTGCCCATAGCGTTCCGACCGCTCGATGATGGCGCCCATGGCACTGATTTTCAGGCCGTCTATGATGCGCAGCGAAGCATTGACGCTGCCCGAGAACTCTTTGCGGATGCCTTCGTCGTCACGTTGTTCGAGCATCGCCACGGGGTTGTGGTAGTCGATTCCCGGCGAGAAGAAGTATTTGCCGTACTGGGGGTTGTTGCCGCTGGTTTCGTAAATGGGTTCGGTCGGGTTGCGCAATACGGCCTGCCGCATGATGAACTTGTCGGCATAGGAGCTGTCTCTTATACACATGTGACGCTG
>OJOG01000600.1_pt1 | contig 13757 bp, 18 predicted proteins | sample 1598101 | NCBI WGS metagenome assembly OJOG01 (sample SAMN03922460, study PRJEB24848) | human gut metagenome | isolation source: stool sample | host: Homo sapiens | place: Germany | collected 2009-11
ACTGTTGTATTAAGTGGGAGAATAGAATGTTAGCTTTTTATATGTCATTTATCGAAGATTAAACGCCCGGCGGCGTTCTGTTTGTTCCAGTTGGTGGAGCTTGTGGAGCGTTGCCGGGCTTTCCTTGTGTACTGGTGTATTGTGTCCCGGTTGTGTGGCTTGTATCGTGTGGGCTTGCGGCGTGCCCCCCGGTGGGGGATATACGCCAGCCGAAACCGTGGGAGGGAGTTGCTTAAATTCCCCAAAATTATAAAAAGGCTCTTTCTTAAAAGATAATTTATTATCCTATTTGTATTAACTTCTACCCTCTCTCGTGCTATACTCTAATCACAAACAACAAGGAGGTATCTAAAATGGCTGAGATTACATTCGATGTACCAAGTGGGAAATCGTGTGAAAATTATCCACACCAAGAAAATTTTAGTGTATCTGAACTGGAATGTACCACTATGGAGGATAGATACCCACGATACATCAGAGTGATTGTGGCAAATTGCCATTTGTTCAATGAGCCGATACAGGGTACAATTATTAACAAAATGGAAAAATGTGTAAGCTGCAAAAGAAAAACGGAGGTGTAAAAATGGTAACAAATAATATCGAACTCGATGTAAAAGTGAAATGTCTCGAAGCCGGAATGACCCAGCAACAGGTAGGCGAATCTATCGGCACAACAGGTCAGTATGTGAACCGTATTATCAAGAAAAAAGATGGTCTCGTGAATAAAACCTTTGTGGAAATGCTGGAAGCTCTTGGTTATGATATTGAATTAACCTATGTAAGGCGTGAAGATAAGTAGTAAAAGTAGTTAAAAAGTCGTTTTTGTGGTAACTTTCGCTATATACACGCATATTAAGGGCAATTTACCACAAAATCAAGATTTGAACTACTTTAACTACTTGGGAGGTTGTGTATTATGAAAAAAGCGATAGGATATATCCGAGTTTCTACAGAAGAACAATCAACGTACGATAAATACGGTGTCGAGGTGCAAAGACAGGCGATTCTCTCTTATGCTGGCTCAAACGGTTATGAAATCGTAGAATGGTTCATTGATGTAATGAGCGGTGCAAAGGATAATCGCCCAGAATTGGATAAGATTCTCTATCAGCCCGAGTTACTGCCTACCCTCGATGCAGTTATTATTTTCAAGAATGACAGAATCGCTCGTGATACGAAGCTGTATTTCTACTATTTCTACACTTTAGAGAAGCGAAATGTAGCCTTACTCTCTACACAGGAACATTTCTCTGAGGGAGACGATTTCGCCAATATCTACCGCTCACTTCTAATGTTCGTTGCAGAACAGGAACGAAAGAACATTGCTTTGCGTACAGGCAAAGGTCGTTCTCTCAAAGCAAAATGCGGTGGTTATTCTGGCGGTAACAAACCATACGGTTACTATGTGGTAGACGGTGTGCTGTTGCTCAATCCGGCAGAACGCCCGATTGTAGAAATCGTATTTTCTGAGCGAGACAAAGGAACACCATTGGCTGATATTTGCGAGATTCTTCATAACAAAGGGTATCGCACCCGAAAGGACAAAAGATTTCAACCCTCTACTGTCCGAAGTATTCTTTCCAACAAGAAATTCTATGAGGGTTACTACAAATATGGGGATATGGGCTGGGTAAGAGGAGTACACACCCCTATCCTATCTACGGAGGCATAACATGAAAAAAATTTTAACAATTTTATGTGCTGTCACACTTGCAATAGGATTGACAGCTTGTAGTGGAGAATCGACAGAATCAAGCTCAACTACTGAAAGTGAAGTCAAAGAAACATCACAAGTTGTTTACGAAGACGATAAATCGTCTGTCACATTCAAAGGAGTATCAGATGTTGCTGGACAAATTGGTTTGAATTTTACACTGGAGAATAAAAGCTCCGAGGAAATAACGGTAATACCGCTTGATAGTTCTGTGAATGGAACAATGGTTCAATTTACAAGCGGAACTCTCGCTACTATTCAAGATGGGAAAACATTCAATCAAGTATGGCTGTGCAATCCCGAAACGATAGGTATTTCTAAATCAGACGAAGTGAAAAGTATCGAATTTTCATTAGATTTTGGAAGTACCACAGATATAATCGAAATAGAATTAAAATAATTAAGTGAATTTGAAAGGTGCGTTATCGCAATGAGTTAAATCTCAGAACGGTAACGCACCTTTTCTTTGTTTACAGGAGGTATTATGGAACAGTTATTGAAACAGATTCATACACAAGCAAAGACCGGGCAATTTAGACCCTGTGAGGATTTGCATTATATGTGCAAAGAAGTTATGAAAACAGATGTTTCGCTCGGTGTGAAATATTTGAAATTGCTGTCTGAGGATTTAGAGAGAATTGTCCCCTCTCTATCAGACGCAAAAGAAATGTATAAGTTTTTTGATTTGCACAAGCGAGTATTACTTGCTGCCGCCCCACATGATTTCGATTCCTACTTGTTATATGTGGAATGGAACAGAGAACCCGATAAGAAATTTTATCCACCTCGTAGAAAGGTGTTGAAACAAGTTGTAGACGCACTACAAGAACTCGCTGACGATAAGCTGGACTTGCTGGCGGTCTCTCTCCCTCCCGGTAGCGGTAAAACCACTCATGCGATTTTTTATCTGACATGGCTTGCTGGTAGACTACCGAATGAACCAATGCTTACAGGCTCTCACTCTAACGCTTTCATTCGAGGTGTTTATGATGAGTGTTTGAGAATCTTAGCAAAGGACGGAGATTATCTGTGGTACGATGTATTTCCGGCACTCAAAGTGGCAAACACAAACGCCAAGGATTGTCGAATTGATATTGACAAGAGACAGCGTTTTGAGACCTTGTAGTTTACTTCTATCGGTACTGGTAATGCCGGTTTGTATCGTGCAGCAACCCTGCTTTACTGTGACGATTTAGTATCGGGTATTGAAGTGGCTTTGTCTAAGGAACGACTTGATAAGTTGTGGGAAACCTACACTACTGACTTGAGACAGCGTAAAATCGGAGACCATTGTAAGGAACTTCATATCGCTACTCGCTGGTCGGTTCACGATGTAATCGGTAGGCTTGAGCGAGAATACGCCAATAGTGACCGAGCGAAATTTATCGTTGTTCCGGCACTTGACGAAAACGATGAATCGAATTTCGATTACGCTTACGGTGTCGGATTCTCTACAAGGTTTTACCATGAGCAACGAAACATTATGGACGATGTGAGCTGGCGAGCTTTGTACATGAATAAACCGATTGAGCGTGAGGGTCTTGTTTATGCAGAGGACGAGCTTCGCCGCTATTTTGAGCTTCCCGGAGACGAGCCGGACGGTATTATCGGAATTTGTGATACGAAAGATAAAGGTGCTGACTACGCTTTCCTCCCTGTAGCGTATGTTTTCGGTCAAGATTATTACATTGACGATTGCGTGTGTGATAATGGTCTACCGAACATCGTTGACGCAAGGCTGGTAGAAATCCTTATTCGAGATAAAGTAAAGATGTGTCGTTTTGAAAGTAACTCTGCCGGGCGTAGAGTTGCTGAAAAGATACAGGAATAAGTTAAGAAAAAAGGCGGCATTACTCATATTACTACCAAGTTCACTACCGCTAACAAAGAAACCAAAATCATTATCAATAGTGCTTAGGTTAAAGAACATTGCCTGTTCAAAGATGCTTCGCTTTACAAGAAAAAGTCTGATTACGGAAAAATGATGTAAATGCTTTGTTCCTACACCGTTGCTGGAAAAAACAAACATGACGATGTTCCCGACGGTATGGCAATGCTTTCGGAATTTGCACAAAATCTATCGGGTGGTAAAGTCGAGGTTTTTCAACGCCCCTTTTAACAACATATTGTTATGATATACTTGACAAATACAATATTTAGTGATATAATAGATATAATAAAAGAAAAAATCTAATATATTTATTTAATGGGTGCATGATTGCACGAGATTAACTTCTCGAACAGTCATGCACCCATTTTTATTTTTGTCGGAAAGGAGGAATTATCGTGGCGAATGTAGTTGATGAAACGAAAGCTATGAGCGAAACCCAATTTATGAACGGTAGGCGAATGATTAAATCGAGCGTGAAAGAAGTTACGGATAAGAATGTGGTTGAAGTTCTTTTCAGAGCTATGGAAACTCACAATCTCAACCGTAGCGAAATTGACTACCTGTGGAAATATTATCGTGGCGAACAACCTATCCGACATCGTATGAAAGATGTGAGACCCGAAATCTGTAACAAGATTGTAGAAAACAGGGCGAATGAAATTGTTTCGTTCAAGGTTGGTTATCTTTGCGGAGAACCGATTCAGTATGTCAGTCGAAATGGTGGCGAGGAAATCGTAAAGCAGATTAACGCCTTAAACGAAATGATGTTTGCAGAGGATAAAGCGAGCCAAGACCAAGAACTTGTCGAATGGCAAATGATTTGCGGAACAGCTTTTCGTCTTGTGCTTCCCGATGAACCGAATGAGGAGGATGAAGCTCCTTTCGAGCTTTACACTCTCGACCCGAGATACACCTTTGTTGTCTATTCAAATGAAATTGGTAACAAGCCTCTAATGGCAGTTAAGTACAGCGTGGACGAGAACGAAGTCACTCACTATTCAGTTTATACCGAAAATCGCTATTACCTTATCGACGGAGATTTGTTGGTTGAATCAACACCTCATGCTCTCGATATGATTCCTATTTTTGAATATCCAGCGAACAATGCAAGGCTCGGAGCGTTCGAGATTGTTCTTCCTTTGCTGGACGCAATCAACAATGTGGAAAGTAACCGTATGGACGGTATCGAACAGTTCATACAGGCGTTTTGGAAATTTATCGGGTGCAATATCGACAAGGAAAAATTCGAGCTGTTCAGGGAAATGGGTGCGATTCTTGTTCCTCCGAACGACAACGGAGGAAATATTGATGTGGATTTGATTGTGAAAGAGCTTAATCAAACACAATCTCAGACACTCAAAGAAGATATTTACAATGCAGTTTTGACAATTTGTGGTATGCCGAATCGTAACGGAGGTTCTTCTACTTCCGATACTGGTTCTGCTGTACTTCTTCGTGACGGTTGGTCTGACGCAGAAGCAAGGGCAAAGGATAGCGAAAATGTTTTCAAGCGTTCCGAGAAGAAAATGCTGAAACTGGTACTTCGTATCTGCCGGGATATTGGAGATTTAACTCTTTTCCTTAAAGACATTGATATGAAGTTCACTCGTAGGAATTACGAAGCTATTCAAAGTAAATCACAGGTTCTTATCTCTATGCTTCAAGAACCTAAGATACACCCTCAACTTGCTTTCCAGCACTCGGGTATGTTCTCTGATTCAGAGAGTGCTTACACCATGAGTATGAAGTATTACGAGGAACAGCAAGCGAAACAGCTTGCTGAACAGAAAAAGTTGAATAAGTCTGCCGGAGAGAAAACCGACCCTCCGGCAGATAACGACGATGTTTAAGCGGTTTTCCGCTTCAAATATGGCGAGAGAACGCCTTAAAACGCAGACAGGCAGAGAAGCCTTAAATCGCAAACACATTCACAGAAGAATTAAAAAGACAAGGAGGACTAAAACATGGCAAAGGTTGATGTAACCAAAATCGAGGGTTACAACAAAATGACCCCCGAAGAAAAAATTAAAGCTATCGAAGCGTATGAGACCGAAGACCCGGACATGAGCGGATATGTCAAGAAAGAGGTTTTTGATAAGACTGCTTCTGAACTGGCGGCTAAGAAAAAGGAATTAACTGAAAAACTTACTGAGGACGAGCAGAAGAAAATCAAGGAACAGGAAGAACGTGAGGAGCTTGAAAACAAGTATAACAAACTTCTTCACGAGACCGAAGTTTCTAAAAATAAAGCGAAGTTGCTTGGTATGGGTTATGACGAAAAGCTGGCAGAGGAAACCGCCGAAGCTATGTCAAGTGGCGAAATGGATAAGGTTTTCGCAAATCAGAAGAAACATCTTGACGCTTTTGAGAAGAAAGTTCGTGCGGAAGCCCTCAAGAATACACCAAAACCAACTCCCGACGGAGACGGTAAAACTATGACACTTGAAAAATTCCGAGGTATGTCCGCAGAAGAACGCTACAAATTCTCTGTTGAACACCCGGACGAGTACAAAGAATTATACGGAGGTAAAGAATAATGGCACATAAAATTTATGATAACTTTTATCTCTCTAATGAGGTAGAAGACCAGTATAATTCCCACTTGAATTTACAGCAGTTCTGTACTGTTGATAACTCTCTTGTGGGTACTGCTGGAATGATTAGAAAAATCAATGTTTATAAGGCTACTGACGGTACAGAGAAGCTGGAAATGGGTAAGGGTAACACTAAGTCCATTGAAGTTACTTACACACCGGAGGAGTACAAGATTCTGTTAGCTCAGAACCGCTTTGAATACTTCGACGAACAGGAAATGACTGACCCTATGCTTGTTCCTGTTGGTGTACGCCACATGGGTACGGATATGTTCAATACGGTAAATGCTGACATTTTCGCAGAGTTTAACAAGGCAACACAGGTTGTTCCTGTTACGAGCTTCGGCTTCGAGGGCTTCGCAGACGCACAGTCTGTTTTGAATCTTGAAAACTTAGAGGGAGTTTCTATTTTCGCTTTTGTTTCAGCGGCTGATGTGGCAGATATTCGTAAGGGTCTTAAAGATACTTTACAGTATGTCGAGAAGTTTGCAGTAAGCGGCTATGTTGGTACGGTTGCTGGTGTAAACCTTTATACCAAGAAAGACGCAAACAAGGGAGAAATTGTTATTGCTACTCGTGAAGCAGTTACTCTTTTCAACAAAAAAGGTGTGGAAGTTGAACAGCCTAAGAGAAGTGCTGAGAACGCAAATATCAGAAAGAACACAATTATTTCTCGTAAGTATTATCTTGCGGCTCTTACCGACCAGACTAAGGCGGTTAAGATTGTGAAAGGTGCGGCTAAACCTACTGCCGATGAAACTAAGCAGTCTCAAAAGGTTTACTACAAACCTTTCAACAACGGTTATGTAGTAGGTACGCCTAAGACTAACCCTAAGACTGAGGGATTCTACGAAATCGGCTAAGTGATTACAGGAGGTGGCTAACATGACAGAGAGTGAAAAACTTACCGCTCTCAAAGCAATGGTCGGTGGCTCTGACACAGACGAAGTGTTATCCACCTATCTCGTGCTTGCTGGTAGAAAAATTATCGCAAAGGCATATCCGTATGACCTCAATGTGACAAAAGTTCCAGTTCAATACGAACACTTACAACTTGAGATTGCCATTTATATGCTGAATAAGCGAGGTGCGGAGGGACAGACTTCTCACTCAGAAAATGGTATTTCTCGCTCGTATGAAAATGCAGACATTCCTAAATCAATGTTGAGGTCAATTACTCCGAATGTGGGGGTAATCAAATGAGAGCAATGTTGAGGAATAAAAGCAGATTCTATTACGCAAAGTTTGTAGGAAAAGAAGCTGTCAAGGACGAGTACGGAAATGATACAGGGGAATACAATGTTATTCACGATAACCCAGCAGAGTATTTTGCTAATATCTCTTCCGCTAAAGGAGAAACTACCACTCGTCAATTTGGAGAAAGTGAATCTTACGACAAGGTCATTGTCATGGATAATACCGCTCCTCCGATTGACGAATATATGATACTTTGGGTTGATAAAGAACCCAAGATTGATGAAACAGGAGCTTTGGTAACAGATAAAGACGGAAATGTTCTTACACCTCACGATTATATTGTGAAGAAAGTTGCCAAGAGCTTGAACAGCGTTTCTATTGCAATCACAAAAGTAGAGGTGTCGTAATGGGTAAACGAGTTATTTCTTTTGGTTTATCGGTACAAGACATTGACAGAGCTATGAAAGAACTCGCTGATTACAAACAAGACATTCTGAAAAAGACAGAACTCCTCCGAGAAAGAGTTGCTGAACGATTATGTGTAGAAGCTCAAAGCGGATTCAACGGTGCAGTCGTTGACGATTTGGTTCGAGGAGGACAAAAGTTCGCACAGGTTAGAGTTACGGTAGACAATCGAGGAGATATGACCGTAGTTATTGCCGACGGACAGGACGCTGTATGGATTGAGTTTGGAGCTGGTGTCTATCATAATGGCTCGCCCGGTTCGTCCCCACACCCTTATGGTATAGAACTGGGTATGACAATCGGTGGATTTGGTAAGGGCAACGGTAAAAAAGAAACTTGGGGTTATTACGAGGAGGGTACATTAAAACTCACTCGTGGTACTCCGGCGGTTATGCCAATGGCTCGAGCTGTCACTACCGTTTGTAATGAAATTTCAGAGATAGCAAGGGAGGTGTTCGCATGATTGATATTGAATCAGAAGTATTTGATACCGTATCGAAAAAGGTGCGTGAGAAGTATTCTTCAATCTATATGACTGGCGAATATGTAAAAATTCCACCGTCATTCCCTTGTGCGTCTCTTGTTGAAGCAGACAATCAAATTTACAGAAATACTCGCTCGACAGAATGTATCGAAAACCATGCACAGCTTCTATACGAAGCAAATGTGTATTCCAACAAAAAAGTCGGTAAAAAAGCAGAATGTAAGGCGATTATCGCAATTATTGACGAGCAAATGCAGAAGCTCGGATTTACACGAATAATAATGAACCCTGTTCCGAACGAGGAGGACGCTACGGTTTATCGCATGGTTGCTCGCTATCGAGCTATCGTATCTAAAAACAAAGTTATATACAGGAGGTAAAAATCATGGCTATTAGCACATATAAAATTTTTCTTATGCAGAGTGCTGACGGAAAATCTACATGGGAAAAGTTGATTGACATTAAAGATTTCCCGGATTTGGGTGGTACGTCGGAAATGTTAGAGACAACTACTCTTTCAGACAGTATGCAGACTTATATCCCGGGTATTCAGTCTTTAGACGCACTTGAGTTCACATCGAACTACACTCTTGAAGATTACAAAAAGCTTAAAGGTATGAAAGGTACTGAAAAGCATTTTGCAATTTGGTTTGGAGGTACTGAATCCGGTGATACTGTTACACCTACAGGTACAGACGGTAAGTTCAAATTCAAAGGACAGCTTTCTGTTAACCCTGTCGGTGGAGGTGTAAACGAAGTTGTAGATATGAAAATTTCTATTGCTCCGTCTACTCCTATCACTTTGGACGAGGGAGAGTAAGCAATATCGAGGTGGAAATCAACCCTGTACCTTTTAGGAGGACTGACCGTCAAAGGCGGTATTCATAAAATCTTAGGAGGAAAATTATTATGGCAAAGCAGTTGAAGTTTACTTATAACGAAAAGGATTATGTTCTCGAGTTTACTCGTAGAACCGTAACAGAAATGGAGAAAAAGGGCTTTATCGCCGCAGAGGTTGAGAATAAACCTATGTCTACACTTCCAGCTCTGTTTGAGGGTGCGTTCCTTGCACACCACAGATTTGAGAAAAAGGAAACTATTAATGCAATTTTTAACCGTATGACAAATAAGGAGGAGCTTATCGGTAAGCTGGCAGAAATGTACAATGAACCGATTATGGCTCTTGTGGAAGAACCCGAAGAATCTGAGGGAAACGTGGACTGGGTAGCGAGCTGGTAAGTAACTCGTTACCTAATGATAATTCCCCTTTTCCTTATACGGAGATTTTTTATAAAAAGTTCCCCTATTACTTATCAATAGGTATGATGGAAGAACAATACTGGGATAGAGATTCCACTCTCGTTAAATATTACCGAGAAGCGGAAGAACTGAGAAAAGAAAGATTTAATCAAAAAGCATGGCTTCAAGGTATGTATTTCTATGACGCAATGGCTTGTGTTTCTCCTATCCTACACGCTTTCGCCAAAAAAGGAACGAAGGCTCAACCTTATGTCGAGGAAGCGTACCCTATCAATAAGAAAACGATTGAGGACGCAAATCGTGAAAAGGAAAAAGCAAAATCACAAAAAGGTATGCGATATATGCAAGCCTATATGGTTTCAAACAATGAACGATTTAAGAAAGGAAGTGAGTAAATATGCCTACAACAATCGAAAGTCTCGAATTGCAAGTACAGCAAAATGCAACCTCGGCTGTCGGTGGTATAGACGCTCTTTCCGCTTCTTTATCAAGATTGAAAAATGCAGTCAAGGGCGGTGTTGGGTTAAACAGCGTAGCGAATCAAGTACGCAATCTCGATACCGCCCTTAAATCGGTTGACGGTTCTTCTGCGGACAAGATAAATAGGCTGGCTGACAGTTTGTCTAAACTGAAAGGACTTGGAAATATCAAACTTTCTTCGTCTATCGGAAACCAGCTTAAAAATATCAGTAGTGCCGCTTTCGCTTTGAACTCCGCTGACCTTTCGGGTCTTGGTAAGCTCTCTGCGGCATTGCAACCACTCAACAATATTGGTAAGGCTTCCGGGTTGAAGTCCGCCATTACACAGTTACAAAAATTACCACAGTTGGCACAAACGCTCAACGGTATAAACTGGGCTACACTTACAAGTCAATTACAGCAGTTATCAAACTCGCTTGCTCCGCTTGCAAATCAGCTCAATACGGTATCGAACGCTTTCGGTCGTTTACCGACAAATATCCGACGAGTTGTTACTGCCACAAACACACTTCCGGCGGCAAACAACAGAGCCGCTACGAGCTATGTAAATCTGTGGGCGAAGTTCACAATGGCTATACAAGCTGTAAGAACAGGTGCAAGAGTTATCGCTTCGTGGATAACTGAATCGAACAGTTATATCGAAAACTTGAACTTGTTCAATGCTTCAATGGGTAAATACACAGAAGAAGCTCGACGCTACGCCGAACAAGTTGGAGAACTTATGGGTATTGACCCTGGCGAGTTTATGAGAAACCAAGGTATCTTTATGACGATTACCGAGGGCTTCGGGGTGGCAAGTGACAGAGCTTACATAATGAGTAAGAACCTCACACAGCTTGGTTATGACCTTTCTTCGTTCTTCAATATTTCCTTTGCTGACTCTATGCAGAAACTCGAATCGGGTATCTCCGGCGAGCTTGAACCGCTTCGTGGACTGGGTTACGACTTGTCACAAGCAAGGTTACAGCAAGAAGCGTGGAATCTTGGTATCGAAAGAAATATTACCGATATGACACAGGCTGAAAAAGCACAGCTTCGTTACTATGCCATTATGACACAGGTAACAACTGCTCAAGGCGATATGGCTCGTACATTGAACGCTCCGGCGAACCAGCTTCGTATTTTACAGTCACAGGTTGTACAGGCGGCACGAGCTTTGGGTAATATCTTTATCCCGATTCTCAATGCGGTACTTCCTTATGCTATCGCCCTTGCTAAAGTAATCAGAATACTGGCAAATACAATCGCAAGTTTCTTCGGTTTCAAATTGCCGGAAATTGATTACAGCGGTGTAAGTGCTGGTGCGAGTGCTGTTGGGGATTTGGCTGACAATGCCGGGGACGCTGGAAAGGGTCTTGGTAATGCGACGAAAGGTGCAAAGAAACTTAAAAATGCCCTACTGGGTATCGACGAGTTAAACATCATTTCTCCTAACGATAGTTCCAGTCTTGGAAGTGGCGGCGGTGCTGGTGGATTGGTGGCTACAGTAGGTTCGAATTGGAACTCTATGACAAATGAGGTTAGAAAAACCGTAACAAACATCTTGCTTATCGTAGGAGTGGCAGCACTTGCTATCGGTGCGATTCTTGCCTTTACTGGTGCTGGAACAGCGTTGGGCGTTGGCTTAATGTTGGCTGGTGCGGCTTCAATCGGTACTGCGGTTGCTCTTAACTGGGATAGTTTGGTAAACAAATTAAAAGGTGTTACCACAAAGATACTTGCCATTGCTGGTGCGGCTTCCCTTGCTATCGGTCTTATCCTTGTTTGTACTGGTGTCGGGATTCCTCTTGGTATTGGTCTTATTCTTGCTGGTGCGGCTTCTCTTGGAACTGCTGTAGCAATTAACTGGGATACTATCAAAACAAAGGTCGGAGGCGCTCTGATAGGGGTAGCCGATAAGTTCGGAGAATTTAAGGACTGGGTAGGCGAAAAACTTGACAAAACCAAGGAAACCATTCAAACATGGGCTTCTAACACGAAAGAATGGTTCACTAAGGGAAAAGACGGAAAAGGAATTGTAGACCATTTCAAAGATACTGCCAAAAATATTATCGACGGATTCAAAAACGGTATTAGCGATAAATACGAAACTTGTGAAGAAAAGACAACCACTTGGGCTGAAAAAATAAAGAGTTGGTTTACTGATTATTGTTCCAGTAATTCGTTTTACAATATCGCTTCCGATGTGGTAAATGGCTTCTCTAATGGTATCGGTTCTTTGTATCGTACTTGTAAAAACACGATTACAAGCTGGGGAAGTTCCATTATCAGTTGGTTCAAGGATAAACTCGACATAAACTCTCCGTCAAGGGTTTTTGCAAGGATTGCTACTGACACAGTTGTAGGTTACAACAATAACATTAAAAGTGTCGGAAAAACAACAAAAAGCGTAATTAATGATTGGGCAAATTCGTTTACGACAGTCAAACCTGTTATGAGTTTTGCAGTTGATACATCTGCTTTAAAATATTACAGTGCTTCTTCTTTTAGTAAAAACATTTCGACAGAAGTATCGGCATACGGTAATTACGATGTCAGCGGATTTAAAAAAGATATGAAAGAATTTTTTCAAGAGTATCTTCAACCTTATTTATCTGAAATGGCAGAAGACATAAAGCGACAAGCCGACAAAGAAGAAAAAACAGTTGTAACCGTAGGAGCAAGAAGTATCACACAGGCAGTTGACAAACAACGCAAAGCAAACGGATATAATTTCTCGGGAGGCGGTAACTAATGGCATTTATAGAAATAAACGGTTATGAACTGCCGCCCTGCAAAAGAGGAGTTTCGATTGTGGTAACAACTGTTGTGAATTCGGGCAGAAACGCAAACGGTGCGGTAGTAGCACAGAAAATAGGCAGAGACCAATACAAAATAGACGGTCTTGAATGGGCGTGGCTCTCCGCAGACGAATGGGAGTATATTTTAACTCTTTTAAAAAATTTTTTTGTCAGGGTAACATTTACAGACCCTGTTTCAAATAAGCGAAAGACAATAAGAATGTATTGCGGAGACCGTACGGCAGAACCCTATTTTGTTGACGACAGCGGAAAACCCACACACTACACAAATTGTAAGGTCAATTTAATTGATACAGGGGAGTGATTTTCAATGCAAAATGTTTCAAAAGAATACAGAGAAAGTATGAAATCCCCTTTACGAGAGAGGGCATACATAATGCTCTCTTTCGGTATAGTGAACAAAGAAGCACAGAACAATGCAACTGTATTAAAAAAAGGTTTAGCACCGTATTCAAGCCCTGATTTGATATTTAAAAAATCGACAAATCTTGTTGATTTTGCAACACTTGAGCAAGATTGGTTAAAGGTTGACGGTTCGATGTTTTTCCCACCCAATAGTACATACAACAACCTGAAGACAGGTGTAGTAAGCGAAAACACCGTTGATGAAAACGGCGTAGAATTAACGGTAAACCTTAATGTGCCTGCGGTTGATATAAAAGGTCTTACTATTAATTTCGGGGCCAATTACCCTGTTGATTTCGATATTTTGACAGATACAGAACAAATACTTGAAGTTCGAGGAAATACTCAATCTGAATTCAAAACAGAAGAAGTTTTCAGCGGAATAACACAGATTAAATTGTTTGTCAAAAATATGCGAAAAACAAATCAAAGGCTGCGTATATATTCAATGCTTATGGGGTACGGT
>OJOG01000614.1_pt1 | contig 13514 bp, 10 predicted proteins | sample 1598101 | NCBI WGS metagenome assembly OJOG01 (sample SAMN03922460, study PRJEB24848) | human gut metagenome | isolation source: stool sample | host: Homo sapiens | place: Germany | collected 2009-11
GAAAGTGATTGTATAGATATTGATCCATTTACATTGTATGAATTGAAGGCTATTAATAGCCTGATTGCGTAAGATTAGAACCATTTTCACGTATCACAGCCTTACAATCCTTTTTAAAGCATGCAATGAGTTTTTATTGGCTTTATTTGGTAACTAGTGTATACTATTTGCATATAACAGCTTCGTTAAGCAGATATAAATACACATAAAAGAAAGGTATAATCATGGACATCGTATTAGGAAATTACAAAGGATTAAAGGCAAACATCCCTTATATTGCATATACAGAGGAGGATGTTAATTCACAGATAGCGACACTTCTTTCAGGAAATCCTGTCAGAGAGCAGAAAACAGGCCCGTTAGCGATGGGTGACACGGCAGTAATAGACTACGAGGGCTTTAAGGACGGAGTTGCGTTTGAGGGCGGAAAGGCTGAGAAATATCCTCTGGGAATCGGTTCAGGCTCTTTTATTCCGGGCTTTGAGGAGCAGCTTGTAGGCATGGAAATCGGTGAGGACAGAGACATCAATCTCTCATTCCCTGAGCAGTATCATGCACCGGAGCTTGCAGGCAAAGCGGTTGTTTTCAAGGTTAAGCTGCACGAGATTTACAATGAGAAGGAAGCAGAGCTGAACGATGAGTTTGCAGCATCTCTCAATTTCCCTGAGGTACAGTCAGTGGAGGATTTAAAGAAATATATCAACGAGTATCTTGAGTACCAGGTAGAGGCAAGAAAGGCAGATGCGGCAAGAGAAAAGCTCTATGACCAGATTCTTGAGAGCAGCTCATGCCTTGTTTCGCCACAGGCAGTAGAGACAGCGGTAAATATGCAGCTTCAGCAGATGGCAGCATCATTTGCACAGCAGGGTGTGGCTATGGAGCAGTATCTTCAGATGACAGGCAAGACTATGGATAGCTTAAAGGATGAACTCAAGCCTGTAGCACAGAAGCAGGTAAAGCTTGAGGCTGTTCTCGATGAAATCATCAGAGTGGAAAATATCACTGTATCTGACGAGGAGATGGATGAGCAGTATGAGCTTATTTCACAGAAGTATGGTCAGCCTGTTGACGTTGTAAAGCAGGTGCTTCCAAAGGCACAGCTCAAGCCGGATTTACTTCGTATGAAGGCATCACAGCTCATCATCGATGCGGCTGAGATTATCATGGAAGAAAGCGGAAAATAATGTATAGAATATTTTTGGTTGAGGATGACGAGACCATAGCAAAGCTTGTCAGAAGACATTTGGAAAAATGGGATTATGAGGTGCATGTGGTGCAGAAATTTGATGCTGTAATGTCAGAATTTGCATCATTTGATCCGCATCTTGTGCTTATGGATATCGGTCTGCCGTTTTACAATGGGTATCACTGGTGTACGGAAATCAGAAGGGTATCAAAGGTTCCTGTGGTTTTCCTGTCATCCGCTGCTGATAATATGAATATAGTGATGGCAGTCAGTATGGGGGCTGATGACTTTATAGCAAAGCCGTTTGACCTCGATGTGCTGACTGTAAAGATACAGGCTATCATCAGGCGCTGCTATGATTTTGGCGCAAACAACAGTGTTTTGGAGCATAATGGCGCCATGCTCAATATATCTGATGCCACCATAACCTATGACGACAAAAGGCTCGAGCTTACAAAGAATGAGCTCAAAATATTGCAGACACTTTTTGACAACAAAGAAAGGATTGTATCACGCAGCCTTCTAATGGAAAAGCTGTGGGAGAGTGATGCGTATGTGGACGAGAATACACTTTCGGTGAATGTCAACAGGCTGCGTAAAAAGCTGGATTCTATAGGGCTTGAGAGCTTTATTGTCACAAAAAAGGGACTTGGGTACAGGCTGGGGTGAGAGGTCATGGCAAAAATACAAAACAAACCGCATCTGACAAATTTTATAAAACAAAACTATATATGGATTCTGATGATAGTCACAATGTCATGTATCCATTTGCTTTACATGTACCTGATTGGTGCGCGCAAACAGGATCTGGTGTATGCGGCAGTGCTTGATGCAATACTTCTTCTGATAACAGTTTTGGTTGGATTTTTCAGATATAGCAGCAAGGTAAAAGCTCTAAGCAATGCTTTAAAACGTCCGGTTGAGGAACAGGCACAGCTTCCGGAAGCAACAGATGATGTGGAGATACTTTATCATGGACTGCTGGAAAATCAAAGTATTGCAAGAAGTGAGTCAGAAAGCAGTGCTGCAATCAGACAATCACAGATGAGAGATTATTACTCTATGTGGGTGCACCAGATAAAGACACCGATATCGGCTATGAAACTACTGCTTGAGGCAGAGCGGGAGGAGCTTGGGCAGCTTATATGTGATGATGAACAGAGTCAGTGCCAGACAGCGGATAGAACCGGTGGGAATATCGGTGCTGCCGGATTAAATGCTGCTTTGAAACAACAGGCTGTACTCACAGAGCTGTCAGATAACATGGACTCGTTAGAGGACGAATTGTTCCGCATAGAGGAATATGTCAGTATGGCTTTGCAGTATCAGCGTGTGAGCAGCACAGAAAATGTTTTTGTGCTTGAAAAAGTCAGTGTGGATGGTGTCATACGTGATACCATTAAAAAATATGCAAAAATTATGATACGAAGGCATATTGGAATAAATTATTCAGGAACCGGGCAGAAGGTATATACTGACGGAAAATGGCTTGCATTTATGCTGGAACAGATACTTTCAAATGCCATAAAATATACACCGCATGGGGGTGTTACAATAGAAACTGCAGAGGAAAAAGACCGGTTTTTTATTACAATAAAGGATACCGGAATAGGAATCAAAGCCGAGGATTTGCCACGCGTTTTTGAAAAGGGCTACACAGGCTACAATGGTCATGCCGATAAGAAGGCTACAGGAATTGGGCTTTATCTGTGCAGGCAGATGGCAGACAAGCTGGGGCATACAATCCGCATGGAGTCAGAGATTGGAAAAGGAACTAAGGTGTGGATAGGGTTTGATCTGGATTATGCGGATGTGAGAGATTAGGATAAATCGGTGTAATAAGTTTGACTGGAAATTGTATCCAAAATCATATATAATAATATATTATGAGAAATAAAAGAGTATGTGATTATATAGCGGAAGCTATTCAGAATGAAATTTTATCAGGACGTATGTCATCAGGAGTGCCATTGCGTCAGGAAGAGCTTGCGGATAGTCTTGGTTATTCGAGAATACCAATCAGGGAGGCATTGCAGATACTTGAGTCGCAGGGATTGGCAAAGAGACTGGCAACAAGGCATGTGGTTGTGGCTGATTTTTCGGACGAGGTGATAACGGAAATCTATGAGTTGCTTTCAGATGTGGAGATAAAACTGCTAAAGGGCATGCTGCAGTCTGGTATATGTTTGTGGGATAAAGCGGTCAGTGATAACAGTGAGCAGCCCAATTGCGTACATGAGCCATCTGCTATAAATGAAAAATTGTCTGCAGAGCTGCAGTTTCATGAGACAATTATATCCAATAGTCATAACGAGTATTTTACACATATTCTTGAAAATGGTCTCTGGTGCTATATCAGGTTTGCGGTTGAAGAGACGGCAGCAGGCAGGGAAAATGCGCGAAGACTTGAGCTGTTATCGAAAATTGCAGAGGCATATTCGGATAAGGATATAAATATTGTCAGAGAACTGTTGGGAGAATATTTTGGAAGTCTTTGTGAGGCTGTTATAGCAGAGAGGGAAGAAAGCAGCAGGTAATTGGTGACTTATTTTATACTGAATAATGACAGATGATTCGGAAGCATATAAAATTAAAAGATAACAAGAGGAAAAAGTAATTATGATAGGACTTAAACCGATAAAGATTCCGTCAGCGAAGGAGCGTGTAGCATCGGAGCTGCGCAAGGCAATTTTGTCAAAACAGCTAAAAGAGGGAGAAAATCTTACACTGGAAAGTGTAGCGCAGCAGCTTAATGTATCTATAACTCCCGTGCGTGAGGCTTTTCAGATATTAGCGCATGACGGACTTATCAAGCTAAGACCGAATAAGGGAGCAATAGTACTTGGAATTACAGAGACGTACATAAGGGAGCACTATCAGATTAGAGGCATACTCGAGGGCGCATGTGCAGGTTTTGCTGCTTCACCTGATATCGATATCAGCAAGATAGAGCAGTCATACCTGGATGCAAGGGAGATGACAGCTTCCGGAGATTATAGCAGATATGCGGATTTAAACCGTGAGTTTCATAGTGAAATCTGGGCAGCATCCGGCAACAAAAAGATGCAAAATATGATCGCAGAACTGTGGAACGGACTTTCAATGGGCAACATGGTCACAGAGGAGGAATATGCGGGCATTTCTATAAAGGAGCATGAGGCTATATACGAAGCAATCAAGGCTCATGATGTGCAGCTTGCACAGCGGAGGATGTATGAGCATATCATGCGTAGTCGTGATGATATGCTGACATATTATGTGTAGATGTAAGTTATTAATTTAACACATTACTTGTAATAGATGCACAAATTGAATAGGTGGAATATATATAAATTGCCGAAATTGTCAAAAAGGTATTGACGATTTCGGTTTTTTGTTATATCTTAAACTTAGAAATTGGATACAATATCAAATATCAAATAATGAACGGAGGAGGAAAATGATATGAGTCCAGCAACAATAACACTTTTATTCTTATTGTTTGCCGTTGTGATGTTCGTGTGGGAAAAGATTCCGCTTGGGGTTACATCCATGATAGTATGCGTCGGTCTTGTTATCACAGGAGTACTGGATTGGAAAACAGCTTTTTCAGGATTTATTGACAGCAATGTAATTCTTTTCGTAGCGATGTTTATTGTCGGAGGAGCATTGTTTGAAACCGGTATGGCAAACAAAATTGGAGGAGTGGTCACACACTTCGCCAAAACAGAGAGGCAGCTTATCATAGCAATCATGGTGATTGTGGGACTGATGAGCGGAGTACTTTCAAACACAGGAACTGCAGCAGTTCTCATTCCGGTAGTTATCGGAATTGCAGCAAAATCAGGATACTCGAGATCGAGACTTCTTATGCCACTTGTTTTTGCAGCAGCCATGGGTGGAAATTTATCTCTCATCGGTGCACCGGGAAATCTCATAGCACAATCAGCTATGGGAGAGATTGGACTTAGCTTTGGATTTTTCGAGTATGCAAAGGTAGGACTTCCGATACTTATAGTAGGTATTCTGTACTTTGCATTTATAGGATACAAATTCTTGCCTGAAAAGCAGGGCAGTACGGAAAGCTCATATGATGAGCAGAAGGATTTTTCAAATGTGCCTAAATGGAAACAGATGATGTCATTGATTATCTTAATCCTTACACTTTTGGGAATGATTTTCGAGGACAAGATTGGTATAAAGCTTTGTGTCATCGGCTGTGTCGGAGCACTTGCCCTTATCATTACAGGCGTTATCAGTGAGAAAAACGCACTTAAATCAATAGATTTGAAAACCATTTTCTTATTTGGTGGAACTCTTTCACTTGCAGCGGCGCTTCAGGAGACCGGGGCAGGCGAAGAAATCGCAACAGCGGTTATCGGTATACTTGGCAAAAATCCATCACCATACGTTCTCACATTCGTAGTGTTCATGCTTTGCTGTGTACTTACGAACTTTATGTCAAATACCGCCACCACAGCACTTTTGGTTCCGATCTGCGTATCAATTGCCACAGAGATTGGAGCTGACCCGAGTGCAGTACTTATGGCATGTGTTATCGGTGGTTCATGTGCATACGCCACACCTATCGGTATGCCTGCCAACACAATGGTCATTACAGCCGGAGGATACACCTTCAAGGATTATGCAAAGGCCGGTATTCCGCTTATAGTAGTGGCGACCATTGTAAGTATGGTCTTACTGCCGATTTTCTATCCGTTCTTCCCATAAGAACGGATGGGAGTGGGTAAACAATAAATTAATATTTAATTATTTACAAGATTTATATTAGGAGGAAAAACTATGTCAAACGAGAAACAGGTAGAACAGCTTACCACCTATATGGCAAATTTTATCGCTCATATAGCAAAAAAATTACCGGATGATGTCATTGCAAAACTGACAGAACTCCGTGACAAAGAGGACAGTCCTCTTTCAAAAACAATCTATGATACAATGTTTAGAAATCAGGAGCTTGCGGTAAAACTTAACCGCCCAAGCTGCCAGGATACAGGAGTACTTCAGTTCTGGGTTAAATGTGGAACAAAATTCCCACTTATTGATGAGCTTGAGGGACTTTTAAAAGAGGCAGTTGTAAAAGCTACATTTGAGGCTCCTCTTCGTCACAACAGTGTTGAGACTTTCGATGAGTACAACACAGGCAAGAACGTTGGAAAAGGAACACCTACAGTATTCTGGGATATCGTGCCAAACAGTGACAAATGTGAGATCTACACATACATGGCAGGAGGTGGATGTACACTTCCGGGAAAAGCTATGGTACTTATGCCTGGAGAGGGCTATGAAGGAGTTACAAAATTCGTAATGGATGTTATGACTACTTATGGTTTAAATGCATGCCCACCTCTCCTGGTAGGTGTAGGTGTAGCAACATCTGTTGAGACAGCAGCACTTTTATCAAAGAAAGCACTCATGCGTCCAATCGGATCTCACAATGAGAACGAGAGAGCCGCAAAGATGGAAAAACTTCTCGAGGATGGTATCAATGCTATCGGCCTTGGACCTCAGGGAATGGGCGGAAAATACTCAGTAATGGGTGTAAATATCGAGAACACAGCCCGTCATCCATCTACAATCGGTGTAGCCGTAAACGTAGGCTGCTGGAGCCACAGACGCGGACACATTGTTTTTGATAAGGACCTTAACTATACAATCACAACACATTCGGGGGTGGAATTATAATGGTAGAGAGAATTAATGGAAAAACAATTTTAACAACACCAATCTCAGCAGAGGATCTTAAAGGAATAAAAATAGGAGATATTGTATACTTAAATGGAAGCATGACAACATGCCGTGACGTAGCACACCGACGTCTCGTTGAGGAGGGAAGAGAACTTCCGGTAGACGTAAGAAACAATGCTATTTTCCATGCAGGACCGATCATCCGTCCACTCGAGAATGACAAATTTGAGATGGTATCTGTTGGACCGACAACAAGTATGCGTATGGAAAAATTCGAGTACGAGTTCGTAAAAGAGACCGGCGTACGTGTTATCATCGGAAAAGGTGGTATGAAAGAGAATACAGAGCGTGCATGTAAAGAGTTCGGTGCCATTCACTGCGTATTCCCGGCAGGAAATGCAGTAGTAGCCGCAACAGAGGTTGAGGAAATCGTCCGCGCAGAGTGGAGAGATCTCGGAATGCCTGAGACACTCTGGAACTGCCGTGTGAAAGAGTTTGGCCCACTTATCGTATCTATAGATACAGAGGGTAACAACTGGTTCGAGCAGCAGAAAGTTGAGTTCAACAAGAAAAAAGATGCAGCAACAGAGGAAATCTGCAAGCAGGTAGGATTCATCAAATAGTTGCCGGAGCCTGGTATCAAATTTATTTAGAACCCAATTGCCATGAAAGTATTCTGGCAAAATATATACCCGCAGAATGCGGGAGAAAACATAAAAAAATATAATTTTCGCGCAAAGGCTCTCACATAATTTGACTATTATGTGGGAGCTTTTAGATATATGAAATTAGAATAGTATGATAATCATTTCCATAGGATATTAAAATAAATTACTGCAATAAAAAAGATTATTGCCGGTAACTAAAAAAGAGAGGAATAAATGATAATGAAGCAATTCCTGAGAAAAACAATGAAAAATGTAGCAGCCTACGTGGAACTTTTTCTGTCGGCAGTACTGGTGTTTGTGATAGTGGTGCTTATTATAAAGCTTATAGGGCAGTGCTTTTTTGATATATGGCATGATAAAATTAAACTGGAGTATTACATGGAATATATCATGTCGTTTGCAATCGGCGTGGAGTTTGTGAAAATGCTCTGTACTCATAAGCCGGGCACGATCATAGAGGTGCTTTTGTTTGCGACAGCCAGGCAGATGATCGTGGAGCATCTCAATGTATATGAGACAATTGTCGGAATAGGTGCGATAGCGGCGCTTTTTGCCATCAGAAAATTCCTTTTCTGCAGCTTTGATGAGGCAGACCACATGATATGCCGTGGCAGCCAGACGGTAGCGAGGGCGAATTTTATTTCCGGAACAAATATACCGGAGGAAAAGACAAAGCTGCTTAGAGATGTGATAAGCGAAAAATTGCAGGATGAGGGTAAAAATGTGTCAATCGGAGCCTGTGTGTATTACCAGGATTGTGCGCTCAGAGTTGATAATGTGAAGCAGGGCGTTGTCACAAGAGTTGAGGTAATTAAAAATCTGTAGATAAAAGGAGGATCAGCACATCTGTGCCAATCCTCTTTTTGCTACTCCAGATTAAGTTTCTTTGTCATTTCTTACAAAAATGTAAGATACGAGGTCGAAATGTAAGCTGATTCGATAGCATACATTCCGGCATTTTGTTATTATAATTACATGAAGCATCAACAATGTAAGTTGTGAAGCCGATTATGACGTCATATTTAAAATAAATGTAACAAAAATAGAAGTTTAAATAACATTTTGAAATCATCGTAAAGGAGCATTGAAATGGCAATCTTAGAAGTAAGTAACCTCAAAAAAATATATACCACCAGATTTGGTGGCAATCAGGTACAGGCATTAAAAAACATCAATTTCTCTGTAGAGGAAGGTGAGTATGTGGCAATCATGGGAGAGTCCGGCTCAGGAAAGACGACACTTTTAAATATTCTCGCGGCACTTGATAAGCCGACAGCGGGAGAGGTACTCTTAAATGGAAAGAACCTTGTCTCATTGAAGGAAAAGGAGATATCTGCCTTCAGACGTGAGCATCTGGGCTTCGTATTTCAGGATTTTAATCTGCTTGACAATTTTTCACTGAAGGACAATATCTTTTTACCGCTTGTGCTGTCAGGTGTGGATTATAGGGATATGGAAAAAAGGCTTGCACCTATAGCTTCGCTGCTTGGAATTGAAAAGCTGCTTAATAAATATCCATATGAGGTGTCAGGAGGACAGAAGCAAAGGGCAGCAGTGGCACGTGCGATAATAACAAATCCAGAATTAATTTTGGCAGATGAGCCAACAGGAGCACTGGATTCAAAGGCAACAGACAGTCTGCTTAGGCTGTTCAACAGGATAAACGAGGACGGACAGACCATTCTCATGGTGACACACAGCACAAAGGCTGCAAGTCATGCCAACAGGGTGCTTTTCATAAAGGACGGTCAGGTGTTTCATCAGATTTACCGTGGCAATCTTACAAATGACGAGCTCTATGTGAAGATTCAGGATGCACTTATGCTGATTACGACAGGTGGTGAGAAGCATGAATAAAATATATAGCAGGCTGGCATTTACAAATATAAAAAATAATAAGACTCTTTATATGCCTTACATTATATCGGGAATGGTCATGATAGCCATGTTTTATGTGATGATGTTTTTAAACAACTCAAAGGGACTTGGCAAGGTGCCGGGCGCGGATGCACTGGCGTCGATAATGGGGCTTGGATGCGGAACAATAGCGGTTTTTTCATATATATTTCTGTTTTATACAAACAGCTTTATCATCAAAAGGCGCAAGAAAGAGGTAGGAATATACAATATTCTTGGCATGGAAAAGCGTCATATCGCGAGAGTTTTGATAATTGAGACACTTACCGTAGCACTCGCAGCAATAGTATCTGGAATCATAGCCGGTATTTTATTTTCCAAGCTGATGATTATGTTTCTTTATAGGATTATAAATATTAAAGCACAAATTGATTTCGCTGTATCTACTGGCGCTGTCGTAAATACAATACTTATTTTTGGAGTGCTGTATTTTCTTACTCTCATCTATAACCTGATGCAGGTGAAGCTTGCTAATCCGATAGAGCTGCTTCGCGGTGGCAATGTCGGTGAGAAAGAGCCGAAGAGCAAATGGCTTATCGCTATAATCGGACTAGGCTGTCTTGCCGGGGGATATTATATTGCGATTACCACAAAGAGCCCTCTTCAGGTGCTTTCACTGTTCTTTGTCGCAGTGCTGCTTGTCATCATCGGAACGTATCTTTTATTTATTTCAGGAAGCATTGTGATACTTAAGGCACTCAGGAAAAACAAGAAGTTTTACTATAATAAAAAGCATTTTGCGGCGGTTTCAGGAATGATTTACAGAATGAAGCAGAATGCGGGCGGACTAGCGAGTATATGCGTTCTTTCCACAATGGTGTTGGTTGTTGTTTCCACAACCGTGAGCATGTATGCGGGCATGGAGGGAGAACTTAAGCAGAGATATCCTTCGGATATCAGTGTATATAGCTGGTATAAGGAAGTGCCGGCTGATGTGAATCTGGATGATGCACTTAAAGAAGCTGCTGCAGATTCGGATAAAATAATAGCTGACTCTGCTTGTAATGTTAAAGACAGCAAAAGCTACACTTATTTTAGCTGGACAGTGTTTAGAGAGGGGACAGAGTTTAAGCCGGTGTTAAGTTACGATAACGATATTTCCCTGTTGTATTTTGTCACAGGAGATGAAATTGATGAGATGGAGACCGGCTTTAAAGAGAGGCTGAATAAAAAAATCCCACAGCTTGATACCGGTTCGGTGGCTGTTTATGGAACGGAAAAGTTTAATGGCGATATAATTAATCTGTTGGGCAAAGAATTTAAAGTAGCTGCGGCAGAAAAAACTGCTGTAAGTAAAGACAGCTATATGTCCTCTATGTATAGTGGTGTGTACTATGTAGTGGTAGACAGCAAGGCAACACTTGCAGAGATATTTAACCTGAACAGCTCGCTGGGAGAGGATAGTGTGCCGACTATGCTCAACAATGAAATTGATTATAATCTGTATGGCAGCAGTGAGGATAAGCTTGCTGTGGCAAAGGCTCTGGATAAGCATTTTGAGGAAAATAGTGTAAAATCAGATGTGTCAGGCTTCTATGAGGAAAGCCGTGATGCAAACAGAGAACAGATTTATGTATTGTATGGTGGCCTGTTCTTTATCGGAATATTCCTTGGAACGATGTTTCTTATGGTTACTGTGATGATTATTTTCTATAAGCAGATTTCAGAGGGCTATGATGACAAAGCACGCTATGAGATTATGGAGAAGGTGGGCATGAGCAATGACGAGGTGAAGAAATACATTACTTCACAGGTGCGTATGGTATTTTTCCTGCCTATTATACTTGCCGCGTGTCATCTTGCAGCAGCATTTCCTCTGCTTCGCAGACTGCTTGTCATGTTCAATCTTACGGATGTTAAGCTTATTGTGGTCTGTATGGTTGCTACGCTTTTGGTGTTTATGGTCATATACTATATTGTTTTCAAGATTACTTCGAGAGCATACTACAGGATTGTGGGAAACCAGATTTAGGGGTTTCATATGAATTATGAATGCGCTATAATAGGACATAGCAATGATGCGTAAGAATATAGAGCGAGAGGAACAAGCAGTATGAGTATGACAGAAACAATTAAACTTTACGACAGGGATGCATATGCCATAGAGTTTGAGGCAGATATTATATCTTGCGAGCCGAACAAGGCAGATGATAAGCAGTTTGATATAATATTAAATCAGACTTTATTTTTCCCGGAGGAGGGCGGACAGAGCCCGGACATGGGAATACTTGGTGGCTACAGTGTCGTTGATGTGCAGATTAAGAATGGAGTCATTACTCATACGGTGGATATTTCCGCAGGTGATTGCTGCATAATGGGCAAAGAAGAGGCTCAGACAGAAAAGAAGACTGATGGACAGATTACAGGCATGGAGTGCGCTTCTGAGAAAGTAGAGCTTGCAGCAGGCGTCCACGTACATGGCAAAATAGACTGGCAGCATCGTTTTTACAATATGCAGCAGCACAGTGGAGAACACATTTTTTCGGGAATTGTCCACCGCAGATTTGGATTTGAAAATGTGGGCTTTCATCTGAGTGATTCTGTAGTGACAATGGATTTCAGCGGAGTGATTTCACCGGAGGATATAGCAGAGGTGGAGCATGAGGTAAATGTAGCCATTTCAAAAAATATTCCGATAGAGGTGACATATCCGTCAAGGGATGAGCTTGCGCAGCTGGAGTACAGAAGTAAAATCGAGATTGAAGGGCAGGTCAGAATAGTGACAGTGCCGGGGTATGATGTGTGTGCATGCTGTGCGCCGCATGTGAAGCGCACCGGCGAGATTGGCATGCTTAAGGTTATGAATTATCAGAATTATAAAGGAGGCGTAAGAATCAGCATCCTTTGTGGTTTCAGGGCACTGGAGGCTTTCAGACAAAAGTGCGACATTATCTCAGAGCTCATGGGGATATTTACCACAAATCAGGAGGCTATTGTGGATAACGTCACAAAGCTTAAGGCAGTAAACCAGTCACTTAAGTCAGAGCTTGGCACTGCAAAGTCAGCGCTTTTGGATTATAAGGTAGCAGAGCTTCCTGCTGATACGGACAATGCAGTATTGTTTGAGGACGGCATTGATACGAATACAGCAAGAAATTGCGTCAATGGCCTTGTGGAGAAATATAGTGGTTTTAGTGCATTTTTTACAGGAAATGATGAGGCAGGCTATAGCTTTATTATCGGAAGCAAGAATGCAGACTGCAATACAGTTGCCGCAGCACTGAGAAATAAGCTGGGTGCCAAAGGCGGCGGTAAGCCGGTTATGGTGCAGGGCTCTGTCAAGGCAGCAAAGAGCGAGATTGAGGAAGTGCTAAAAGAGGTGCTTTAACTTTTTGAAAATATAGTTTGTGGGACGGATTAAGAACACAAAAGCGGTTTCAAGACATTTCGTCTTGAAACCGCTTTTATTGTAAAAATTATATCCAAAGATAATTATTTGTTAGATCTTCTCCAAATGTGCATCTTCTCGGCCTCTTTGATGAGCTCATCACGGAAATCAGGATGAGCAACTGAGATGATTGCCTCTGCCTTCTGCCATGTAGAAAGACCCTTTACATTTACCATACCATACTCTGTAACGATATAGTGAGTGTTGGCTCTTGTGTCAGTAACGACAGAACCCTCTACAAGAGTAGGACGGATACGTGAGTGAACTACGCCCTGCTTGTCGGTGAAAGTTGAAGAGCAGCAGATAAAGCTCTTTCCACCGTTTGACATATATGCACCGAGAACGAAATCAAGCTGTCCGCCGGCACCACTGATGTGCTTTGTGCCTGAGCTCTCTGAGCTGATCTGTCCGAAGAGGTCAAGGTCTACACAGTTATTGATTGAGATGAAATTGTCAAGTGCGGCAATATTCTTGATATCATTTGTGTAGCTTACCGGGGCACTCATGAGCTCAGGATTCTCATCGAGGTAATCGTACATCTTCTTGGTTCCGGCACCGAATCCGTAAGCCTGACGATAACGGTCGATGTTTTTCTTTGCTCCTGTGATTTTTCCGGCTTTTGCGATGTCAACGAATGCGTCAACATACATCTCTGTGTGGACACCGAGAT
>OJOG01000639.1_pt1 | contig 13108 bp, 6 predicted proteins | sample 1598101 | NCBI WGS metagenome assembly OJOG01 (sample SAMN03922460, study PRJEB24848) | human gut metagenome | isolation source: stool sample | host: Homo sapiens | place: Germany | collected 2009-11
CCTAAGACGGTAACACCCATGGTAGTCGCTCTCCGCAAGGAGAGCGTGGATAGAAATCTTGGTTGCAATTACCCCTTCAAACTTTTCAAAAGGTCGCTCTCCGCAAGGAGAGCGTGGATAGAAATATGGTGTGTGCCTCCGTTTGTTTTGTTTGTGTGGGTCGCTCTCCGCAAGGAGAGCGTGGATAGAAATGCCTGATAAAACACATCAGCGGGAACCTTTTCCGTCGCTCTCCGCAAGGAGAGCGTGGATAGAAATCAGTTGCTGGCTCCCTGATCACTCTTGGTGGCTCGTCGCTCTCCGCAAGGAGAGCGTGGATAGAAATTTCTACTACGCGAACAAGGATTGTGATTGGGTGCGGTCGCTCTCCGCAAGGAGAGCGTGGATAGAAATTATGGACGATTTTGAACCGTCCAGCACACGCAAAGTCGCTCTCCGCAAGGAGAGCGTGGATAGAAATAGGGAACTCCTGCACCCAAGCTGTACCGCTAAAATGTCGCTCTCCGCAAGGAGAGCGTGGATAGAAATTTAACTTGACATTTCATCAACACCGATGTATCATGTCGCTCTCCGCAAGGAGAGCGTGGATAGAAATTTTCTGGTTCCGCCGACTATGTGCAGTACAACTACGTCGCTCTCCGCAAGGAGAGCGTGGATAGAAATACCCCCGCCGAAAATCCGATGATAAGTATTTACAAGTCGCTCTCCGCAAGGAGAGCGTGGATAGAAATACTGTGACTATTAACACTTCAGACATTCCGGCCAATGTCGCTCTCCGCAAGGAGAGCGTGGATAGAAATAGCTTTAGCGTCTAAAGAGAATGCGACAAAGCAAAGTCGCTCTCCGCAAGGAGAGCGTGGATAGAAATCGATGTATCAGCCAACGAATCACTAGCAGAAGAAAGTCGCTCTCCGCAAGGAGAGCGTGGATAGAAATCGTGAGATCGTCAAGAAAACCCACGGCGATAGCAAGTCGCTCTCCGCAAGGAGAGCGTGGATAGAAATACCCGTCTACAATGATTTGCAGTGTATTGAATATCGTCGCTCTCCGCAAGGAGAGCGTGGATAGAAATCGCGTTGCGGTAGACCGGGGACGCAAGGATGCCAAGTCGCTCTCCGCAAGGAGAGCGTGGATAGAAATAGGAACCGTCCGGCGGACACCCGGAATGGCACATGTCGCTCTCCGCAAGGAGAGCGTGGATAGAAATATCCAGCGCACATGCTTAATGCTGGTGCAGAATAGTCGCTCTCCGCAAGGAGAGCGTGGATAGAAATAAGTGAGTTTTCCGGTAAAAACACAAAAGTGCCAGGTCGCTCTCCGCAAGGAGAGCGTGGATAGAAATTTGATGTAATATACTTGTCCTCTTTCCATTGGGCCGTCGCTCTCCGCAAGGAGAGCGTGGATAGAAATAAAAACTCGCCCATCTGTGTCTCAAACCGTTAATGTCGCTCTCCGCAAGGAGAGCGTGGATAGAAATTTGTGGTGGGGCGTCCGCAAGGCCGTTGGCAGCCGTCGCTCTCCGCAAGGAGAGCGTGGATAGAAATACCATGCGCCGCGACTTTAAGCGCCTTGGCCTGCTGTCGCTCTCCGCAAGGAGAGCGTGGATAGAAATCTCGATAGATGATTTAGACCCGTCAACAACACGCAGTCGCTCTCCGCAAGGAGAGCGTGGATAGAAATAGCATCGCGTCGGCGAGTTTCAGGGTGTGCACTACGTCGCTCTCCGCAAGGAGAGCGTGGATAGAAATAGCGATAAGGACGCCGATTGGGTGCGTGTATATGGTCGCTCTCCGCAAGGAGAGCGTGGATAGAAATTAGCAATAGTCTTGATGACATCCTTGCTGGTGTCGTCGCTCTCCGCAAGGAGAGCGTGGATAGAAATTATAAAGAAAGGCCGGGCCAGAAGGCCCGGCCAAGTCGCTCTCCGCAAGGAGAGCGTGGATAGAAATTTCGACGCAATGCAGATTGTAATTGTCGTAGTGCGTCGCTCTCCGCAAGGAGAGCGTGGATAGAAATACGAATCCCGGCTCTACTACTTTGACTTTTCCGGGCGTCGCTCTCCGCAAGGAGAGCGTGGATAGAAATACCATGCGCCGCGACTTTAAGCGCCTTGGCCTGCTGTCGCTCTCCGCAAGGAGAGCGTGGATAGAAATCTCGATAGATGATTTAGACCCGTCAACAACACGCAAGTCGCTCTCCGCAAGGAGAGCGTGGATAGAAATTATTGTATTCGTGCCCGGGCAGAATCTGATCAACGGGTCGCTCTCCGCAAGGAGAGCGTGGATAGAAATCGTCAAGCTGTTTCGGCAGAATTATGAGTGTTTCGTCGCTCTCCGCAAGGAGAGCGTGGATAGAAATTTGTCCTTGTCGTGCCTTCTGGTCGCTGGCTCCCTGGTCGCTCTCCGCAAGGAGAGCGTGGATAGAAATTTCTTGTATCTGTCCTCGTTTGCCTTGGCTTTAGGTCGCTCTCCGCAAGGAGAGCGTGGATAGAAATCACTGTTGTTGGCGTCCTCGCTACTCTCGTTACCGGTCGCTCTCCGCAAGGAGAGCGTGGATAGAAATAGCGATAAGGACGCCGATTGGGTGCGTGTATATGTGTCGCTCTCCGCAAGGAGAGCGTGGATAGAAATTATGGGTCTTGACGGGAGGTTTAAACTTTGATGGGTCGCTCTCCGCAAGGAGAGCGTGGATAGAAATTGGTCTATTTGGCGTTGATACGGTATCTTATCAACGTCGCTCTCCGCAAGGAGAGCGTGGATAGAAATAAGCGCCCGAAGCCAACCAAGCAGGCCAAGGCGCTGTCGCTCTCCGCAAGGAGAGCGTGGATAGAAATAGGGTGTGCACTACGACAATTACAATCTGCATTGGTCGCTCTCCGCAAGGAGAGCGTGGATAGAAATAAAATATGTCGTTAAGGATTCTGATTTTGCCGGGTCGTCGCTCTCCGCAAGGAGAGCGTGGATAGAAATACGTTGTTCTTGTTGTTCCGGCTGGTTGTTGGCTCGTCGCTCTCCGCAAGGAGAGCGTGGATAGAAATATAATTCTGCCGAAATAACTTTACCGACCTGCGCCGTCGCTCTCCGCAAGGAGAGCGTGGATAGAAATGCCAGATCCTGCGCACGGTTTTCGAGATGCTTAAGTCGCTCTCCGCAAGGAGAGCGTGGATAGAAATTCCAAAAATCCGATGATAAGTGTTGATGAGATAGTCGCTCTCCGCAAGGAGAGCGTGGATAGAAATAAAATCAGGATTGCAACCATCAATAGCATCATTGAGTCGCTCTCCGCAAGGAGAGCGTGGATAGAAATAACTATATGATACTTATGCTAAGGTGCTTCGCGGTCGCTCTCCGCAAGGAGAGCGTGGATAGAAATATGCTGCCGCCCCCGCCCACGATCATCCGGTCCGTCGCTCTCCGCAAGGAGAGCGTGGATAGAAATTTTGCTGTAATACCGCACCACCGGGATGATACAGCGTCGCTCTCCGCAAGGAGAGCGTGGATAGAAATAGCACAAGGTCGGCGATTTTCAGGGCGTGCATTAGTCGCTCTCCGCAAGGAGAGCGTGGATAGAAATCCGGTTTTGGGATGGAGGTTGACGGCGTGGCCTAGTCGCTCTCCGCAAGGAGAGCGTGGATAGAAATAGGCAGGCACGGGCATTTTGAATTTTTTCATACGTCGCTCTCCGCAAGGAGAGCGTGGATAGAAATGCCGACCTTGTGCTGAATGCCTAAGACTGTAACAGTCGCTCTCCGCAAGGAGAGCGTGGATAGAAATAGCACAAGGTCGGCGAATTTCAGGGCGTGCATTGTCGCTCTCCGCAAGGAGAGCGTGGATAGAAATATTTCCGTTACTACTGTCGTTGGCGTCCTCGCCACTCTCGTCGCTCTCCGCAAGGAGAGCGTGGATAGAAATGAGGCTGTTATAGAAACTGCCTCATTGTTTAGAGTCGCTCTCCGCAAGGAGAGCGTGGATAGAAATACCTGCTGGATGAGTACAACGCCCAGCAGGGCACCAGTCGCTCTCCGCAAGGAGAGCGTGGATAGAAATAGCAAAACCGCCTTGAAAAGAGGTGGTTACGCTGTCGCTCTCCGCAAGGAGAGCGTGGATAGAAATCGGTATGGGGCTTTAGCGATGTACACCCCTCCGAGGTCGCTCTCCGCAAGGAGAGCGTGGATAGAAATTGCCGCATGACGGCCGAAAAGTAATCGAGAATAGAGTCGCTCTCCGCAAGGAGAGCGTGGATAGAAATTACCCGGGCACGAGTATAACATTATCCATAATCGTGTCGCTCTCCGCAAGGAGAGCGTGGATAGAAATCCGATCGCGGCATTTTTGCTGATGTGGTACCAGTGGTCGCTCTCCGCAAGGAGAGCGTGGATAGAAATAAACAGTACCAAGCTGCCCACCGGTGGGCGAGCTTGTCGCTCTCCGCAAGGAGAGCGTGGATAGAAATGTCCTCCATCTGTCCAACCAGATCGAAGCCGACCGGTCGCTCTCCGCAAGGAGAGCGTGGATAGAAATGGAGTATACGTTATACTGTCCGCCGTTCGGCGAGGTCGCTCTCCGCAAGGAGAGCGTGGATAGAAATCGTTATCACCGCGATGACGTCCCAGATTTCCGTTGTCGCTCTCCGCAAGGAGAGCGTGGATAGAAATATCGGCGCATCATAGGGACGCACCGCAAAAATAGTGGTCGCTCTCCGCAAGGAGAGCGTGGATAGAAATGTCACCGCTTATGTGGCCGTGGGCCCCCTTAAACGTCGCTCTCCGCAAGGAGAGCGTGGATAGAAATTGGGAATCCCTAACCAGGTCGGAACCTGGGAAGGTCGCTCTCCGCAAGGAGAGCGTGGATAGAAATCGCGCGGGTCTGCTGCTCGGTGGCAAGAGCGGCAAGTCGCTCTCCGCAAGGAGAGCGTGGATAGAAATCGCTCATGGACCGGTACAGGGCAGTTTTTGCTTTTGTCGCTCTCCGCAAGGAGAGCGTGGATAGAAATTCCGGCGGTGTCCTTGTCGATCTTGTTGGGCAGTGGTCGCTCTCCGCAAGGAGAGCGTGGATAGAAATATCGTGGGCCCGTCGGCATACAGTACCTCAAGTGTCGCTCTCCGCAAGGAGAGCGTGGATAGAAATATTGCTTCGCTGTACAGGCCGCGCAGGTTCGCCAGTCGCTCTCCGCAAGGAGAGCGTGGATAGAAATACCGAGGAAGACACCCACACAACGCAAACCTATGGTCGCTCTCCGCAAGGAGAGCGTGGATAGAAATCTTGTGCGAGTGGCGCACCTACCAGGCCGGAGAGGTCGCTCTCCGCAAGGAGAGCGTGGATAGAAATGGCAATACCGCGCCGCGATGGAAGCCGCCCCGCAAAGTCGCTCTCCGCAAGGAGAGCGTGGATAGAAATTAGAGCCGAATTGACATCGTGTTCCGTAAATGGGTCGCTCTCCGCAAGGAGAGCGTGGATAGAAATTAATCGTTTACTGATTGTCTTTAATATCCCACCACGTCGCTCTCCGCAAGGAGAGCGTGGATAGAAATTCAAAGAGCGCAAACAGAAACACACGAGGATTTAGAGGTCGCTCTCCGCAAGGAGAGCGTGGATAGAAATAGTGGCAGAGGGATTTGAAATCCAAAGTGACGGGTCGCTCTCCGCAAGGAGAGCGTGGATAGAAATCCTTTGGCCCACGCCTCACATACAGCGATCACGGGTCGCTCTCCGCAAGGAGAGTATGGAATGTTTCTCTTTCTGACTGTTCAGGGTGGTTTTGTTCATGCGGATATCCGCTTTAATTTTAAAAATTGCTATAGTAAAAAACTCTCGCATAAAATAATATAAAAATATTATATTATCTACTTGACAAGGTACCCCGGCGGGGTATATAGTGAATATACCCCACCGGGGTACCTTGCATGTGATGGGAGGGTAACATAATGCAGGAAAACGAAAAGAAGGAACCGTGTTGCTGCTGTGCACACAAAACAAAGCATCGCAGTGAAGAAGAGTATAAAAGCCTGATCCACAGACTGAACCGGATCGAAGGGCAGATTCGGGGCATCCGTGGGATGGTGGAAAACGAAGCGTATTGTCCGGATATTCTGGTGCAGTCGGCGGCGGTAACGGCGGCGATGAACGCGTTCAACCGTGAGCTGCTGGCAAACCATATCCGCACCTGTGTGGCGGATGATATCCGTGCCGGGAATGACGAAGTTGTGGATGAGCTGCTGAAAACGCTGCAGAAACTGATGAAATAAGCATTACCTGCACAAAATAGCAGAGGCAGAACATGAAATAAATGCACGAGTGTTTGAGCCAGCAAAAATGCCATGCCAGTGCCCAGTACGATTGTTTTTCTGCTCACAAACATCGGTAAAAGTTTGTGTAACATTACCAGAGCCATGAATAAATGCCAGTCATTCCCTGTGAGAGGGTGTGGATAGAAATGCCGCATCGGCCTTGGTTGCCCCCAACGTATCGCTCTCCGCAAGGAGAGTGTGGATAGAAATGGTAACCTCAATAATGCGTCGAATTGCAGGCTAGCCGCTCACCAAAAGGGGAGTGAGGATAGGGCAACACCGCACAATTCCCGCCTTGCGGCTTAAGCACCGCTCCGGCAGCTGCGGCACGGCATCTGCGCTTTTGGCTTGGCATCTGCCGCACCTCGCTCGCCGTATCGGCACTTAGAATTATGCGGTATTGCCATAGAAACAACTCAAACATCAACAACCCGTGTTCAAACACCAAAGCGAAACCACTCGCCAATCATCACACAGGAATTATAGAATCACCACCGCAAAAGAGAGGGAACAGGAGGAAAGAAGTGGAACAATATAACGTAACCGGGATGAGCTGCGCCGCGTGCAGCGCCCGGGTGGAAAAAGCCGTCAGCAAAGTGCCGGGCGTAACATCCTGCTCGGTCAGCCTGCTGACCAACTCAATGGGTGTGGAGGGCACCGCCGCTCCGGCAGATATTGTGGCCGCAGTGGAAGCCGCAGGCTATGGCGCAAGCCCTAAAAACGCTGCCGCCCAGTCCGCCGCGCCGTCAGCAGATGCCTTAAAAGATACCGAGACCCCGCGCCTCAAACGCCGCCTGATTGCCTCGCTGATCTTCTGGGTGGTGCTGATGTACTTCTCCATGGGGCACATGCTATGGAACTGGCCGCTGCCGGGCTTTATGCAGGGCAACCATGTGGCAATGGGTATTTTACAGATGCTGCTCACCATTATCATCATGGTCATCAACCAAAAGTTCTTTATCAGCGGCTTTAAGGCGCTGTGGAACCGTGCCCCCAATATGGATACCCTGGTATCCCTTGGCGCTACCGCGGCCTTTGGCTACAGCACTTACGCTCTGTTTGCCATGACGGTGGCCCAGGTGCAGGGGGATGCCATGGCCGTGATGGGCTATATGGAGGAGTTTTATTTTGAATCCGCCGCAACCATCCTGACCCTGATCACGGTGGGCAAAACGTTGGAAGCCCGCTCCAAGGGCAAGACCACCGATGCCCTGAAAGGCCTGATGAACCTGGCCCCCAAAACCGCAACGCTGCTGCGCAATGGGGCGGAAGTTACCGTTCCCATCGAACAGGTGCAGCAGGGCGATGTGTTTGTGGTGCGTCCCGGCGAGAATATCCCCGTTGACGGCGTGGTGCTGGAAGGCAGCAGCGCGGTGAACGAATCGGCCCTGACCGGTGAGAGCATCCCGGCGGATAAGGCCGAAGGCGACAGCGTGAGCGCCGCAACCCTGAACCAATCCGGCTTTTTGCGCTGCCGTGCCACCCGTGTGGGTCAGGATACCACGCTGGCTCAGATCATCCAGATGGTCAGCGATGCCGCAGCCACCAAGGCACCCATTGCCAAAATTGCAGACCGCGTCTCCGGTGTGTTTGTGCCGACCGTCATCACCCTGGCGGTCATCACCACCATTGTCTGGCTGCTGGCAGGGCAGACCGTTGGCTATGCGCTGGCCCGCGGTATTTCAGTGCTGGTCATCAGCTGCCCCTGCGCACTGGGCCTGGCAACGCCGGTTGCCATTATGGTTGGCAATGGTGTGGGCGCTAAAAACGGCATTCTCTTCAAAACCGCGGTTTCGCTGGAGCAGACCGGTAAAACCGAGATCGTTGCCCTGGATAAAACTGGCACCATCACCAGCGGCGAGCCGCGCGTGACGGATATCCTGCCCGCAGACGGTGTGACGGAGCAGGTACTGATGAGCCTTGCCGCTGCCTTGGAGCAGAAGAGCGAACACCCGCTGGCCCGCGCTGTGCTGCAAAAGGCACAGGAGGATAACCTGCCCCCCGCCGAGGTGGCAGATTTCCAGGCTCTGCCCGGCAACGGCCTGACGGCTGTGCTGAACGGCAGTACCCTGTACGGCGGCAACGCCAAGCTGATGCAGACCCTTGGCGTGGCGGTGCCGCAAAAGATGGCATCCAGCGCCGAAGCACTGGCCGCCCAGGGCAAGACCCCGCTGTTCTTTGCCAAGGATGGCACCATGCAGGGCGTTATCGCGGTGGCGGACGTCATCAAGGAGGACAGCCCGCAGGCTGTGCGTGAACTGCAGGGCATGGGCATCCGTGTTGTGATGCTGACCGGCGATAACGAGCGCACCGCCAAAGCCATTGGTGCACAGGCCGGTGTGGACGAAGTGATTGCCGGTGTGCTGCCCGATGGCAAGGAAGCTGTGATCCGCAGCCTGAAAAACAAGGGCCGCGTGGCCATGGTGGGCGATGGCATCAACGATGCACCGGCCCTGACCCGCGCGGATGTCGGTATTGCCATTGGCGCCGGTACGGATGTTGCGATTGACGCCGCTGACGTTGTCCTGATGAAGAGCCGCCTGAGCGATGTGCCCGCCGCCATCCGCCTGAGCCGCGCTACGCTGCACAATATCCACGAAAACCTGTTCTGGGCCTTTGCCTACAATGTGTTGGGCATCCCCCTGGCGGCAGGTGTCTTTATCCCGCTGCTGCACTGGCAGCTGAACCCGATGTACGGCGCTGCGGCCATGAGCCTGTCCAGCTTCTGCGTGGTTTCCAACGCACTGCGGCTGAACCTGTTCGATATTCGCAGCACCAAACATGACCATAAACGCAAAGCACACAAAACAAGCAAAAAGGAGAACACGACCATGAATAAGACCATTAAAATTGAAGGCATGATGTGCGGTCATTGCGAAGCAACCGTGAAAAAGACACTGGAAGCGCTGGACGGTGTTTCCGCCGCCGAAGTAAGCCACACCGCCGGTACCGCTGTTGTAACGCTGGATAAGCCGGTGGATGACGCTGTGCTGAAAAAAGCCGTTGAGGACAAAGATTATACCGTGACCGGCATTGAATAATCCCGGCTCAAAAGCAAAGGAATAAGCATGAAAGCGCCCGCACGCTGCCTTGCAGCAGGCGGACACTTTTTTGTTGTGGCCCCGCGGTAAAACAGAAAAGCTGAAAAAACATTTCGATAAGTATTCTAATATTATTTGCGAAAATCATAACAGAAGGATAACAAAACAATATGATTTGGCCAGTTGCACTTGCACTATAGTGGGTAATATTATACAATCTACATAAAAGATGGGTGCGCCCGTTTTACCCAGCCAACACGAGGGGGCAACACAGATGTATATCAATTTTGGTTCCATCAACAGCCGCCAGGCTGCGGACGGCAGCTGTACTGCACCGCTTACAGTGGATTCCTGCGGAACATGCCGATTGAAAAAGCACGCCAGCCTGCCAACTATTACGCGGTATGATGAAAATGCGTATCAGCTGTTTTATATCGCTGCGGGCAAGGCGCACTTCTGGTTTGATGATGCCGAGCATGTGGTAACAGCGGGTCATATGGTGCTGTACCGCCCGCAGGAAGAGCGCCGCTATATCTACTATCTTGAGGACCACCCGGAGGTGTTCTGGGTCTATTTTTCCGGCAGCGAGGCCGCTGCAGTGCTGCAGGCGCATGAGATTCCGCTGGATGGCCATGTGTTTTACAGCGGCATTATGCCGGAGTACAAAAATACTTTCCGCCGCATGATCCAGGAATTGCAGCTCTGCCAGTACGCCTATCGGGATTATACGGCCGGGCTGTTCCAGATGATGCTGGTGCTGGTCAGCCGCCAGCGGCAGGAGCGGCGGTCAATCAACGGCACCACGCGGGAGCAGATCGAAGCCGCAGCCGCCTATTTTAACGAGAATTATACTGCCCGCATCAATGTGGATGAATACGCCGAGTCCCTGCACATGAGCACGGCATGGTTCATCCGTAGCTTCAAACAGTATGTAGGCTTGTCGCCCGCACGGTATATCCAGTCGCTGCGTATCGTCAATGCACAGCGCTTGCTGGAACGCACCAAATACAGCATCGGTGAAGTTTCCGAGATCGTCGGGTATGATAACCCGCTGTATTTCAGCCGTGTGTTCAAAAAGGAAACCGGACTTTCCCCCGCGCAGTACCGCAAAGCGGAGCGGGCAGGGGAACAGCCGTCCGACCCGCAGGAAGAGGACACCTGCACCCCCAATATCGACAAAAACCGCAATTCATAGTATAATACCCCCATACACTTTGGTATGGGGGCTTTTTATGTTTGCAGCAGCAATTTGTGTCAGCATCCTGTTGGGGGTGCTGGTTTGGGCACTGCCGGGGCGGCTGTGCGACCGCAGGGCAACCCATGCGGATGTACTGGCCGGGCCAGGCATTGTGCTGGCAGTGTGGATCATCGCAGCATGTGTGTTTGCCCAGCCGGGGCTGGCGCAGGGGTTTGATCTGTTCCGCCTACTGACCATCAATGGGGCGGCACTGTGGGCCTGCGGCACTGTGTTGTTACTCCGCCTGCGCAGCGGGCGGCGGTACCGCACACTTTGGACGGTTGCTGCGCTGCTGATTGCCGCCATTGGCCTGGAAGTATTCGTGGGCAACGCACCCTATTTTGCAACCCACGGCTACCAGCCCGTTGACCTGCGCGCCTATTTGCAGGATGCCCCGGCGGATGGGGAGCCGATTGCTTTGAACGATGAGCACAGTACCCTTACCTTTACCGGCATCCATCAGCCGCTGTATAACGTTGTGCTGGATGGCGTTGTCTACCAGTATGACGGCAACTATCCGCAGGATCAGAACCCGCTGTTTATCCTGTGGGTGTCCGGTACCGACGAAGCCAGCACCGCCCCGCGCCAGAGCTGGCAGTGGCAGGCGGCCCCGCGAGCGGCACGCAGCCTGGTGCGCACGCTGGATTTTTCCGGCGCGGTGGATACCCTGACCCTGCAAGCGGAGGGCTATAGCGGAGAGTACCGCAGTTATGACCTGAACTATACCGTGCAGGCGGTTCTGGCCAACGTACCCCGCCCGATGGATTTCTCGCTGCTGCGGCTGGCAGTGGTGTATCTGGCACTGCTGGCCTTGTGGGGGCTGCGCCCCGGCGCTGCCGCGTGGCACGAAGCCTACCTGACCCACCGCGCCAAATACCGCCCGGCGGTGCTGGTGCTGGGCTGCATGCTCTGCCTGCTGGCCACAGCGGCCCCCTTTGCCGATGCCCGCAACTCCGGCGTGGCGACCTCGTTTTATAATGTCGAAAACTGGGACGGCGAAAGCCGCATCACCTTCACCCAGCATATCAGCGATTGGCAGAATGATTCCGCTGCGCAGTACGGCGCTCTGGCCCACAGCCTGCTGAATGGCCGCCTGGATCTGCAGCGCGACCCGCCCGCCGCCATGGCGGAGATGCAGAACCCTTACGATACCGCCGCCCGTCAGAGCGCGGCCCCGGATGCTTTGTGGGATGTTGCTTATTATCAGGGGCGGTACTATGTTTACTTTGGCATTGTGCCGTGCCTGCTGTTCCAGCTGCCGTTTGAGCTGCTGACCGGCGTACCGGACCTGCCGCCCAGCTTGGCCATGATCGTGATGGCCTGGCTGCTGATTTTGGCAGTGTTTGGTTTGGTGCGGCAGGCTGCGCAGCGCTGGTTCCCGTCCGCCTCAGCGGCGGCCTGCCTGCTGGCTGCGGCGGGCATTGCAGGCGGTAGCCAGGTGTACTACCTGCTGCTGCGCCCCTCGGTGTATGAATACGCCATCCTGTGCGGCGCGGCATTTGTGCTGCTGGCCCTGTGGCAGTGGCTGTGCGCCGCCAACACCCCGGTGCAGCACCATGGCAAAATCATGCTGCACATGGCGCTTGGCAGCCTGTGCATGGCGCTGGTGGCGGGATGCCGCCCCCAGATGGAGCTGTTTGCCGTGCTCTGCCTGCCGATCTTCTGGCCGCAGTATATCCGGCAAAAACGCTTGCGCAGCAAGCAGGGAATATCCGAAGCCATCGCCTTTGTTCTGCCGGTTATTCTGGTAGCCCTGGGGCTGATGGCCTACAATGCCGCGCGGTTCGGCTCGCCGTTTGATTTTGGCGCCAATTACAACCTGACCAGCAACGATATGACCCACCGCGGCTTCCGCATTGGGCGGCTGGCCCCGGCGTTGTTCACCTATTTCCTGTCCCTGCCGGTGGTGCAGGCGGTGTTCCCCTACCTGGCGGGTACCAAAATGCAGACAAACTTTATGGGTATGACCATTACCGAAGTATTTTACGGCGGTGCCCTGGTCAGCCTGCCGCTGCTGTGGGCCTTTGCGGCCCTGCCTTTGCTGCGCCGCCGTATGGCAAGGCAGAAAGACCTGCGCGCCATGGTGCTGCTGCCCGTGCTGCTGGCTGTTATTCTGGCCGCGTTGGACTGCCAGATGGCCGGTGTGCTCTACCGCTATCTCAGCGACTATTTAACCCCGCTGCTGTTCGCCGCCGCATTGGTCTGGCTGTGGGCCGAAAGCACCCTTGCCCCGCGTGTGCAGGCCGCCGCATCGGGCAGCATCCTGCATACCGTGCAGCACATGCTGCAGGGGGCGATGTTGGCAGCTGTTGCCGTGGGGATCTGTTACAGCTTCTGTGTCTACTTTGCTGCGGAACCGGGCCTTCTGGGCCAGAATCCCGCGCTGTACCAGAATGTCAGCCGTCTGGTGCAGTTCTGGCTGTAAAATCAGGGCGAAAACAAAATTCAGCAAAATTCAAATTAGGGCAGCACCGCACAATTCCCGCCTGACGGCTTAAGCACCGCTCCGGCGGCTGCGGCACGGCATCTGCGTTGCCAAAATGC
>OJOG01000661.1_pt1 | contig 12755 bp, 8 predicted proteins | sample 1598101 | NCBI WGS metagenome assembly OJOG01 (sample SAMN03922460, study PRJEB24848) | human gut metagenome | isolation source: stool sample | host: Homo sapiens | place: Germany | collected 2009-11
CCAAGGGTACACTGCCTCGATGGTGCCGCCGACAACTGCCTGCTCGGCTTCAAGGGTGTGTTCAATGTCGGCTTCGCGGGGGTATTTTCCGGGTTCAACGATCAGAACTTTCATCGGCGTCCTCCTCATCAGAAGTTTCTTTCGGCGCATTTTTCTGCTTAACGGTCAGCAGCACGATACCTGTTGCGGACACAAGGGAAACGACCACAATAGCCAGCAGCGGGAAACCATCTCCTGTCTGCGGGAGGGTCTGCACCTTGCGCGGCGTAATAACCGGCGTGGGAACAGGAGTGGGCGCCGGGGTTGCAGCGGGCGTCGGCTGCGGTGTGGGAGCAGGGGTTGGTGTTGGCGTGTCCTCGCGGGGCGTAGCTTCGTCTATCATCTGAATTAGCCGCTTGTCAGCGCGTATCCATTCGGCATCGGCATTTTCGCGGACGAACAGGCAAACATTTTTGTCTGCCTGCTGTACCTTGAACTGCACCGATTCGGCAATTTCAAAGCCAGCCGGGGCGGCATCTTCGGTCAGGGTGTAGATGTACTCCTTGCTGTCGTCCGACAGTTTGAGGAAATCATCCGAGATGGGAACACGGTGCGTCTTGTAATCTGTCACCCAAGTGTCAATGATTTCATCATTTGCATTACGGATAGTCAGCGTAGCGCCCGGCAGCAGATTGCCCGCAATGTCGGTCTTGTCGATATCCAGTACCGGCGCGTCCTGCATGACAATGGTTGAACCATTCATTTTCGACCAGTCATCGTCCGTTTTCACATATACCTCATTGACCTGCTCTGTACCTTCCTGCACCAGCTTGAACACGATGCTTTCGGCTTCGGCATAACCGTCCGGCGCGCGGGTTTCGGTCATGGTGTATTCTTTTTCCAGCTCCAGACCTCGCACGGTGTGCGGCGTTTTTGTGGAAGTCCAGCCCTCCACCAGATTGCCGTCAGTATCACGGATTTCCAGCTTTGCACCGGGCAGTTCCTTGCCGTTAGTGATATCCTGCTTGGATATGTCCACACCGGTGCGCAGGTTGGTGTTTGTACCATCTACGACCTGCCACGCGATTTGCTGACCTTCATAGGTGAAGGAAACTTCCATAGGGGTGCTGTCCAGCAGGTAACCCGCAGGGGCGGTGATTTCCACAATGCGGTATCTGCCGCTGTTGCCGGAATCCGGATAAGTTTTTGCGCGGATAGGAATGTCCACATCAAACCAAGTAAAACCGTTGGCATTGGTGGCGCTGCTGGTAGCCAGCTTTGTACCGGCGTACAGCAGCTTCGATCCATCTGCGGAATAAATGTCATCCACTGTGTAGAGTTCATACACCGCGCCGGGCAGATAGGTCAGCGCCTCGCGATCTTGCTTGTAAATGCCTACACCGATTTTGCTGACTTTATCGCCGGGCTTTTCGGGAACAGGCAGCACACGGGCATTTTCAAACACAAGTGTCTGCCCATTCTTGTGGGCATCCGAGGCATCCTTGACATTCACAATGCTGTACGAACATTCCTTGTCGCCGTCCTGCTCGTGGCCGACAATAGTTTTTGCCAGCACAATGTCGTTTTTCTGGTTATCCCAGCCAAATTCGACCGTGTAGCTCTGGTTTGTCAGGATAAAGCCGTAAGGTGCTTTTACCTCGGTAACAGTATACTTACCCAGCGGCAGGGTCACGGTTACTTCGCCTTTGGTGCCATCATGGGAAATTTTCAAGAAATCATAGGTTGCCTGCGTGCGGGTGGGGCTGAACTTCACCTCGTCAACTTGCCCCTCTGTGCCGGTGGTAACAGTTGCCACCAAATCGCCGGATTTGTACCAGTAGGTGCCTTGGCTGTCGGGTGTGGCAATGTCGGCTGCAGCGTGGATTTCGTACACTGCGCCCGCGAGGTTGTCCTGCGTGTAGATGAACTGTCCATCTTGGTAGTCGGTCAGCACATTGCCCAGCTTACGAATGGTAAGCTGACCGAGGGTTTCGTGGTTGCAGTATTTCTCCGTGACGATGTACTCATCCATGTCGTTGGTGGCATTGCCCACGACCTGCCAGACGCGGTCGGACTTGATTTCAAACTTCACCGAGTAGGCAGGATCGTTGAAATAGCCTTCCGGGCCTTGCAGTTCTTCAATCAAATATCTGCCCAGCGGCAGTTTTTCGGGTGTTTTCATAAGGCCGTCTGCATCGGTGTAGAACACATCCGTTTTCTTGGTGGCGTCACCACTGGCGGGGTCAATCATGGAAATGCGGGTCTTATTACCCTTGTCATCTAATTTGTACAAGGCAAAAGAGGTGTTAGCGATTTTGACCGCCTTGCCGGTTTCGGTGTCGGTCTTGATAAGCTGCAAATAGCCCTCCAATTCCTCATCCAGTACGTTGTAGGTCATATAGTTATTGGTGGCTGTAGTGACACAGCCCGCCGGAACCGTGAATCGGCTCTGCGGGCTGTTGGCGTCTACCGTCACGATGAATGGATCGCACTGGAACACATCCTTGGGAATAGTAGTTTCTACCACGAGGTACTGCCCATAGGGCAGCCCCTCCACGCGGAAGATGCCCTCATCGTTGGTGAACATTTCTCCCAGCCTATATTCAGCGGGCTGATCCGTGGGCATCCAGCCGTTGCCCCTGCCGTTGGCATAGTCGCCGTCTGCGGTCAAGGTCGCGTTATAGGCGTTGACCGTGTCGGTGCTGCTCTCGAACATATTGGCGATGGCCTGTCCTTCATGGGTGAAATCGTACTTGAGCGTCAAATTATCGTAGTTATCCTTGCGGTAAGCGTCCAAAATACTTTGTGCATCGTAGCTGCCGTCCGGGTTCTGCTTGAACTGCGCCGCCTTGCTCAGTTTAGAGATGCGGTAAACGGTAAAGCCCGCACCCTCCAGCTTCAGTGCCGGGGAGGGCTGGCCTGTGGTCGAAACCAACTTCTGCAAACTAAAGCCGGATTTGAGGACTTCGTCTTGACTTTCCTGCTCGGCGTGGATGTGGTAGGTCGATTCATCTGCATAGGTCAGCGTTTTGTAGTGGTTGACCTCATCGCAGAGGTAACCTTTCGCGTAGGAAAGATAATAGCCATCCCACGCCTTGCTGCCGTCCAGCTTGCGGCTCTCAGCCACAGCAGAATACTGATTTTTGTAGATGTAGTCGGTGTACTCGCCGCCCTTGGTGGCAAGGCTGCTGTATTTTCCGGTGCGTTCCAGCTTCTTGTTTAGCTGCGGATACTTCCCGGTAACATACAGCTTGCCGTTTCCGTCGATGGGCAGCACCAGCCCGGTGGCACGCTCGACCAGATAGTAGCGGCCCATGTACAGGTTGGCAAAAGCCAGCTTTCCGTCTGTAATCTTGGCGGAGGCTACCAGCCGGTCTTTCTGCAAAATGGGCAGGTAATCGGTATCCCAGCCGCCGTTGGTGAGGACAGTGGTGTGCCAGATAGGTTGTCCGTTGGCATCGGTGATTTTTGAATAATCTACGATGCCCGAAACACCGTCCGGGTGTTCAATCGTGTCAGCGGCGTACAGATCGTACACAGCACCTTCCAACGTGGTATCTCCGTTGCTGCCCGCAGCCAGATACCGCGCGGCGTCCAAGTCCACTTTTGTCAGCAGAATATTGCCGAGGACACGGTCGTTCTGCATCTTGTCGGCATTGGCGTGCATGGTGTAGGAATCTTCGTTGTTGGCAATGCCGGTGGGGTCTGTGGCGTAGGTCTTATCTGCATTGCGGTCACCAAAGGTGATAGTGACGATGCCCTCGCCGGTGTCGATGAGCGTGCCGCCGCTGTTGGCCGTGGTAATGTCGGCGTTATAATCGGCGTTGCCCAGCCAAATCGTCTGGGCGTCCAATGATTTGGTAATTTCAAAGGCATACGCCCGCTTGCCCAGAACAGAGCCTGCCGCGCCGGGAGTGTTCACATCCGTCCAATCGCCGTAATACCCGCTGGGTGCGCGGCTCTCCACGATGACAAACTTGCCCTCGTTGCGCTGGGTGTAGAACAAATCGTCCGAACCGCCTGCATAATCGCTGTGGTTGACGACTTTATAGGTGCCATCCGACTGGCGCTCGACTTTGTACTGGTTATACCCGCCTGCCGGAATATAGCACTGCCGAACCACATCCCACTCAAAAATCTTAAACTCGGCGTCGCCCTTGATGCGCTGCTTTGTTTCGCTGTCGATTTTATCAATGCTGACCTTTACCGACCACTCATCGTTTTTCATCGGGTAGTCGTTCGCGCTGTTGGCCGGAACCGTAATGGTCTGGTGGCTGCCCAGCGCACCGGGCGTGGCATCAAAGCCGTGCGGGATGGTAATCTCATCGTAACTGAATGTAATATTGGCAAGCTGCGCCCGCGCCGAGGCAATGGCGGCGTCCACCATACCTTGCGCTTCGTTCTGCAGCTGCCCGATGGCTGCATTCTTGGCGGCTTCGGCAGCAGCATCCGCTTCGGCTTGGCTGGCGAACGGTCCTTCCTGCCCGCTGAGCGTACTGGTGCTGGTCTTGGACACCTCGTAATGCACCGTCCATGTGGCAGAACCATCGCCGCCGTTGAGGTGAAAACTGTCATCCTGTGTGTGACCACTTGTGGTAATGGTCTGCGCTGCGGCAGGGGTCATCTGCCAGCTGCCGCCGTCCACGCTGCCGCCGGTCTGGCTGGGCGTGACGGTAATGACCGCCCCGTCCACCTTTTCCAGCGTGTTCAGCTGAACCTTGTCGGTATTGACGGTGAACGTCAAGTCAAAGCTGCCGCCGGCAGTCTGGGCGGGAGCTGTCCACGCAGCGGAATAATACTTCGGTTCCGGAACACTCGGCACATCCGGAATCTCAGTGCCGCCCGCAATTTCCTCACCGACCAGCGCCACAACCTGCCACGCATACCCTGCGGGCGGGTTATAGATGTAGGTGTAGTAGCCGTTTTCCCCGGACTGCGCATCTGTACCGTTTATGAGTTCTTCTGCAGCAGCAATATAGGTCTGCGCCGCGTAGCTGTCGGGATAGTTTTCCATGATCCACTGCTGGGTTTCATCGTAAAGACTGCCAAGGATGTCCGGCTGTTCTTCACCGCCTGCAGGATCATCTTCAAGGCTTGCCACAACAGGACGGTCATCCAGCATATCCAGACTCAGCTGACCAAGACCGCCCCAGATATTGACCTGATTTGCATAGTGGTTGCCGGGGGTATACTGGCCGGGTTCAAGGCGGGATACATGAGAGAAGCTGTAGGTGGGGCAGCCCTTGGGCTGGCCGTTCAGGCCGTGGCTGCAGCAGTAGGCTTCCTGACCGTTGAACCAAATCAGCCATGTGCCGCCCTCCTTGGCAATACTGGTGATTTTGCCGGTGGCATACGGCGGAGTCGGTCCTGCAGCATAGACGGCAATGCTGTCATCGCCGGTGTCGGCATACATCTGTGTGGGTGCAGCATCCTCGCTGATCTGTACATGGATAGCTTTTGACTGCGAACTGCCGTCCGAATCCGTATAGACCAGCTGCGCCGTAAAATCGGCAGAGGCTTTCACATACAGGCCGGTGGCTGCCGCCGATTGCTCCGAGTATGTCTGGTGCAGGATTTCAGTCTGCTCCTGCTCGTCTGCCGGGATAGGCTCATAATCGGTGGAGAGATAGCTTAAAAGCTCTACATCATCTGGCAGTATGATTTCGGATACCGCACCGTCTGCCGGGTATTCGACCTGCGCCAGCAGCGGAACAATGGCATAGTCTGTACCGGGAGTTTTGCCGATTGTGACCGTGTTCTCATCTGCGTTCAGCGCATCGGCATCCATATGGGCATCTACGCCGTCATACAGGTCAGAAACCCACGCGGAGATACCGATTTTTGTCTCGCCGGTTGCCACGGGCAGACCCATGCTGCCAAGGTAACTGCCGGTAGGCGCGTCCGGCAGATCGGCGTACAGATTTTCAGTGATCTGCGAAAGATTCGGTGTCGGGACATTGGCTTCAGCAGTTTCCGGTGTGGCCGCTGAAGCTGTCTCCGGCGTGGCTGCGGCATCCTCGGCAAAAGCGGGCAGCGCTGCGCCCAGATTTGTGAGCGCAATTCCACCCGCCAGCAGCAGCGACAAGCCCTGCTTTATTCTGTGTTTGTTCTTCATACGAATTTCTCCTTTTGTTGCAAAAGAAAAAGCCCGCTGCACGGTGCAGCGGGCTTGGTTAGCGTTCGGGAGCGTGTTTCTTAGGGACCGGCGCGGCTCTGGCCTTGTAGGCTTTGCGGTATTTTTCGTCAGCATCATAGAACTGCTGCGGAGAGATGCCCGCATCCAGACACCCCTGCATGACAACCGCATTGTAGCGGCTGCTGACGGGGAGCAGTTGGTCGCGGTACGGTGCGTTCATGGTGTAAACCATGATTTCATGCGGCGTGCCATCTGCATCCGTAACCGTCATGGTTTCCTTGTCATAGAATGTCGGGTAGCCCTCGTAACAGTCAAGCTGTGATTCGTCATGGTCAGTGACAGACCAGATCAGTCCTTCAACGCTTGCGCCCTCTTTGGGCAAAATCGTCAGGTAGCCGCGCCGGAATGCCAGCTCATAGCCATCCAGCTTAGCTGTACCCACCACTGTTGCTTCGGGGCAGCGGTAGGCCATCTGCTCAAAATTCAGATTGGAACCATAGGCAAAGTATTCTTTTCGAGACATTGGGTTTCTCCTTATCTGACCTCGTCTGTATGAAGCCGTGGTTGATTGCTGGGATACAGCGACTTGTCGTGCCGCCACGCCTTGTCACCGGGCAGATTTTTCAGCAGGTGCATCCGCACATTTTTGTACTCAGGACCAATCAGCCCCAGCCGCAGCAGAAAGGTGCGGAAAGTGAACGCCGGATTATCCCCGATGGGCGTTTTCCGGAACTGCGTGTACTTCTGGTTGATGCCCTGCGCCGAGATTGCCATAGCCAGAATGATGTTGGCTTTGACTTCGCCTGCGTGCAACGTGGAGTTGAACAGCCGCCACTCGACTGTGCCATGGTAGAACACAGAATGTAGGTTCAAGGCGTTATGTTGAGCTCAACATAAGGCTTGTTATGGCAAGAAAGCGATTATGTATCCCCCGTTCCAAACTTTAATTGTACAGCGACAAAAATTATAAAAACAGTCTGTTTTTCTCTACATAATAACTATATAATTTGAGTATTCCAGATATGATGGAGGTTGTTATTGTGGATGATGGAAATCGACTGACCGTGTATGAACTTGTGGAAAGAGTTATCCCTTGCATCATTGCAAAGCACTATAGCGAAAACTATATTCAAGGCTTTCGTTCGACGTTTAGGAACCTGTTAGCGTACTGCAATAAAAATGAAAAGAAATATTTTACAGCGGAATTGGCTCAGCAGTTCATGCTGGATTGCTACGGTGTGCAGCCGGGAACAGTAGAACGGCGATGCTCACGAGTTCACCGTGCAATGGATTTGTTGTCAGACTACCAACATTTCAACGCGGTTATGCTTCGGCGGAGGTTGAATCGAGAGTTCCCTGCAGGACTGCAAGAAGGTGCGGTCAACTACTTGCAAAAGCTATCTCTCCACGGACGCAGGGAGAATACGCTGCGCAGCCACAGAAATGTTCTTCTTCGCTTTACAGATTATTTGTTCAGCGTTGGAGTCACGGATTACAAATTACTTTCAGCAGATATTGTAAATCGATACGTCAAAGTTGTTTCGTGCAATTACAGCAATTCGGTTGTAAGGCTCCATTACAGTATCCTTTTACGCTTTTTTCAGTACCTTGCGCATAGTGGCTACAAGGAAACAGATTTGTCTTTGAAAATGATGCCAATTGTAAAAGTATCCACTTCCGCGCGAATTCCTACAACATTAGATCTTAGCCAAATCGAAAGTATCCTTGCATCTGTTGACCGTGAAAGTCCACAAGGAAAACGCGATTATGCAGTTTTAATGATTGCAGTAAAACTCGGCATTAGAACCAGCGATATACGTAATCTTCGCCCTGCCAATTTTAATTGGGAACAGCATTTGGTGTCTTTCACCCAAGTCAAAACAGGAGAGCCGATAACTTTACCACTTCCCACAGATGTTGGATGGGCTGTAATAGACTATCTGAAAAATGGAAGGCCTGTAAGCGATGCCCCGGAAATTTTTCTCCGCGCAGTCGCTCCATACGTCTCTCTGCAAAATTTTGACAACATTCTTATTAAGCATATGCGAAAAGCGGGCATTCCTTTGGATTCAATAAAGCACCACGGGCTTCACTCGCTTCGACACAGCCTCGCAACACATATGTTAGATGAAGGAATCCCCATTACCTCGATTCAGGGTGTATTAGGACACATAAATGCCGATTCTACTCAAAAATATATTGGTGTAAATGTACGTCAGCTTCGCAGCTGCGCATTGGAGGTGACTGATTAGTGTTTGAGGAAAAACTTTTTGAACCCCATTTTACCAGTGTGCTTGCACCATATATGCTGGATGTTGTGGAGCAAAAACGTGCCCTTGGCAATAAATACAACGCCGGTGTTGAGGCACTCAGTGCATTCGATGACTTTTGCAATGAGCAACAATTGCGTATACCTGCCATTTCGAAAGAACTGCTGCAAAAGTGGGAGAAAAAGAGACCTCACGAAAACGAAACCACGCAATGTTTTCGGATTTCGTATGTGCGAATTCTTTGTAAGTATTTGCACAGCAATGGCTATGATGCTCCATGTGCATTCCACCCTGCGCCTCATGTAAATAAATGTTTCGTTCCCTACATTTTTACGAAAGACGAAATCGAGAGATTGTTTTCTGCGGTAGATTGTACCAAAGAATCTTCAGAATCTCCACTACGACATTTAGTTATGCCGGTTCTGTTTCGCCTGCTTTATACATGTGGGCTGCGCGTGTCAGAGGCTCTGCACCTTAAGGTTGCAGATGTTGATTTGGATGCTGGAGTTTTAGCCATATACGGTGCAAAAGGAGACAAAGAACGGCTGGTAGGAATTTCGGACTCAATGCTTACATGCATGAAATCCTACCGCAGTAATCCATTAGTGGCAAATGCAAAAAGTATTTACTTTTTCCCTGCTCCTGATGGCGGATTCTATGATACAAGTACAATTTACGATATTTTTCGAAAATGCTTATTTGATGCCGGGATTCCACACCGAGGTCGAGGAAAAGGGCCTCGTCTCCATGATCTCAGGCATTCCTTTGCGGTCCACATTCTAAACAAATGGAGTTCCGAAGGAAAAGACATATATACCTGTTTGCCGATTCTCCGCACTGCTCTTGGGCATGACCGAATTACAACAACCGAAAAATACTTGAGGCTTGTCCCGGAAGCCTATATGGAAGTCACCGAACCATTCAATGAGCGATTCCATACCATTACAGAGGTACTTTGCAATGAGGAATAGATGCAGCTACGCCGGTTTAGTCTCCGCATACTTTAGCGTGTATCTGGCAGGAACTAAAAATGTCAGTACAAATACAATTTACTCTTACCGGGACACCTTTGTTATTTTTCATGGCTACCTTGAAAAGTATTGTGGCTTTAAATTAGAGAAAATGCTTTTTAACGACCTTTCCCGCGAACTGATTCTTGAATTTCTACAATATCTTGAAACTGAACGCAAATACAGTATATCTTCTCGAAACCAACGACTTGCTGCGCTGAAGTCATTTGCAAAATATGTACAAATTGAATGCCCGGATGAAATGATTCTGTGTCAGCGCATTCTTTCAATTGACAGCAAAAAAGCAGCAAAGCCGACGGTTCAATATTTGAGTAACCAGCAAACCGATATTCTAATGGAACAGCCTGATATTTCCACGCCAAAAGGTCGCAGAGACCTGGCGATGATTCTTCTCCTTTACGATTCAGCTGCACGAGTGCAGGAACTTTGCGATTTAAGAATCTGCGATATCCGAATAGATTCACTACCGGTTGTACATTTATTAGGGAAGGGGCGAAAAAGTCGAGATGTTCCGCTTACCAAACCGTGTGCACAGGTATTGCGCCAATACATTTGTGAGAACCATCTTGATATACCAGAACGCCGCAATGACCAGCTGTTTACAAATCCGCAAGGGAAAAAGTTGACTCGCAGCGGTGTTTCTTACGTGCTAGCAAAATATATCCACAAAGCAAATACTGCGGTGGATTCATTTTTTCCGCAGATTACACCGCATTGTCTCCGGCATTCTAAAGCAATGCATCTTGTTGAGGCAGGCAAAAATCTCATTTATATTCGTGACTTTTTAGGGCACGAATCTATTGAGACAACACAGGTTTACGCAAAAGCTAATCCCGAAGCCCGGCGCAAGGCATTAGAAACAATGGACACGAGGATGAATACGCCTGCCATGCCGGATTGGAACGACGACCCTGACTTAAAGTCGTTTTTAAAGACCTTGTAGAAAATTATGCTGAGATTTCTGGTGAACAGTCTCGAAGTAACGTCTGTTCTAAAAGATTCTCAGCATAACTTTTTTCTGCGCATAAAAGGCGTGATACCGGCTCTGGTGGTAGTGATAGTCGCTGCCGTCCCGCCCGCGATACCAACGGTCTTTCAGCTGATCCATACTCGCGCCGCTGGGCAGCTTGCGGATTTCTTCCAGAATCGGCTCATCCACCGCCTGACAGTAGCTGGAGATTCGACTGGGGTTTACTTTCAAGGCTGCAAACAAAATGTCTTCCTTGGAATACATAATGGACAGCACATTTTTGAGGCTCTGCGGTGTGTGCTTGCTGGCGTCCACATGGACGTGCATTCCGCAGCTGTCGTTTACGATGCCCCCTGCGCGGCGTAAGGAACGGACAACCTCCTGCAGCTTTTCCATCTCGCCGTATTCGAGTTTCGGAGAGTTCAATTCGACCTTGTAGGTCTCCCCAATAAGAACAGACCGCCTACGGCATTCGGGATGGATGCTGCCGTCCCGAACGATTTTCCACTCTTTACCGTCCAAATCTTTGACGCGGTAGGCATCGTAGCCACCGCCGGAATGCTCGGCGCGGGTGCCAAATAAGTCGGCCAGCGTTTGAGCTGCCGTGGCACGGTTTATCCCGGTCAGTTCGATTTCACAGCCAAAATACTGGTCACGGAAATCAAGGGGCAAGCGGCTCACCCCGCAGTTCTGCATCCATCTTGGCAATGCGCCGCCCGATGGCCTCTACCACGTTGACTGTTACACCGTTGCCTGCCTGCTTGTAGGCTTGGTTATCGCTTTGAATGGCAAGCACCGTGTCGATGCGGTCATCTGCCCAGCCCTGCAGCCGCAGACATTCGCGCGGTGTCAGGCGGCGGATGCGACCCTCGTACAGAACACCGTGACGGTCTTTTGTGGTAAGTGTATGCATGGGTGCGCCAGGCTTACCGGTGCGTTCGGTGTTGCGGGCGAGGTCGGACTTGATGGGATTTTTAACCGGGCGAACTTCAACAGTGCCTTGTTGGCAGCCCGTTGTAAGTGTATGCGCAATCTCTTTGCCAACCCGACCGCGCCGACTGTTGACTGTGGCGTAGCTCAGGTCGATACCGTCACCGACCTGTGCCATCTGGTAGCCGGTCTTGGTGGCGCACTTGATCGGCACTCCCACCTCGTACAGCCCGGTCTTGCCACCGAACCCGCCCGGATTGGCAGCCAGCGTACAGCTTAATCCTTCGGGGGAGTAGACGCGCTCCCCTTGGTGCCCGCCGTGGGTTTGAATAAGAGAACCTCCTGCTGTTTCGAGGAAAGGAAATACTTTTCCTCTACATCGCTCATCAAGATATCCGACAATGTACACGCGGTTTCTAGACTGGGGAACGCCGAAATCTTTGCTGTTAAGACATTGCCATTCCACGCCATACCCCAGTCTGTCCAGCGTGTTAAGGATCGTCGCAAATGTCCGCCCTCCGTCATGAGATAACAGGCCGGGTACATTTTCAAACAGCAGATACGAAGGCTTCCGGGCTTCAGCCAGGCGGGCCAGTTCAAAGAAGAGAGTGCCGCGCGGATCTCCGAATCCTTTTCGAGATCCTGCAATGCTGAAAGTCTGGCAAGGAAATCCGCCGCAGAGCAACTGGAAATCGGGCATGGTGCTGGGGTCGGCTTTTCGGGCATCTTCAATGAACCACTCTCCCTTCGTGTCAAACAGGGCGTTGTAACTACGGTTGGCGTATTTGTCGATTTCGCAGTGTCCTACGCATTCAAATCCTCCGGCACGGGTCAGTCCTTCGCGGAAACCGCCGATGCCGGAGAACATATCCACAAACTTGATCAAGGGCACAACTCCCGATTGGGATGTTTGCCGCATCTGCGAAGGTGCTTAATAGGCGCCCCTCATCAAAAACAAAAGCAGCCCGTCACGGGCTGCACCAAACAAGATTTTTTTACCGTTCATAATGTATAAACCTCCTTTTTCTTCTGCTTTTCTACCTACTATTAAAACATTGGAATCACCCCCTACAGTGAATTCAGGAAATTGAGCGCAGAGTCTGGTATAGCATTCGCTGGCGGTGGGCTTGGAACAGCGTTGGTTATGTTGACTGCCTGCAATTCCTCCCGCACAACCTTGCGGATGCTTTCTTCCAGCCTATCTGTCTGCTCCGTCGCAAGAATGGCTTGTACCAGAAACTCTTTGCGTTTGGCTGACGGCACTTGCTGCAGCAACGCCCATGCGCGACGGTGCTGCGGGTCGCTAAGGTTCGGACGGAAAACGTACTGTGGGCGTTTCATGCCTCGCTTTTACGGCGCGACACGGCGGCCAACGCACGCTCGAATCCGACCGCGTTCACCTTGTCGTCCAACAGGAAAATCGTCTTACAAAGGCCGTC
>OJOG01000697.1_pt1 | contig 12023 bp, 9 predicted proteins | sample 1598101 | NCBI WGS metagenome assembly OJOG01 (sample SAMN03922460, study PRJEB24848) | human gut metagenome | isolation source: stool sample | host: Homo sapiens | place: Germany | collected 2009-11
GCTTTGCAGCCTTCACACACTCGCATGGTGAAACAGCCGCTTTTAGTAAATCAAATAATTTTTCCTGTTTCATGGATTGCCTCCTGTTTTCATTGCATAACGCATTTATTCTACCACGGACTTTACAATTATTCCAGTTGAACAGGCTTTATTTTTAAGGCTATTTTTATATCTATTTTTATGGCATAATCCGCGAATCTGATGTATGATATAATAATCGATAACTATTCAAAACCACTTAGAACAATCATTCGCTGTCACATACAATGTGGAAAATGAGGAGAAATTATGATATCAATTGAACTGACAGACACAAAGGACTTTATGAACAAGCTGCTTCGCACGGAAATCTTTGACAACTTCCTGCTCCAGGAGGCCGTCATCACAAAGGCAGCCTCATACGTCATAGATGGTCACCTGCAAAAGGGCTTTTACAGCTCCACAGAGCTTGAGGAAAATGGTATAGCGGGCTATAGCATACTCCCCTTTAGGATGCTTCGCACAAACTGCTTTGACCTGATAAAGGGCCGACAGACTCCATCGTCATTCAAGTTTGTCTTTCTGCTTTCACCTGAAAATATGGAGCACACCCTAAGCAGTCTGCACTCTGCTTTCACCGTGTCCGATATCAGTGGTTTTTTCATAAATATCAGGTATCAGAGCCAGCTTCTGACTCTGACAACCGGAATATCCTACAATATTTTTTCAGCGGATAAGACCTTAGACAGTGAATGGGATAAGCTTGTAATGAAATTTTTAGCAAATAATGACATAAACTTTAAAGAACTTTGACTTTATTGCTTTACATATTAAACCTGTTATGCTATTCTAACGTTAGTTGCGTAAGCAGCATTATTATTATTTGGAGGTACTTTCGATGAGCAAAGGTACAGTAAAATGGTTCAATAACCAAAAAGGTTACGGATTCATCACAGCCGAGGACGGAAAGGATGTATTCGTACATTTCTCAGGACTTAACATGGAGGGCTTCAAAACTCTCGAGGAAGGTGCAGCAGTAGAGTTCGATATCACTGATGGCGCTAAAGGTCCACAGGCAGTTAACGTTGAGGTAGTTAAATAATTTTGACCACTCAGGCAATCTAGTTTCTATGTACCTTTTTCTTTATTATATATTTAGGTAAAATTATAGTTACAAAAATGTTAATTGGGGAATAAGATATAAGAATCATGATTAAAAAAGAAGAGTTCATTTCGAACTCTTCTTTTTTGCGCTTTTTTATTTGAATGATTTTAGTTGTTTACACGATGATGAGACATCGGTGAGCTTGTGGTGAGTGGTAAAAATGTGTAACCATTCGCCTGTCCCCACTGTATGATCTGCTCGACCGCATTGACACTGAAATCCTTTATGTCGTGCTGCAATACAACTGATACGTTGTGGCTCTGTACTCCTGAAATGACATTCTGCACTACCTGTTCCGTGCTGATTGGCTTGCTGTTTGCATCTCCGCTCGATACATTCCAGTCACAGTATAAAAGCCCTCTTGCTGTCACATCATTTACGAGCTGTGTCATAATGCCCGGACAATAATCCTTACTTACAGTATTTGATGAGCCACCCGGGAATCTGATGATTGACGCATCATTTCCTGTCTGTGCCTTTATGATACTGTTCATCTGCTCAAGGTCATCAAAAAATGCCTGCTCACTTGTATATATCTGGTTGTATTTGTGGCTGGCAGAGTGGATAGCCACTGTATGTCCTCTCTTTGCCTCCTCTGCTATCATGTTCTGATAGTCAGGATGTGTATTTGTAACAAAGAAGGTGGCCTTTACATTGTATTTATCAAGCACATCTAATAGCCCCTGTGTATACTTTCCGGGACCATCGTCAAAGGTCAGATAAATAATCTTGTTGCCCGGATTTACCGTGTCTGCCGTGGCAGCCGGATCATACACACTTACCACTCTTGTAGCTGTAGCCTTATTTCCTGATGAATCTGAGACCTCATAGGTCACAGTATACTTTCCTGCCTTATCCTTATCTACCTTATCTCCTGATACCTTGACACTGTCTGTGATGTCTCCGTCACAATTGTCTGTTGCCGTGTATCCCGGATCACTGTACTTATCACCCTTTTTAACTGACATAAAATCATCACCCGAAAGCTTTATCTGCGGTGCAGTGCTATCTGTGACATGCACAGTCCTTTTGACCTCGCTCTCATTCTTTGACGAGTCAGCGACACTGTACTTTATCTCGTAGTCTCCCGGCTTTGAAGTATCGACAGCTCCTGTGACAGATACCTTGCCTGTCAGATCCCCATCATAGTTGTCTGTTGCCGTATATCCCGGGTCACTGAACTCGCTGCCTGCCTCTACAGTCATCTCTGCATCGCCATTTAATGTAATCTCCGGAGCCTTCTTATCCCTCACCTCAACCTTGATGGTCTGTGTCGCAGTTTTTTTACCGTATTGAGCAGTTACCTTTATCTCGTATGAACCTGTCTTTGTCGCATCGACATTACTGTCTATAGTGCATTTTATCTCTTTTCCCTTTCGGTTTATAAGCCTGCCTCTGACATACGCCTTGATTTTTGGTACCTCAAACTTTTTGCCATACTCAACAGTAATACCGTTTTTGAACTTGCTGCTGAACTCAATATGTGAATCAAAGCATGTGATATACACTATAAACGCCACCACCAGAACTATTGCAGCCGTAAGTATGCCGATAATCATCTTTTTATTTTTGTCCATTTTTCCAATCCTCTTTAGCATTTTATAATTATTCTCTCTATATTATTACTCAAACCTGATAATATTATTTCAAGCAGTATCTATTATAGCGTTAAACAATCTTTTTTGCTACTGCAAATTCCTTGAGAATTTCTTAATGTTGGCTTCATATATTTCAGTTATGTTACAATTGTTTCTTTATCATGAATGCCTCCGGTGCAGTCTTAATAAGTAATTAATTTATTTAATATATTTGTTACTATTCAGTTCTCAATATGACTAACCACATATCTTTTTGCAGATATTCGCAATCACAAAAATCCCCCGAACAAGTCGGGGGATTTAAAAAGCTTATGCTGTAACAATCATTTTATTACTGCTCCTTACGGTGCATCTCAAATGTCTCCATATGGTAGTTGGCGATGTTGTCACGAATCTTTCTGTCATCTGCTCTGCTTAAGAGATCATCACGGAACTTCTTGGTAGATACCATGTCATTGTATGAGCTTGGTCCGCCTACGCAGCCGCCCTCACATGCCATTCCCTCGATGAAGTTCTCAGGAAGCTTGCCTGCCTTCATGAGGAGAAGTGCCTTCTTACACTCTGCTGCTCCGTTTGCCTTGCAAACCTTGCAATCAACATCTTCGCCTTTTTCCTTCATGCTCTCGATTACGGCTGCTGTAACTCCGCCTGAGTTTGCGAAACGCTTACCGTATACTGAGCCCTCCTGGTATGAGGTATCATCAGCCTCAAGCTGTACACCCTTTGCCTTCATAATAGCACGAATCTCGCTGAAGGTAAGTACATAGTCTGCATTGCCCTCTATCTTCTGATCATGTACCTCTGACTTCTTGGCAACACATGGTCCGATGAATACTGTAACTGCATCAGGATCCTTTGCCTTGATCATTCTTGAAACTGCACACATAGGTGAAACAGTTGTAGAAATCTTGTCAGCAAGCTCAGGATAGTGCTTTCTAACCATATTTACAAATCCAGGACAGCATGATGTAACCTTCTTCTCTCCTGCCTCATATGCCTCAAGCCACTCATCAGCCTCGTATGCTGCTGTCATATCTCCTCCGAGCGCTACCTCAACAAAACCGTTGAAGCCAACTGCCTGCATAGCTTTCTTCCAGCTGTTCATAGTGATATTTGCGCCAAACTGTCCCTCTGCTGCAGGTGCAACCATAGCGTATACATGCTTGTTCTCTGACTTGATTGCATCGATTACATCTACGATGTATGTCTTTGATCCGATAGCTCCGAATGGACAGCTGTGGATACACTTACCACATCTGATACATTTGCTCTCATCAATCACTGAAATGCCGTACTCATTGTATGTAATGGCGTTTACAGGACAAGAGAACTTACATGGTCTCTTTAAATGAGCGATAGCGTTGTAAGGACATGCCTGTGCACAGCGACCACACTCCTTACACTTCTGTGGGTCGATATGTGAGCGGAGACGTCCTGCCTCGATTGCTCCGAACTTACATGCATTGATACAAGCCTTGCCAAGACAGTTCTGACAGTTCTCAGTAACTGTGTAGCTCGAAATCGGACAATCCTCACATGCTGAGCTGATTACCTGGATGATATTGCCGTCATCGTTTGCGCTTGGTGCTTTACCTTCTGCAAGTCTGACACGTTGACGGATGATCTCTCTCTCCTTGTAGATACAGCAACGGAACTGAGGTGTCGGTCCCGGAATCAGTGTGAATGGGATGTCATCTCTGATCTCATCGAGGTTACCTGCAAATGCAGCCTTTGCGACCTCAAGCAAAACTGCATGTTTGATTTTGATTACGTTTTCGTCAGCGTACATATTATCTCCTTTTCCTTAAAATAAATGTATATTGTTACCTAATGATTTACATACTTAGAAGAATCATTACATCATGTGACACTTCCCATATCATATGAGCTGATTCCTCTAAAAAAATGCTCCTAGTATTTATCTACTAGGAACATTTTACAAAATTTTTTAAACTTTTTCTACCCTTGTATTCATCAAAATACAAAGAATTGTTATTTTTTTCACAATAGCAACGATTTCAATAAGAATTACTCATGGCGCAGTGCGTCAATAGGGTTCAGGTTCGCTGCCTTGTATGAAGGAAGCATACCGAATATGATTCCGATTGCCATTGAAAAAAGCACCGCAAGTATAGCTGCTGCCGGACTTATCGCTGTCGGCGTGCCGTTTAGCATTGAGATGACCTTAGAGAGTATCACTCCGACCAGCACTCCGACTATGCCTCCAAGGCTTGTGAGCACAACTGCCTCTGTGAGGAACTGTCCAAGTATTGCTCCCTTTCCTGCTCCGATTGCTTTTTTAAGTCCTATCTCTGAGGTACGCTCTGTGACTGACACAAGCATGATATTCATGACACCGATACCACCGACTAGCAGTGATATTCCGGCAATCCATATGAGCATCATATTGGTTGACTGGCTGAGCTGCTGTATCTGCTTTGCCTGCTCCTGTAAATCCTGTGCCTTGTAGGTCACATCAGAGCCGTCTGTAACATTTAAATTGCTGTTAAGTATCTCCTCAGCAGCCTTTCCCACTGTAGCCATGGTATCCGTGCTGTCTGCCTTAAGCAAAAGGTTCTGCGGCTCATCATAACCAAATATAACCGGCCATGTTCCGCTTGGCACAAATACATTGCCCTGGCTGTCATCATGGGCATACATATAGTAATCATCCATTGAGTTTATTACCAGGTCATAGCTGTCCTTTTCCGTGACTACACCGACTACTGTAAACGGATATCCCTGTATCTCTACTGTCTTGCCGAGCGCGCTCTCTCCTGAAAACAGGCTGCTCTCCACGCTCTCATCAATAAGAGCCACCCTGCGTGCATTTGCATAGTCATTCTTTGAGAAGCCTCTGCCCTTCATGACTACATAGCTTGCAGTATCGAAATATCCGTCATCGACACCTGTTATATTGCCGCCCGAAAGCGCCGTGTTCAGATAATAGACTGCATTGGAAGCCTGTCTTGTACGGTAAAGAGCTGCATTTTTCACATGGTCGAGCTCCTTTATGCTGTCAAGTGTGGCAGCCGATACCTCAGTCACTCCCGCCGGCGCCGTTTCATATGATAAATCCATATCATAGCCATCCTTCTGCAGTGTGACCTTTACGTTATTACTTCCCGAACCTATGAGGTTCTTTTCTATCTGTTCGTTTGTGCCCTGAATTGTGGAAACAATCGCAATAATTGCTGCAATTCCGATGATGATTCCAAGCATGGTCAGAAACGAACGCATCTTATGTGACCAGATTCCCCTAAAGGACAATCTAATATTTTCAAGCATCTTTAATCCTCCCTGCTAAACTAATACATACCATCTTCCGACACCTTGGTTTTCTCGCCATCCCTGACTCCATACGGGAATGCGATATAGTCATCATTTGTCAGACCTGACTTTATCTCCACATATGAGCCCCAGAGTGACTTGCCTGTTTTGACAGACTGCTTTTTGAGCTTTCCGTTGTCATCCTTGTATATATATGACTGTCCGTTCTCGGTTCTGACATATGACTTGTCGATATATAGTCCGCTGTCAGAGCCTTCCGATGATGTATCTATGGTCAGCTCAAGTGAATCGCCCTTTTTGAGATTCTGCGGATTCTCAATGTACGCGGTGTACTCATAGAATGAGGAGTTTGGATTGCTGTCTCCATAATAGTTTACGCTGTCTGACGGCACATTGCTTATCTCGGATATCGTGCCCTCGTAGGTATCACCTGTCATGTAGTTGACTGCTGATACGCTCTGTCCTATTTTTACCGTATCCAGATCCAGCTCACCGATTGTTCCGCTGATATACAGTCCTGATGCTCCCGAAAGCTGCAGGAAAGGTGTACCGTCCTTCGGTGGATTGGCAGGATCACAGACTGTTGTCACAATTCCGTCCTTCTTTGCATATACCACGCCATCCTCAAGCTCGCTCTGCAGTTCCTTTAAATCAGCCTGTGCAATTCTCTTTTGTAAATCAACATCGGCAACACTTCTGGTCTGCTCCTTTATGGCATCCTTAAGCTCATCTGCAGTGTATGTCTTTTCTTCTGCCGCGTTATCAGCTTCTGTCTGTGCGGTCTGTTCTGTGGCACTGTCTGTTTTGGTATCTGACGGCTCACTTCCTTCTGTATCATCAGAAGCATCACCTGCTGTAGTTGTGCCTGCAAGGAAAATCTTTATCTCATCGCTGTCATCATAGCTGCCAAGCCTATCTCCTCTTACGATAAGCTCCATATCAGGTGCGTTAGCATCCCCTATTACAAACCGTGCTACAGCGCTTTTATCAGCGAGTGTATTCAAAAGCTCTCCTGATACATATGAAGCTTCTGTACATGTAAATACATAAGGATCGCACTCTGTACCGCTTCCTTTGGCCTCTGACAAATCAGATATCACATCATGCTGTTCATCAGGCGTTTGCTCAGGCGCAGACGGCTGTGTGTCAGGCTGTGGCGCAGGTGTAACAGGAGTCTCGGGCTGCTTTTCAACCGGTTTAGTGTTCTTTAGCTTGTCAAGCTTCTGCTTTTCCGATGCAAGCTGGTTCTCAAGACTCTGTATCTCAAGCTGCTTCATCTCAACCGAGAGGGAAAGACTCGTCACATCATATGCAAGGAGCTTATCTCCGGCCTTTACCTGCTGATCCTTTGTGACATAAACCTCTGTCACCTTCTGTCCATCCTTTAAATTGATTGTCTGACATGCATCATCACACACCATTCCCTCACTGGTCATGGATGTGTAGTCGTTTGTCGTGCTGATCATTGAAACACTCATGACGGAAGCAAGCCCCTTGGAGTTCCTGTAACAAACAACTCCTGTGATGCTTCCCGCTGCAACTGCAACTACAAGGACAGCTATTATAATGATCTTAATTCTCTTTTTCTTTTTCATTACCTGCCTCCTGTCCTTCCTCTGTTATCTCGCCGTCTATGATGTAGACGATGCGCTTTGCCTGCTCAGCTACCTTTCTGTCATGTGTAATCATGACAACCGTCACACCGGACTCATTAAGGCTCTCAAAGAGCTCAAGCACCTGCTTGCCTGACTTTGAATCCAGAGCTCCCGTAGGCTCATCCGCAAGCAGAAGCTTTGGATGATTAACCATTGCTCTCGCTATCGCCACTCTCTGCTTCTGTCCTCCCGAAAGCTGCGTAGGCTTGAAATCAGCCCTGTCTGAAAGCCCAACACGCTCTAAGGCCTCCATTCCCATCTGCCTTCTGTCCTTTTTGCTCACACCGGCATATATGAGTGGCAGGCATACATTGTCCAGTGCACTCTCCCTCGGCATGAGCTGGAAATTCTGGAATACAAATCCAATTGTATCCCGTCTGACTCTCGTAAGCTCCTTTTCCCTAAGCTCACTGACAGGTCTGCCGTCAAGTATATATGTGCCCGATGTTGGCAGATCCAGACACCCCACTATATTCATGAGAGTGGTCTTGCCGGAGCCCGACGGCCCCATGATTGCCACGTACTCTCCCTCCTCAATCTGGAGTGAAACATCCTTTAAAACCGGCACCACGAGCTTATCCTGGTCATAGTTTTTATAAATATGCTGGAGTTCTAGAATCATCTACTGTACCTCCGCGTCACCTGAACCGGTGGCATCTGCAGCACCTTCGTCCATTGTGCCATCGTCCATTGTGCCATCGTCCATTGTGCCATCATCAACAGGACCGCCCTCAGTGCCCTCAAGCATCTGGCCATCAAGAGCTTCTGTACCCATATCGTCATAGACTGAATCTTCACCGCCGCCATTTTCAACGTACTCTTCCCATGTCTGTGCCGGCTCACCCTCATAAAGATCATCAGATGCCCATACTATATAGTCATCCTTTGTAAGCCCTGACTTGATTTCATACATCATGAGATTCTCGTCATAGTCTCCAAGCTCAACCTTTGTCTTCTCAAGCTTATCCTTTTTATTAAGTGTCCATACATATGCATCATCGCCATCCTTTACGACATAGCTCTCATCAATCCATATACCATCCTTCACCTGCGTCTGTCCGAAATCCGGCTCCACATATACATGCTGTCCTAAAAGCATGTCGCCTGTGCCTGTAAGCTGCACATAGAAGTTGTACTTTGATGCCTTCTGCTCGCTGCTTCCATCATCATACATGCCGGAATTGCTGTTATCAGTCTGAGTATTCTCAGTATCAACCTTGCTGATGGTACCCTGCCATGTCTTTGACTCATCAACTCTCGAGCGCACTATAACCGCCTGCCCCTCTGCAAGTCCACTGTTTAAAAAGCTCTGCTCATCAATTGTGCCCTTTACCCTGTAATCACCCGTGGCAACGATTGTCATAAATGCAGTATCTGCTGTGTCTGCACTCTGATTCTCATTGATTTTCTTTACAACACCAATCATTGTGCTGTTTACAGTGGCATTTTTGATGCTCTCATCATACTTTTCTATCTCTGCCTTCTTCGTGGCAATATCGTACTGAGTCTGCTTCTGCTGTGTCTGCGCCTGCTGAATCTGCAGTGTATAGTCAAGCTGCTGATCCTTTGGCGCTTCCTTCTTTTCCTTGGTGAGCTGCTCTATCTGTGCATCATAGCCGGAAAGCGTATTGTTTAAGCTCTCAAGCTCAAGCGTGGCTCTTTCCTTTTTCGCAGCAAGATCTTTTGTATCATAGGTAAAAAGAGGTGTACCCACCTGTACCTCATCCCCCTCTGACACAAGAATATCCTTTACCGTTTTTTCACTGTCAGCCTTGATATCCATGGTATCGGCTGCTTCCACGACACCGCTGTACTTGTCAGCACTTCCCGCCTGATACATGACATCAGCGACCTTGTTTGCATAGACTCCCGATGCCTTTTTGGCATTCTTTCCCTTTGTCATTGCAATGACAACAGCTGACACAATCACTGCTATGATAAGCACAACTGCAATCACTGAAATGATTATCTTTTTCTTTTTACTCATTTCGACCTCCCGGTTACTTATAATTAATTGATTATAAGTAACTATTCAGAACCACTGAGAACAAAAAAGCTGATGCGTCATGCTTGCATGTAAGCAGCAGGTTTTCTTGTTCTCAAGGTGGCTCGAATAGAGCCACCCCCACACATATGAGTAAAATTAGCTGCGTAGCAGCGGCGCTAAACGTCCGGGGGACGTTTGTTCAGCGCGGACCGTAACGGAGTGTAGACAAAGCACGAGTATCGTGCGATTTTGCAAATGTGCGTGGGGTGATTCTGAATAGTTACTATTATGACATAATCATACCAAATATATATTGCATCTGTCTTTTAAGATTTTTTTAATATTTTACTAATAAAAAATGGAGGTTAGTATGGAAATAGCATTTAGTGAGAAAATTTCTCCACAGCTGTCCGCCGCCCTGTTGTCCACCCCTTATGAGCTTGGAAAAGAGGGAGGGCTTTCAAGCGGCTATCTGCCGGAGAGTGATAGCTGGGAAGTGATAGTAAAATATGTCGGTGACATCGAAAAAATAAAAGAAAAGTATCCTTCTGTACTCATCACGAGGCTGCTCGGAAACTATGCGGTGCTCGTAATTGAGAAATCACTTGTAAATACCGTTGCCCTGTGCGATGAAATCATATATATGGAAAAGCCAAAGCAGTTTAACTACGATGTGTACGAGGGCTCGCAGGCCTCATGCATCACTCCCGTACACACCAATCCATATAATCTGACCGGAAAAGGTGTGCTCGTAGGCATTATCGACTCCGGAATTTACTATGCCCATCCGGCTTTTATACAGGATGGTGTAAGCAGAATCGCCTATCTGTGGGACCAGACTGTTTCCGATGATTCCTCACACAGTGATATCATCCCTTTCGGCACCTTATATGACCGCGATACAATCACCAAAGCCATAAATGCAGGAAACAGCTTAGAAATGCAGCGCATCTGCCCAAGCATCGACATATCCGGGCACGGCACTCATGTGGCAGGAATCGCTGCCGGAAACGGAAATGGTAATGGTAATGAACAAAATACAAAATACCGCGGTGTTGCTTATGAAAGCACTCTTATAATCGTAAAACTCAAAACCTCAGGCGGTACCAGCTTTCCCACAACAACGCAGATTATGCTGGCAGTAGATTTTTGCATAAGAAAATCAATCGATATGAACATGCCTATCGCCATAAACCTAAGCTTTGGCACAAGCAACGGCTCGCACAGCGGCACCTCACTGCTTGAAGCATACCTGGACTATATAGCAGGAAACTACCGCTGCGCTTTCTCAGTCGGCTCAGGTAACGATGGAGCCGGCTTTGGCCATGCAAACGGCAGCTCATACCCTGCCGATGCAGAGCTTGCGATAGGCTATCCTGAGCCGTCTCTTTCCATTGATTTATGGAAAAAATACTGGGATGAGATACAGCTGCGCATTAGTGCACCAAATAATGATATGCTGGAGATTCCCGATACAATTACCAATCAGGCAAAGGGCTTTACATACAGATACAATCTCGATGGGACAGACATATATATAACAGGCGGCGGTCCCTCTCCCTACTCTCCTTTTCAGGAAATATTCATTGAACTCATGGGATCGGAATATATCTCACCCGGCATCTGGAAAATATCACTTGAACCCATATCTGTAAAGGACGGCTCATGGGATATATGGCTGCCGTCAGGTGCCCTGCGCAATGCACAGACCTCATTTATCCATGCATCGCCTGATATCACCCTGACCATCCCCTCAACCGCTCAAAATGTCATATCTGTCGGAGCCTATGACAGCCAAACAAACCGCACAGCCGCCTTTTCCGGCCGAGGCTATACCTGGGCCTTTGACAGCATAAAGCCTGATATCATTGCGCCCGGTGTAGACATTATTTCATGCTCAAACACCGGAGGCTACACTTCAAAAACAGGGACATCTATGGCTGCACCGTTTGTGACCGGTGCGGCTGCGCTTCTGATGGAATGGGGAATTGTGCGTGGAAATGACCTCTATATGTATGGCGACAAGCTTAAAGCCTCTCTCATAAAAGGTGCCGGTGAAAATGTATTTACATCTGCCTCAAGGGCAGTCTCTGAAAACAGTTCCAAAAACACAAAATACCCCAACCCTGTGACGGGCTGGGGTACATTGTGCTTACTGGATAGTATTCCTTAGTGGAAGCGCTATTCGTATACATGCTTCTGATGCTTCTTTGCATCTGCCTTATTCTTTTTCTTCAATGGATGCTTTGGGTTTTTATCCATTATAATCGCTTCCTTCCGTTCGTTCTGACTACGTTATACACCTGCAATCAGCACTTGTCAAGCAAGAGTGCTATTTTTAATCAATT
>OJOG01000722.1_pt1 | contig 11731 bp, 5 predicted proteins | sample 1598101 | NCBI WGS metagenome assembly OJOG01 (sample SAMN03922460, study PRJEB24848) | human gut metagenome | isolation source: stool sample | host: Homo sapiens | place: Germany | collected 2009-11
GCGCGATGGCTACCGCGTAGGTGCCGGCCTGGCCGAGCGTGCGTTTCATGTCGGCGATCGTCTCCCGTTCATAGCGGACGATCTGCTGGTCGCTGTCGGATTGCGGGTCGCCGACCAGCAACAGGGTGAAGTTTTGTTGGGACTGCGGTACGGTGCGTAACCTGAAATCGGCGCGGAGTTTCCCCGGTTTTCCGGCTGCAGGCTCGATCGGGACGTAAAAATCGGGGTAGCTCCCGAATCCCTGCTGGCCTGTCGTCTCGTATCCGGCCGGGACTGAGATGAACAGGTGCGTGGCCGAAGGGTCGCACCTGAGCGTGTACCGTCCTTTTTTGTCGGTTGCGACACAATTGCGGCCGTCGCTTACGACGACCCCGGACACCGGGGTTCCGGTTTCGTCGGTCACTTTGCCTGAGGCCGTCGCGGAGCAGGTTTGGCCGGAGATTCCGGCGGCGGTGTCCTGGGCGGCAGCGGGTGTGCCGTAGCCGGTTTGCAGGGCGAACAGCAGGGCGAACAGGATGGATAATCTCCCGCGGCGGAGGCAGGCTGAAAGAGTCCGGAATTTCTTTTCCATCGTATTTTAGCTTTAAAGTTATGGCAAATATATAAGTTTTATTTTAATACAGGTATTAAAAAGAGATTAAAAGGAAATTTATTTTTGATTATTTGTTGTGTTTATGTTGCTATTTGTCTTGCCTTTTATTACTTTTGTCCGCAACGTAGTCGAAGTCCGGTCAACTTCCATCTTCTTTTCATCACTAAATTTTTAAGCAAGCAAATATGAAAACCATGCGATTTATCGGAATCGTCCTCGCTTTGTTTTCGGCGGGAAGCCCGCCGGCTGCGCAGGCGCAGGATTCCGGAAAGAAATACAAGGTCTATATGGTCTCCAATTCCCATCTCGACACGCAGTGGCGGTGGGACGTGAAAGCCACGATCGACGATTACCTATATAATACGGCCGTGCAGAATCTGGCGCTGCTCGAAAAATATCCGCATTACGTGTTCAATTTCGAAGGCGCCGTCAAGTACGAATGGATCAAGGAGTACTATCCGCACCTCTTCGAGCGCATCCGGAAATTCGTAGCCGACGGGCGATGGAACATTTCGGGGGCTTCGTTCGAGGCCAACGACCCGAACATGCCGTCGTCGGAGTCGTTTATCCGCAACATCCTGCTTGCACAGGAGTTTTATAAAAAGGAGTTCGGCATCAAGTCGAAGGATATGTTCCTGCCCGACTGTTTCGGATTCAGCCAGGTCATGCCGACGCTGGGACACCACTGCGGCCTGATCGGTTTCTCGACGCAGAAATTGTCGTGGCGCACCGAGCCGCTTGTCGGCGACTCCAAAACCCCGTTTCCGATCGGGCTCTGGGAAGGGGTCGACGGCGCCCGCATCATGGTGGCGCTCGAGCCGGGACGCTATTCGTGGAACGAGTTTCCCGAAGGGGATCTGAGCGCCAACGAGGAATTGGCCGAAAGTGCCCGGAAGTCGCCTTTCGGCATCGCTTACCGGTACTATGGCAACAAACTGGCGAACGGAGCCGGAGACCACGGCGGCTCGGCCCTGCCCCGCAGCATCCAGCTGCTCGAGGAGGGGATTACGAACGGCAAGGGGCCCGTGCAGCTTGTCAGCGCCACGTCCTCGCAGCTCTACGAGGATTATATGCCCTACGGGAACCATCCGGAACTCCCGGTGTTCGTCGGGGAGATGCCCCTCGACGTCCACGCTCCGGGCTGTTATACCTCCCAGGCCGAGATGAAGCGTTACAACCGCCGTAACGAACAGTTGGCCGATGCCGCCGAGCGTTCGGCCGTGATCGCCGACTGGATGGGAGCCGTACCTTATCCGAAAGAGGCGCTTAACGATGCCTGGAAGCGTTTCCTCTGGCACCAGTTCCACGACGACCTTACGGGAACCAGCATCTGGGAGGCTTATACCTATTCCTGGAACGACGAATTCCTGGCGCAGGGACAATTCTGCGATGTCATCCTCGCCTCGGCCGGGGCTGCGGCATCCGTAATGGACACCCGCGCGAAGGGAAGTCCGGTACTGGTTTATAACCCCGCCGCTTATTCGCGCAGGAGCCTTGTCGAGGCGACGGTCGACCTGCCTGCGGAGGCCGAAGGTGTGGCCGTTTATGCGCCGGACGGGAAGGCCGTTCCTGCGCAGATCGTTGCCCGCGACGGTGCCAGGGCGACCGTGCTGTTTGCCGCCGCGATGGAACCCGTAAGCTATGCGGTATACGACGTGAGGGCCGGCAAGGCCGGCAAGGGCAAGGTGCTCAGGGCCTCGGACAATACGCTCGAGAACCGGGTCTATAAGGTGACGCTCGATGCGAACGGCGACATCGCCTCGGTCATTGACAAACGCAACGGCCGCGACCTGGTCGAAAAAGGCAAGGCCTTCCGCCTTGCGGTGCTGACCCCCAATGTGTCGAACCGCTATCCGGCATGGGAGATCCACAAGGCGACGCTCGACCAGACACCCGAACCCGTGGATACGGATGTCCGGATCAGCGTGGCGGAGTGCGGCGCCGCACGGGCCTCCCTGAAAGTAGAACGGCGGTACGGCGATTCCCGGCTGGTGCAGTATATCCGCCTGACCGACGGCGGGGACGACGAGCGTATCGACATCGTGGCCGACATCGACTGGAAGACGCCCGACGCCCTGCTCAAGGCCGAATTCCCGATGTCCGTTTCCGCCGAGGAGGCCGTCTACGACATCGGCATCGGCAACCAGCGCCGTCCCACCAACCACCAGCGGGCGCACGAAACATTCGCCCATCATTGGGCAGACCTCTCGGACGGGGACTATGGCATCGCCGTTCTGAACGATTCGAAATACGGCTGGGACAAACCCGCCGACAATACCCTGCGCCTGAGTCTGCTGCATACGCCTTCGACCGAGAAACGCTATGCCGACCAACGGGATCTGGATTTCGGACGCCATACGATGACTTACTCGCTCGTCGGGCACGATGGCGACCATAACCGCGCCGGGGTGGTGGAGAAAGGCGAGCTGCTCAATCAGCCGCTCCTCAGCTTCACGACGCCGAAGCATCCCGGGAAGCTGGGACGCAGGTTCTCTTTTGTCGCGGCTTCGACCCCGCAGATCGCCGTCAAGGCGCTTAAGAAGGCCGAGGACGGCAGCGGTTATATCGTCCGTGTATTCGAGACGACGGGCAGGGAGGTGCGCGGCGCCGAGCTGGCTTTCCCCGTGCGGATCGTTTCGGCCGAGGAGGTGAACGGAATCGAGGAACCTGTCGGGGAAGCACGATTCGAAGGCAACCGGCTGCTCGTCGATGCCGGGCATTTTGCTCCCAAGACCTATAAGGTCACGTTGGCGGAGGCTCCCGTGGCCGCCCCTGCGATCGAGAATGCCTTTGTGGATTTCCCTGTAAACCAGAACTCCATTTCGAGCGACCCGTTCAAGTCCGTCGCCAAGGTGGATAAGGAGTGCAACTCCTATGCTGCCGAGCTCATGCCCGAAGTGATCGTCCATGGCGGCATCGAATACCGCCGCGGCGAACCCGACGTGAAAAACGTGCTGAACTGCAGGGAGTCCGTCACGGTCGATTTGCCGCAGGGCGATTATAACAAGGTCTACATTCTCGCATCGTCGTCCAGGGGCGACCGCAAAGCCGTCTTCGACATCGACGGCCGCAAGTACGAGGCTGTCGTGCCCTATTACTCGGGCTTCCGCGCCCAGTGGGCCTGGGCCGACAAGACCAAGTCGTTCGTCAAGGACGGGACGATCGCACATATCGGGAACCACCGGCACAAGATGAACGGCCGGAACGATGCCTATACCTTCACGTACCTTTACAGGCTCGGGTTCGATATCGCCCCCGGAGCCGGAAAACTGACATTGCCCGAGGATGCCGACATCAATATTTTCGCCATCACGGTCTCCGGGAACCGGATCGACGGGACGCGGTGGGCCTGCGAGCCGCGTGCCCTGCCCGTGATCGAATAACGGGGAGACACTCTATATGTGATAAGCCCGCTCCGGATGTTTCCGGAACGGGCTTATTCTCTATCCCTTTTCAGTAGTCACGCGATCCGTAGCCGGGGATGCGCTATATGGAAACGGCCCTCTGAAATGCAGGCCGGGCGCCATTGCGGACGCGGGGGCATTTACCTCCCGAAAAATTTTGCGATCCGGGTGGCCGCGGCAGTGCCCATGCGGACCCGTCCCTGGATATTTTCGCTCTGGGGCTGCCGGGCGGGGTTGTGCAGCCATTCGTGGAAATCGACGTATATGCCTTTATTGATCATGAATTCGAAAGCTGCGTTCTTCAGCCTTTTTTCTTCGTTGTAGCCGGACTGGATGTTGGCGATCAGGTCTTCGAACGCGGCAAAATTGTACGGGTTGGAAACTGGGATTTCGGCTGTGTAATGTTGCTTTTTCATAACTTTTATCTTTTTTATAATTGAAGTTTTGTTTCATCAATTCTAAACGACCCAAAGTATTCGGAATCGGCCCCCTGACAGCGTGTGTATGCACTGCAATTTTGCCGGCTTACCCGGCGGGAAAATGGTCGGTATATGTTGCGTCGAAAATAACCGGTACAGCCTGCTTTCGAATCCGGCTGTATCGCAGACAGGAGTGTTCACTGCCGTGATCGTGTCGGCAAAGGTAGGGATAATGTGTTGAAATCCAAGCTTTATATGGTAATTTTTTCAACGCAAAAAATCGAAAAAAAACTTGCATCGGATTTTATTATTATATTAATATAATAATACCTTTGCCGGAAGGGGTGTGAATCCGGGGCGATTTTTCTTGTCTTTTCGCTTGTTCCGTTATCGGATTAATAATGTTCGGAATTGCATCTTGGTGGAAATGGCTTTATTATTGGAGTGGGAGGACGGTGGGGAAAATTGGGAACGTGCGGAATTTTGTCGCCCCGATCGGCAGGAATCCGCCTTAATTTTATACTTTTGCAAAACCATGTCTCCTGCATTGCGGATAAAACTTTTTTTCGCCCTTGCGGCGTTGTGCCTTGCCTCTGCGGCAAGGGCGCAGGGCGGCGCCTATGCCGTCAGCGGCCGGGTGATCGACCGCCTGACGCGGCAGCCGGTCGCCTATGCCGCCGTAGTGCCCGTCGGGCAGGAACAACGCGGCGCATCGACTGATTCGCTGGGACGCTTCCGCCTCGAGCGGGTGCGGGCGGGGATTTTCCGCCTCTCGGCCTCGTCCGTGGGGTACAAGACCGTCGTCACGCCCGAATACCTCGTTTCGGCCGCCACGCCGTTCATCGAAATCGAAATGGAGGAGGATGCCACGCAGCTCGAAGCCGTGACGGTCGTGCCTTCGCCGTTCCGCGCCACGGCCGAAAGCCCCGTCGGGCTGCAGGTCATCGGGGTGCGGGAGATCGAAAAGAGCCCCGGCGCCAACCGCGACGTGTCGCGTATCGTACGTTCGTACCCCGGCGTGTCGTTCTCGCCCGTGGGCTATCGCAACGACCTGATCGTGCGCGGCGGCGGCCCGTCGGAAAACAAGTTCTATCTGGACGGCATCGAAATCCCCAATATCAACCATTTCGCCACGCAGGGCGCCACGGGCGGCCCCGTGAGCATCCTCAATGCCGACCTGATCCGCGAGATCGATTTCTATACCGGGGCTTTCCCCGCCGACCGTTCCGGGGCGCTGAGCTCGGTGCTGGACATCCGGCTGCGGGATGGGAACCCCGAGAAACAGACTTTCAAGGCGACGCTCGGGGCTTCGGAGGTGTCGCTGAGCGGGAGCGGCCATATCGGCGAGAAAACCTCCTACCTCTTCTCGCTGCGCCAGTCTTACCTGCAACTGCTGTTCAAGATGATCGGCCTGCCTTTCCTGCCGAACTACATCGACGGGCAGCTGAAGGTCAAGACGCGCCTTTCGGAGCACGACGAGCTGACGGTATTGGGGCTGGCGGGCTTCGACAACATGAAACTCAACCTCGACGAGGAGGGTGAAGATGCCGAGTACCTGCTGAGTTACCTGCCCCGCATCCGCCAGGAGACCTTCACCGTCGGGGCCGCATGGCGCCACTATGCGGGCCGCCATGTGCAGACCGTGTCGCTCGGGCACACTTATCTGAATAACCGCAACCTCAAATACCGCGGTAACGACGACTCGTCGGAGGACAACCTGACGCTGCGGCTGCGCTCCGTGGAGCAGAAGACCACGCTCCGCGCCGAAAACCGCAGCTATCTGGGGCGCTGGACGGTGCGCGAAGGCGCCGAGCTGAGCTATTCGGGCTATACGAACCGTACCGAGCAACGGCTTTTCACCGATGAGGCGGCGCTCTCGGACTATCGTACCCGGCTGGGGATCGTGGGCTGGGGCCTGTTCGCCGGCGCGGATTATGCCTCGGCGGACAAGCGCTTCACGGCATCGGTCGGCGTGCGTGCCGACGGGGCCGACTATTCCGCGCGCATGGCGAGGTTCTGGCGTCAGCTTTCACCCCGGGCGTCGGTCTCATACCAGCTCGGCAAAGGGTGGTCGCTGAGCGGAAGCGCCGGGCTTTATTACCAGTTGCCGCCCTATACGGCCCTGGGATTCAAACAGGACGGGGTGCTGGTGAACGAGGCGTTGGACTACCTGCGTGTGGGAATGTTCAGCGTCGGAGGCGGATGGCGCCTGCGCGACCGCCTGGTCGTCTCGGTCGAGGGGTTCTACAAGAAATACGGGAATATCCCGCTTTCCGTCTCGGACGGCATCCCGCTCTCGTGCAAAGGCGACGACTATGGCGTGGTCGGCAACGAAGCGCTGCGCCCGACGGCCGTCGGGCGGTCGTACGGCATCGAGGCGATGGCACGCTGGCAGATACCCGGGAGGGTCAACCTCGTCGGTTCGGTGACCCTGTTCCGCAGCGAGTACCGTGCCGATGCCGCATCGGAGTATATCGTATCGGCCTGGGACAGCCGTTTCGTGGCGAACCTCAGCGGTACGTACGACCTGCCGCGCAACTGGAGCGTCGGGGCGCGCCTGAGCGCTGTGGGCGGGACGCCCTATACGCCCTACGATGTTGAAAAATCGTCGCTGGTCGAGGCCTGGGACGCCCAGGGACGCCCGTACTATGATTATGGGCGTTACAACGACGGGCGGCTCGACGCCTTCGCGCAGGTAGACCTGCGTATCGACAAGACCTTCTATTTCCGCCGCTGTATGCTCGGCTTTTACATCGACCTGCAGAACGTAACGGGCAGCAAACTCCGCCGTCCCGACGTGCTGATGTCGACGGGCGTGGTGGAGAATCCCGGAGCCCCGGCGGCGGAACAGCGTTACCGCATGAAGTATATCAGGCAGCAGAGCGGGTCGCTTATCCCTACGTTGGGTGTCACCGTCGAGTTTTAGAGGGTACGGTGTCGCGTCCGGGGGATATCCCGGGATAAGGGCGCGGTATCCGGGGTGGCGGAGTCGGGATTCCGGCATGCCGCAGCGGCAGGCAGGAATGTGTCGGGAGGAAAATACGGAACCGCAGGGGTAGGCATCTCCGACCCCTGCGGTTTCTTGCGATCCGGGACGTGCCGGCTGTCATTTCCCGGTGCCCGGGGTATTCGTACCGCCCCTGCGATCCATCGCGAAACTGATGATGAACGGCATGGAGAGGAAGACGAGCGTGCCGACGGCTACCAGCCATGTGTAGGTGGCCGGGCTGCCTACGGGCAGCTGTGACGGCGGGAAAAAGGTGACGATGAACGAGAAGAGCACGGCCAGAAACCCGATGCCCCCGATGGCCCACATGCCGGCGTTCCCGCCCGGGACGCGGTAGCTGCGGGTCAGGCCGGGCTGCGTGTAGCGCAGGCGGATGCCCGCAGCGTACATCATCATATACATCACCAGGTAGAGCCCTACGGTCAGTGCGCTCAGCAGGAAGAACGCCACGCTCACGTCGTCCATGACGATGTAGAGCGATGAGAGCAGCGTGACGATGCAGCCCTGTATGATGAGGATGTTGACCTGTACGCCGTTTTTGTTGGTTTTTTGCAGGAAACAGGGCAGCACTCCCTCCTGGGCCGTCCACAGCAGGCCGCGGCTCGGGCCCGAAATCCACGACATGACGCCTGCCAGTGCGCCGAATGCCACGAGAAGCCCCATGACGTTCGAGAGCCAGCCGATGTGGTAGTGGTCGAAGACGATCTGGAACGTGGTGAACAGCCCCGACTGGAGGTTGATCTGGTCGTAGGGGGTGATGATCGCCACGGCCAGCGCACCCAGCGTGAAGAGCCCGAACGAGATCAGCGCCGCCAGGAACATGGCGCGCGGGAACTGGGTCTGCGGCTTATCGAGCTCCGGGGCATGTACGGCGTGTACCTCGACGCCGGCGAAGAGCAACAGTATCCCGGCCAGGAATGCGATGTCGCTCATGCCCGTGATGTGCGGGAAGAGGCGCGGATGCACGTGGTGCGCCGCGTCGATATTGACGACCTGGCTGACGGTGTCGGGGATGTGCTCCAATGCGACGGGGTTGCCTCCGGCCATCCAGATGACGGCCATGACGATTACGACGATGCCGGGAAGCACCGTGCCGATCAGGAACCCTTTGCTCGTAATGCCCGATATGGCCGAGGTGCCGCGCAGCGTGACCAGCGTGGCGCACCAGTACATGGCGATCGAGAAAAGCCCCACGAAAAGTCCGTTCTGCGCCAGGCCGGGCATCCCGATCATATAGGCGATCGAGGCTGCGGCAAAGCCCAGCACGGTGGGGTACCATACGACGTTTTGGATCCATTGCAGGAAGATGGCCGTAAACCCCAGGTGTTTGTTGAACGCCTCCTTGACCCAGGTGTAGACCCCGCCGCCCTTCGAGGCGAAGGCGCTTCCCAGTTCGGCCCCTACCAGCGCCGCCGGGATTAGGAACAGGAACGTGGCGAAAAAGATGTAGAAGAACATCGTCAGCTCCTCCTGCGCCATCATCGGGAGTCCGCGCAGGCTGATAACCGCCGCCGCGGTCATCAGGGCAAGCTGTGTCGTCGTGATATTTTTACGTTTTGCCATAATGTGGAATTGTGTTTTACAACTGGCCGTCAATCAGTTTCTATGCCGCAACGCGGCCGGGCGGATGTTTTTTCGGGCGTGTGCATGGTTTATGCGGGCGTTTCCGCGCCCCGCGGGCTCCTCTGCGCCTGCGTGTTGACCGCCTGCGGACGGGGCGCAAAAAAACAGCAGGGAATCTCACGATTGCCTGCTGCCTGCGGAGGATTGCCCTCCTTGAAACTACTAACCCAAACTTAAATAAATGAAGAAACCTCACTGCGGTTGCTGTTCCGCAGTTACCCGGTATGTTGCAAATCCCGTGCCGCGGCGCCGTGTCGGAAAGGCGTTTGTGTGTGCGGCGGGGGTGCGGGCTATGATACATGCCGGCGGGAAAGGGCATAAACAACCGCAGGATGCCCGTGGGGACATCCTGCGTGTGCTTTCCCGGTAATATCCGGGTTGCGGAAGGGGGATGCGCTTACCGGCGTTTGTCCCTCATCTCCACGGCGCCTTCGTAGGTGCCGCTGACCTTGCGGCCTTTGTCGGTCGTAAAGTCGAGGACGAAGCGGTAGTCGGTGCCGACTTTGGTGATTGTCACCGTGCCGGACGTGATGAACCCGTAAACCGATTCGTTGGAGGCGTTGCGTTCCTCGCAGTAGGTACCCGTGGCCAGCATGGATTCCATGAATTCCATCTGCTCGCCCGGTGTGTAGGTGCCCGGCGTGCCCGTGTCGGACACGGTGTAGGTTCCTTCCTGGAGTACCATTTCTTCGGAAAGTGCGGTCGTGAGGTAGAGCGATACCATGTGCCCGGCTCCCATGAGGTAGTCGTAATCGTCGCCGACCGTCGGCTGGACATCGTAGAGGTTCACGACGCAGTCGTTTGCCGTGCCGGCATCGTTGTTATAGTATTTACCCAGGGCGCGGATGAAGGTGGCGTTCGTGACGTCGTTTTCGAGGTCGGGCAGGGGCTCGATGGCACTGGCAGTCTTGTCCTCGATCGTGATCGGGCCGGTATAGCTGGCCGTGAACTCGTTGTCGTCGGTCGTGGTCAGCGTGGCCTCGATCGTAAAGGTCGAACCGGATTTTGTCACTGCGATCGTTCCGGCCTTGAATTCCACTTTCGTGATGTTCCCCTTGCCGTCGTTGACCATGCAGTAGGTCTTGTCCGGGTGGAATGTCGAAAGGCTCTGGCTGGTCGCGTACCTGTATGTACGATCCGGCAAGGTAATGTTGTCCAGTTTGTAGGGTTTCATCTGGAATAAATCGAGGCTCATGGCGCGGCCGGCGTTGACGGTGGCGTGGACGCCGCCGGCATCGATCGTTTCGCCGTCGGCCAGTACGACGATGTATTCGCCGTAGCTGCCGCCTTCGGGGATGCCGTAATAACCGCCCGCTACCTGGCGGTCGAATACGGCCGGGCCGCTCAGATCCTTGTCGGTGGCCATTTCAATCGACTTGACTTCGGAATAGACCTCTTTGTTGGATGCTGCGACGGCGATGATATAGGCCGTGCCCTCTTTCAGGTTGTCTGCGGTGATCTCCCCAGCCTGTGCGATGGCGGTGCCCTCGGCGAGAATCTTCTCGGCAGTCGGGACGACTGCATCCGCTACCTTTTCGATGCAGAGGTAGGCGGCCTTTTCAGCGTCGGTCAGTCCTACGGTGAAGGTGAGCGCCGTTATACCTGGGGCTCCGGCTGCCAGTGTCACCACGGGCGTCGGCGTTCCGGTTGCCATCACGATGCTGTTGACTTCCGAGTAGATCCCGGTGTTGGCGACGGCAGCCGCAATGACATAAGTGGTCGAGGGTTTCAGGTTTTCGATCAGGATTTCGCCCGTTGCGGCGATGGCTTTGCCGTCGCGCAGGATCTCCTCGGCTGTGGGAAGGGTCAGCCCCTCTGTCTTTTCGAGGCAGACATAGGCTGCGGTTTCGGGGTCGGTCAGGGCGGCGTTGAACGTAAGGGTCGTTGTGGTGGACTGGCCCGGTGTCAGGACGACCGCGGGATGTACGCCGGGTGCCGACGTGGTGTGTTCGATGGAGTAGACCTTGCCGCTGATATTGCCTTTCTGGGCGACGGCCGAAAGGCGGTAGGCCGTATTGGGTTCGAGGTTGCCGACCTCGATGACGCCCGATGCGGTTACGGATTTTCCGTTGGCGAGGATTTGCTCGGCCGTGGGGACGGTTTCGGAGGCCTTGGCGCAGATGTAGCTGCATTTGTCCGCATCCTTGAGCGTGAGCGTGAATTTCAGCGCGTTGAATGCGGCGTCGCCGATGGCGATCGTAACGGTCGGGTCAGGATTTCCCCCCCCCTCGTTTTTGTCGTCGCATGAGCTTAGCAGACCGGAGCACAGCACCAACAGTGCCGTTCCCCATGACAGGAAAGATTTGATCATAGTGGTTAAACTTTGGAAATTAGTGGGTTAATACTGTTATTCTGGCGCAGGGCCGGCCGTCTTTGGATATTCAATCAGGTTACGGGGCAGCCGTGCAATGTGTGACGGGATAAAAGTAACCTTTCTGCCAAGAAAATCCAAATTTTTTTTATTCGTCTTGCCTGAAAGTGCGATAAATCGGGGGTGAGGGTGCCGGGGTGAAAGGGTGGAGGACAATATATAACAAGACAGCAGGGAATCTCACGATTGCCTGCTGCCCTTGGAGGATTGCCCTCCTAAAACTACTAACCCAAACTTAAATAAATGAAGAAACCTCACTGCGGTTGCTGTCCGCAGTTGACTATTCCTGTCTCTTATACACATCTGACGCTGCCG
>OJOG01000723.1_pt1 | contig 11691 bp, 10 predicted proteins | sample 1598101 | NCBI WGS metagenome assembly OJOG01 (sample SAMN03922460, study PRJEB24848) | human gut metagenome | isolation source: stool sample | host: Homo sapiens | place: Germany | collected 2009-11
CCATCACGTTTAAGGTTCCACAAGTTTCAGTATTGTTCAATTTTCAAGGTCCTGCGCTGTTTGAAACAGCTTGTTTATTTTACTTCATCAAGTCCTGTTTGTCAAGTACTTTTTTGAAATTTTCTTAAACAATCTTTTCAATCAGCCGCTGTCTTTCGGACAGCTTTATTAGGATACCACATCAGATTTGATTTGTCAACAGCTTTTTGAGGTTTTTCCAAATTTTCTGATGCTACTTTGTCCAGCCAGGCGCCCCCTATTGGATATCGCCTGTGCTATTCAAAGTGGTGTTATTTTAGCACATGCAAGTGTCATCGTCAAGGGCAAAACGTGCAGAAGTCATACTTTTGTCGAATCGCACAGTTTTTATGGCTCCGAATTGGAAAAACAGCCATCATTTTGTGTTTTCTTATTCGCCTGTCAGCTCTTTGCGCATCCATTTCAAAATCTTTCGTTCGCGGCGCGATATCTGTACCTGGGTAGTACCAAGGATTTGTGCCGTTTCACTTTGGGTTTTGCCCGCATAAAAGCGCAGGCAGATGAGCTGCCGGTCGGATTCATTCAGTCGTTTCAATATTTCCGCCAAACTGATCCGTTCCGCCAATACTTCTTCCGGTGAATCCACCGGGATATCCCATTCTCTTGTTCCGTCCTCATCATCCGCCGGGGTCAGGGAGACAACCGGCATAGCAGCCTGAATGGATACCGCCACCTGCTCCGGCGTTGCCCCCAGGTTTTGTGCCAGCTGTGCCACGGTTGGCTCTGCGCCGGTCAGCTTCATCAGGCGTTCCCGTTCCGCTGTCACTTTTAATCCAAGTTCTTTGATCGAACGGCTGACCTTAACAGTTCCCCCGTCCCGGAACAGCTTTTTGATCTCACCCAAGATAACCGGCACCGCATAGGTGGAGAAACAGACCCCGCGGTTCGGGTCAAACCCATCGCACGCTTTGACAAGCCCCAGGCAGCCCGCCGAATACAATTCTTCGTATTCGATGCCGCGGCCTGTAAAGCGGCCAGCACAGGAATGTACAAGGCCAAGGTTTTTCTGGATGAACTCCGTGCGCGGTAATGTGGTAAAAAGTGCGGTGGGATTTGCGGTTGCCATATCAGCTGCCTCCCTGCAATCGGGAACGAACGTCTGCCCTGCCACTAGGCGCTGATTCGTTCCGGTTTTAGCGGGCATATCCGCAACGGTCAACAGATTCCACTCTGCTGTACTGGCTGATTCTGCCCTATGTAGGAGCGCACACGCCAAAACTCACCGGGAATCCAGGTGACGGCTCATGGTAACGCGTGTTCCCCGTCCCGGCGCAGAGGATACATGGACCCGATCCATAAAGCTCTGCATTACCGCAAAACCCAGGCCCGCGCGCTCGTCCGGGTTGCCGGTGGTATACATTGGCTCCATTGCCTTGGCAACGTCCGGGATACCAACGCCTTTATCCGATATGGTAATGCGCACATTGCCGCCCTCATACAAAACAGCCGTCATCGTAATGGGGCCGACGGTATTCGGATAGGCATGGACGATGCAGTTGGTGACAGCTTCTGACACGGCCGTTTTGATATCTGCCAGCTGCGGCACGGTCGGGTCCGCCTGGGCCAGAAACGCCGCAAGTGCCGCACGGGAAAAACTTTCGTTGACGCTGCGGCTGGCAAAGGTCATTTTGACCTGATTCAGCATTTTCATGATGTGACCTCCCCCACGATCAAACGTAATGGATATGCGCCAGGTCCAGCATGCGGCGCACGGTATCCGGTGCGTTTTGCACAACAAGCCGCCCACCCAGGCCGGACATCTGGCGCCCGCGGCCCAGAATCAGCCCCACACCGGAGGAATCCATAAAAGTAACGCCGGAAAAATCCATCGTCAGCAATTCCGGCATGCGGGCATCGATCTGCGCATCAATTTCACGCCGTAGGGCCTGCGCGGCATGGTGGTCGATCTCACCGGTCAGGTAAGCCGCCAATGTTCCCTGCGCCGGAACAAAACAAACTTTCGCCAAGGGGGTTGTCCACCTCTTTCATTTTTGGTAATAGCAGCAAAAAGCGCCCTGCTGCTGGGGTATGTTCCCAGTATACAGGGCGCTGTGCGCATATTTTGTTGGAATTGGGGTTACTTTTCCGCTTCTTTGAGCAGCAGCGGACGGGCCTGAGCAGCAAGGTAAAGGCTGCCGCACACCACCACACCAGCCAGGTTGTTTTCATCGGCGTAATCCACCGCAAGGCGGATGGCCTTTGCCACGCTGGGGGCGGCTTCGGCATCCATATGGTATTTGGCTTCCTCCTCCAGTTCTTCTGCCGTCATGGCGCGGGGGCTATCCGGCGTGACGGTAAAGACCTTCTCAAAGCAGGGGGCCAGGTTTTCCAGCATTTTGCTGTGATCCTTATCTTTCAGCAGGCCAAGGACCGCCACAAGGTTGCCGTCATATCCGGCTTCTTTCAGAGTTGCAGCAAGGGCTGCGGTACCATCGGCATTGTGGCAGCCATCCAGCAGCAGCAACGGGTGGCGGCGCATAACCTCGATCCGTGCGGGCATTTTGGCATCCCGCAGACCGGTTTCAATCGCTTCATCGGGGATCTCGTAATGGTATTCCCGCCAGAGGGCCAGGGCAATTTCCACCGCCATAGCGGCATGGTTGGCCTGATGCTTGCCGGGGAATTGCAGCAGAGCACGATAGCCGCCGTAATCAACATAGTTTTCCAGCGGGCGGCACTTGAGCTGCTGCAAATCGGCGGTATCCGGCACCACCAGCGAGGTATGCGCGTTGGCCGCGGCGGTCAGCAGCGGGCCCATGGCCTCCTCCGGCTGCTCGGGGTAGCAGACAACCGCGCTACCCTCTTTGATGATACCGGCTTTTTCGGCGGCGATCTCGGCAAGGGTATCGCCCAAAATTTCGGTATGATCCATGCCGATGCGGGTAATGGCCGCAACCAGCGGCGCGGGGATGACATTGGTGGCGTCATAGCGGCCGCCAAGGCCGGTTTCCACCACGGCAAAATCACACTTCTGGCGGGCAAACCAGAGGAAGGCAATGGCGGTAACGGCTTCAAACTCCACCGGGCCTTCCCCGCCCTCAGCGATGATGGCATCGGCAGCATCCAGCACTTTCCGGGTCAGGCTGGCCAGGGTGCGCGGGGACATCATCTGTCCATTGATCTGAAAACGCTCCCGAAAATTGAGAACATACGGACTGATGGTAAGGCCCGTTTTGTAGCCCGCATGGGTCAGGATAGAAGATGTCATAGCGGCAAGGGTCCCCTTGCCGTTGGTGCCCGCAATATGGATGCACTTAAACTGCTTTTCCGGGTTTCCAAGGTGGTCCAGCAGTGCCTGCATACGCTCCAGGGATGCGCCGCTGCGGGGCAGGCGCGGCAGGGCGTGCAGGGCTTCAATCGCCTGTTGTTCTGTCATAAATATTCTCTCCTATCTGGGCTTTCGGGACGGTCATCCGCTGTGTTGATCCGGTCGGCGCGCTGCTGGCGCAGCAGCTCTGCCCGTTCGGCACGCAGGCGGCGGTTTTCTTTTTTCATGGCATGGAAAGAGGTCAGCCCGCGCACGATGAGCAGCAACAGCAGGGCCACGAACAAACCGGCAATCACACCGCCGAAGTCGATCCACACATCCCGCACGGACGAAGTGCGGCCCGGCACATACAGCTGGATGGTTTCATCCAGCAGCGCGGTCGCCATGCCGCCCAGCATGGGCCAGCTGACATGGCGCACAAAACGGTGGGTATAAACCCGCAGGCAGAGCATAAGCAGGAAGCCTTCCAGCGTGAACTCTGAAAAATGCGCCAGCTTGCGCACAACATGTTCGCTCAGCGGGCCGATATTGAGATGTGCCAGGATGGCATTGATTTTTTGCATGACCTCATGGCTGCGGGCCGACGAGATGGAGCTGGTTTCCAGCGAGTTATGAAAGATAAACAGAATGCACCAGACCAGCGCAATGGTAAAAATGATCCGGAACGCAATCAGCCACGGGCTGGTGTGTTTGTGGGCAAGGGTGGTTTCGTCCATATATTCCATATGTTACCTCCTTTGCAGCAGAATACATTGGGCACAACCGGGCTTGCGGGAATGATTCCCACCCGGCTGTGCGTTTGATTATACCATTCCGTACCGGATATGGCAACAGCCCCCGCCGGGCGGCAGGGGCTGAAACTTGTAAACTTTTTACACCAGATGGATATTACCGCTTACTGGATGAAAGCATCATGGATGGCGGCAACAGCACGGTCAGCATCGGCTTTATCAATGATCACGCTGATCTTGATCTCGCTGGTAGAGATCATATGGATGTTGATGTTCTGGCTGTAGAGAGCTTCAAACATGGTGGAAGCCGTGCCAGGGTGGCTCTGCATACCGGCACCGACAATGCTGACCTTGGCGCAGTCATTGTTGACGGTGATCTTATCAGTGCCAAAGCGGGTCTTGTTGGATTCCAGCACTGCACGAGCGGTTTCAGCTTCGCCCTTGGAGCAGGTAAAGATCACATCCTTGCAGCCAGCGCTGCCGGAAGACTGCAGAATGATATCCACGTTGATGTTTTTCTGTGCCAGCAGGCTGAACACCTTGAAGGACATACCCGGCACATCGGGAACTTCCAGGATCGAAACAACAGCGACGTCCTCATCTTTTGCAACGCCTTTGATCAGCATACCTTCCACTTTGGTTTCCTCCTTAACAACGGTGCCGGGCACCGGATTGATGCTGGACAGAACTTCCAGCTCGACGCCATACTTTTTGGCAAGTTCTACACTGCGGTTGTTGAGCACCTGTGCACCCAGGGATGCCAGTTCCAGCATCTCGTCAAAGGTGATCTCCTTCAGGCGGGTAGCCTTGGGAATCTTGCGCGGGTCGGCAGTATACACACCTTCCACATCGGTATAGATCTGGCAGCGGTCTGCATGCAGAGCGGCTGCCAAGGCAACGGCGGAAGTATCGCTGCCGCCGCGGCCCAGGGTGGTGATATCATCCGAACGGTTCAGCCCCTGGAAACCAGCTACAACTACCACGCGGTTGCGGGCCAGCTCACTTTCCACACGCTCGGTGTTCAGGCGCTTAATGCGGGCTTTGGTGTAAGCGCGGTCGGTGTTGAAGCCGGCCTGCCAGCCGGTCAGGCTGACGGACGGAACACCGATTTCCTGCAGCGCCATGGCCAGCAGCGAGATGGAAATCTGCTCGCCGGTGGCCAGCAGCATATCCATTTCGCGGTGGGACGGATCACTGGTGATCTCGGCCGCTTTGGTAATCAAGTCATCGGTGGTATCCCCCTGGGCAGAAACAACAACAACAACATCGTTGCCCTGGTTGCGGGTGTTGGCCACAATGCGCGCAACATTAAAGATGCGGTCACGATCCTTGACCGAGGTACCGCCGAACTTTTGTACGATAAGACCCATAAAGACCTCTTCCTCCCTGTTCCCTTATTCCACCGTTGCGCCTGTGTTATCGGGCAGCAGGCGGTAAACAGTAAAATGCTTTAGCTTTTCGCTCTGCGGCAGAGCTTCCTGCGCGCGGGCAAAGAATTCCTGATCGTCACGCGGGACAACCGCCATAATGGTGGGACCCGCGCCAGAAATATAAACAGCCAGCGCGCCCAGGTCCTGCGCCAGTTCAAACATTTCGTCCCCGCCGTCGATCAGGGGCAGGCGGTATTTCTGGTGCAGGGAATCCTTGGTTGCCACGCCAAGCAGGCTGTAATCGCCATCGCAGAACGCGGCGGTAGCCAGCGCGGCGCGGGACAGATTATACACGGCGTCCTTATGGCTGACCATATCCGGCAGCGCGGCGCGCGCCTTGGAGGTCAGCAGGCGGAAATCCGGTACAAAAGCGGCAAATGCCAGCTGTTCATCGATGTTCTTTTTTACGCTGTAAACCTGGCCTTCGTCATACACACTGGTAACAAAGCCGCCCAGCATGGCGGGGGCCACGTTATCGGGGTGGCCCTCAATGGCGGTGGCAAGGGTCAGCATCTGGCGGCTGGTCAGCTTGTTGCCCAGCAAAGCGTTGGCACCCAAAATGCCCGCCACAATGCAGGCAGAGCTGGAACCCAGGCCGCGCGCCATGGGAATATCATTGCGCTGGGTAATGCGCAGGCCGCGCAGCGGAATGCCCAGCTGGTCATACACAGCGCGGGCGCTGCGGTAGACCAGGTTGTTTGCCCCGGTCGGCACATGGGTGCCATCCACCGAAGAAATGCGGATGCGGTCACATTCCTCAAAGGTAAACACGTTGTGCATGGAAAGCGCAAGGCCAAGACTGTCAAACCCGGCGCCGACATTGGCGCTGGTTGCCGGTACAGTTACGGTAATCATGTTATGTGCTCCCTTCCCTGCCGGGGCTTATTCCGGCAGCTTTTTCAGCACAAGCGCCAGGCGGCCGCCCAGAACTTCCAGCTTGGCTGCCACAGCCTCCAAGTCCGCAGCCGTGGCAGCTTCGATCAGGTACGCGGCAGAATCGCCATAGTCAAACACCAGCTTGCCGGGACCGGCCACATTGGGCAGCGCGGCGGCGGGCACGCCCGCGGTGCGGATGTAATAAGAATACTTGACGGTATCCATCAGCTGGTGATCCAGCTTTTCGGCGGGCTTCCAGAACAGACTGTCATGGATCTTGCTGCCGTCCTTCAGGGCATCGATCACATCGGCCACAACGGCGCTGGCGGTGGGCAGCTTGCCGGCGCCCTTGCCATAGAACACAACATCGCCCAGCATATCACCCTGCATCAGCACAGCGTTAAACACATCGTTCACGCCCGCCAGCTGGTTAGACTCCGGCACCAGCATCGGCTCCACACCGGCGCTGAACGCATCGGCTGCGCCTTCAGGGTTTTCATGGTACCAGGCGATCAGCTTGATGGCGCAGTCCAGCTGCTCGGCAGCTTTTACATCCTCAACGGCCACATCGCGGATGCCGCGGGCGGGGATGTTATCCGGGTAAACATGATGCCCGCAGGCCAGGCTGCTCAGGATGGCGATCTTGCGGCAGGCATCACGGCCATCCACATCGTCGCCGGGATCCTTGGTTTCGGCATAGCCCAGCTGCTGGGCAATTTTCAGTGCGGCATCAAAGCCCATGTTTTCGCGCTTCATCTTGGTCAGCATAAAGTTGGTGGTTCCGTTCACAATGCCCTGAATCTGGCTGATCTGGTTTGCGGCAAGGCACTGGTGCATGGGAGTAATGATGGGGGTACCGCCACCCACGCTGGCTTCAAACAGGAACGCTGCTTTATGCTCCCGTGCAAGAGCCAGCAGCTCTGCGCCATAGGTGGCAACCATCTCCTTGTTGGAGGTACACACGCTGCGGCCGCTTTCCAGGCACTGGCGCACATACGGATAAGCAAAGCGGGTGCCGCCGATGGTTTCCACAACGACCTTGACTTCCGGATCGTTCAGGATCACATTGATATCTTTCACAAACAGCGCTGCGTCCGGAGAATCAGAAAAATCACGCACATCCAGGATGTACTTGACCTCCACCGGCTCACCCGCGCGGCGGGCAATGGATGCGGCGTTGCGGCGGCAGACTTCCAGCACACCGCTGCCAACGGTGCCAAATCCCATGATTGCAATTTTAGCCATACTATACTCCCCTTGTTCCTTATGCGGCTGCCCGCATCCGGTATTCCGTTCTGTGCGCCTTGGCGGCGTGTGTTCACTTTCAGGTTCCGCGGTGCACTTCCACCACAAACGACTGCCGGGCCAGCCGGGTCAGCATTTCCTCAACGGTCATCTGCATGGTTCCGGTGCGCACGGTAACTTCCACCTGCGCGGTACCATTTTCCGGCCGGGACTGGGTGATGGTAACAACCGATGCACCCGCTGCCGAAATACCGGAAAGCAGGCTTTGCAAAGCGCCGGTTTTATCCAGCAGGGTGGCGATCACGGTAATGGCCTCGCGGCCGGTTTCGGCGTCAAACACATAGTCCTTGTACTTATAGAACGCACTGCGGGAAATGCCCGCCTGACGCGCTGCCGTGGAAATATTGCTCACGCTGCCGGAAGCCAGAAGCTCCTTGGCCTGCAGTACCTTAAGGAACACATCCGGCAAAGCGGAGCTATCTACCAACAAAAAACGGCGCTCGCCCATGTTGTTTCCCTCCTATGTACATGTGTATTCACAACGGGGATAATCATACCACAAGTGTGCGCGGCTTGCAAGCATTTTAGAAAAAATGTTGTGTATTTGAGCATGATGCACAACTGGCCTGTTGGTGCGGTGGAATCTTCCCGTGCTTTTATCTGTTTTTATGCGGTGGAAGTATGTCTTTCATTCGTGCACGTGCATTTGATACGCTTCTGCCCGCCTTATTAAGGCCGCAAAAGGGCAGTGCATTTTCTCCTCATCCGCATGGTTCTCGCTGCTGCCATTATAGCATGTCCTCCATTCCAATACAACAAACGGGCACAGCAGCTTTGTAAACTGCTGTGCCCGATCTGGCTTATTGAATTTTCAGACTATTGGAACTTTACGCGATCAGCCTGCCGCCGGGTCCAGCGTGTTCACGCTGGGGTCGGTCAGGGTGGAATAGCTGTCATCCGGCAGGTTGTCCTCAGTATAGTAGCCGGTCTCACCACCGCCGGATACGATCGCACCGGTGGAGGTGCTGAACTGCTTCTGCACAACGGAGTCATCATAATAGAAGTCCTTGGCAGGCTTATCGGCCTGGGCAGTTTCCATATACCGCTTAAAGGCGCGCTGGGTCGGTTTACCGTTGTTGCCCAGGGTGCCATCCACACCCCACATGCTGTAAGGCTTATCATAGCCCCACCACACAGCGGTGGAATAGTATGGGGAAACACCGGCGAAGGTATAGTCCTTAAAGTCGCTGGTCGTACCTGTCTTGCCGATGGTATCAATGCCCTCGGTTTCCGGCTTCATGCCGTTTGCCGTACCGGGCTTTTTCCACACGTTGCTCAGCAGACGGTTCATGATGGTAGCGGCTGCAGGGTCAATGGCCTGCACGGTGGTAACGCGCTTGCTGTTATCCAGGTACAGGTTGCCGTCCGAGTCATAGATCTCGGTCCAGTAGTGCGGGGTGGTAAACTTGCCGTCATTGAAAATGGAGTAAGCGCCAGCCAGCTCCACAACCGTCAGGCCCTGGCTCTGGGAGCCCAGCACCAGAGGCGCCAGGTCAACGTCATGTTCGGGATCCAGATAGGTGCAGTTGAGGGTATCATGCGCAAAGCTGAACAGCTCTTCCGCACCGACATAGGAACCAATCCAGACCGCAATGGTGTTGTAAGAGCGGCGCAGTGCATCATACACCAGCATGGTGGCACCATCGCCGCCTTCGCCGCCATAGTTGGTGGGCCAGTCGCGCCACACATCATCGCGGGACTGGTTGGCTGCATTATACTTGTCAGTAGAAAGGCCAAGCTTCAGGCAGCGGTCGGTATCCAGCACCTGATGGTCGCTCTTGAGGTAATACGGCGTATCCGCCATGGGCGAAGAATAGTTGATGATCTTGCTGTCCACTGCCAGGCAATAAGCAGCAATGGGTTTCATGGTGGAACCGGTCTGGTGGGGCAGCGTGGCGCGGTTGGTGCCGCGGTCTACTTTCTTTTCGCCCAGGCCGCCAACCAGGGCAACGATCTCGCCGCGGTGGCCATCCTCCATGCTGATGGACGCCATAGCCGCCTGGGTGCGCACGCTTTCATAGAAGATCAGGTTGCCGTTGTCATCCTGGCTGGTTTTCAGGGTGGTGTTTTCCTTATCGGCATAGACCGGCACATCATCGTCCGTGAACACAGAAGAGCCGTCCGGGTTCAGCGGCAGGCCGCTCTCGTCATAGGTAATCTCGCTGTCCGCCGGGATACCGGAAGAAACCTCTTCCTCGTGCCACAGGGCCGGGAACAGCTCGCCGTCGCCGGTGTCCTCGTTCAGCATGACCTGCTCCATGCCAGACTGTGCTTTCTGATCCAGGGTAGAGTAGATGCGCAGGCCATCGGAGAAGATCTTATCCTGTGCTTCGGCACGGGTGCAGCTTTCCTGCTCCATGATTGCCTGGGTGACATCCGCAAACAAAGCGTCGTCAAAATAAGAGTTGCGGGAAGTACGGGTGACCTTTTCGGTGGCCGATTTGCTCTCGGCCAGGGTGATGGGTTCCGCCTGTGCAGCAGCGCACTCTTCATCAGTAATATATCCCTGGTTGCGCATCAAAGCCAGAACATGGTTGCGGCGCTTGAGCAGATTTTCCGGGTTGGTAGCCGGGTTAAAGCTCTTGGGATTCTTGGTGATGGAAGCCAGCTCGGCGCATTCGGCCAGGCTCAATTCCTCCACGCTCTTGCCAAAATACTCCTGCGCGCCGGCTTCCATGCCATAGATGGTGCCGGTCAGCGGGATGGTATTGAGGTAAGCTTCCAGGATGGTTTCCTTGCTGTAGCGGTTGCAAAGGCCCAATGCGCGGAAAATCTCGCGCACCTTACGCAGAATGTCCTGTTCACTATCACCGGTCAGGTTTTTGACCAGCTGCTGCTCCAGCGTGGAAGCGCCCTGTTTGGAGCCAAGCAGCGCGTTTCCGGTAAACTCGTTCAGGGCAGCGGCAATGGTACGCTTGACGTTGATGCCGGGCTCGCTGCGAAAATCCTTATCCTCAACGGCGATGACCGCATTCTGCAGGTTTTCCGGCATGGCCGAAATATCGCGCCAGATGCGGTTATTTTCGCCAGCAAAGGTGTTCACCTCGTTGCCGTCGCGGTCATACACAATGGAGGTCTGTTTGAGCTTCTGCTCATCCAGGTCCAGCTTGCCGTCCGGGTCCTCGGTCACCTGCACCACATACAGCGAAAGCAGCACCGCACCGGCGCTGGCCGCCATGACGCAAACGCACAGCAGGCAGCCAATGAACCGCATGATGGTGCCGAATATACTGCGGCGCGGCTTATTTTTTTTCTTTTTTCCGTTTTTCTTTTGGGCGGAAGTTGCGGCTGTTTCCGGGCTTTTTGCACTTTGCATGGAAATGTGCCGTTCCTGTTTGGGGTCTATGGGGACCGCCTCCTTTGGGATAATTGCGGCAGGCGCTGAGCCTGCCTGCGCCTGCACTGATACGCGGCCGCACAGCGCGGTCACGCAGATGGGCATAAAGCCATAGAATGAATTATATCACAAAGTATTGCCAAAAGTACAGTAGCAGGCAGACAATTTTCACTTTTTTACGGTTTGGGTGCCGCCAAACCGGGCATACTGCTTGCAGGAGCGTACTATTTGATTTGTGAAATTTGCGAATACCACAAAATAGAGGGAGGTTTTTGCCCATGCGTTACCAACTGCCGCGGGGCTATCGCCGCTACCTGCTGGGGCTGGCCATGCTGGCGCTGCTGTGCATTGCCGCAGCCGTAACAGTGTTTTTTGTTCCGGTGCAAAAACAACAGCCGCAGGCGCAATACTTGTTAAAAGATAACGCCGGGCGGCTGGCCCTGTATACCCCGGACGGCACCGGTCCCCTGGCGCAGTACGATGTATACACCCGCCTGCTGCCGGAGCCGGACTGCCTGGCATTGCAGCAGGGCGTGAGCATTTATACCGAAGCCGAATTGCAGCAAAAACTGGAAGATTACGGCCTGTAGCCCCCTTTTCCCCTGTCTGCGCTTGTGTTGCCGGGCATTTTATGGTACACTTCTATTTAATAAGGGCAACACCGCACAATTCCCGCCTTGCGGCTTAAGCACCGCTCCGGCAGCT
>OJOG01000725.1_pt1 | contig 11667 bp, 5 predicted proteins | sample 1598101 | NCBI WGS metagenome assembly OJOG01 (sample SAMN03922460, study PRJEB24848) | human gut metagenome | isolation source: stool sample | host: Homo sapiens | place: Germany | collected 2009-11
GAATGACATTGAAATTCGGGGCAGGCAAGGTCACCGCCGTTTCGGTGGCGTTGACTGCGGCGGCCTTGGCCGGTTTCTCCGTTACCTCGAATTACTGGGTGCTGTTGGCCATCGCCATACCATACGGCCTTGGCGCGGGCGGAGTGGATGCGGCGCTCAATAACTACGTAGCCATTCACTACGAAAGCCGGCATATGAGCTGGCTGCACTGCATGTGGGGCGTCGGCGCATCGGTCGGCCCCTACATCATGGGCTATGCGCTCTCTCAAGGCCAAGGTTGGCCGTGGGGCTATCGGTACATCGCGATCCTGCAGGTGATGCTGACCGTCATCCTGGTGCTGAGCCTGCCGCTGTGGAAGAAACGTGGCGCAATTGCGGTCGGCGAATCGACCGATGACACCGCATCATCTGACGGCAATGCCGAGAGATTTGGCACTGCTGAAGGGGTGTCTGTTGCCGAACGCAAACCGCTCGGCGTGGCCGGCGTGCTCGCCATTCGCGGTGCCAAGGAAATCCTCGTGATGTTCTTCTGCTACTGCGCCGTCGAATCTACGGCGGGCCTGTGGGCCTCCAGCTATATGGTGATGCACAGCGGCATCGACAAGATCACCGCCGCCAGCTGGGCCAGCCTATTCTACGTAGGCATCACCGTGGGCCGTGCGCTTTCCGGCTTCCTGACCATGCGATTCAAGGACCCGGTCATGATTCGCCTCGGCCAAGTGCTGGTGTTCGCCGGCATCCTCACCATGTTCGTGCCATTGCCTCACCACCTTGGCGTGGTCGTTGGGCTGGTGGTCATCGGCTTCGGGTGCGCGCCGATTTATCCGTGCGTCATCCACTCGACGCCGGCCTACTTCGGCGAAGACAAATCGCAGGCCATCGTCGGCGTGCAGATGGCCTGCGCCTATGTGGGCTCACTGCTCATGCCGCCACTGTTCGGCATCATCGCGCAATATGCGACAATCAGTCTCTACCCGTGGTATTTGCTGGTGCTCTTGGTGCTGATGGTGGCCATGCACGAGCGTCTTCGCAAGTTGCGCGGCTGATCATATGCGCATTTGGGCCCGACGCCTACTATGCTTGGAGCCCATGGTGATAAGTGAAGAAGAACATGAACAGATGCCCGAGCCCGTACGGGAACGATTGGAAGCGCTGAAGGATGCGCCGGGCTCGGTAATCGTGGTCGGCTCGATGAACGCCGATTACACCGTAACCACTAAACGACTACCCAAGCCAGGTGAAACCGTCAATGGTGGTGCCATGAAAGTGCTGCCGGGCGGCAAGGGCGCGAATCAGGCGTCTGCCGCCGCTCGTCTCGGTGTCAATGTCCAGTTGCTGGGCGCGGTGGGCGAGGACTCCAACGCGGACTTCCTATTAAGCAAGCTGGATGAGGCCGGCGTCGACACCGCCGATATCCTGCATGTCGAAGGCCCCAGCGGCACCACGGTAATCACCGTGAGCGCTGAGGGCGAGAACACCATCGTCTATTCGCCGGGTTCCAATGCCAAGGCAAGTGCCGGCTATGTGCAATCACATCGCACGACCATCGCCGAATGCGCGGTATTGGGACTGTGTTTGGAGAGCCCGATTGCCACCGTTATCGCCGCCGCGCAGACCGCGCATGACGCTGGCGTGACCGTGCTGCTCAACGACTCGCCATTTATGGACGAGCTGCCTCACGAACTGGTGGAAGCCACGGATATTCTGCTGGTCAACCAGCATGAAGTGGCTCAACTGCTGGGCCTGCCGGATGATGACGTGGAATCACTCGACTGGTATGAGGTCGCCGAACGATTCACCGATTACGGATTCGACCGGGCGATAGTGACGCTTGGTGCGTCGGGATCGGTGGTGATCGAGAACGGACGTTGGCATCGCGTATCCGCCGCGCAAGTCAATGCAGTGGACACCACCGGTTGCGGCGACTCGTTCATGGGGACCGTGCTGGCTGGCTTGGCCGCCGGTCATACGCTGCTGCAATCCGCGCAAATCGGCTCCTACGTCTCCGCCTATGCGGCCACCAAGCTTGGTGCCCAAAGTGCCTACGGTACCGCCGAAGAAGTCATCGCCTACTTCAGCTGACCTATAATCGTACATATGTACGAAAGCCTGAGCCTGTTTTCCGAACCCACCAAGATGTGGTTCGAGCATGCCTTCGGTCAGCCGACCGAGGCACAGGCTCAGGCATGGCCGGCAATCCATTCCGGTCGCAATGTCTTGGTCATCGCCCCTACCGGTTCCGGTAAAACATTGGCCGCGTTTCTCTCAGCCATCGACCGATTGATGACCGTGCCACGCACGCGGCGTGCCGGTGTGCGTGTGCTGTATATCTCGCCGTTAAAGGCGCTCGCGGCCGATGTGGCCAAGAACCTAGAACAGCCTTTGGAGGGCATTGCTGCACAATGCGAGGCGCAAGGGCTGCCCGTGCCGAAGATCGCGGTCGCCACTCGTTCAGGCGACACCACCGCACAGGAGCGGCGACGCATAGCCTCCCATCCACCGGATATCCTCGTTACCACGCCAGAATCGTTGTATTTGTTGCTCACTTCGAAGGCAGGGCGGATTCTCGGCACTGTCGATACGGTGATCGTCGATGAGATTCATGCAGTGGCGGGCACCAAGCGCGGCGCACATTTGGCGGTAAGTCTGGAACGGCTGGAGAACCTTGTCACAGAATCGCGCAAGCGAGATGCAATCGATGCAGATGCTGATGAGGGCGGTGATGCCGCCGTCGATGCTGGCCGTGGCGATCGTCATATGCAGCGCATTGGTCTATCCGCTACGGTGAATCCGCCTGAAAAGGCGGCGCGATTCCTGGGCGGCGGGCAACCGGTTACCATCGTGAATCCCGGTGGGCGGCCTGCAATGGATTTGCGCATGATTGAGCCGTTGGAAAACATGCGTGATTTGCAGTCCGTGAATGCCAAGCAGCGTGTCGGTGGCGTGGATGCTGAACGGTCCGCTCCGCATATCAGTGGTGTCACGCCGGCCATGCAGCGACTTGCTGAACGCAGGGGCATTGTGCCGGTGGATGATAGAGATGTTTCTTCCACTTCTGGGGACGATTCTGATGCGAGTGATGCGTTCGATTCCTCCGCGTTGGTTGGAGCGGCGGGCGACCGTACCTCCGGTTCCATTTGGCCCGTGGTGGAACGCAGTATTTTGGATGAGATTCTCGCGCACCGCACTACATTGGTGTTCGTTAATTCGCGTGGTGTGGCTGAGAAACTCACTGCGCGCTTGAACGATCTGTATGCGCAGACCCGGCATGGCACCAATCCCGACACTGTGCGGGATCTGGGCTCTCCGGAAGGCCGCGAAGGGTTCTCCACGCATTACGATGCTGTGGTCGGCTCCACCACCATGCTTGTCGGCTCACATGAGGGCGATGATGTCATCGCCATGGCTCATCATGGGTCGGTTTCCAAAGACCGTCGCAAAATGATTGAGGAACGGCTTAAACGTGGTGAATTGCGTTGCGTGGTGGCCACCTCCAGTTTGGAGCTCGGCATTGATATGGGCTCGGTCGACTTGGTGATTCAAGTCGATACGCCGTTGTCGGTCTCCTCCGGATTGCAGCGTGTAGGCCGTGCCGATCATCAGGTCGGTGGCGTCTCTCACGCATTGTTCTACCCGCTCACCCGTCAGCAGATTGTCACTGGGGCCGCAAGTCTGGAAGCCATGATTGCCGGCGATATAGAACCATTGGCCGTGCCGCGCAATCCGCTCGATATTCTTGCCCAGCAGACCGTGGCCGCTGCCGCGATGCACGATTTGAACGCTGATGACTGGTATGCCACAGTGCGTCGTGCTGCGCCGTTTGCCGAACTGCCACGTGACATGTTCGATGCGGTAATCGGCATGATGTCCGGCGAATACAACAGCGAGGAATTCTCGGCCTTCCGGCCGCGACTGGTATGGAATCGGGATAATGGCCTGATTTCCGCCCGTCCCGGTTCGCAGAAAGTGGCCGTTACCTCTGGCGGTACGATTCCCGATCGAGGGCTGTACACCGTGGTCCTGCCTGAGGCGGACGCCGGCAAAGGCCAGCGTCGCGTCGGCGAGTTGGATGAGGAGATGGTCTACGAATCGCGCGTGGGCGATGTCATTACGCTCGGCACCTCCACATGGCAGATTCAGGAAATCACCCGTGATCGTGTGGTCGTGACTCCGGCTCCGGGCCGCACCGCCCGCCTGCCGTTCTGGCACGGTGAAGGCGCTGGCCGTGACTACGGTTTCAGCCGTACCATAGCCCGCTTCACCCGAGAAATCGCCGCCGGATTAGACGTGAAGCGGACTGAGGGGAGGTCTGCCGCAGAAGGTCCAGCTGTCCCAACCTTCATCCCAACAATCCTCACCCGTCTCCACCACGATGGCCTAGATGCCAACGCCATCACCAACTTGGCCCGCCTACTCTCCGAGCAACAAGCCGCCACTGGTGCAGTCCCCAGCGACCAAACCCTTATCGTGGAGCGCACACGCGATGAAGACGGCGGATGGCGCATCGTGCTGTTAAGCCCCTTCGGCCGCCGCGTTCACGAACCGTGGTCCATGGCCATCAGCCGCAGACTGCGCCAACGCTACGGTTTCGACGGGCAGGTATATGCCGCCGATGACGGTATCGTCATTCAGCTACCGGACGGTGACGGACATATTCCTGCTCAAGACCTGTTCCTTTTCGACCCAGAAGACCTCAAAGCAGATGTAGAGCGTCAAGTGGGCGAGTCCGTGCTATTTGCCGCACGATTCCGCGAATGCGCCGCCCGATCACTGTTCATGCCGCGATCCGACCCGGGCCGTCGCGTGCCCCTATGGCAGCAGCGACTGCGCGCCGCACAGCTCCTGCAATCCGCACGTATGGCCAAGAACTTTCCGCTGCTGCTGGAAACCGCGCGCGAATGTTTGCAAGACGTATACGACATGCCCGCCCTGAACGAGGTGATGACCGGATTGCAAGCCGGCACCATTACCGTGAAGGACGTGGAAACCGAGTCGCCATCGCCTTTCGCCGAGAACATTCTCTTTGGCTTCGTCGGCGTGGTGATGTACCAGTATGACCAACCTCAGGCCGAGCGTAGCGCGCAACTGCTGTCTCTCGATCCGCACGTGCTCGAACGCTTGCTCGGCACCACCGATATGGCACAAGTGCTCAACCCGGACGTGATTCGCGAAGTCGAACAGGAACTGGGGGAGCACACTTTCTGGAATGAGCTTGCCGACGATGATGTGACTGGTCGCGTGACCCGTTACGCCAAAACCCATGGTCCTTTCACCGCCGATCAGCTCATAGCCGATCTACACCTCGATGCTACGGATGCCGTGCACACTCTGGATGTGCTGGCTGCCAAAGGCGAGTTGCTGCAAGGCCACTTTGTAGATGATGACGAGCAAGGCCAACAGTGGCTCCATAAGGACGTATTCCGCCGTATTCGGTCTCGCTCATTGGCCAAGGCGCGTAAAGCAGTCAAGCCAGTAGAATCAGAGGCGTTCCAGATGTTTCTTATCGACCGACAAGGTATCGGGCCGGTCGGCGGCGAACGATATGAAGGTGCTGACGGGCTCATGCGCGTTATCGAGCAGCTGGAGGGCATATCACTGCCCACTGCACTCTGGGAGTCGGCAGTATTCCCCGCACGAGTACGAGACTACCAACCTGCATTGCTGGATGAGTTGCTGACCAGCGGCGATGTGGTCTGGGTCGGCTCAAAAACCGGGGGAACCAGTGCGATGGACCCCGGTGAGGTTGCTTTCTATCCGGCGGATTCAATATTGTTCAGCGGTGTGGAACATGGTACGACATCGAACGCCTCAGACGCCACCATGCCGGAAGCGATTCTGACCGCACTGGACTCAGGGGGAGCGTTCCATGCCCGTCAACTGATGGATGCCGCCAAACGTGCGTGGAATGAGACCGCGGAGCCGGACATCAATCCAAACACCGGCGAAATCATTCCGCAAGAGTGGAGCGAACAGCAGTTCAAGGATGCCTTGTGGAGCTTGGTCTGGCAAGGTAAGGTCACCAATTCCAGCTTCGCGCCGGTGCGTGCATTAACCGCAGGCGCAGCAAGCCCGCGTAAATCCACTACATCACGTCGTCGTGGGCGTGTCGCTCCGATTCGCCGAGCCACTACGGATATGACGTTAGGAGGTTTGTGGTCCGCCGTAATCGGGCAAGCTGAAGCCGAAGACACCGACCAGACCGAACGGGCACTCGCACTGGTCGAGACGTTGCTGGACAGGTATGGCGTCATCGCGCAGCCGGTGATTGACAAGGAAAATATCCCGGGTGGCTACTCAGCGTTGTATCCGGTATTGAATCGCATGGAGGAGCATGGTCGACTGGTACGAGGCATGTTCGTCCGTGGTTTCGGCGCGGCCCAATTTGCCGAGCGCGACACCGTGGATGCGTTGCGTCATCCGTCAGAGCATCGTGGCCAGTCCGTGGTGGCATTGAGTGTGCTCGACCCCGCAAATCTCAGTGGCTCCGCCATCGCGTGGCCGGACGCGCCTGCCGGTGCGGGTAAACCGGCACGCCGTATCGGAGCCACGGTCGTGCTCAATGCGCAAGGCGCGCTACTATACGCGGCCGCCAAAGCCAAGCACCTGACAGCGTTCGATCAATCGGTCGGCCATGAAGCCGCTGTCAATGATTCCGACGAACAAATGCGCAAGGCCGCCACAGAACTGGCCTACGCCCTCAAACGCAATGGCACCGGCTCCGTGACATTCAGCGACATCAATGGCGAACCCCTCAACGCCCGTCACCCCTTCGCCCGCATCCTCCACCAGTCCGGCTTCACCCCCGTTCCCCAAGGCATGCGGCTGTACTGATTGAGCCCAGCTATCGAATGCGGTAGTTGGAGCCTCGTTGGGTCATGATGAGGCCGGCGCGGGTGAGCTTCTTATCCAGTGTGTAGAGGGCGTTCTTGAGTAAGCCCTGTTGCTCGAAGAATGGGCCGCCGACAAGTTTGACCAACTCGCTGGTGTTGACAAACTGGCCATCAGCCTTGACCAGAGCTTCAAGCAAACTGTATTCCAGACGGGACAGTGAGATTGCGCTGTGCGTGGATGCGTAGTAGGCCTTGTGATTCGTGGTGTCCAACGTGAGATTGCCACGAATGATCATGGCGGGGGAGTCGGTGGCAAGCGAGCCGACGTATGAGAGCAGTTCGCCATCGGAGAATGGTTTGCTCAGCGCGGCATCTGGGCGTCGTACGTTAGCTTGTGCGCTAGAGGCAGCATTGTCCGAGCGTTGTTCGGCTTCGGCATCTGAGTTGTTTGCGCGTGAATTCGCGCTGAAGGAGCTGTAGGGCGTCTCTTCAATAGGGGCGTACTCGTCAGGCAGCGCTCGCCAAGGGATTCGATGAGCTGCTCGGTGGAAATGCCGAGCAGGGATTCATCAAGAATCACTGCGTCAAATGACTCCTTGGCGACAGCGGCGAGCGCGATACTACCGGTGCTTGCCAAAGACACCTCATGACGACCGGCAAGCAGGGCACCATGAATGGCGTGGGCCAACGGTTCATTGGATACGGCAACCAGTAGTCTCATCGCCACCTCCTTAATGCTTAGTGTAGGCCGGGTTTAGGGTCTCTTCTCTATTGTTTGGCTCACTATCGTTCGCTCCTCGCCTACAAACACCCCACTGGGGTGTTTGCTTTACGGCTCGGCCCATCAGAGGGAGCTTAATTGAGGTTACGCAATGAAGGCGATGGGGGAGGCGAGGTCTACTCCGGAACCGTCTCGGCGCATATCGGGCTTGGGAAGCTCGACCGGAGAGCCTGCGGATGTAGAGGCGTGCAACGGGTAGAGGCCCGCCCAGGCAAGAATCAGCGTGTTCTGGCCCTTCAGGAATCGCTGGGAACGCACGCCGCCGGTAGCGCGACCCTTGGTGGGGTACATTTCCAGCGGAGTGACCTTCGCCGCGCCGTTTTCGGTGCCGGGCAGTGCATCGGAATCGCCGGCCACGGTGAGCACCACTGCACCGGATCCGGAAGTCAAGCCGTTCTCGCCCTCTTCATAGGTCCATGCCACCTTGCCGGCGGGAACCACGTTGAAGGCCGCCACACGGGCGCCCTTGGCCAGCTTGATGCCGGCCATACCGCCCGCAGTACGACCCTGCGGGCGCACGTTCTTCGCCTCAAAGGTCAGTAGCGAGGAATCGGAGGAGATGAACACCAGACGGTCGTCATCCTCGGCCACGGCGGCGAATACCACTTCGTCGCCATCTTTCAGATCAATGACGGGCCAAGAATCCATGGTGGTGGGTGCCTCACGATTCCAACGCTTGATGACACCGTTACGGGTACCGATAGCCAGCGACGGCAACGGCTTGGCCTCGGCGGCCCCGCCATCCTCGCTCTCGTCCTTGGCACTGGTCTTGCCGGACGTCGGCTGCTCCATGGCAATCGCCGTAATCACACGCTCACCGCGAATCGGATCGGTGGATTCGGTCATGCCGATCAGTTCGTCGGCCTGAACTCCTCCCTTCAGCGACAATGTGGCGGCAGCGGGCAAGGCAGGCAAATCAACCACATGCGCGAGCACCAAGCGGCCGGCCGACGTGACCAGCCCATACGTAGCGCGCGTGGAAGTCTCGAAGATTGTGGTGATCTGATCGTCTCTCAAACGCTCATCGGAAGTGGATCGTGCATTGAACACGTCCATCGCGCTTGGCGTGGTACGGGCAATCAAACCGGTAGCGCTCATCATCACCACGCACGGCTCGTCCTCGATCTTCAAGGCTCCGGTCAGCGTGGACTGTTCGCCGGTCTTCTTGGCCGCAGCTGCGGCTGCGGCCACATCGGCTTCGGCGGAGGAGATCGTAGTGGCGGCCTTCACCGCTTCGAGCGCGGACTTGGACACGCCCGAAGCCCCGGCACCCTGCGCCACGACCGGCGTCAACGTGCCATCCGGGTCGGCATCCAGCAGCACGGTACGGCGCGGCGAGCCCCACTTGGCGACCGCTTCGTCCATCTCGTCGGTGACCACCTGGTCGAGCGCTTCGGCGGAGGCCAGGATCCGGGTCAGCTCCTCGATACGCTTCTTCAGATCATCGCGTTCGGCCTCAAGCTCGATACGGTTCATCTTGGTCAGTCGGCGCAGACGCAGGTCGAGGATGTACTGAGCCTGGACCTCGTCCAAATCGAAAACGACCATCAAACGGCTCTTCGCGGCATCCGCATCATCCGAGGTGCGGATTACCTGAATCACCTCGTCGATGTCCAACATGGCCAGCAGCAGGCCCTCGACCAGGTGCAGGCGCTCCAGCGCCTTCTTCTTGCGATATTCACTGCGGCGGCGAATCACCACACGGCGGTGGTCCACCCACACCTGAAGCATCTCCTTCAGACCCATCGTGTGCGGGCGGCCCTCCACCAACGCCACGTTGTTCATGGCGAAGTTGTCTTGCAACGGTGTGTGCTTGAACAACTGCACCAGAACCGCATGCGGGTCGAAACCAGTCTTGATCTCGATGACGATACGCGTGCCGTTATGACGATCGGTCAGATCGAACGCGCCGGAAATCCCCTCCAGCTTGCGGTTCTTCACACCGTCGGAAATACGTTCGATTACCTTCTCCGGGCCCACCATGTACGGCAGCTCGGTGACCACGATGGCCTGCTTGCGGGCCGTGACATGCTCGATATGCGTGGCGGCGCGCGTGGTGAGCGTACCACGGCCAGTGGCATAGGCCTCACGGATTCCGTCGCGGCCGATGATCGTGCCGCCGGTGGGCCAGTCGGGGCCGGGCACGTAGCGCATCAGCTGTTCCAGGGTGGCGTCCGAATGCGCCATGAGGAACTTGGCGGCGTTTACCACCTCGCCCAGATTGTGGGTGGCCAGGTTCGTGGCCATGCCCACGGCGATGCCCGAGCCGCCGTTGACCAGCAGATTCGGGATGGCGGCCGGCAGCACGGTCGGTTCCTTGAGCTTGTTGTCATAGTTCGGCGTGAAGTCGACGGTGTCCTCATCGATATCCGCGTTCATGCCGAGAGCGGCCGGGCCAAGCCTGGCCTCGGTGTAACGGGAGGCCGCAGGGCCGTCATCCAGCGAGCCGAAGTTGCCGTGGCCGTCTACCAGCGGCAGACGCATCGCGAACGGCTGTGCCAAACGCACCATGGCCTCGTAGATCGCGGAATCACCGTGCGGGTGGAGCTTGCCCATCACCTCGCCCACCACGCGGGCGGACTTCATATATGGGCGGTCGGGAGTCAGGTTCATCTCGCCCATCTGGTAGACGATGCGGCGCTGCACCGGCTTCAAGCCATCGCGCGCATCGGGCAGTGCGCGTGCGTAAATCACCGAATACGCATACTCGAGGAAGGACTTGCTCATCTCCTCGTTCAGCGGTGTCTCGACGATATGCTCCTTGACCGTGCGCGGATCGTAGGTTTGCGCGGACGGTTTGCGGTGTGATGCCATGAAACTCCCTTTCGAACGCCCCCATATTAGCGGGAGGGCGCGAAACAGTGCGCAGAGAACGGTTCTCGATAACAACTGTGCGCTGGTTTCGGTGCGCCAATCGCACATGTTTGCCGATAAAACGGCGTGATTCCAGTGTTTCAGTCGATGTGCGTTTGTTTGATTATGTGCGTTGGAGCGCACAGTTGTTATTGAGAACCGTTCTCTGCGCACTGAGCCAAGGGGAGGGGTGCTACTTGAATGGGCAACTATGAGTGTTGAGACGCCGGATATGGACGAGTTGCTGCGGCTGGTGCCCACAGTGGGCTATGGGGATGACGCCCCGGCCGATCGGCGTGGGGGAGCACTGCACCTGTCCGCCGTGCTGCCCGCCTTGTCCGCCGCCATCGGACATCCGACCCCCACCAAGGTCCACGCCGATCCCAAGGCCTGCCAGCGCGCATTGGGGCTGCCCGATGCCGAATCGGCCATCGTGGTGCTCGTGGACGGCCTGGGCTACTGGAACCTCGCCATGCGCCTCGGCCACGCGCCCTATCTGCGTTCGCTGATGAACGAAAGCGCCAATCAGCGTCCCATCGCTACCTGCGCTCCAAGCACCACTGTGGCGGCCATGGCCGCATTCGGTACCGGAACCTGCCCGGGACTGACCGCAATGGCGGGCTATACGCAGCTCGAACCCGCCAGCCATAAGCTCATCCAACTCATCCAGTTCAAAGACGCGCTGGCACCCAAACCAGCCAATCCGCACATTCCTGTGCCGCCCATGGTCGATCCGCTCGACCTGCAGCGCGAGGAGACGGTGTTCGAGAAACTTGCGGCTCAAGAGGTGCGCGTCACGAGCTCGGGGTTGCCCAAGTTCTCCAAATCGCCATTGACCGAAGCCGCATTGCGAGGCACCGACTATCAAAGCAACGTCACCCCACGCGATCGTGTGCTGGCCGCCGCACGCGCCTCCCGCACCCCCGGCCTGACCTACCTGTACATCCGTGACGCCGACAAAGTCGGCCACAATTACGGGTGGGATTCCGAACACTGGGTGGCCGCATTCGAACATATCGACGCCCAGCTCGCGCTCCTGAAACGCAGCGCACCCAAAGGCACACTGATCGTCATCGTAGCCGACCACGGCATGGTGCAAACCGACATGGACCAGCGGATTGACATCGCCGTTGAACCGCAGCTCACCCGAGGCGTGTCACTGGTCGGGGGGGAGCCGCGCTCGCTGATGCTGTATGCCGAGCC
>OJOG01000737.1_pt1 | contig 11517 bp, 9 predicted proteins | sample 1598101 | NCBI WGS metagenome assembly OJOG01 (sample SAMN03922460, study PRJEB24848) | human gut metagenome | isolation source: stool sample | host: Homo sapiens | place: Germany | collected 2009-11
GTGCTCAATAAGTGCAGGTTTGAGGAGTCTAAGTATGGTCATTACTATGGAAACTATTATGGTAATTACTATGGTAATTACTATGGCAGGGACGATGACGAAAAGTAGCAGGCGCAGACACATATGAATGACGGAGAATAAGTGCAGATGAAAAAAAAGAAAAATATAATTATTACGGCAGTAATGATTGTACTTATTGCTATTATAGCGATAATACTTGTAAAGGTTAACAGCAGTAATGTTAAGAATAAAGAAGTTAAAGGCATAAAGCCGGGTACAGAGGCAGTTAAGACAAAAGCCGATACTCAGACTGAGGATGACAGCACTACAGACAAATCAGGTATTGAGGAGTTTGCGTTATTTGGTGTTGACAGCCGCTCAGATCAGCTTGATAAAGGAACACGTTCCGATTCCATTATGGTAGTCAGGGTTGATCATGATGCTAAGAAAATCCGCATGGTATCTATTTTCAGAGACTGTATGATGAATATTGATGGTCATGGATACCAGAAGGTGACACATGCACATGCGTTTGGCGGACCGGAGCTTGCAGTAGATACACTTAACAAAAATCTGGATTTAGACATAAAGAATTATGTTACAGTCAATTTCAATACAGTCGGTGAGATTGTAGATGAGGTAGGAGGCATTGTACAGGATATTGATGCATCTGAGGCAAAGGTGATAAACGGATATATTGATGAGGTCAATAAGGTTCGTGGAACAAGCTCATCCCATATTGATTCAGCCGGCACATATACACTTGATGGAACTCAGGCAGTTGCGTATTCCAGAATACGTTATACAGCCGGAGGAGACTATAAGCGTGCTGAAAGACAGAGAACAGTGCTGTTCAAGGTTTTTGAATCAGCTAAGCAGATGAATACAGCGGCAAAGATTAAGATGGTATCAGATCTGATTGGACATGTCAATACTAACTATAATACTGATGAGATTCTTTCAGTATTTAAAAATCTTGCAGACTATACAGTAGAGGATTCTACAGCATATCCACAGGTGTTCTATGGTGGAAAGGTTGATGGTGCATGGGTTGAGGTGCCTACTACACTTGCAGACATGGCTACAGGAGTGCATCAGTTCCTTGAAGGTGAGACAGGCTATACTCCTAGTGCAACTGTAAACGAATACAGCAGTGCATTATCAGGAAAAGTAAGCGGACCTAATAACGATTTAACAAATACAAATTTTGGGGATTAAATATGAACTTCAGACAAAATGGAGATAAGTACCTCATCACAATAGAAGTAATTGCACTGATAGTTGTGCTGGTATTTGGAGCAGTGCATTTTGTGATGCCGGGGAATAATGCGAATAAGAAAATAACAGAAAGCCAGCAGGAGACACAGAATCCTACTCAGGAGATGGATGGAACTCAGCAGGTACAAGCTGATGGACAGCAGGCAGCACCGGCATTTACTCCGTCAGATTCTGTCAAGACAAAGCTGTCTTCTATGACAACAGAGGAAAAGGTAGCCCAGCTATTCATTACGAGACCTGAGGAGATTACAGGTGTATCACAGTTCACTCAGGCCGGTAACAAGACAAAGGCAGCTATTGGTGCATATCCTCTGGGTGGTTTTGTTTTCAGACAGGAGAATTTCTCAGGAGAGGCTGCAGTTACAAAGATGATGAGCAGTCTGCAGTCATTTTCGCAGGAGCGACTAGGCGTGAATCTGTTTCTTGCAATTGATGAAGAAGGTGGAGAAAGACTTCCTCTTGCTTCAGCTAATGGATATGAGGCACAGCAGGCACCATCACAGCTTGGAGATGCTGACGCAGCGGGCAGCATTGCAGGAAAGATAGGCTCATATATGGCTACCAATGGCCTTAATATGAATTTTGGACCGACAGCGGATATAGCATATGGTGATAATGCAGATAACGATACATATGCATTTGGCAGCGAGTCAGCGACTGTAGGTGACTGTGTTGCAGCACAGGTAAGCAGCTATAATGGTGCAGGAATCAATTCTGTAGCAAAGAGCTTTCCGGGAAAAGGAAAGGCTACTACAGATTCAGCGACAGGAATGCTCTGGATGACAGACAAGCTTGAGGATCTTGAGGCATCTGATTTTGTGCCATATCAAAAGGCAATTGAAGCAGGTGTTCCGGCAGTCATGATGGGAAATGTGATTTGCCAGAGTGTGACAGGAGAGGAAACCACGCCATGCTCTACATCAGCAGGTGCCGTAAACTATATGAGAACTACCATGGGCTTTAATGGCCTTTTGATTACAGATGATTTATCAGACGCATCTCTTAATAAGGTATGTACACAGGATGAGGCGGCTGTGGCAGCTGTTAAGGCAGGAATGAGCATGCTTTATGTTTCAACAGGCTTTGAGAGCAGTTATAATGCAGTGTTGTCTGCAGTTAACAGTGGCGAGATACCGGCAGAAAAATTAGATGATGCAGTTGGAAGAATTCTAACAACAAAAGGAATTTAATATATGCAAATAAAAGTAAATCCGTTATACTATAGAGTATAGCGGATTTCTGTTATATATTTTGTATATTTAAAGGAGAATTGTTGATATGTCAAATTGTTTCAATCCGGCAAATATTCTTTTGCCAAACGATGGTATAGATATGGAAAAATGGTCAGTTATCGCCTGTGACCAGTTCACAAGTCAGGCTGATTATTGGGAGGCTGTGGAAAAGCATGTGGCTGATGCACCGTCAACGCTTAATGTGGTGTTTCCCGAAATATATCTGGGAACAATTGAGAATCAGGAGAATGATTGCAATTCGTCAGGGGCTGGTGTCAAAAATGACAAAGAAACCGGCAGGAAAACAAAATATGCTTCAATGACAGATGATGAGAGAATCAAATATATTAATACCACTATGGATACATATCTCACAGATGGAACCTTAAAGCAAGCGGTGGCAGATGGCTATGTGCTTGTTGAGCGTACTACGGAGTCAGGGGTGCGTCTTGGAATAGTAGGACTTATTGATCTGGATGACTATGATTTCGACCCGAAAAAGAAGACTCTCATCAGAGCAACAGAGGGAACAGTAATCTCACGTATACCTCCGAGAGTGAAAATAAGAGAGAATGCAGCTATTGAGCTGCCACATGTTATGCTGCTTGTTGATGATCCTATAGACAGACAAAAGATTGATGGATGCCAGGGTGCTACACAGGAAGATGCAGTAAATATAGCAGCTGTAAAGCATGGAATAATCGAGTATGTGTATGCCATCAGGGACACTCTTCGTAAGCTTTACGATACAGAGCTTATGCAGGGAGGCGGACATATCCGCGGCTATGCTGTCGAGGGTGAGGCAGCAAAGCAGGTGACAGAGGCATTTGCAGCAAAACAGAATAGCTGTGGAGGCTTTTTGTTTGCAGTAGGTGATGGAAACCATTCGCTTGCGACAGCGAAGACCTGTTGGGAAAATATCAAAAAATCAGGAAAATTCACAGAGGAGCAGTTGAAAACTCATCCTGCAAGGCATGCTCTTGTGGAAATCTGTAATCTGCACAGTGAGGCGCTTGAGTTTAAGCCTATTCACAGACTGCTTACAAATGTTGATGTAAAGGACATGCTGTCGTTTTTCGAAGCTGAAATCACAAAACAAGGACTTGAGAGCACTGAGGGTGATGAGATAGTATTTGAGTATGTTGAATCAGGAAGCTGTGATAGTGCAAAACCGGCAAATGGCAATGAAGTGGTTTCAGAAAATAATGATGGAAGATGCACAGCACCAATAAAGAATTCCGGAATAAATATCACAAATAGAGGTGACCGCCTCCCGGTTGAGATACTCCAGGGTATTTTAGATAAGTATCTTGAGACACATGGCAATGTTGAAATAGACTATATCCATGGTGATGAGGCACTTCACGGACTGGTTAAGGAGACTAAGGGATGTGGAATTTTTCTTCAGTCGATAGACAAAAGCACATTGTTCCCTGCAATAAATGCGGGCGGGGTGCTGCCCAGAAAGACATTCTCAATTGGAGAAGCGAATGAGAAGAGATATTATATGGAGTGTCATAAGATATCTATGTAGCTTTGATTTACATAATATGTCAATTTTATCACATTAATAAACAATTGATTTTATGAAGTCGAATAATTTAACAAATAATACTGTTTTACTACACAAACATATTTGTTAAGTGTATAATATAAGAAAAATTTATTTCACAAGGGGACAATAATGGGAAAATACTTTGGAACAGACGGCTTCCGTGGAGAGGCTAATGTCAATTTAACAGCAGAGCATGCATATCAGATTGGTAGATTTTTAGGCTGGTATTATGGAGAGCTTAAGAAGCAGAAGCAGCTCGACGAGCCGGCGAAGATAGTAATAGGAAAGGATACAAGACGTTCAAGCTACATGTTTGAGTATTCCCTTGTATCAGGACTTACAGCATCGGGAGCAGATGCATATCTATTACACGTTACCACAACTCCATCAGTGGCATATGTAGCAAGAACCGATGATTTTGACTGTGGTATCATGATTTCGGCAAGCCATAATCCATACTATGACAATGGAATCAAGCTTATCAACAGCAAAGGAGAGAAGATGGATGAGGAGACAATTCTCCTTGTCGAGGACTATATAGATGGCAAGCTCCGCCTGTTTGGTCAGGAGTGGAAGGAATTGCCCTATGCACATAAGGATGCTATCGGATGCACAGTTGACTATGTAGCAGGCCGTAACCGTTACATGGGATACCTCATATCGCTTGGTGTCTACTCGTTCAAGGGCGTGAAGGTAGGTCTTGATTGTGCCAACGGAAGTTCATGGAACATGGCAAAGTCTATTTTTGAGGCACTCGGAGCAAAGTGCTATGTCATCAACAATGAGCCAAACGGTTTAAACATCAACAATAATGCAGGATCTACACATATTGAGGGCTTACAGAAGTACGTGGTGGACAATGGTCTTGATGTAGGCTTCGCATACGATGGAGATGCAGACAGGTGTCTCTGTGTAGATGAACTGGGCAATGTAATCACAGGAGACCATATCCTCTACATCTATGGAAAGTACATGAAAGAGAGAGGAAAGCTCGATAACAATACTGTTGTCACAACAGTTATGTCCAACTTTGGACTCTATAAGGCCCTTGATGAGCTTGGAATCGGCTACGCAAAGACTGCAGTAGGTGATAAATATGTATATGAGTACATGCAGCAGAACGGCTGTCGCATCGGCGGAGAGCAGTCAGGACATATCATCTTCTCTAAGTATGCATCAACAGGTGATGGTATCCTTACCAGCCTTAAGATGATGGAGGTCATGATGGCGAAAAAACAGAAGATGAGCCAGCTCTGTGAGGGGCTTAATATCTATCCACAGGTGCTTCAAAATGTGCGCGTAGCTGACAAGGCGGAGGCACTTGCAAACCCTGATGTTCAGGCAGCCATCGAACAGGTTACTGCAGAGCTTGGCGATACAGGACGTATACTTGTGCGTGAGTCAGGTACAGAGCCTGTTATCCGTGTCATGGTTGAGGCTGAGAGCGAGGAAATCTGTCAGAAATATGTGGATATGGTTGTTGCAAAATTAAAATAAAGGTTAATGCCAAAGATAATACACGTAATATACAAAAGCTGTGTGAGAATATCATGCAGCTTTTGCTGTTATGAGGGTTCATAAATGAGTGAATTAAGATAAATTAAGTGGATATAATTTAATCTGTAGAGAGAATAGGAATTAAATTCTGTCGGAGGAAATAGTCTATGCCTGAAATCTTAATTATTTTTATATTATGTGCCGGTATTATTGTAATTGGCATAATATTGTGTATAATTATTAAAGTGAGTCATATGTCTGATGACGAACAGAAAAAGGACGATGAACGACAGCTGGAGTTCATTCGCGCCTACAAGGAGCATAAAAAAGGACATTGAGTTTAAAGGATTATATAATAAGAGACATACAGGAAAAGTTCAAATATCTTCCGTCAGCGGTATATTTGGCTTTAATCTGCATTGCGATGTATATTTTTGTGTGTCTTCTGAGATATCTTTTCACAATGAGAGAGGTATCACAGGCAGATGAGAGAAGAAAAAAGATAGTGGGCAAAATCTGGCATATGCTGTTCTGCGGCACCTTTGTGGCCTATATGTATACGCTTATAATGATAGTGTATTATTCAAGGGAGCCGGGAAGCAGAACCGGCGTTGCCGATATGGTGCTGTGGAGCAATTGGGGCATGACACTTCAGATGCACGCTTATTTTATAGAAAATATAGTATTGTTTATACCATTTGGGCTTTTATTTCCACTGGTTTTTAAAAATTGGATGAGATGGTTTACAATACCTGTTGGTGCTCTTATAAGCGCAGCAATTGAGTACACGCAGCTGGTTACCGGCAGGGGATATTGTCAGCTTGATGATTTTGTGACAAATACGGCAGGAGCAGCAATCGGATTTTTTATTTATTTGATATTATATGCAGGGTGGCTGGTATGGAAAAAAATAAGATAAGCATTGTGGTACCATGCTTTAACGAGAAAGGGGCTCTGCCTCTTTTTTATAATAAAATAACTCAGGTGTTTAATCAGATGAGTCAAGAGAGTGAGACAGCGGGATTGTCCTATGAACTGATTATAGTGGATGACGGTTCTATGGACGGGACACTCGATGTCGCAAAGGAGCTTGCTGTAAATGATTCCGGTGTGAAATACATATCCTTTTCACGCAATTTTGGCAAGGAGGCAGCCATGTATGCAGGCTTGCAGCATGCTGTGGGGGAATATGTGGCGATAATGGATGCTGACCTTCAAGATCCGCCGGATATGCTGCCTGAGATGTACAAGGCTCTTATGGAAGAAGGTTATGATGCTGTCGGTACAAGGCGAGTGACACGCAAAGGTGAACCAGCGATTAGATCTTTTTTTGCCAGAAAGTTCTATAGGCTCATGAGCAGAATATCAAAGGCAAATATGGTTGATGGGGCACGTGACTACAGGCTGATGAACAGGAAATACGTGGATGCACTGCTTTCGCTTAAGGAATACAACAGGTTTTCAAAGGGATTGTTTGGCTGGGTAGGCTTTAAGGTGAAGTGGCTTGAGTTTGAGAATGTAAACAGAGTGGCAGGTGAGACAAAGTGGTCATTCTGGCAGCTCTTTTTGTATAGCCTTGACGGAATAGTGGCATTTTCCAACGCGCCGCTATACATGGCTTCAATAGCCGGAGTGTTCAGCTTTATTGTCGCAATAATTGCAATGCTCTTTATCATTATCAGGAGACTTGTATTCGGAGATCCGGTAGCCGGCTGGGCTTCGACCGTTGTTATCATACTTTTTATAGGTGGGATACAACTGCTTAGCATAGGCATTTTGGGACTTTATCTGTCGAAGCTATATCTCGAGGCAAAGGACAGACCGATATATTTAATAGGAGAATCAAATATAGAAAAATCTACAGAAAAAAATTAAGGCTTTCTTAAGAATTCTTAATTCGATAGCACATGACATTTTTTTCGGATGTTATATGCTATAATTTTTTCGGCAACGTTTATTAATGCATGAAAGAGGACTAAGATGAAAAATGTACTGGAGTGGCTTGAGGCCACAGTAGAAAAATACCCTGACAAGCCTGCATTTTCGGATACTGAATGCAGCATTACGTTTGCGCAGGTGTATGATATAGCAAGAAATACAGGAGCATATCTGATAGAACAGCTTGGAGTGGACAGAACCCCTGTTGCAGTATTTGCCGGAAGGAAAATGGTAACACCGGCATACTTCCTGGGAGTGGTATATGCAGGCAGACCGTATGCGCCGATTGATGCATCGCTTCCTGACAAGAGAATTGAAAAAATACTTGAAAATCTGTGTCCAAGGGCTATTGTTGCGGACAGGGAAAGCCTGGAGCATGTGGAGAGCATAGTGGATGAGCTGGCAAAGGCAGAAGGCTTCGATAGACCGCAGATATTTATTGCTGAGGATATATCGAGCTTCGAGCAGGTGGCGTGCGCTGATAGTAATTGTAAAATCAGTGAATCAGCAGGAGACTCTGTGACGGATAGTGAGAACGATATGCTCGCAACAGTCCGCAGGCAGATGTCCATGACAGACCCATTGTATATTATCTACACGTCAGGCTCCACCGGCAATCCAAAGGGAGTCATGACATCACATCTGTCACTTATGACATACATCAATGCTTACTGTGATGTGATGCATATAGAGGAAAGTGATGTGCTGGGCAATCAGTCGCCGCTTGACTATATTGCGGCAATCAGGGACATTTATCTGCCGCTAAAGACCGGCTGCAGCACAGCGATTATTCCAAAAGAGTATTTTATGGAGCCAAATGCCCTGTTTGATTACATGAATGATAAGAAGGTCAGCAGTGTCGGCTGGAGTGTTTCGGCATTTACCATTCTCACATCGCTTGGAGCATTTGAGGAAGTAGGGCTTAAGAGTCTCAGAAAAATCTGCTTCTCAGGCTCAGTAATGCCATGCAGGGTGCTCAGAAAATGGCAGGAAAATCTGTCGGAAGCGCATTTTGTGAACCAGTATGGGCCGACAGAGGCAACTGCTTCGTGTACGTATTATAGTGTGGATCATCTGGTGGAAGAGGACGAGGTGCTTCCTATAGGAAAAGCCTATGACAATTACAGGGTTTTTCTGATAGATGAGCATGGAAATGAGCCGGCTGTCGGAGAACAGGGCGAGATATGCGTATGTGGACCAATCCTGGCGCTGGGCTATTATAATGATCCGGAGAGGACAGCTGCGGCATTTACACTCAATCCACTCAACAGGGCTTATCCTGAGCGGATGTACCGCACAGGGGATTACGGAAGGCTCGATGAGGACGGCATACTTCATTTCTGTGGACGTATGGACCGCCAGATAAAGCACATGGGACACCGTGTGGAGCTTGATGAGGTGGAGCATGCCGCCAATGTGGTCGATGGAGTCGCAGAAAGCTGCGTTATATATAATAAAGCAAAAGAGGTGCTGATACTTTTCTACACAGGAGACTGTGACAGGAGAAGCCTTGCGCTGGCACTGAGGGACGAGCTCCCGGGCTTTATGGTGCCAAGGAAAATCAAGAAACTGGAGCAGCTTCCTAAGCTTCCAAACGGAAAATATGATATGAAAAAACTGGAGGAAATGTAAAATGAGAGACACAATTTTAGAGATTTTAGAGGAATTAAGACCGGATGTGGATTTTGAGAAGGAGACAAAGCTAATCGATGACAAAATTCTTGAGTCATTTGATATAGTTTCACTCGTATCGGAGCTGACTGATGAGTTTGACATCACAATCAGACCAAAGGATCTGGTTCCTGAGAATTTCAACTCAGTTGATGCAATCGAGAAGCTTGTGAAAGAGCTTGTGGAGGAATAAAGCATATGAGACAGACACCGTACTATGTATTTGATACGGACGAGTTTGCGAAGAGAGCAGCCATGATAAGGGCTGCTCTTGATTGTAAAGGAGGACGTAGGATACCACTTTGTTTTTCGATAAAGGCAAATCCGTTTCTGCTTCACAGGCTGCCGGCGGGCTTAGACCATGTGGAGGTGTGCAGCCCGGGAGAGCTTGAGATATGTATAGCACTTGGCGTGAAGCCGGAGAGCATCATCTATTCAGGCGTGATGAAGGAAAAATGCGATATAGAGCGAGCCGTTTCGTATGGCGCCGGCATACTGACCTGTGAGAGCATAAGACATGCGACGCTTATATCAGAGGTGATGCTTGAATGTTTGTCTGAAGGCACGCAGGAAGCAGGATTGGTCGAAAAGAAGGCACAGGTCATACTGCGCCTGACAAGCGGCAACCAGTTTGGCATGTCGCTTGAGGATATTGAATATATCATTTCGCATTCGGATGAGTTTAAGGGCATTGCGGTAATAGGCATTCACTACTATTCCGGCACACAGAAGAGCCTGCGCAAAATAAATAAGGACTTGGAAAAAATAAAGTCTGCACTTACCATGTTAAAGGACAAATACAGCTTTGAGCCACAGCTTGTAGAGTATGGCCCGGGACTTTGCGTGGAGTATTTCGAGGATGACTGGCAGGAAAAGGAAAAACAATCACTTGATGAGGCAGCAGAGGTGCTTAGAGAATTTGCCGAGGAATATCCGCTTGGCATTGAGATGGGACGCTTCCTCGCGGCCTCATGCGGTAAATATTACACACAGGTAAAGGATCTTAAATCGACAGGCGATGCCAATTATGCGATTCTGGATGGAGGAATCCACCATCTGAATTACTTCGGGCAGAGGATGGCTATGCAGGTGCCACCGATTAGTATATATAGAGCTGACGAAATATATTTTGGTGAAAAATTGGGACAAATAAAAGGAACAGCAGGTCCGATAGGAAACACATTCAATGGTTGTGAAGTATCAGAAAATGAAGAAAGAACCGGTGTGGAATTCACAGAACTGCCGGACATAGACTATACACTCTGCGGAAGCCTCTGTACAGTGGCAGATGTGCTGGTACGCGAGGTGAAGCTTAAGAAGCTTGAACTTGGTGATGTTCTTGAGTTCGGGCACTGTGGCGCATACTCTGTGACAGAAGCACCGGTACTCTTTTTGTCAAGACAGCTTCCGGCTATATATGCATATTCGAAGGAGTATGGATATGAGTGCCTGAGGGAGCATATTCCTGCGGCTGAGATAAATCTGGCCGGAAAAAAATTGTAAATAAAAGCGCCATGGTAAATTGCCATGGCGCTTTTGAATATGACATAAACAAAGCCTTTTGTGGGAAGCCTGACTATTAGCCAAGCTCCTTCTCACACATATCAAGTACAGAAGCAATGGTAGTATCCATATCGTAGTACTTGTACTCGCCGAGACGGCCACCGAATATAACACCGTTCTCCTTATCGGCAAGCTCCTTATACTTGGCGTAGAGCTTTCCGTTTTTCTCATCGTTTACAGGGTAGTAAGGCTCATCGCCGGCCTTCCACTCAGAAGAGTACTCACGGCTGATAATAGTCTTTGGCAGATCATTGCCATCCTCATCCTTACCGAACTCGAACCACTTGTGCTCGATGATACGTGTCCATGGAGTCTCGCGGTCTGTATAGTTGACAGCGGCATTGCCCTGGAAGTTAGGAATATCGAGGGTCTCATTCTCAAAGCGCACTGAGCGGTACTCTAAAGTACCTAGCTTAAAGCCAAAGTATGCGTCAATCGGACCTGTGTATACAACCTTGTCAGCAAGAGCATCAAGCTCAGCCTTGTGCTCAAGGTAGTCGGTATTCAGTCTGACCTCAATGCCGTCGAGCAGATTCTCAACCATCTTGGTGTAGCCACCGATTGGAATACCCTGGTAAAGAGCATTGAAATAATTGTTGTCAAAGGTAAGTCTCACAGGAAGACGCTTGATGATGAAAGCCGGAAGCTCCTTACAATCACGGCCCCACTGCTTCTCGGTATAGCCCTTCACGAGCTTCTCATAGATATCACGGCCAACGAGTGAGATAGCCTGCTCCTGTCTCTTATACACATCTCCGAGCCCACGAGACGCTACGCTATCTC
>OJOG01000758.1_pt1 | contig 11284 bp, 18 predicted proteins | sample 1598101 | NCBI WGS metagenome assembly OJOG01 (sample SAMN03922460, study PRJEB24848) | human gut metagenome | isolation source: stool sample | host: Homo sapiens | place: Germany | collected 2009-11
GGCAACGGGAATACCGAAGTATGTCAAAAATACACCCTCAATCATGGAAAGTGGGGGAATATCCCCAAACAGAATGATGATGAACTCGGTTATCACAAACCAGCTAATCTGGGTAAAGGTAACGGGAAAGGGCAGATTAAAGTCATTGATTGCATACAGCACCTTTTCCACGTTCCAGATACCCGTATAGGATTTAATCTTCTTCATGTTTTCAGCTCCTTTCGTTAAATTGAAAAAGGGACAGCTTTTTACTGTCCCTGTAAATAGAAATGAGCTGTCAGAAGCAACGTGTCCGTCGCTGATCTTCCAGCTCTAGTATGGTATCTCACACGTTCCTCTGCTTGTCTGAATGAAACAACCGCCCATATCCAAATCACGCCCGTAGGCTTCATAGTCGATATAGTTCTGCAAGCTAGGGGGAATGTCGCCTAATGCCTGCAATTCATCTATGTAATAGTAGGCAACGTCGGTCATGTCGTCGCAGTCGGGGTAATAGTAAACCTCGTCTTTATGTTCTGCGACTTCCTCTAAACTTCCATAGTGAGAGATAAACTCGTCCAGAGCTTCTGCGATATACTCTGGAAGTTCCTGTATCATTTCATACATTTCATTGAGTTCTTCAATGGAAACATATTCTCCTATGTCGATAGGAAAGTTGTCGGTATCATGGATTGCGTATTCCTCATAACATTCATTCAGTCCGATACGCTCTGCCACGTCGTCCTCGTCGATAGGGAACGTAAACCAAGCACCAACCAGATAGCCCTCGTTGTATTTTCCAAGATTGGCGATATAGACCGCCATATCCTCATAAGCCATAAGCACCACCTCGCTTTCTACTCTGGTATCTCAAAGATACCGTGTTCCGTCTGTATAAAGCGTCCGTATTCTTCTAGGAAAGTAGCATAGGCTTCATAATTGAAGTAGTATTCTTGACAGTCCTCGGACAACTGTTGAAAGATTGGATCGGTTTTTGCCCTTTGCTTTGCAACATCAATCATGCTCTTGCAGTCTGGATAAGAAATAATCTCGTTTCTGTAATTATAGAGTTCTTCCAGATTTTCATAGTAGACAAGAAATGATTTATATTCTTCCCTATGCCGTCTGGCAGTCGCTGATACATTTCGTACAGCTCATTAAGTTCCAGTATGGTTGTATCTTCCCGTACTTCATCAGCAAAGGGAAGCTCCTTGTCTGTGATATAGTAACTGTCATTTTCTGCGTCTATTCCCAGCACTTCCTCAAAGAGTGCCGTATCTATTGGCAAATCAAACCAGCAAGCTCGGATTTCTCCGCTTATTGGTTCTTTCGTTTCCACCTGTACCCTTGCTTCCTGCATAGTTCCTCACGTCCTTTCTGCTGTTCCATGACAGCCTTTAATGTCTGCCAGCCCATGCCGAATACATATCTTGAAAAATCTTCAAGCTGTTTCATGCCATAGTCTGCAAGCGGTAATCGCTTCATTTCATGCCATACTGCCAGTTTGTGATAGGGCAAATCCGAAATATACAGACAGCCGATTTTCGCCTGCATATCTTCAAAAATATCTTTCATGTAATCACTCCAATCTTAAATTTAGGTATAGAAAAAGCGGTCAATCTTATAAAACTAACCGCTTAAAATGTGAGTATGAAGTTGTTAGATAAACTGAAAATTATCGTTTTCTATATGTGAGTAGAATACCGATTACAGAACCGATAAAAACAAAAGGTGCTAATCTCACAAACAAAAACTCGAAACCATGTAGTAGAGTGCCTACAATCGCTAATTCTGGGTTATTAAAATCCCAAGTCAAATATTCACTATTCATAATTGCAAGAGCAATAAATATTACCACAATAATTACACACACTAAAATAAGTGAGTAACGAATAGTTTTCATTTTCCTTTCGCTTCTTTTAGCAAATTGAAGATTGATAACTTCAAGTTTTTCAGAAATATTCTTTAAATCTCCCTCGTCTAAACATTCTTCTTGTACGGTTTCTCCGAGCAAGGTACTTACAGATGTATCAAATTCTTCTGCCAACGAAACAAGCATACTTGAGTCGGGAACAGATAAACCCGTTTCCCGTACTTAAAGATATTGGTTATGTATAAGTGCCTACGCCTACTTGCATAGGCACTCATATCTTTGTTTTTACTCGATTTTGCCAATAAAGCGGTAGTAGATGTCAATATCCTGCTCACGCATACCGTCCACGGTGGTAGCTTCGTGAATAACAATCTTTTCAATCAGCGTATTCAGAAGCTCCTCTGTCAGTTCGGTGGGGTTTGCGTACTGCTTGATAAGAGAAATCCATGTTTCCGCATCGACAGTCGTTTGTTTTTCAGATTCAAGCTCGGCAGACAGCCTTTCGATCTTCTCTATAAGCTCCTGCTGCTCGGTCTGATATTTCTGAGACATCATGTTGAAGTTGTACTCCGTGATGCGTCCGTCCGACCAATCCTCATACAGCTTCGCAAACTTGCGGTCAACCTCTGTTCTGCGTTTCTCTGCTCTTGTAAGCTCTGCGCTCTGCCTTTTGGCATTGGCGGCAAGCTCCTGGTCACTCGCTTTCAGCAGCCGATGCAGAAGTGCCTGTTCATCCACCTGTGCCTGTCTCGACAAATCCTGTATTCTTGTCAGAACATAGTGGTAGAGATAGTCATAGCGGATATAGTGGGCAGAGCATTGTCTTAATCCCTGTCCGTATTGGCTGCAAGTGTAATGGCTGTACGGCGTCTTGTTCCGGCTGTTCGTACCGAAACGCATCGACCGTCCGCACTCCGCACACTTTACCAGACCGGAGAAGATCTGCGTAGTAGCGTCTTTCTGTTGTCTACGGCGGCTGGCGATCTGCGTCTGCACCTGTTCAAAGACTTACTTGGAGATAATAGCTTCGTGGGTATTTTCTACCCTAAACCATTCCTCCTGCGGCTTGCGTACCTTTTTCTTGTTCTTGTAAGAAATATTGGTCTGCTTGTTGTGTACGCTGTTGCCGATATAGGTTTCGTCTTTTAGGATGCTCTTTACCTGTGCCAGCGTCCATGCGTAGGACTTTTCTTCCGGTGCGCCCTCGTAGATATGAGCAAATGTCCCATATCGCTGATAGTTCAGCCATCCGGCAGTAGGAACCTGTTCTTCCACCAAAGTCTTTGCGATCTTGGCGGCACCAGCTCCATGAAAGGCAAGGTCAAAGATTTTTTTCGATAATCCAGCGAGTTTCCACATCAACAACAATGGCGTTTTTGACTTCGGGATGTCGGATATACCCAAGGGGTGCATAGGCAAAGGTGCGTTCTCCCGCCGCATACTTGGCGTGAAGTGCGGTTTTGACCTTGCGGCTGGTGTCCTTGGCAAACCATTCGTTGAACAGATTTTTGAAAGGAACGAAATCGGACAAGCCTTTCTTGGTATCCTCGTTCTCGGACACGGCGATATATCGCACCTGTTTGTCCGGGAACTCATATTCCAGATAGTAGCCGACCATGATATGGTCACGCCCGAAGCGGCTGAGGTCTTTTGTAACAATGCAGTTTACTCGTCCTGCATCCACATCCGCCATCATTCGCTTGAAATTTGGTCTTTCAAACGTAGTTCCACTCCATCCGTCGTCGATATACTCGCCAACCACATAAAGCTCATTTTCTTTTGCGAACTGCTGCAAAATGGTGTGCTGGGTTTCGATGGATACGCTGTCGCCATAATTCTCGTCATCACGGCTCAGTCTCATATATAGTGCTGTATTGTACGGTTGCTTCATTAAAAATCCTCCTGTTCGTGAAACAACCCACGCTTACAATACTTCGCTGAGTATATTATACCGTAAGCGTGTGGCTGATTCAATTCGAATCTGTTAACATTTCTCCGAAATTTATGCGGGCACGTTTTTTCCCGCGGCGAAGCGGACAACATTTTCAATCAGAGAGTCCATCGTCATGCTGTTGGGAGAAAAGAACTCCGATACCCTTGCACGGGTATTTCCGCAATAAAAATACTTCGTTCCGTCAGGCTCGGTGACATAGAACGAAGTATTCTCCACAGTAGGCTCCGGCTCATATTCTCCACGCATCCTGCGCCATTCGTCCTCCTGTTCCTTGGGAGGATAGAACATCGGCTCATAACAGGAGCAAATGTCGATGAACGCACAGGCTTCAATGATCTCCCACAGGGAGAGGTCATCACGCATCATCATTTTGTTAAGCTGGGTTACGGTATAGGTCTTGTTTTTCTTCTTCATAGGCAAAAATCCTTTCTTATTGGTGAATATCGTGTTTCTGAGTGCTGCGGTGTGTGTACTCTCTGATGATCTCCGGCGGGATGCGGTCAAGAATGGCACAGGCATTCGCATAGTCCTGTTGCAACTTGGCTTCCTGCAATTTTTTGAGCGTACTTTGCTGCTGGCTCTTTTCCAGAGCTTCTGTCAAATCATCATTTTCCTTTTTGAGTGCCTTTTTCTCCGATTCAGCCGTAGTAAAGCATTTCTGATATTTCTTCATCTGCGTTTCCATGGCGGCAACATCGGGGATATACTTGTCAAGAAACGCCGCAATCTGTGCGGTACGTTCCTTGTAATTGGTGAACTTCACATCGTCAAGCATGGCATCCAGCTTTTCCATCTGCTTTATCAGACGGGACATCTGCTTAAATACCCTTGTAGGAATATGGTCACGCCCGGTCTCGCTGGCACTTTCGCCACGCTCCAGATCGGGATATTTCTTTACCATGTGTTCCCAATACTTGTCCTGCCATTGTGTGAGCTTCTTTTTATTCCCCAAAATCTCCTTGGCGCACAAACGCTTGTCCTCCGTCAACGGGACAAAACAAAGGTGCATATGGGGCGATTTCTCGTCCAGATGCACCACGGCGGATATGATGGTTTCGGGAGCTTGATTCTGCTTGATGAACTCTAAGGCTTCATTGAAGAACTCTTTCAGCTCGGAGCGTTTCTTGCCCTTGAAGAACTCCGGTGTAGCGGTAATGAGAGCTTCCACCACACGAACACTATCAGAACGTGTGCGGCATCCTGCTTCTGCAATCTGCTTTTCGGATTCTGCTCGGTACTTGCGTTCCGGCTTGATAAGATGAAAATTCAAATGAGTACGGGACGGGTCAATATCGGGATTGCTTGCATATTTCTCTTTGGTGCGCTCGTTGTGGGCTTCGATGCCGCTGATCTCCGGTCCCTTGTACTTGGCAAAGCGTAAAATTGCATACTGTGGTGCTGCCATTATTTGTCCCTCCTTTTCTGCCATACGATTTCAAAGCCCAGCACATCTGCAAGCTGTACCGCTTCGGTATAGCGGAGCGATTCACGCTGTAACTTATTGGATAGATTGGAAACGCTGTCGCTCCATCCGTATTCATCCGATAACAGATCAACGACCTCCTGCATAGTCATGCCCTGCCGTACAATGTACGACTTTATTTCATTCCTCAGATTCGATTTCATATAAAAATTCCTCCATAAATTCGTGATATTGGTTTTCTATGCGGTGAATTGCCGTCACCGCTGAATAACATTTTTGAAGATGGCGTTTTCCTCTCAGATTTCCCCCTGCGTAGTCCTGTTCATAACAGCACCCTATCGAGTTTACTGTTTTGTGGGAGAGCAGACCGAACAGGAAGAAACACCACAATTCCGTGAATGTGCTTTACTGTCCCGTAAATCACCGAATGATGATTTCGGTACTTTCTGCGGTGTAAATCTTCACAGATTGCACAAGGCTTGATTTGGAATATAGGAAAACAGCCTTGATAACATGCGTGTTACGCTGATTGGTAACGTGCCAGTTTGGCACTTTACCGAAGGATGCGGTTAATTTCACGGCTGAACTTGAAAACATCCATCCTATCAATCCATCTATCCGAGAAACCGCCTTTTCGGGATGGATGGGATAGATGGATGGATAAATTTGAGTTCAGTTACAAAATCCCCGGCGAGATCAACGCTTCAATGCCCCAAAAGCCGTTGACCTGTTTACCGAGAGAATTTGTGATGTGGTTGTCATGTTCCAGACCAAACTCGTCTGCGTGTTTCTTTAGGGTCATGCTGACCGTTCGTGCTGCCAGCGGCTTGTAGGTGTTATCGTTGCACCAGATACAGTAGATGGCGTAAAGATCGGCAGAGGTAATGGTGCTGTCCGCTTTCAGACGGATATATCCCTCCGAGCGCAGGAACAGCAGCACATTGTCCGCATCACGCCTTGCCTGTTCACGGTTGTCCTTGGTACGGCTGCTTTCGGAAAAGCGGTAGTTATTCGCTATCAGCCTGTGCAAGCCCTCCAGACACCACAGGAAAATGCCCTCAACTTCCGCAACGAGCTTGTCCGCAAGGAACGGGTCATCCTCTCGGTCAATGGGTTTTTTCTTAACTGATAAGATGAGCTGTCTGCGGTAAAAACCGTCCGAATGGTCATAGAGGGATTCCAGATCGCCGTTGGAGAAAGCAAGGAAACGGACGTACATTTCCCCTTGGTAGCTCTGTTCGCCCTTGCACTCTAAGTCCATCGGCATTTCCGCTGTAATAAGGGATTTCAGATAATGGGTGGATTTGAGTGCTTCCATCTTCATATCATCGTCCACCATCACAAGCTCATGTTCCAGATCAGCTCTTGCAAAGGGACTGCGCTCTACCTTGGCAATGCTGCCATTTTTGAGATTGGCACCGAGCATAGCCTGCATTACAACACCGATACGGCTTTTGCCCTCGCCACCGTTGCCTTTCAGAAGCATCATGGTCTGTCCTCTTGTGGTGGGGATAAGGCAGTAACCGAGATATTCCTGCAAGGTCAGAATGTCCTCGTCATCCAACAGTTCCGATAAAAAATGCAGCCATGTCACAGGCTGCGGAGCATCGGGATTATACTTGACGGACAGACGGTTACGGCAGAACTCCTTGTTTTCGCTGAACTCACCTTTGACGAACAGAGTGCCGTTGGCAACGTGCAGCCTGTCCTCATGGACGGGTAGGTTGTCCTTGTAGGCTTCCATGCGGAGCATTTCAAGCAAATTGGAGCATTTTTTTGCCAGCCCCGATTTCAGATAGGGACGGAGCATTTCATAAATCTGCTTCTTGATGCCGTTTTCATCGCGGATGCGTCCTTCCTTGGAAAAGAACTTGCCGCCCACGCAGACCATAGGGTAACGGCAGATGAAATCACAGCAAAAGCCGACTTCATCCAAAAATTGACCGTTGTACCACCCCGGCTGTTCTTCCATGCAATCATCTTTCTTGCTCATAAGACCTCTCCTTTCTTTGCTTTTTCAAATACTCTTTCAGCTTATTCAGCTTGCTGTCGGTCATCATCATGTCGATGACCTCGGTGCGTTCATAGGAATCTCCCATAATCAGAAGATCCACAAGATACTCCACATAGGGCAGCCGATGACAGGCTTGCACAAAGCGCTCATGCGGTGTGTCCTCCGGTGTTCTCGGTGCGTACAGCACCATCCACTCTTGCAGGAACTTGTAATACTCCATAAGCGCAGAAAAGCACAGCTTCTCATTTTCTCTGAGTCGCTGTGCTTCACTTTTCCTATTCTGTTTTTCCTGCATTGCCTTAGTGGGTGGCTTGTCCTGCGTGATGCCGAAGTCGTACGCCAGCTTCTTCGCCGCATCGTACAAGGACAGTCCGTAGAGCTTCGCTGTAAAATTGATCACGTCACCATGCTCGCCACAAGCGTAGCTATAGTAGTGGTCATCGTCCACAAACAGACTTGGATAGCGGTCATTGTGGAACGGGCAGAGTGCTTTCCCGTGACGGTTGACCTCCACGCCGTACCTCGCTGCTGCTTCTCTTGTGTTGATGCTTGCTTTTACTGTTCCAAATACATTCATTCAGTTCCTCCATAATTCTTATTGATAGGGACGATTTTTCATCCCCTCGTGTATATTATGAGGAAAATCGAAAAAAGCAGGCTAATGGCATGACAAGCTCATTTCAAAAAAAATGACAACGACACTTTGGAGAGAAACAGCGTAATTTTCTGGATGATTACAGTTAAAAAAGCTGTCGGCGTTCTATATTTCGTCACAATTCTATGGTATAATAGAGAAAAAGGAAAAGCATGACAGATTGGAGGTAGGAACATGAGCATCCTTAATCAAAATCTGCTGACCCTTGATTTTTGGAAAGACGAAGCGACCTATGCAGGACACACCCTGCCTGCGGGTAGCATCGGATGTGCCGCTATGAACATTTCCGATGAACAGATCGGGCAGCTCATACAGCTTGCTATTCCTCTTGTTGCAGTTGTGAAGCTGATAAAGGATGGAACGCCTACAACAGAACATTTATCAGCGGCAAAGAAAAGTGTGTTGCAGATCACGCAGATGTTACGCACCATATACCCGTTTCCGCTGTTCGGCTTTCCTGCTGACGGGCATGATATTCAGCGAATTTTCTCACAGGAATATACCGACAATGCCATTGCCTACATAAAGGCAGCGCAGGAGATCGGCATAGCTGCCGTCTTTGATGAACAGTACAAAAAGGGCGTGGGCATCGTTAAGCTGATAAATGAATTGGCACAGCTCGGGAATACTCTTGTGATTTTCAAACACGGCATGATTGAATTTGCCCATAAGCTCCATGACAGCAAGCGAACGCCGGAGGGATATGCGGAAACCTTTGCAAAACATTTTCCCAAAGACGAAGCGTTATCTCCCGATAATTCTGCGTGGATGCAGTTGACCAACACCACCATGCAGTATGTGTCCGCTGTCATGCCGGGAAAAGGGATACCGCAGCTTGTGAAGCGTATGCACTACGTTTCCTTTGTGGGAATATTCCGTTCCGATTTGTTTGAGGGCTTGTGTGTTGGTCATGCGCCGAGGAAATGTCCCATCTGCGGCAAATGGTTTTTGACCACCGATGCAAGGCAGACCAAATACTGCGGAGGTCTTGTGCCGGGGGACAAGCTCGGACGAACTTGCAGACAGATCGGTGCAAAGCAAGGCAGAGAGCAGCGGGAGCTTGCAGGCGATCACCCGATTAAGGCGATATACACACGCCGCATGAACACGATTACACAGTATCTCCATCGTGGCACTCTGGACGAGCAGACCGCCGATGTGATGAAGGCTCTTGCAAAAGACAAATTGGAACGTGCGATTTTGGATGTTGCCTATGCCAACGGCAGTTATGAAAAGGAAATGGAACAGGAAACTTTATTGGAAGAAGCAAAGAAGAAACTTTGAATTTGCAGAGGAATTGATATGATTAGATTGATGACTATTGAAGATTATCCACGGCTTATTGATTTGTGGAAAAGTACACCTAATATGGGCTTGCGTAGTTTAGATGATTCGCAAGAAGGAATTTTACTTTTCCTTATCGAAATCCCCAAACGAACTTTGTTGCGATTGAAAATGAAAAACTGATTGGAAATATTCTGTGCGGACATGATGGGCGTCGGGGATATATTTATCATACTGTTGTATTGCCAGAGTTTAGAAGGCGAGGTGTTGCATCCGCATTAGTAGATGAAGCTGTTAATGCACTGAAAAAAGAAGGCATTACTCGTTGTTGTCTGAATGTAATGGAAACCAACGAACAGGGCAAGTCTTTTTGGATTGAAAAAGGATGGGAGAAAAAAGATTTTTTGGGCTTTTACAATAAAGCAATTACCGATAAAGAGAACTTACCATTGTTTAAGGTTTAAGTAATCATTAAATGAGAAGAATGAAAGGAATTATCATGCAGATAAGAAAAATGACAATAGCTGATTATGACAATATCTACAATTTGTGGGTATCCTGCGTTGGTATGGGATTAAATAATCTTGATGATTCAAAAACTGGAATAGAAATTTTTTTTGAAAAGAAACCCTGATACTTGTTTTGTGGCAGAGCATGAAAATGAGGTAGTTGGAGCAATAATGGTTGGCAATGATGGTCGGAGGGGTTACATATATCACACATCGGTAACGCCTGAATATCAGAGGCAAGGTATTGGTTCTAAATTAGTTGATACAGCAATAGATGCGTTAAAAAAGCAAGGCATAAATAAAGTTGCATTGGTTGTATTTGCAAAAAAATAAAGATGGCAATGCTTTTTGGGAGAAACAAGGCTTTACTATGCGAGAGGATTTAATATATAGAAATAAGTCTCTTGTTGAAATGGTGAGAATTGACACATAAATTCTCTTTTGCATGGAACAGAAAATTTCAGTTTTCAAATGAAGAGAGGTGCGCCTAATGTCAGAAGAACGTTTCTGGAATACCGATGAATATGCCAGCACAGCAAAATTTGCTGTGCATGACGGAGCTGTGACAATGCGACAGGCAGGGCGCATCTTCCGTCTTGACCCTGCACAGCCCAAGGTGGAGGAGATCAACGATTACATTGTTTCTGCTATCAAAGAGCAGGACAATACATACTTTACTTACTTTCTCCACCACTACGAGCCAAGGCTGAACAAGCGAGTGTACCGCTTTCTGCTGACCGAGGGCATTGACCGATATGACCCTCTGCGCTTTCTGGATTACAAGCTCAGTTGCGTTCTCGCCATGATGGAGTGCTTACCGAATTACGCTCCCGACAAAGGCGCAGACTTTCTGACCTATGCTCATTATTTCATCGGCAACGCACTTCTGGATTGCCGCCGACAGGAAGAAGCAGGCTCATTCAAATCTTTGGACGAATATAAAGCCGCCCGTGGCATTGTATGGCTCTACAACAATTCCGGCAAAAGCGCAAAGAAAGTCATTGCCGAATATGCCGCCGAGCAGAACTGCACCGAAGAAACCGCCACCGAGTATCTGACTCTTGCAAGACAAAACCGCAGCCGTGTTCCGTTTTATGCGACCATACAGGACGAGGACAGCGAAGAAACAGGCGAGTATGTTGCCCGTGATGATAGCTGGAACTATGCGGATATTCTCTGGAACGGCATTCGTGCCGATGCGGTACAAGCTGCCTTTGACAAGCTAAGTTATAAGGAACAGGATTTTCTTGAAAGGCGCAATGCAATCTGCATGAACTGCGGACGGGTAATGCCGTGGGACGAGCGAACTTCTTTTGATAAATTATCAACAGACTACGAGTACAGCACCACCAGCGGAGCAGAACGATTTTATAAAAGAGTGGTAGAAAAGCTGACCGGACTATTGGTGGATGCCGGTGTTCTCGGTATGGTGGAATTAAAGCTGATCGACAAAAACAAAAAAATCGCCGCCGCTGCATACCAGTACAAAGCAGTGTATCGGTATGCAAACGACGACGATGAATGGGGAGAAATCTGTTTTGACTTTTCTGCCGGAACTGCTCAGATTCTGTCTCTTATACACATCTGACGCTG
>OJOG01000770.1_pt1 | contig 11150 bp, 10 predicted proteins | sample 1598101 | NCBI WGS metagenome assembly OJOG01 (sample SAMN03922460, study PRJEB24848) | human gut metagenome | isolation source: stool sample | host: Homo sapiens | place: Germany | collected 2009-11
TGCATGAGCATATCATAGTAGACATTGTGCCGGACGGCCAGGGAGCTGGGCTCCCGTTCCGCCGGTTTTTGTGACAGGGGCTGCTGGGGAAACCGGTAAAGAACGCTGTCCTCCGATAACGCCCGAAACGCCTGCCGGTTTGAAACCCCCTCCATCTTGGCATAGAGGGACACGCTGTTGCCCTTTTCACCGCAGAGCACACAGCGGAAGATATTTCTGGTGGTGTTGAGAAAGAGATGGTGCTTTCCTGGCCCATGATCGCCGCAGAATGGGCAGGAGGCTTCCACCTCCTCCCATTCCAGCGTGCGGTCATTCAGGACAAGCCCACATCTTCTCGCCACATTCAGGATGGGAAATTCCTGATAAGGGACGCCAGAGCGATACTTGCCCATAGGCGCTCACCGTTTTATGCGGCTTTCGGGACACCCGTGTTGTCGGCCACCTGGACCTGCAGCGCGGCGCCCTTGATCACTTTGGCGATGAACACCTGCCCGGTGGGGCGCACATTGTCGATGACGGGGACGGACTCCACATCGTCGATAAAGGTCGGGTACACGACGCCCAGCAGGCGCTTGATCAGCTCCGCAACTTCCAGTCCAGCTCGAATTCGCTCGGAGTGAGACAGGCAAATGTAGTCGCGTCCCCCATAAACGAAGCGGAATACATCCTTGACTTCGCCGGTGCTCTTCACCACATCATAGAGGGTGATCGACACCCGGTTCATCTTCAGCTTAGAGAAGTTGAGCTCTACCCGCTTTGAGATATAGAAGGCCAGGGCGGAAAGAAGCTCCTTCTTTTGCTGGATGGACGCCTGCATCTGCTTGATGCCCTGCTCCTGTTTCTCCGCAGCCTCCGGAGAGGCCTGGACCAGCTTCGACAGCACCTCAATTTTGGCATTGAGCTCGGCAAACTCCGTGCGGGCACTGTTCAGTTCCTCGATTTCCTCCTGGCTGAGCATACCGCATTCCCGATCCAGCTCGGTGCTCTGGATCTCGCTGTGCAGGCGCTCAAGCTCCTGCTGGCGGAGATTTCGCTGTTTCTCGGCCTGTTCCACGGCTTGTGCGCGTTGGCCGCTGAGTTCCTTCAGCTTGGCTTCACCGGCGGCAATGTCGTCCTCCCGGTACTGCTCAAAAACGGCCCGCGCCTTGGCGTCCAGCTCCTGGACTTCCTTGAATTGGGCGGTAAGCTGGCAGCCTTCGGCCTGGATGCGGCGCAGGGAAGCAGTAAATTCCCCCTTCACCTGCGGCAGGGTCTGCTCTGTGATGGTCTGGCGGCACATAGGGCACTTCACCCCTGCTTTCAGACCGTCGTGGATGTGCTTTGTCTGCTTGAGTTCCACACTGAGCTTGTGGATGCGTGCCTGCGCCTGTGCCAGCGCGTCGGCATACTTGCTCTGGTAGGTGTCTGCCTTGCGGCCGGCCACTTTTTCAGCCACGGCCCGAATTTGGGCATCCAGGCTTTCCGTGTCGGCAATCTCCGGTTTTTCCCGCTGTAATTCTTCATAACGGGCGTACAGGTCGGCCAACCGGTCATTCAAACTGTTCCCGTCAAAACCTGTGGTGCGCTTACACTCCAGTTCACTGATTCGCTCCTGAAGCTGTGTATGCCTTACCTGAGCTTCCATGAGCTCCTGTGCCTGCTCCTTCTGTTGAGAGGCGTGCAGGTCAATCTGCCCCTGGATGTAGACCATATCCTTTTCTATGTCGGTCACTTGTTCGCGCAGCTGCTTGGAGTAAGCCTCCGCGGATAGAAACTCCTGCTTTTCCAGCAGCGCCCGCGTCTGGTCGCTGAGCTGGGCGAGAACTTCCGCCTTGGGCACCTCCGGCAGATACCGCTCCAAAAGGTTGCGGCCTTTACTGCCCAAAACATTGATAAAGTATTGCGGGTTGAACATCGACAGGAAAAGATCGCGCTCTCCAAACATGGTGGTGAGATCCCCCTGGCCGATGCGGACACCATCCAGCGTGATGTCCATTTTGTCATCCTTGCGATGGCGGGCGAGGGTCCGAAGTTTGCCGGACTCATCCTCAAACTCCAGCTCTACCAGCAAATCACGGGTATCCTGATGATAGAGGTAGTCAATCTTCGCGCCGGCATAGAAGCCTACGCCGGTGATGGCAAAGGCGATGGCGTCGGCAATGCTGCTTTTCCCCACGCCCATATGGCCGGAGATCACATTCATGCCGCCAAACTGAAAGGTCTTCTGGTCCGCATATCCCTTAAACCCGCTGATTGTAAGCCGGGTCACGCGGAATTGCTTGATCGGTTGGATCATTTGATTGCCTCCTTACTTATGCGGCCTGTTCTGAGCCCAGGTCGAGGATCTGGTATGCCTCCAAAATATAGAAGGTGACGCCGTTGCTGTGCTGCGTGGAAAAATTCGCGTTTGTCAGGATCAGTCCCGGCGCAAGCCGGCTGTCGGCGCCCCGGGTATATGCCTGAAAGACCTGTCCCGCGCTGTCCCTGACCTGGACGCTGGTGCGGCTGTTCCCGCTCATCGTCGGCTTGAGGACAGCGCCGGTCACCAGATAGCACCCGGCCGGGATGCCGGAAGCGGAGGTCTGGCCTTGGGAAGGCTGTCCCTGCATCTGAGGGGCTTGCTGGGGCGGGCGCCCGGGCTGTGCCTGCGGCGGAGCGGTTGCGCCCTGCCTCTGAGGGGCAGGCTGTCCGCCCTGCTGGCGGGGACGGCCATTGGGATCGGCAGATTGGCTCCGGGTGTGATGGCCCTGTTTGTCCTGTTCGCCGGGGTGGTCCTTTTTCTGCTGGAGTGACTGCACCCACTGATCATGGACGGCGTCCAAGGTGGGGCGTTCGTCGTTGCAGATCACATACCCTTTTCCCCTCTGCTCAATGGAGACCCATTTTTGCGTCATGCCGTAGAGATACCGGCCGATGCCCCACTCAACCGCGGCCCGCTTCATACTGTCGCTGAGGCCGCCCTTGACCGATTCAATATCGCTGTCATCGGCCCCGTCCCATTTGGTGATCCACGCCTCCTGGGACGGGAAATAGATGGAGATACCGCACAGCTGGGCGCTCTCGCCTTTCCACGGCACAAAATCATTGTGCCAGCCGTCGATGCCCACTGTGCTGTCCAGCCGGGTTTGGATGGCCCGGTTGGTCACATAGGGCACTGCCAGGCCGCTGGTCTTTGCTGAATTGGTCGCGGAGACCCGCCACTCGATGTCGGCGCTCTGAAAGGGGGCGGAAAGGGCCGCCCGAAGTTCTTCCGCTGATTTGTTCCACATGATATTCGCTCCTTTAGGCCCGTTGAATAAACTCGCCGAGCGTTTCCTTTTTGGGAATGAGAATGTCCGAATAGTAGTATTCGGGGTCTTTGTCCTTCAGATGCTCCATGAGTTCCCGATATTCCAGTCCTAACTTGTTGTTGGAGCTGCTGTAATAGTGCATGTTGTTCGGAATACTCAGGAGAAACGCTGGAAGGTTGTGTGCCTTGTGCGGCTTTTTATAGATTGGCAGCGTGTTGGCTCCCACGCAAAGGCTCCCGCTTTCGCGGCTCACATTGGAAAATGGATAGTAGTACATGGGTGTCTCCGGGGTCGGGATTTCATCCGCCACCACCCCAATCCGGCAATGGGATGCTTTCCCCTCTTGATTGAGCGAAAAGCCAAATACCAGACGAGGGATCGGGAAGTGGGGATAGGGCGTATCGTAGACCGAAACATCGGCGTACAGCCTGGGGTGCCAGAGAACGAAGCGTTTTACCGTCTCGCTTTGATAGAGCGAGATGGTATTCAGCGGCAGGAAACCGCTGTGATAGCCCTCGTCTGCTGCCCGCAGGCTGTCTTTGAAGCACCGAAGCAGATCTTCCTCGGTGATGCTTTTCCGGGAGAAAACGCCTTGCGCGTCCTCTTCCACGGTGATTTTGCCCTCATTGGGCGAAATGCGGATCATAATGTCGTTGCTGGCATCCATTTATGCCGCCTCCTTTTGCTTCAGCGCAGGCTGAGAAGGCAGGGCAATTACTTTGCCCGCCGGCTTCTTCATCTCCTGTTCTAATTCCCTGATTCCGCTCTGGCAGGCGTCCAGGATGTCGCACAGAGCCTTCGGAATCTCATCAAAGGAGTAGAACTCCTCGAACAGAAAGAGCAGGAGTTTGGGGCTTTTCCGCGCCTCCGAGCCGTCTACCCAAAGGTAATCAAAGTTATAGTTGCTGAGGCGCATAGCACTGTGGACCGCGTCCTCCATCTCCCGCGCATAGGGGTTTTCAATCCGGGTTATCCCTCTTCGGGATTCATATTCCCGGCACAAAGCATGAAATCTGTCCAGCAGCGGGTCGCGCAGAACATAGACCTCCCGATCCGGTTCATACTCGTGATGGGAGACCTGCTTTCCGTACTGCTCATAGCACTTGGTATTCTGAAATACGCTTTCACAGGCAAACCGTTCTATCATGCACTGATTATCCCAGGTGATCTCCGTGCAATCTCCAAGCATATCCATGAGCCTGTTCAATTTCCCATGGCTCTCCAGCACTTTTGCCATGTTTAAGATCCTCATGGCTGCGTTCAAAGTATCTTCGTCCATGTCCGGCCTCCTATAAAAACGCTCTGGTTTTCACACAAGACGGCAAAATGTCGGAAATCCGCCTGTTGATGTGGCGCATCGTATTACAAAGATTTTCCCGCCAGTAATAATAGTCGAGGATTGTGAACGGGTCTTCTTCGTCGAACTGATCAAAGTCGATTTGCTCCAGCCGGATGGGCTCCTCGCCCTCCAGTTGCGGAAGGACTGTGTCCAGCAGGTAGGGGTTTAGCTCCTCGTCGAAGTGCGGCTCATGTTCCTCCGTCTGTCTGAGCTGTTTATGGAGTTCGCCAAGGTCTAACACTTTCCTCATCGCGCTGCTTCCTCCACTGGCTGAAGCTCAGCCACACAGAGAGCATAAGCCTCCGGATTGGAGAGGATCTGCCGCTCCTGCTGCTCATTGATGTAGTTGGAGCCAAAGCCTAAATAGTACAGACCCGCAGCGGCGGTAATATCGTCGGAAAAGAAACGCTGGGCAACATCCATCTGCTTATGCAGTTCAGGATCAGAAGAACGAAACGCCATGACGGTCAAAGTCGTTTCTTCATCAGGATGGAACTGACCAACCGTTCTGCCCAGCGCTCGAATGGCCTGAGTGCGGCTCTTGATCTCCTCCTCTTGATTTTCCCTGGCATGGAAATAGCAGAGCAGAAACTGTTCGGCTTCTGCACCGCCCAAAGCGACGCCGAAGGGCAGGTGAAGCGGCTCTCCATAGGGGGCTGTCGCGGGAGAGAAACGGGAGCAGACACCTCCCAGAAGCGGCTTCATGCGTTCCGCCGCCTGCGACCAAACCGCCGCCCGCAGCGGGACGGCTGACGGGTTGCCTTGCACGATTTTCTGCGCATCAGGGGAAATCAGGCGCCCATGGGGCCCCCTGTTTTCATCCGTGACGGTGTGCTTCTCTTTGATGATCCGGCCCTTGACGATATGTGGATAGTCGCACTCCATCAGTCCGTTGATCAGGCCGGAGCCGCCGATCAGCCCCACCTGTCCGATAGACAGGGGCAGGGGCGGACGCTTGATCTCGCTGTCCAGCCGGCTTTTGGCAAACAGCCGGTCAAAGCCGGTGGAGTTTGCCAGCTGGCGGGCCAGCTCGTCTTCATTGAACACAGCCCCCCGGAATGTCTCCACCTTTTTGGAGACTGCCGGGAGCTCATAGCAGGCCTTGGGCAGAAGGTCGGCGGTAGGTAAGGTCTCCGGGCGCTCCGCGGCGGAGCACAGCGCCTCCGCATCCTGTTCCGCCTCCGTCCGTCTGCGGCGCACGCCTGTGACGACCACCTGCTTAAACTGCTTGAACTCCCTGTCCAAGAAGCGGTGAATACGCACCTGTTCAAAGTTGTCACAGATGATGCCGCACAGATCTGCCGTCAGGCGGTAATAGGGGACAATATAGATCAGAAGCCCGCCCATCATAAGAAGGGGGATGCTCTCAATCAGAAACCGCTTTTCGTCTCTGCTCCGTCCTCCATTCTCAGACAGGACAGACAGATAGGGCGGATTCAGGAAAACGGTATGAAAAGCGCCTGGGCTGATATTGGAGCCGAAGAAACTGCCGAAGCCGACACGGTACAACTGCTGCTGTGCCTGTTCCGCCCGGTGGTCATCCAGTTCAATGCCGTAGCATTGGCTGTCCGTCCCCAGGGCGAGCCGAAGCAGGGCGTCTCCTGTTCCACAGCATGGGTCGATCAGGTTGGCCGTGTTCCCTGCGGGAAAGACAATGCTGTTGGCGATATACCCCACATGCGTGAGGTCCGTGGGGTAATGCCCCAGCCGGACATTGTTCATCAGGCGCCCGATGATTGAGGCGTCTGTGGTCTGATGGTCTGGAAGCGCGTCCGCAAACCGCTTCAGCACTTCGGTCAGTTTGGAGTAGTCCGCGGTCATCAGCGGAAAGGCTGCCAGTTGCTCCGCCAGCTTTTGCGCGGCAGGGGCCAGCGGATTCTCCAGCTCCATCAGGAAAGGCCGTGTCGCACGGATCTGTTCGACCAGATAAGTGCGTTGCCGCTCCAGCAGGCGGTACAGTTCAAATGCCTCCGCCTTTTTCTGGCCGGCCAAAAGCCCGGCAACCTGCTCCCGATAGGCTTGCAGGCCCTCCGAAATCAAAGTAATGGTACCGGCAAGCTCGCCAAGCTGTTCCAGGGCATAAAACCGCTGGGAAGGGGGCTGGCTTTGAGGCTGTGCCTCGTTTACCTGCTCCATGTTTGATCACCTCCGTGATTTAGCCAGAGGGGGACCGCGCTCCGCACAGTCCCCCTCTGCTTTCAGTGCCTACGCGGCACGGTTTGTAATAACAGGGTTTGCCGTTTTGCACGGCTCTTTCGGCCCATATCGGCCGACACAGCGTTTCAGGCGAAAAACGCCTGACTGGTCTATGTAGCCTTGGGCGCACAGCTCCCGGACCCGGGTTATCCCCATGGCGGTCACCTCCCGGCGCTGCCGGATGATGATGTTCTCCATAGGTCACGCAGCCTTGGGGAGGGTAGACGCGCTATCCTCCCGCGGAGTCAGCACAGTCTCCTCCTGCTTTGTGATACGCAGGGTGTATCCGCAGTCTTTCAGGAGACGGTACATGGCCTTGAGCCGCTTGAACTCGAAATCCTCTTCCAGGTCCAGATCCATTGGCTGGGTAACGGGCTGAGACTGAAAATCGCCGGCCCGCTCCGGCTTCGGCTGTTCCTGCTCCGTATCGGTGCTTTCCGGTGCCGGAGCCGCAACCTGGACATACGGGGCGTCTGCCGGAATACGGTGGATCACGGACAGCCACAAGCGGCGAAAAAAGCCCGCCGCCAGGGTGCCGACGATCCCGCGCTTTTTCTCCGGAAGCGTGATGACATCATCGGCCTTGAGGGTACCGATGTTGTGCTTTGCCATGGTCAGCTTGGGGACCTCCACATACTCCGCCTCCAGATAGCAGGACACAGTTGCGGAGCCGGACAGAACGATCTCAGCGGCGCACACACGCTCAGCGGCCATGGTTTCTCCGTTCATCGTGGCGCACTCAATATCCATCTCCGCCACATGACGGGCGGAAACTGTGCCGGCTTTCAAAATGCCCTTGCCGGAAATGCTCCGGGCGTGCAGCGTTCCGTCCACGATCAGAGTGCCGTCATTGACGATGTTCTGGCAGTACAGGGTCTCGTAATGCAGGGTTTTCCCTTTGGGAATATACAGGTTTTTCATTGTGATCGCTCCTTTTTCATTATGCGACTTCTTTCAGCCGGACCGGTAGGACCATGGCCAGGTCGTCTTTGCCATCCGTCAGGATCATGGGAGAGTGCGGGTGCCCCATTTTCATGGTGACCGTATGCACTTTCTTTGCCTTGAACTGCTCCAGCCCCTCCAGCAGGTATTTTGGATTGAAGCCCCGCGCCTCAACAGGAGGCAAGCCGACCTTGGAGAGATAGGTGCCCCCTGGCGTTTCAAGCGAGAGTGTGCCCCCGTCAAACCGGATCGGCTTTCGGGTTTTTGCGGTGATAAAGCCGTTGAGATACTTGACTTCATCCAAAAGGCGGTCTACATCAACGGAATATTCCGTACTGAACGATGTGGGAATCGCCCTTTCGACATCGAAGCCGTCATAGCCGGGTATCCGGGTGAGCACACGCAGCGTTTCGCTTTCAACCGCCGCCCACTCCTCTCCAACGGAGATCGTGCAGTCCTGCTCCTTGAACATCGTAAGCTCCGCCATGACCTCCGGCGGAATGTAAAAAGGTTTTTCCACATTGACGGCGGGATCGGTGCTCATTGCCAGGCGGTAGCCGTCCACAGCGATGATCTTGTCTTTCAGAAATTCAATACAGCACTGATTGGGTCTGGCGTCATTCGAGGAAACGGCGTATTTCACCCGCTTGAACCGCTCCAGCAGTCTTTTCGGATTGACAGGGTAATGGCGGTCCAAAGGCTTCTCCCTGAGCTCGGGGAAATCGGAAGTGCGCTCCGTACTGCGTTTCAGGCTCCGTTTCCCGTCGCTGATAGAAATTTGGCCCTCCGGATCAGGGACTGTCTCAGTGGGCTCAACCGTGTAAGCGAACTCCAGTTCTCCAGAAAAGTATTTGCAGGCGGAGAGAATTTTCCGGGTCCCCACAAACACAAAGGAGAAAGAGTCCCCGATTGCCGGGATCGTGCTCGTACACCACTGGTCTAAATTGGTGCAGGTAAGGACACAGTGCCCATCCTCAAAGCGGACCTGCGCTTCCTCCAAAATAGGAAGGCGGGAACGCTTGGCGGCAAAGCGCAGCACATTACCCAATGCTTCGTGGAAGTGTGCGGCGTCAACATAGGCATGGAAGGTACTCATGCGGCTTTCCTCCTCGTTGGCTGTTTTTGAAAAGATCGGATGTTCACCGATTTGGTAGAGAAGGTGGTCTGTTGTACGGTGTTGCAACCGATGACCAGAATGTTGTAGATCATAGTGACCACGGCAGTGGCGGCCATCAGGTTTGCCACGATGGTCTGCGGGGCGGAGACCGACGCCTCCGCACAGGAGACCTCCGTGGGGAACAGATCTTCCGGGGTGCTTACCTCCGGGTAAAGCATCCCCACAGGCTTGTAGACGGTTTTGCCGGCTCTGCGGATGCCGCAGACAATTTGGCCGGTGTATTCTCCATTCCCGGAGTCAATGTAGATCAGGTCCCGCGCTCTGAGGAATACCTCGTGACAAAGTTTACGAGACTTGTTGTTATCCACGGCTCCGATCAAAATGACCAGTTCCGAGTTGGTGACCCATCTGCCCGTGTTTGGCTCAGCCCCATACACATAGTGCCGAAATACTTCGGGCCTGAGCAGTTCTTCCAGTTGTCCGGCATCCTCGATAAAACGGGGGATATACGAGGTTTCAAGGCCGAACACATCGGAATATCGCTCTGCGATTACCCTGGCCTTGTTTTCGCCAAGGTCAGCCTCTGTGAAATTCTGGCGTACCAGATTTTTAGGCTCCACTTTATCACCGTCGCAGATGATAAATTTCACCGGACGCTCCAACGCATATAAGAGCCGGTAAAGGTGCGGCGCAATGTGGGCTCCGGTCCCGCCGGCGCCCAGCATGACAATCTTTACAGGCCGTTTTTTTGAGAAGTTCATGCGGCCACCCCAAAAGCGCCTTCTGCATCCGTGCAGATCTGTGTCAGCCATTCCGGGGGAAAGTGCCCTACCGGGGGCATCTCCAGGACCTGCTCGGGGGCAATCTCCAGGAAGCGCCCGCCGTTGCTGATACGCACCGTGATCTCCGGGAAGTAACGGTCCAGCCGACCAACTACCATATAGACCCGGGTTGCCCTTTCGTCATGGTCATCCGTCTTGGAAAATACCGCGGGCATCCGGTTGTGGGAGTGCAGGTCAGCGTAGTGGATATAGCGGTCGCTGGTCATCAGCTCTTCATCGTCCAGAAGGGCATCAACAGAAACTCCGCTCACGATCTGCTTCGGGACGCGGATAAAGTACCGCTGCTCCTGCTTATCCCAGTAGAAATGCACCAGGGCCTCCGCCGGTTGCCGCCCCTTTCCCTTGCGCATCATCGTGCGGAACAGGCCTATGGCCTGCTCCATCAGCGAATAGGGAATGCGGGGCAGGGACGGGTGGAAACCCGGCCGGATCTCATCCAGCACGGTGATGTTTTCAGCGGGGGTGACAAACTCCCCCGCGCCTGTGATACGGCGCTCATAGACCTTTCCATCCCGCCCGGGGATAAAGGTGATGGTTTTAGGCGATGCCTGGGCCTCCGACAGATACAAAAAAGCGCCCTTATATGCACTGGCATCTCCCTTTTTTTGCATACTGATTGAGGGTTTGACCAGGCACTTGGGGTGCTTGTCGGTTGCCTTCTTCAAAGCGTTGATAAATTCCTTGGAGGTTTCGATCTCGCGCTTGATTTGGCCGATTTTGGTTTTCTTGGGGAGAGCGATCTCCTTGACGATCTTGCCGTAAACGACTTTCCAGCTCAGGCTCTGCGCTTCGTCAAACTCCGGGAAGTCCGTCAGCTTGGAGAGGCGGAGTTCATCGAATGTCTGCTCGGTGTCTTCGATGGGCGCTTCCGATCCATTGTAGGAGAACACCGGAAGCTGGGCGAAGATGGGTTCGGCCGCTTTTTGGGCGTTCTTTTCCTCTTGACGCTCCATAGCGGCAAGCAGGGGATTGCCCTCCGTTTCCTCCGGCTTATCAGAGGCATGGTCCTCCTCACTTTTCGGCGCGGGAGGTGATTTTGGCTGTGGATCTTGAGGTGCCGGAGATTTGGAAATCTCATGGGGTTCATCCTCTTCCACGGTCTCGTGATTCTGTTCGGTTTCGTCTTTCTCTTCCGGGATCGGGTCATCTGCCTGCACAGCGCCGGCGCCTTCTGCCGGAGGTTGTTCTGTCGCTTCTCCGCCTGCGAGCAGGTCAGCAAAGGGATTGAGGGAATCGTTGCCGGTCAGTTCAGTGAAGCCACTCAGATCGAATGGATTGTCACCGTTTTTCTCGGCTGTCCCTCCAGGGAATGTAAACAGGTTTTCATTCATGGTCGTGTGCTCCTTTCTGTGTTTGATGCACAAAAAAGCCGCAGCCACCCCTGAATGGAGTAACTGCGGTTTTTGTGCGTGGTCGGTCCGGTATTTAGGTTCTGGCAAGTCTCC
>OJOG01000801.1_pt1 | contig 10808 bp, 7 predicted proteins | sample 1598101 | NCBI WGS metagenome assembly OJOG01 (sample SAMN03922460, study PRJEB24848) | human gut metagenome | isolation source: stool sample | host: Homo sapiens | place: Germany | collected 2009-11
GGCTTCTATCATATGTAAAGGATAGAAATATTGTAAATATTGATAAAGCAGAAATGGATTTTAGTTTGTATAAAAAAGATTTAATCGAACGTTATATGCGTATCCCAAGGCTACAAGCATTATATGAAAAGAAACTCACAAAGCTGAGAGCATTCCAAAATGGTAAAGACATATGGAAAACAGATAAATATTAAGTATTTCATTCCTCTTCTATTGAAATAAATAATCACAAGGAGGCATACATTATGTCAAGAAGAGGAACCAACATCAGAAAGAGAGCCGACGGACGCTGGGAGGGCCGCTACTACATAGTAGACACAGCCGGCAGTAAAAAGTGCAAATCGGTATACGGCCACAGCTATAAGGAAGTAACAGAAAGGCTGCTTTCAGCAAAAGCAGCTTCACTTAATCAAACTATAGCCCCAAAGCAGTCTGCTATCACCGTAAAAGAAGTTGCTGAGAAATGGCTTAAAAGTATAGCATCCAGCCGGAAGTGCTCTACCATTCAAAAGTATTCTACTATATACAACAAATATATCAAACCAAACTGGGGAGAAAGTGTCATAGATCAGTTAAATCACAATGAAATACTTAAGCTACTGCCTGAGACAGCCGGTGAGAGCGTTACAAAGAGCATACTTTGTATATTCAATTCAATCCTTGCATATGGAGCTGCCACATATGGCACCGTAGAAATTCATCTGTCGTACCGGGCAAAACGTTCATCCGTCACATCCTCAAATAACATAAATACAATCAATACAACAGACCAGCAAAAGCTAACCGAGTATCTTCTTACCGAGCTTGATATCTATAAGCTCGGTATTTTATTGTGCCTTTTTATGGGGCTGCGTTTAGGAGAAATTTGTGCCCTGAAATGGGAAGATATCGACATGATTAGTCGCACTCTGCATGTCAATCGCACAGTGCAGAGACTACCGGTAGATACGGTACACACATCCGGTTCATCACAAAATAACCACACAGCCACGAGAAAGACTTCTTTATATATAGATTCACCAAAGACTTCAAATTCACTTCGTGAGATTCCTATTCCGGACTTTATATATGACAAGCTGTCAGATTATTATAACACTTCAATAAAAGGTGACTCTTATTTTCTAAAGAAAAATCAGCCTATGGATCCCCGCACTTATCAGAATAGATTTCATATCTATATAAGAGAAGCAGGTATCGGGAATACTCACTTTCATGCATTACGCCACACCTTTGCCACAAACTGTATCAGCAGTGGGGCTGACGCTAAGAGTGTAAGTGAGATTCTTGGACATTCCAATGTAAATATTACATTGAATCGCTATGTGCATCCAAATCTGGAGACTAAGCGCTCCGCAATCAATTCTATAGTTATCCCATAAATGGTCAGAAAAATGGTCATATTTATATAAAATGCTTATTTTATACATAAGGGAGGTTGGATTTCGCAGATTGTAATAATCTGCGAAATCCAACCTCCCTTTTAATGTAGTGTTTCACCCGGAGGCAGCAAATGAGCATACATCTTTACAAACACAACGAAGATGCATACAGAGCAGTCGAGACCATGCTGGAGGAAAAGCAGATGGCAGCCGTCATCCATCCGACCGGCACGGGCAAGTCGATGATAGCCTTCAAGCTCGTGGAGCAGCATCCGCACAAGCACTTTCTATGGCTATCGCCAAGTGAGTACATCTACAAGACACAGCTTGAGAACATAGACACACAGTTCTCAAACATAGAATACATGTCGTACAGCAGACTCATGAAGCATGAGGACAGCATAGACACCCTGCACCCTGACTATATAATACTCGATGAGTTCCACCGCTGTGGAGCCGCAGAGTGGGGCAAGAGTGTGAGAAAGCTTCTGGAAGCATATCCGAACGCAAAGCGCCTGGGGCTCTCAGCGACAAACATACGCTATCTGGATAACCAGCGCAATATGGCAGAGGAGCTCTTTGAGGGCAACATAGCCTCAGAGATGACACTCGGAGAAGCAATCGTGAGGGAAATACTTCCGGAGCCTAAATATGTCATAGCCATGTATTCATACAAGAAAGAGCTCGAACAACTGAAAAAACGAATCGAGGGCTTATCAAACCCGGGACTTGTATCGGAAAACGAAAAGCTTCTAGAGCAGCTAAAGCGTGCACTCGAGCAGGCAGACGGCCTCACAGAGGTCTTTGCCAGACAGATGACAAAGCCTGATGGCAAATACATAGTATTCTGCTCGGGCAGAGAGCATATGGATGAGATGAAGGCACAGGCTGCCGACTGGTTTAGCAAGGTGGACAAAAAGCCACACATATACACAGCGTACTACAACGAAGCGTCGACCAGTAAAGCCTTTGCCGAATTCAAAAAGGACACAGGAAACCACTTAAAGCTTCTTTACTGCATAGACATGCTAAACGAGGGCATACATGTGGATGACGTGGACGGAGTAATACTGCTTCGCCCTACGGTGTCGCCAATTATCTATCTGCAGCAGATAGGTAGAGCACTGTCAGCAGGAAACAAAAACCAGCCGGTCATCTTTGACATGGTCAACAATTTCGACAGTCTCTACTGCATAGACTGCCTGAAAAACGAGATGCAGGAAGCCTTTTTACTGTATCCGGACACTCACTCGCCAAGAGAGCACTTTGACGACAGATTCCGCATCATTGACGAGACCAAGGACAGCAGGAATATATTTATGCGTTTACAGGAAAATCTGGGAAGTGCGTGGGACACATACTATGAGGCAGCAAAGCAGTGGTATGAGGAAAATGGAAATCTCAAGATACCAAAGAGCTATGTCACTGGGGCAGGACTCACACTGGGAGCATGGATAAACACCCAGAGGCGTGTGAAGTCAGGCAATATATCCGGAAACCTCACCTGGGAAAAGATACAAAAGCTAAACGATATAGGCATGATATGGGATGTCACGGACTCAAGCTGGCAGGAGGTACTTGAAGAACTGAAATGCTACCGCAATACCTACGGCAATCTGGATGTCAAGGCCAAATACGTATCGCCTACAGGCTTTAGGCTAGGCTCATGGATCAACAACATGCGCTTCAAGGTGAAAAAGTACGGACTAGAGCAGGCACTCACCGATGAGCAGAGAAAAGCGCTCGAGGAGCTTGGCATGATATGGGACCACAACAAGCAGAAGTGGGAAGAGTACTATAGCACAGCCAAGGCCTACTATAAGGAGCATGGAAACCTCGAAGTACCTGCAAAGTATGTCACAGCAGACGGCATACCACTTGGACGGTGGCTATCCAACCAGACCAATAGCCACTCTATGACAGACGAGCAGCTAAAGCGCTTACAGAGCATAGGCTACAGGTCAGAAAGCAAGACCACTATACAGTGGAACAGAAAGTTTGAGCTAGCAAAAACATATTACGAAAAAAACGGCAATCTGGACGTGCCGGTATCATATTCCACAGACGGAGTGAAGCTGGGACGCTGGATATCAAATATCAGATGCAAAAGAAAAAACCCTAACGCCAGCGGCATGGTGCTCGACACAGAGCGCATAGCAAGGCTTGACAGCATAGGGATGAACTGGAAATAGGGTAATCAAAGAAATACAGGGAGACACAGAAAAAATGTACAGAAAGAAAGGAAGAGGCTGGACAAAGCATATAGACTTTATGCTCTTAGATGTCCTGTGTATGCAGATAGCATTCATAGTCTCATACATATGGCGCTTTGGACTTGGCAATCCATACATAGATAAAGACTACAGGATACTGGCAGTAGCATTTCTACTCATAGATTTCTTCGTGGAAATAGTATTCGATGCCTTCAAAAACGTGTTGAAGCGTGGCTGTCTGGATGAATTTCTAGTTACATGTAAGCATGTTGCACTTGTAGAAATATTAACGACCTTCTTCCTGTTTACCACACAGATGGGTGAGATATATTCGCGGGCGTCATATTACATCATGATTCCGGTCTATGTGCTAATAGCGTATATAGGCAGGGTAGTACTAAAGAAAATTATCAAAAAAAGAAGCTTTGCCACATCCAAAAAATCACTCTTAGTCGTAGCACCGGAAAAGCTCCTTCGGGAGACACTTCACGGACTAAAGGAAAAGAGCTTTGGATATACACAGATTGTGGCAGCGGCAATAGATGCTGACATGAAGGGCAAAACAATATGCGAAATACCAATAGTTGCAAATCATGATGGAATAGTGGACTACGCCTGTGAGGAATGGGTTGACGAGGTGCTTATCCCACCGTGTGCGGAGAGCGAATATCCCTACGAAATGGCAGACATATTCCTGGAGATGGGAATAGCTGTTCACAGAGGCATCACCAAAAACAAGGTTATGGCAGGCAGCTTTAATCAGATAGAAAAAATCGGTGACTACACAGTCATCACCGCCAGTATGAATTTTGCAAGCACCACACAGCTTCTTGCAAAAAGAGGCATGGACATACTCGGAGGACTGGTCGGATGCATCATCACTTTGATAGTGACGATATTTGTGGGACCGGCAATCTATATAGCATCACCGGGACCGATTTTCTTCGCACAGGAGCGAATCGGCAGAAACGGAAGAAAGTTCAGGATGTACAAATTCAGAAGTATGTACATGGATGCCGAGGAGCGAAAGAAGGAGCTTGCGGCACAAAACAAGGTGAGCGACGGAATGATGTTCAAGATGGACTTCGATCCGAGAATCATAGGCAACAGGATACTGCCGGATGGAACAAAGAAAACCGGCATAGGACAGTTTATCAGGAAGACATCTATAGATGAACTGCCACAGTTTTGGAACATCCTCAAAGGAGATATGAGTCTGGTGGGAACACGACCACCGACACTCGATGAGTGGGAGAAGTATGAACCACACCACAGAGCCAGGATGTCATTCAGACCGGGACTGACCGGACTGTGGCAGGTGAGTGGTAGGAGCAATATCACGGACTTTGAGGAAGTGGTGAGGCTGGATACCCAGTATATTGGGGAGTGGAGTGTGAAGGGGGATATAAAGATTATTTGGCAGACTGCCGTAGGAGTATTAAGGAATGATGGAGCAATGTAAGGAAAAACTTAGTATTGCAAGGTTGACACGAGCGATATTTTCCAGCGTGACTAAGAAAATGCACAGAAGATGAGGAAATTATTATGGATATTAAAAAGAAATATGAGCGTTGGCTGGCAAATGCAACTGCTGATGCGGATGTTGCTGTCGAACTTAAAACGCTGGATGATACAAAAATTGAAGATGCTTTTTACCGTGATCTTGCCTTTGGAACGGGCGGTCTGCGCGGCGTTATTGGCGCAGGAACCAACCGTATGAACATCTACACGGTTGCAAAGGCATCTCAGGGTCTGGCGGACTATTTAAAGAAGAATTTTGAAACTCCGTCTGTAGTCATCGGCTATGACAGTCGCATCAAGAGCGATGTATTTGCAAAGGTGGCTGCCGGTGTGTTTGGTGCGAATGGTGTCAAGGTCAATATCTGGCCTGTTTTGATGCCGGTCCCGACTGTGTCTTTTGCGACCCGTTATCTGCATACCTCTGCAGGTGTCATGGTGACCGCATCCCACAATCCTAGCAAGTACAATGGCTATAAGGTCTATGGTGCTGATGGCTGCCAGATTACGACCGAGGCTGCTGCGGAGATTCTAGCCGAAATTGAAAAGCTGGATATTTTTGCAGATGTTAAGACTAGCGATTTTGAAGCAGGTGTGGCAGACGGCAGTATCCAGTACATTCCGGATGAAGTCTACATCGCCTTTGTGGAGCAGGTCAAGAGCCAGTCCGTTCTGTTTGGTGAAGAAGTTAATAAGAACGTAGCTATCGTGTACAGCCCACTGAACGGTACCGGCTTAAAGCCTGTAACTCGTACTCTAAAAGAAATGGGCTATACCAACATTACCGTGGTCAAGGAGCAGGAGCAGCCAGACGGCAACTTCCCGACCTGTCCATATCCTAATCCGGAGATTAAGGAAGCAATGGCACTGGGTATGGAATACGCCAAGAAGTGCAATGCTGACCTGCTGCTTGCAACTGACCCGGACTGTGATCGTGTGGGCATTGCTGTCAAGAACAAGGCAGGTGAGTATGAACTGCTATCCGGTAACCAGACTGGTATGTTGCTGTTGGACTACATTTGCAGCCAGAGAGTAAAGCATGGAAAGATGCCTGCTGACCCTGTCATGGTCAAGACCATTGTTACGATGGACATGGGTGAGCAGATTGCTTCTCACTATGGCCTGTGCACTATCAATGTGCTGACTGGATTCAAGTTTATCGGTGAGCAGATCGGCAAGTTGGAGCAGCAGGGCAAGGTCGACAGCTATGTGTTCGGCTTTGAGGAAAGCTATGGTTATCTGACCGGTTCTTACGTTCGTGATAAGGACGGTGTGGACGGTGCTTACATGATTTGCGAGATGTTCAGCTATTATGCTGCCAAAGGTATCAGCTTGCTGGATAAGCTGGACGAGCTATACAAGACATATGGTTATTGTCTGAATACCCTGCACAGCTATGAATTTGATGGTAGTGCTGGTTTCGCAAAGATGCAGAGCATTATGCAGGTATTCCGTGGAGATATTAAGGAGTTCGGAGGCAAGAAAGTCGTAAAACTGCTGGACTACGCACCAGGTCTGGATGGCCTGCCGAAGTCTGATGTGCTGAAGTTCCTGCTGGAAGATAACTGCTCTATCGTGGTACGTCCTTCTGGTACAGAGCCGAAGCTCAAGACCTATATTTCTGTCAGTGCAGAGAACAAGGAAGCTGCAGAAAAGATTGAAGCGGAAATTTGCGAGAGTGCTGAAGAGTACTTGAAGTAATAGATGGGAGAAAAAACAATGAATATTATTTTACTTTCTGGTGGTTCTGGTAAGCGTCTGTGGCCATTGTCTAACGATGTAAGAAGCAAGCAGTTTATCAAACTGTTTAAGGATGAAAATGGAAATTATGAATCCATGGTACAGCGCGTATATCGCCAGGTTACGACAGTAGACGCAAATGCGAAAATCACAATTGCCACAAGTAAATCACAGGCAAGTGCTATCAAGAATCAGCTTGGGGAGAAGGTTGCTATTTGTGTAGAACCTTGCCGTCGCGATACATTTCCGGCAATTGCTCTGGCAGCATCCTATCTTCATGATGAACTTGGCGTCGGAGAGAATGAGGCAGTTGTTGTCTGCCCGGTAGATCCATATGTTGATAATACATATTACGAGGCGGTTGGAAAGCTTCAGAAGCTGGCAGAAGAAGGAAAGTCAAATCTGACATTGCTGGGAATTGAGCCGACATATCCTAGTGAAAAGTATGGTTATATCATTCCGGTGTCTGGCGAGAATGTCAGTGTAGTTTCAGAATTTAAGGAAAAACCAAATACGGAAACAGCTAAGAAGTATATGACACAGAAAGCTTTGTGGAATGCAGGTATTTTTGCTTTTAAGCTCGGATATCTGCTTAACACAGCCCATAAGATGATTGAATTTGAGGATTACCGTGATCTTTTCAACAAGTATGACACACTGACAAAGATCAGTTTCGATTATGCTGTTGTGGAGAAGGAACAGAGTATTCAAGTTTTCAGGTACCGTGGGGACTGGAAGGATGTAGGAACCTGGAACATGATGGCTGAGGTAATGGCTGATCAAACGAAGGGAAGAGCTATTCTCGATGAAACCTGTGTTAACACAAATATTGTGAACGAGCTGAACATTCCAATCCTCTGCATGGGCTGCAAAGACATGATTGTTGCCGCCAGTGGTGATGGCATCCTGATTTCGGATAAGGAACGTAGCGGTTATATGAAACCCTATGTTGAGAAGATAGAAATAGATGCTATGTATGCAGAGAAATCCTGGGGCAGCTATACGGTTATTGATGTACAGCCCGGTTCCATGACTGTGAAGCTCTCCATGAGAGTTGGTGAGAGCTTAAGTTATCATTACCACAATCACCGTGAAGAAGTATGGACAGTTGTTTCTGGTAAGGGTAAAGCAATGGTGGACGGAATGGAGCAGATTCTTCGCACAGGTGATGTGATCACAATCTCAGCAGGATGTAAACACACCGTTCAGGCTCTTACAACACTTGATATCATCGAGGTTCAGTTGGGCGAAGAGATTAGTGCCCATGACAAGATAAAGGTTGAGATGTAAGAAGAAATACGGGTTCAAAAAGTTTAGGAGTTCATAAATGGAAATTTTAAGGCTTTCCCCAGTAGGGAAGGATTATCTCTGGGGCGGAACACGTCTCAGGGATGAGTATGGTAAAAAAATTGATCTCACACCGCTTGCGGAAACGTGGGAATGCTCCGTCCATCCGGATGGTCCGAGCGTTGTACCAAGCGGCAAGTTCAAAGGAAAGACGCTTGCTGATGTACTGAAGCTCCATCCGGAGTATCTTGGGACAAAAGTAAAAAATGGTGAGTTGCCTGTTCTGGTGAAGTTTATAGATGCAAAGAAAGATTTGTCTGTCCAGGTACATCCGAATGATGCATATGCAAGAGAACACGAGCATCAGAACGGAAAAACGGAGATGTGGTACATCATCGATGCGGAAGAAGGTGCAAGTCTCATCTACGGTTTTAGACACAAGGTTACCAAAGAAAAGCTGAGAATGGCTGTAGAAACAGGAACTCTCGATAAGCATCTGCAGAAAGTATCGGTTCATAAAGGCGATTTGTTCTTCGTCCCGGCTGGCACAGTTCATGGCATCGGCGCAGGAATCCTTTTGGCGGAAATTCAGGAAAGCTCAAATTTAACGTACCGTGTATATGATTACAACAGAGTGGACAAAAACGGAAAGAAGCGTGAGTTGCATTTTGATAAGGCTGTTCAGGTCATGAACATGAATGCAGAAGAAGATATAACACAGAAAAGCCGTGTTGTGAGGTATTATTCTGGATGTTCAAGAGAATTGATCTGTCGTTGCAAATACTTTGAGGCAGAAAGAATACACGCCACAAAGGGTTTTTCCTTTTCCGTCTTAGAAGAATCATTCCAAATTATGATGTGTATTGATGGAGATGGAGAAATAGCAACAACCAAGCCAGATCAGAAGCCGGTACGGTTCAATAAAGGAGAGACAATGTTTCTTCCGGCAGGACTGGGAAGATGCCAGGTGATTGGAGAAACAACATTACTGAAGATTAGATGTTAATGCATCTGATTAAATAATTTAAAACAAGGAGAAAACTATTATGAAAAAAGCACTGATTACAGGAATTACAGGACAGGATGGTTCTTATCTTGCAGAACTTCTGCTTGAAAAAGGCTATGAAGTTCATGGTATTATCCGCCGTGCATCTGTATCAACGACAGCACGCATAGATCATATTATGGATAAAATTACGATTCATGAGGGCGATCTTTCAGATTCATCCAGTATCATCAGAATTGTTTTACAGGTGAAACCGGATGAAATCTATAATCTTGCAGCGCAGTCACATGTGCAGGTGTCCTTTGACGCGGCTGAATACACAGGTGATGTAGATGCTCTAGGAGTTTTACGTATTCTGGAAGCAGTTCATATCGCAGGACTGGAAAAGACCTGCCGTATTTATCAGGCATCTACTTCAGAGCTTTATGGTAAGGTAGAGGAATGTCCGCAGAGTGAAACTACTCCATTTCATCCGTATAGTCCGTATGCGGTTGCAAAGCAGTATGGTTTCTGGATGATTAAGGAATACCGCGAGGCTTATGGAATGTTCGCCTGCAACGGTATTTTGTTCAATCATGAGTCCGAACGTCGCGGAGATAATTTTGTTACAAGAAAAATTACTCTTGCAGCCGGACGTATTGCGTGTGGCCTTCAGGATCATTTGGAACTGGGCAATCTGGATTCTCTCCGCGATTGGGGATATGCAAAGGATTATGTAGAGTGTATGTGGCTGATTCTTCAGCAGGATGAGCCGGATGATTTTGTTATTGCAACCGGTGTGCAGCACACAGTTAGGGAATTTACCACACTTGCCTTCGCAAATGATGGCATCGAACTGGAATGGAAGGGTGTTGGCATGGATGAGAAGGGCTATGACAAAAAAACAGGTAAGATGCTTGTTTGCGTAAATCCCCAGTGGTTCCGTCCTACAGATGTTGTCAATCTGTGGGGTAATCCGACTAAAGCAAAGACTGTGCTTGGCTGGAATCCTCAGAAAACAAGCTATGAGCAGCTGTGCTCAATTATGGCTGAACACGATTTGCAACTTGCGAAGAAGGAAGCAGAACAGAAAAAATAAATATTAAGTGGTGCAGGCATAATGCATGTATGGCATAGATATAACAGAAAAAGTCATGTCTGTACCTTTTTGATTTATGGAGAGGGGTTTGAACGTATGAAGAAAGTATTCATTTTTGGTATAGGAGGATTTGCAGGAAGCTATCTGGCACAGGAATTTATAGATAATGGCTATGTCGTTGCTGGCTCTGATAAGGTTAAGAGTGAAAGCCTAAATAAGTTAGTCGATTTTGTGGAAGCGGATTTGTTGAATGCAGAGAACATAGAAAAGATTGTTTCTGAAAAGAAGCCTGATATGATCATTAATCTTGCGGCAATAAGTAGTGTAGGTGCTTCTTGGGGTATTCCCCAAATCACGATGTCTGTGAACGTGATTGGGGCACTTAATATCATGGAAGCAGCAAGAAAAATAGATAACCGGCCCAAAGTGATGTTTATTGGTTCAAGCGAGGAATATGCAGTCTCAGACAACAATCCTATGTTTCCTATTTTCCAACATGAGATTGTTGGATTGCAAAAATTGATTATTCCGATAGAATGAGGAGGATTATATGAGTGGATTTCATGAATGTGAATTGAAGGTAAAGA
>OJOG01000806.1_pt1 | contig 10733 bp, 10 predicted proteins | sample 1598101 | NCBI WGS metagenome assembly OJOG01 (sample SAMN03922460, study PRJEB24848) | human gut metagenome | isolation source: stool sample | host: Homo sapiens | place: Germany | collected 2009-11
GGAAATTGGTATGTATTTTGCGCCGAGCCTGATACTGCCCCTATCTGTCCACACTGAATAGACAAATAATTCTAACAATGGATAGGCAATAATGACTATTAATTTGTAAATTTTGTAGCATTTTTACGAGGATTTTATGGTTTTGAGGCTTATTTTTTTAGCTGAAGTATGATATCATAGTGTCCATAGATTTTAAACATATGATGAAGGGGTATCAAATGGAAGTCACTCAAATTACGCAAATCAGACGGAAAGTCCTGACCATGCTCTCGAAGATGGCCTATGATGGGAATCTGCCAGACCATGTCTACGACATCCTCCAGATCGTCCAAGAGGATTCGCCGCGTCTGCGCTGCTGCGTTCACAAGGAACGGGCCGTTTTGAAGGAACGCATCAACGTAGCCTTAGGTCTTGATACGGACCTGAATATCATTGAAGCTGCCAAAAAGGCCGTTTCGGAACCGGTTGACCGCACGCAGCATGTCATTGCCGTCCTGCCGGAAGGCTGCTCGGCCTGCCCGGTGAATAAGTACATGATTACGGATGTCTGCCGCCGGTGTCTGACCCATCGCTGCATGAATGGCTGCCCGAAAAAGGCCATTTCCGTATATCAGGGCCGTGCCCATATTGATTATGATGTATGTGTTGAATGCGGCAACTGCAAACGGGCCTGCCCTTATGGCGCTGTCGTTGAAATCTCCCGTCCCTGTGAAAATGCCTGCAAGGTCCACGCCCTTCATATGGGGGCTGACAAAAAGGCGGAAATCGATAAAAATGTCTGTGTGGAATGCGGTGCCTGCCGTGGGGCTTGCCCCTTCGGCGCCATCGAGGAACGGAGCCACATTGTACAGCTTATCCAGGACCTCAAGGCTGAAAATCGCAGCGTCTATGCGCTTTTGGCGCCCTCTTTTGTCGGTCAGTTCGGGCTCAAGGTCTCTCCCGGTCAGATCAAAAAAGCCTGCCGCATGCTGGGCTTTACGCAAGTCAAGGAAGTTGCCGTTGGGGCAGATATGACGGTCATTTCAGAAGCTGAGGAATACGTGGAAAAGGTGGAGCACGGCGACCAGAAACTCTTGACAAGTTCCTGCTGCCCTGCTTTTGTGGCAACGGTCAAGCGTCATGCTCCGGCCCTTGCTGACTGCATCTCCGATACGGTTTCCCCGATGGTGGCCCGCAGCAAGGCTGTAAAACACAATGATCCTGGTGCCATCACGGTCTTTGTCGGTCCCTGCATTGCAAAGAAAGTCGAAGCCCGCGAGCATCCGGATGAAATCGATTATTCCCTGACTTTTGAGGAATTAAAGTGCATGATGGACAGCCAAGGAATCAACCCGGCTGAACTGGAAGCCGAGGACTTCCAGCCTGATTCTTCCGCTGATGGATGCAGCTTCCCTCAGGAAGCCGGCGTCAGTAAGGCCGTGAACGACTATACGGAAAAATTCCATGACATCACGGTAAACAGCCACTATTGCAATGGTCTGGAAGAATGTCTCAAAGCACTCAAGGATTACCAGGATGGCAAGCTTGACATCAAATATCTAGAAGGTATGGCCTGTGTCAAGGGCTGTCTCAATGGTCCGGGATCACTCACGGAACCGGGGCTTACGCGTGTTCTTCTCAAACGCTTTGCTGACACAACGAAGGTCAAATGTGCCGGCGACAACGATTTTGCCCAGAACGAAGTCAAGCATGTTGACATGGAACGCGTCTATTTGCGCAAATAAGCGCTTTGTGATAGAATAGGCGGGTAGTACACAGTTTTGTTGGGAGGAATTCAGTATGTCCGGACACTCCAAGTGGGCCAATATAAAGTTCAAAAAAGGAAAGGCCGACGCCTTGCGCGGCAAGATCAACACGAAAATCGGCCGTGAAATCACCATTGCTGTCAAGATGGGCGGCTCCGATCCAACGGGCAATATGCGCTTGAAGCTGGCCCTTTCCAAGGCCAAAGCCAATAACATCCCGAAAGAAAACATCAAGCGCGCCATCGCCAAAGGCGAAGGGACGACAGAAGGATCGAACTACGAAGAGATTACCTATGAAGGATACGGTCCTGCCGGCGTTGCCATTATGATCAGCGCTCTGACGGATAACCGCAATCGTACAGCTGCCGATGTGCGTCATGTCTTTTCCAAGGGCGGCAATATGGGTGAATCTGGTTGTGTAAGCTGGATGTTCAAGAACAAAGGCCTTTTCACCATCGAAAAGGAAGGCGCTCCGGCTGAGGACGAAGTGATGGAAATTGCGCTCGAAGCGGGTGCCGAGGACATGGAAACCAACGATGATACCTATGTCATTACGACCGCTCCGGAAGATTATGATGCTGTGGAACAGGCCCTTGCTGACCACAATATCAACGTTGCCATGAGCGAACTGTCCTTGATTCCTGACAATACCATTGCCGTTACCGGTGAGGATGCAGAAAAAGTACAGAAAATGATCGACAGCTTTGATGAACTCGACGATGTGCAGGATGTGTACACCAACGCAGATCTGCCTGACGAGGAATAAGCTTGGATTTGGGCCGGCCGTCTGGGACTACCAGGGCCGGCTTGTTTGTTATATAAGGAAATGGATTGTGATCAAGGAGGCCCCATGTTAGCACTCGGAATCGATCCGGGGACCGCGATCTGCGGTTACGGTCTGGTGAAATTGGAACGAAGCCGGCTCATTCCCATCCATTACGGATCCATCCTGACCGATAAGGATATGCTGCCGGAAAAACGGCTCCAGATCATCTATGAAGCCTTGACCGGCCTCATCAAGGAGTATAAGCCGGATTTCATGAGCGTAGAAAAGCTCTTTTTTAACCGCAATGTCACAACGGCCATTGCAGTTGGACAGGCCCGCGGCGTCATCGTCCTGTCAGCGGCCATGGCCGATCTGCCGGTTTATGAATATACACCGATCCAGATCAAACAGGCCATTACGGGCACGGGCCGGGCCGATAAGAAACAGGTGACCTATATGGTCATGAAGCTGCTCCACTTAACGGAAGAACCGAAACCGGATGATACAGCAGATGCCCTTGCGATTGCCATTACAGGCCTTAATTTTGTCCGCGAAAAAGATCTTATGGAGAAACTCAAATGATTGGATTTATCAAAGGACGCGTCGATACGATTGGAAGCAATTATGCATTCGTTGAAACCCAAGGTGTCGGCTACCGCATCTACATGAACACATCGGATTTGGGACGCATGGTCCTTGATGATAAGGTCAAGGTCTATACGTACCTTGCCGTCCGGGAAGATGCCCTGACCCTTTACGGCTTTCTTTCCCAGGAGGCCTATGGTCTTTTTACAAAGCTCATTACGGTAAGCGGCATTGGCCCGAAGGTGGCACAAGGAATCCTTTCCGCGTCAAAGGTGGACGATTTCCTGCTTGCCATCAAGAATCGGGATGTGAAATTCCTGACCAAGCTTCCAGGCATTGGAAAAAAGACGGCAGAACGCATGCTCTTGGAGCTAAAGGACCTGACGGGACCAGAAGGCCCGCTGCCCGAATCAAATGGAGGCTTCCTCGCTCCAGAAGGCCCAGCTTCTGCCCTGACGGAAACCATGGAGGCGCTTGCTTCCTTAGGGTACACCCAAAATGAAATCTCAGGCGTCATGAACCGCATCAAGGTGACGGCGGACATGTCAGCGGAGGACCTGCTCAAAAAGGCCCTCCAGGTCATGGCAAGGAGGGGATAAGCTGTGGAAGAAGATCAGCGCATCATTGCCGGCGGTGAGCAGGTTCAGGATGGCTGGCAGTACAGTCTCCGGCCGCGCAGGCTCCAGGAATATATTGGTCAGGAAAAGGTCAAAGAGAATATGACCGTCTTCATTCAGGCTGCCCTCAAACGCCGGGAAGCCTTGGATCATGTCCTGCTTTATGGACCGCCTGGCCTTGGCAAGACGACCCTTGCCAACATCATCGCAAACGAATTGGGCGTCAATATCCGGATTACCAGCGGACCTGCCTTGGAACGGCAGGGGGACCTAGCCGCTATTTTGACCAATCTGGACGAAAGCGAAGTGCTTTTTATCGATGAAATCCACCGCCTGCCCAAGACCGTGGAAGAAATTCTTTATTCGGCTATGGAAGACTACGCCCTTGATATCATCATCGGCAAGGGCCCTGCTGCCCGCAGTGTGCGCCTTGACCTGCCGCGCTTTACTCTCATTGGGGCGACAACGCGTATGGGAAGCGTGGCAGCTCCGCTGCGGGACCGCTTTGGTGTCATCTGCCATCTGGAATTTTACACGGCCGAGGAACTCCAGATCATTGTGGAACGGGCAGCGGAAATCCTGAACGTCAAGATTGACCATGAAGGAGCTTATGAAATCGGACGGCGCAGCAGGGGTACGCCCCGTGTAGCCAATCGCCTCCTGAAACGGGTCCGGGATTTTGCCGAAGTGGCCGGGGCGGACACGATTACCAAGGAAATCTGCAGGAAGACCATGGAGCGACTTGAAATCGACGACTTGGGCCTTGACCGCAGTGACCGGCGCCTGCTTACGAAGCTTGTCAAGGATTTTGGCGGCCGTCCTGTCGGTGTCGATACCCTGGCTGCTTCGTTAAATGAGGAATCAGAGACGTTAGAAGATGTCTACGAGCCTTACCTCATGCAGCTGGGCATGCTCCAGCGGACCCCTAAAGGCCGTCAGGCAACAGCGGCGGCATATCGTTATCTTGGAATTGCCTATCCGGAAGGAAGATGACCATGAATATCCTGCTTCATGCCTGCTGCGGTCCCTGTTCCTGCTATCCAACAAAGGAACTGACGGCTGAAGGGCATACCTTTACGATGTATTACTTCAATCCCAATATCCACCCTTACAAAGAATTCAAGCGGCGCCTCAATACGCTTCGTGAATTTTGTGAGGCCCGTCATTATCCCCTCGTAGCGGATAAGAGCTATCCTCTGGAAGATACGCTTCGGGGCATGCTCAGTGAACCGACTGTGCGCTGTGCTTACTGCTATCGCGTGCGTCTTGAAATGGCCGCCCGCTACGCCAAGGAACATGGCTTCGATGCGTTTTCCACGACCCTTCTCGTAAGCCCTTACCAAAAGCGGCTGCGCGGTTTGAGATTCCCTTCTATTATGAAGATTTTCGTACGGGGTATGAAGAAGGCGTTGAAATCAGTCTCGATCTTGATCTTTACCGTCAGCCGTATTGTGGCTGCATCTTTAGCGAACGGGATCGCTATGAGATTCGCAAGCGGAAGAAAAACATTCCCGAAATCATGGCAAAGGACGCGGGGCGATGAAGATGAAAAAGATCCTGACCGCTTTTTTTCTCGCCGTTATGCTGCTTTTTTCCCTAAGTGCTTCGGCCGCTTCCCTAGGTCCTAAGATCCGGGTTGGCCTGGTCGTGGATCAGTATTCGGCAGAACTGAGTTCTGCTGGAAAAATAACGGTCATTGATGGACGGGGAAAGAAGGTCACCCTGTCACCAGGGCGGCATTTCATCTCCGTCAAGGGCGGACGTTTTTATGCCGATAAGAAAAAGCTTTCTGGCGGCAATCTTTCTTTTGTGGCCCAAAATGCCAGTCAGCCCGTCCTTGTGAACCGGAAGAAATACCGCGGGGCCTTGACGGCGGTCATGACCCGTGAAAAAAAGCGCCTTACCATTGTCAACGCGCTTCCCGTGGAGGAATATCTTTATGGGGTGGTGGCTAAGGAAGTCATTCCTTTGTGGCCTGATGAAGCCATCAAGGCCCAGGCCGTTGCTGCCCGCAGCTTTGCTCTCTACCATTTGGATCATCCCCAGTATGAAGGGTTTGATATCAAGGCGACGGACCAAGGACAGGTCTATGGCGGTATCGAAGCTGAGCATCCCAATACGACAAAACTCGTCAAGGCAACGCGCGGCGTGACGGCTGTTTATGACGGGGAGCCCATCCAAGCCTTTTTCCACAGTACGAGCGGCGGTTATACAGAAGCGGCCGTAAATGTCTGGGGAAAGGATATCCCTTATCTTCAGGCCGTCAAGGATGATGACAAGGATTCTCCCAACTACAGCTGGACCAAGAGCTTTACGGAGGCTCAGCTCGAACGGACGCTGAAACAGGGCGGCTATGACATTGGCAAGCTGCAGGGCATCCGTCTCCTGCCACTGGGAAAAGCGCCCATGAAGTGGTCCAGTGATCGCGGTACCAGCGGCCGGGTCAAACGGATGACCTTCAAGGGCAGCCGCCGTGACGTAACCCTCACGGGCAGCCAGGTGAGATCTTTATTGGGCCTTAACAGCACTCTTTTTGAGGTAACCATCGGAACGGATGAACCTGACTCCATCGATGTGTCCATCAAGAATGCCTATGGTTATGAAGTGGGCCGCAAGAAGATCCCCATCGACAAGAAGACTCGCCAAGGCATGGGAACGAAGGTTGGGGACCTGCGCTTATTTGCCGGGGTCAAGGACGAAAAGGTCTTTTTTGTCGGCGGCGGTTGGGGACACGGTGTGGGACTCAGCCAGTGGGGCGCCCGCGGTATGGCCCTTGAAAAGAGTGCCCGTCGGAAAAAGGATTATTATAAGACCATTCTCCGGCACTATTATCGGGGCATTTACCTTGAAGAACGTTACTGAGCCTTACGGCCATGGATGAACCAACGCAAAAAAGCGTCTTCTTTTTGCCTATCATTTTTGACCGTCCAGCCCATTCCTGATACAATGGAGGCTGGACGGAACTATTTTCTGCCTGATTGATGAATCAAACAAACGGGGAGGCCCAGGGCCGAGCCATGAAGGAGTTAATATGGAAGTTACTGATTTTGATTATGATCTGCCCAAGGAGCTCATTGCGCAAACACCGATTGAACCAAGGGATGCTTCGCATCTGCTTGTCATGGATAAAAAGACAGGTGCATTGGAACACCGCCATTTTTATAACCTTCCTGAATACCTAAGACCGGGTGATGTCCTTGTCTTCAATGATACCCGCGTTATGCCGGCGCGTCTGCACGGGACAAAGACGACAGGCGCCCATGTTGAAGTCTTTTTGCTTACGCGAAAAAACAATACGGATTGGGAAGTCCTTGTGAAACCAGGGAAAAAACTCCAGGAAGGGGCGGAAATCATCTTCAGTGATGAACTTTCCTGCACCATCCTTGAAAAAACGGATTTTGGGGGCCGTATTGCCCGTTTTCGCTTTGACGGTGTTTTTGAGGAAATCCTGGACCGCTTGGGAGAAACACCGCTGCCGCCATATATCCATGAAAAACTCAAGGATAAGGAACGCTACCAGACCGTGTATAACCGGGAGCTTGGAAGCGCCGCGGCGCCGACGGCGGGCCTTCACTTTACTAAGGAATTGATGCAAAAAATCAAGGAGATGGGCGTTGAAGAAGTTTTTGTGACCTTGAATGTTGGCCTTGGAACATTCCGCCCTGTCAGTGAGGAACGCATTGAGGACCATGAAATGCATAGTGAGTTCTATACGGTTTCCCCTGAAGCAGCCGCTGCCTTGAACCGGGCCAAGAAAGAGGGCCGGCGCATCATTGCCGTCGGCACGACGAGTGTCCGCACCTTGGAATCGGCGGGAGCAAGCGGCACCATGGTGCCCGGCGGCAACTGGACCAAGATTTTTATCTATCCGGGCTTTAAGTTCCATTTCGTCGATGCCCTTGTCACCAATTTCCACCTTCCCCAGAGTACGCTCATCATGCTGGTTTCGGCTCTTTCGAGTCGGGAGAACATCCTTCATGCCTATGGGGAAGCGGTGAAGGAAAAATATCGTTTCTTCAGTTTTGGCGACGCCATGTTCATCAAAGATTGATAAAGGAGTCTTTATGCACGCTGTTTACTTCGAACTCATCAAGGAAGATCCCCGGAGCGGTGCCCGCTTGGGCAAGCTTCATACGCCTCACGGTACCTTTGATACCCCGATGTTCATGCCCGTTGGGACCCAGGCAACAGTCAAGACGCTTACGCCGGAAGAACTTTACGACATGAAAAGCCAAGTCATCCTGTCCAATACCTACCACCTGTTCCTGCGGCCTGGGACGGAGCTTATCCGTAAGGCCGGCGGCATCCACCGCTTCATGAACTATGAACGAGGCATGCTGACGGACAGCGGCGGCTTCCAGGTCTTTAGCCTTGGTGCCATCCGTAAGATTACGGAAGACGGGGTGACCTTCCGTTCCCATATTGATGGATCCAAGCAGTTCCTGAGTCCGGAAGTGGCCATGAAGGCCCAGGAAGACATCGGGGCCGACATCATCATGGCCTTTGATGAATGTATTCCTTATCCGGCTGATTTTGACTATGCCAAAAAGTCGACGGAGCGAACGACACGCTGGGCAAAGCGCTGTCTTGCCGCAAAGACGCGGGATGACCAAGGCCTGTTTGGCATCGTTCAAGGCGGTATGTACCCAGAACTGCGCAAGTACAGTGCCGAAGCCTTGTCAGAACTTGACTTTGCCGGCATGGCTATTGGCGGTCTCAGTGTCGGCGAGCCCCACGAGCTGATGTATGACATCTTGGGCAAGACGACACAGTACCTGCCGAAAAACAAGGCCCGTTATTTGATGGGCGTTGGCACGCCGGACTGCCTCGTGGAAGGGGTGAACCTAGGCGTCGATATGTTTGACTGTGTCTATCCGACGCGGGTCGCGCGCAATGGAACGGCTATGGTCCGGTCGGGGCGGCTCGTCCTCAAAAATCTTGAATTCAGGGAGGACTTCCGACCTATTGAAGAAGGCTGTGACTGCTATACCTGCCGTCACTTCTCAAGAGCCTACATCCGGCACCTTTTTAAATCGGAAGAACTTCTTGCCATGCGCCTTTTATCTATACATAATCTGCGTTTTCTGTTAAAATTTGCAGAGGACATGCGCAGTGCCATTGCTAATGATACGTTCCCTGAATTTAGGGCGGCGTTCTTAGACCAATACCAAAGAACCAGTAGGAGGTAAGTAAAAGATGGAAAACGTTGTACAAATGGCTTGGCCTTTTATCCTTATGGGTGTGATTTTCTATTTCATGATCTACCGCCCGCAGAAGCGTGATCAGAAAAAGCGCGCCAATATGCTCGATTCCCTGAAAGTGGGCACGCGGATTGTCACCATTGGCGGCATCTTTGGCGAAATTGCCAAGATCAAGGATGACCGCATCCGCATCAAGGTCGCGGAAGACGTTGAAATCTGGATTCGCCGCGCTGCTGTCGGGACCGTTATCACTACGGAACTGCAGAAGGCTGCAAAAGAAGAAAAATCAGAAGCAAAAGCAGAAGAAAAAGTAGAAGAAACCAAAGCAGACGCTGCTGAAGAGGCGAAGGAAACGGCTGCTTCCGAGGCTTCCAAATAAGATGGATAAGCGCACAGTCCGTAAGGAAGTCGAAGAAAGACGCGCCAGGCTCAATCAGCGCGAACTGAATAAGTTCAATAAAGAAATCAACAGCCACATTTCTGTGAGCCGCTTATTTCTAGAAGGAAAGGTCATTATGGGGTATCTTGCCATGGCAGGAAAGGAAGTTTCCGTCGACCAGGCGATGCAGACAGCCCTTAATATGGGAAAGACAGTCTGTGTCCCCCAGATCTTGGACCTTGATGGCCATATGCAGGCTGTTCGCCTTGTAACCTTAAAGAAACTGGCAAAGGATATGTATGGCATCCGTACTCCGCAGGAGCCGGTCGAGGTCATCAGCCCTGAGGATATTGACCTTATCCTTGTTCCTGGTGCGGCCTTTACGGAACACGGCGACCGCTTGGGAAAGGGCAAAGGATTCTATGATCGTTTCCTGCCCCGCTGCACGAAAGGGGTTGCCATGGGTGTTGCCAATGAGGTCCAGGTCCTTCCAGAACTGCCGACTCAGGCCCATGACTTCAAAATCCGCTATCTTGTGACGGAAAAAGCACTTAGGGTGTGTAAATAAGCCTCATAACAGGGGAGGGACCGCGCTCAACCGGAGCCATGAAAGGGCCTTGTGCCTTTTTGTGGGTCCCTTGTCTTTTTTCTTGGATGCCAGGCATCCGCAAAAATTTGCAATCCATCAAGGAGGAACTTTATCTTGCAGCAGAAAAATCGGATCAAGCTGATTGTGTCAGTGTTGGCCATTATCATCTGCTTTGCGCTCCTAGTCAAGCCTTTGGCGCTTTCTGTCAAACAGGGCCTTGACCTTCAGGGAGGGACCCATGTTGTCCTTCAAGCCGAAGATACACCGGAAGCCAAAGTTGATGATGATGCCATGAACCGTTCCATCAGCATCATTGAGCGCCGTGTCAACGAACTCGGCCTCACGGAACCGGTCATCCAGCGTCAGGGCCGGGACCGGATCATTGTTGAGCTCCCGGGCGTCAAGGACCCGGAACAGGCCATTGCCATGCTTGGCAAAACGGCTATGCTTGAATTCAAGGACATGGAAGGCAATACGGTCCTGACTGGTAAGGACCTGAAAGATTCCAAGGCAAGTGCCGATCAGTCGGGCCGTCCTGTCGTTACCCTTCAGTTCAATGAGGAAGGAGCCAAGAAGTTTGCCGAACTGACCGCAAAGAATGTAGGCAACCAGATTGCCATCCTGCTGGATGGCAAGGTCCTGACAGCGCCTCGTGTCAGTGAACCGATTACGGGCGGAAATGCCCAGATTACAGGTTCCCAAAATGCCCAGGAAGCTGAACATCTGGCTATCTTGCTCCGCAGTGGATCCCTTCCCATCAAGCTCGAAGTGGTGGAAAACCGCACCGTCGGTCCGACCTTGGGCCAGGATTCCAAGGATAAGAGCTGTCTCTTACACACATCTCCGAGCCC
>OJOG01000815.1_pt1 | contig 10658 bp, 8 predicted proteins | sample 1598101 | NCBI WGS metagenome assembly OJOG01 (sample SAMN03922460, study PRJEB24848) | human gut metagenome | isolation source: stool sample | host: Homo sapiens | place: Germany | collected 2009-11
GACAGAAAATTAACCGGAAAGGAATATGAGATATTAAAATTGCTCATGAAAAATCCGAACCGGATATATACGATTGAGATGATATACGAGATGGTATGGGATGAGGCTTTTACCTATAATGCAAAGAATACTGTTATGGTACACATTAAAAATCTTAGGAATAAGCTTATAAAGGCATGCGGCGATGCATGCATACACACAGAATGGGGAAGAGGATACCGTTTTGAGAGATGATTTAAAGAGGGTAAAGAAAAAGCTGTTTTTGACATTTGCAATTGCGATTATAGGGACATGTGTCGTTTTTGGAATATTATACGATCTGGGAATTGATTTGTTGAACAATTATATTGAAGGTACAACTTTGATCTACTATAACGAAAAGCCATATATAGATGAGTTTCAACAATATGTGACTGATAATGATATAAGTACTACAGATGTCGAGCAATATGATGAATGGATGTCGGAGCATGATGTTTCGTTTTATAGTGTTAAGGAAGAGGGAAAGGTAATATACAACAAGTCAAATGTAGATAAGCTTATATCTCCGGCTAAAAATATGTATGATTACCGATTTACAGGAAGCTATCAGCTGCCTGTCCAGTTCACCGATATAGAAGCGGAAGTATTTATATATACAGGATTTACGATAAAATATTATATAGCTTTAATGGTTTTTGATGTGGGATTATCTCTTATGCTGGGAATCGTATTTGTGTATTTACGCATCAGAAAAATTATAGCGGGCTACCAAACAGAGCTTGAAGCATCACAGGAACAGGAGAAAAAAGCGCGACAGGAAAAGGATGAACTGATGCGTAATATGGCTCATGACCTGCGTACGCCATTGACTGGTGTTATGACATATGTTGATGTAATGAAACTGGAGAATGAAGCATATGCCGAGAATATGAAAAATCTTAATTTTATAAGTGATAAGGTGTTGGATATCAGGTCTCAGGTAGATAATCTGCTGGATTTCTCAATTGCCGGTTCACAAAGACCTGTTGAATTGGATGAATCAATGGATGTTGAGTATATATTTGGAGATTACCTCTCAGATGTGTGTGCTCAGCTTATGAAAAGCAATTATGAGGTTGATGCAGAAGGAATAAGCTTTAAGCAGGTAAAGGTTGCTGTTAATATGGCATTTTTGACCAGAATATTTTCCAATCTGACGGATAATATATATAAATATGCGGACAATAAAAAGCCTGTTGTTATGAAAACAGCTTTTACGAAAAAAACATTTAGCGTTGAAATTGGCAATGGTGTATGTGACAATAAAACACTTCTTAAAAGTGCCGGGATAGGGCTTAAGAGCGTGGATGCGATGATGCAGCGCATGAATGGAAGCATGAGTTTTAAAAGGGAACATGGGAAGTTTTGGGTTAAACTGGAGTTTCCGATTGTGTAGTGAATATTTTTTCATGAAAACCTCCATACTGATAGAAAAGAAGTATGGAGGTTTTTATGAGCAGAAATATTGAAAATCATGATTCGGTGCTCTTGCTTCAGGATTGCATAGCGGGCTGTAAGATGGCACTTGAGAGCATGGACGATATAAGAGAACACACAGATGACAAGCAACTTCGTGAGCTGATAGACAAGTACTATGATGAGCACACCAGGCTGTCAGTGGATTGCAGGGATATGCTTGACAAAGCAGGTGCAGATATTAAGGAACCGGGTGTGTTTGCAAAGATGGCTGCGAAGCTGCAGACTGCAATGAAGATGGCGGTGAATGATGATCAGTCCCAGGCAGCAAAGTTACTGACGGAGGGCTGTAATATGGGCATAGAGACAATCAGCGGCAGTCTCAATGAATATCGCGATGCTGATTCAAAGAGTGTGGCAATTGCAGAGAGGCTCAGGACGCTTGAGGAAAAAATGGTGGGAGATCTGCAGCCACTATTATAAAAAATATAAAATAACGGCTGTTGTACTGATTTGGTACAACAGCCGTTTATGCGTAGCTGTCAAGCATCATGCCTGAATAAATTGACGAGATATATGGTGTGTTGAAATTGTGCCCCGGATTCTTATATGCCACAACAACCTTCTGCACATAGTTCATAGGGTTGACTGTCACAGAGTTTGCTTTGTCACCTATTGCATCCTTTAGTGCTGTAAGAGTGTTGAAGGTGTCATCAGCTCTGTCCGGACTAAGCGCACCGGCGAGGATATCGCGGTCAATAGTGAGCTTGCCGTCATCGTCTGTCATGAGACCGATGTAGGAAAGCTTTGACTGTGAGCCCTTTGTGATGGAGCTTATATCACGAAGCAGCCTTGTGGCATCTGCAGAGTCGTTCATTGAATAATCATCTGCCACGTCTATCATCTTATTGTATGCGTCAACCAGAGTCTGCACATTGTCGGCAACTGCATCGGAATTGGCCTTAAAACCGATGGCTGCGGCACCTGTATCTGTGGTCGGCTTTTTGAGCGTGAGCTCAAAGGTATTATTGATGGTAAAGGTGTTGGACAAGGATGAGTGCGCGGTGCCATTCAGCGAAAAGTCAGAGTTGTGGGCAGGGGATGATACCTTATCAATACCCAGCTGCTTCATCATGCTTATGGACTCTGCGTTAGCTGACGGAGCCACACTAAAGAGAGAATCCTCAGTCTCGCTGAGACCTGTCTGCATTGATGTAAGCTGAAGCGCTGCCTTGCCTGAGTCATCATGGACTATGTCAGCCTCAATGCCAAGACCGGATGCGTTTATGAGCCTCTTGAGCTTGTCCTGCACCTCGCCGTTTGTTTCACCGGTGCTCACTCCGAACTGGAACTCATAGGATGATGCATTGGTATTTATGTCAAAAGAATAGCTGCCCGGTATAAAGGACAGGGCCTTGCTGTCTAAGTAGCTGCCGGTATTGACCTGTGGTGCGGCGAGCTGCCTGACCTCTATATCAAAGCCGTCTGCTCCTTTATTCTCTGAGCCGTCACCCACGTAGCGCACGCCTACAGCATCCTCATTAGATGACTCCGCAACCTTCTTCTGGAAGGAGTCAGAGGAGTCTGCGTATTTATCAGAAAGCGAATCCACGGCATTTAAGATGGCCTTAGAGCTTTCCTTTATATCGATAGCATATTTCTTGGCCTCGGACATATTGGAAATCTTGTACAGAGGGGACTCTTTATTTGTCTTTATTATTCTGTTGTATATCTTGCGCAGGTCGCTTTTCTTGTGCGAATCATAGCGCGATACCTCTTTATTGGCATAAGTGCTGGCATAGTAAGCATAGGCACTGTCTATCTTTGCCATAAAGACCCCTCCTTTCATCCGTGAAAATCGTTTAATCCGTTAAATGGTAATCCTTTAAATATTATATTGTATAGCTGCGATTACTAATGATTAACTGCAGCTATAATAAGCTATGTAAAATTTTTAATTATCAAATCCTACTTATACACATATATTATATCGTCATAATTGAGGATTTACAACAACAAAATACTTGAAAAATTCAGATAAATGTACTATATTTAGTTATGTATCTGTAAGATTTATAAAAATTAATTGCTGCCGGACACAAAAAAAGGTGCAGACAGCGGCACTGTTCAAAAGAATTTACAATAAATTTTAAAATAGCTATTGACGGTTACGGCTCAACTGTGATATAGTATACAGGCTTGGAAATAGGTCTTTTTTTTATGCCTTTTTTTAAGGGTACAAACAACAAAGAATTTAAACGGAGGTGGAAGTCGTGCGTACAAAGATTACATTAGCGTGCACAGAATGTCAGCGTCGTAATTACAACATGACAAAGGACAAAAAAACTCATCCGGACAGAATGGAAACCAAGAAGTATTGTAGATTCTGCAGAACTCATACAATGCACAAGGAAACAAAATAGTCTAGGAACTGAGTGAAGGAGTACATTATGGGACAGAATGAAAAAGTCGAAAAGGCTCCAAAAACAAGCTGGTTTTCAGGTCTGAAAGCTGAATTTCAGAAGATTATCTGGCCTGAGAAGCAATCGGTCATCAGACAGACCATTGCAGTACTGGCGGTTTCAGTAGTTACCGGTCTTATTATTGCGCTTCTTGACTGGGGTATCCAGCAGGGCGTAGATTTCCTTATTGGTTTACATTTTTAAAACGGAGGCAAAGTGATTATGACAGAAGCGAACTGGTATGTAGTTCATACCTATTCAGGTTATGAAAACAAAGTCAAAGCTAATATTGACAAAACAATCGAAAACAGACATCTTGAGGACCAGATCCTTGAAGTACGTGTTCCATTGGAGGACGTCACAGAGGTGAAGAACGGTGTTCGTAAACAGGTTTCCAAGAAGATGTTTCCAGGCTATGTTCTTATTCATATGATTATGAATGATGATACATGGTACGTTGTACGAAATACCAGAGGCGTAACTGGATTTGTAGGTCCGGGAAGCAAACCGGTTCCTCTCACAGAAGCCGAGATGAGACCTTTGGGTATTAAGACGGAAAACGTGGTAGTTGATTTTGCTGAGGGTGACATGATAGTCGTTATCGGCGGTGTCTGGAAGGATACAGTCGGTGTTATCACAGCTATGAATTATCACAAGCAGACAGTTACAATTAATGTAGAGCTGTTCGGTCGCGAGACACCGGTAGAAGTAAGTTTCGCAGATGTTAAGAAAACAAATTAAGGAGGCAATTCCAAATGGCAAAGAAAGTAGAAGGATACATTAAATTGCAGATCCCTGCTGGAAAGGCAACTCCAGCTCCTCCAGTTGGACCTGCACTTGGACAGCACGGTGTAAACATCGTAGAGTTCACAAAGCAGTTTAATGCAAAGACAGCCGATCAGGGCGACTTAATTATCCCTGTAGTTATTACTGTATATGCAGACAGAAGTTTCAGTTTCATTACTAAGACTCCACCTGCTCCGGTATTAATCAAGAAAGCTTGCAAGATTCAGTCTGGTTCAGGCGAGCCAAACAAGAAGAAGGTTGCTAAGATCACAAAGGCACAGGTTCAGGAAATCGCTGAGCTTAAGATGCCTGACTTAAACGCAGCTTCACTTGAGTCTGCAATGAGCATGATCGCTGGTACAGCAAGATCAATGGGTGTTGAAGTGGTTGACTAACACTTAGCGAAACCAACATACCCCTAAAGAAGTTACAAATTTATGTAACCTAAAATAATAACAAAGAAACGTAAATGTGGGAGGGCCCTCTCCCGATATTACCACCAGGAGGTTATTTTTTCATGAAAAGAGGAAAGAAGTATCAAGACGCTGTTAAGGCATTTGATAAGAAAGAGCAGTACGATGTTGCTGACGCTATCTCTATCGTAAAGAAAAATGCTACAGCTAAATTTGACGAGACAATCGAACTTCATCTTAGAACAGGCTGCGACGGACGTCACGCAGAGCAGCAGATCCGTGGTGCGGTTGTATTACCACACGGAACAGGAAAAACAGTTAAGGTTTTAGTTTTCGCTAAGGGAACTAAGGTTGACGAGGCACAGGCAGCAGGAGCTGACTTCGTTGGAGGCGAGGAGTTAATTCCAAAGATCCAGAACGAGGGATGGTTAGACTTCGACGTTGTAGTTGCTACACCTGATATGATGGGTGTTGTTGGTCGTTTAGGACGTGTCCTTGGACCAAAGGGCTTAATGCCAAACCCAAAGGCAGGAACAGTTACTATGGATGTAACAAAAGCTGTTAACGATATCAAAGCCGGTAAGATTGAGTACAGATTGGACAAGACAAACATTATCCATGTGCCAGTTGGAAAAGCATCTTTCACAGACGAGCAGTTAAACGACAACTTCCAGTCTCTTATGGGTGCAATTAATAAAGCAAAACCTGCTAGCTTAAAGGGTCAGTACATTAAGAGCGCAACTCTTACATCTACAATGGGACCTGGCGTTAAGTTAAACGTGGTTAAGATTACACAGTAAGATAGTTAAACAGTTACAGTAAAACAATTTACAAGACCTATCAAACGCCAAGCAAAAGTTTTGCGGAAAGTAATTGACATCCGTAATATAGTTTGATATAATTGCAATGCATATTGCCGAAGACAGTAGGTGCCGCAAGGCGTAAACGTAGAACCTACCGAGGGAATTTTCGAGATTTATCTTGAATTTTGACTTGTACCCTTCTGTCGACAGGCAGGAGGGTTTCTTTGATTAATAAATCAAATACCTCATGTCTTTTATGCGAAAATCTAAAAGGAGGTAAATGAATCGTGGCAAAGGTAGAACTTAAACAGCCAATCGTAGATGAGATTTCCGGTGTTATCAATGGTGCACAGTCAGTAGTAGTTGTTGATTACTTAGGACTCACAGTAGCAGAGGATACTCAGTTACGTAAACAGTTAAGAGAAGCCGGTGTAACTTACAAGGTATACAAGAATACTTTAGTAAACCGTGCAATCCAGGGAACAGAGTTCGAGGGATTAAAGGATGTCCTTGAAGGACCAAGCGCATTCGCTGTATCAACAGAGGATGCAACAGCACCAGCTAGAATCTTAGCTAAGTTCGCTAAAACAGCTCCGGCTTTAGAGATTAAAGCAGGTGTAGTTGAGGGAACATTTTATGATGCTGAGGGTATGAAGGCAATCGCCGCTGTACCTAGCAGAGATGAGCTTCTTGGAAAATTACTTGGAAGCATTCAGTCACCTATCACAAATCTTGCTCGTGTACTCAATCAGATCGCAGAGCAGGGTGGCGCTGCAGATGCAGCCGTAGAGGCAGCACCAGCAGAGGATGCTGCAGAGGAAGCTCCAGCAGCAGAATAATTCAAATATTATATTTGAACCTTATTATCATAATTAAATTTTTAAATGGAGGAAATTATAATGGCAAAGTTAACAACAGCAGAGTTTATTGATGCTATCAAAGAGTTAAGCGTATTAGAGTTAAATGATTTAGTAAAAGCTTGTGAAGAAGAGTTCGGTGTTTCTGCAGCAGCAGGTGTTGTAGTTGCAGCAGCAGGAGCTGACGGAGCAGCAGCTGAGGAGAAGACTGAGTTCGACGTAGAGCTTACAGAGGTTGGACCAAACAAGGTTAAGGTTATCAAGGTTGTTCGTGAGATCACAGGTCTTGGACTTAAAGAGGCTAAGGACGCTGTTGATGGCGCACCAAAGGTTATCAAAGAGCAGCTTGACAAGGCTTCAGCAGAGGATGCTAAGGCTAAACTTGAGGCAGAGGGTGCTAAGGTTACTCTTAAATAGTCGGATAGGCTACGAGCGGAGTAAAAACATAAAAAAGAGCCAAGGGCAAATTCTATTTGCGCCTTGGCTCTTTTTTATGTTTTTATTGCGCGACAGTCGGAGCGCGTCCCGAAAATGCCTGAGCATTTTTGGGACCTCCGCTCGTAGCCTATCCGACGGCGATGAAAATTATTGCGCGACAGTGAAAAAAATAAAAAAGTACTTGCAATTGTCGGTGATTTGTTGTATAGTATACGTTGCACTATTGTGGTGCAGTGGCATTTTTATGCAATTTTTTAAATGATGCAAATTTGTCAATAGGTAAATTACACTAAAATGCATTCACAAATATGTGCACAAGAGAAAAACCACAAGATATAGTAACTGGGGTGGTTTTTGAATCATTATCTAGATATTTGCTAGATTAAAATAAAAACGAGAGGTGAAACGTCAATGGAGAAAAACAGAATACGTCCGGTCACATCCGGAAAAAGCATGCGTATGAGTTACTCAAGACAAAAAGAGGTTCTGCAGATGCCAAATCTGATTGAGGTCCAGAAGGATTCTTATCAGTGGTTCTTAGACGAAGGTCTCAAGGAAGCTTTTGCGGATATCTCTCCAATCACAGATTACAGCGGAAAGCTTAGTCTTGATTTTGTAGATTTTACATTATGCGAAGATGATGTAAAGTATACAATTCCTGAGTGCAAGGAAAGAGATGCAACATACGCAGCTCCTTTAAAGGTTAAAGTCAGACTTCACAACAAAGAGACAGATGAGATTAATGAGCATGAAATTTTCATGGGTGATCTGCCTTTAATGACAGAGACCGGTACATTCGTAATCAACGGTGCAGAGCGAGTTATTGTCAGTCAGTTAGTTCGTTCTCCTGGTATTTATTACGGAATTGCTCATGATAAGCTCGGAAAGACCCTGTATTCTTGTACTGTTATTCCAAACCGTGGTGCATGGCTTGAGTATGAGACAGACTCTAACGACGTTTTTTATGTAAGAGTAGACAGAACACGTAAGGTACCTATCACAGTACTTTTACGTGCACTTGGAGTAGGTACAAACCAGGCTATTCTCGATATGTTCGGAGATGAGCCAAAGATCCAGGCATCATTCAGCAAGGACCCTGCAATCACAGAGCGTGAGCCACAGGGAAGCTATGAGGCTGGTTTATTAGAGTTATATAAGAAGATTCGCCCGGGCGAGCCACTTTCAGTTGAGAGTGCAGAGAGCCTTATCACAGCAATGTTCTTCGATCCTAGAAGATATGACCTTGCCAAGGTAGGACGTTATAAGTTTAATAAGAAGCTTGCTTTAAAGAACCGTATCAGTGGACAGGTTTTAGCTGAGGACGTAGTGGATCCTTCTACAGGTGAGGTTATCGCTGAGGCAGGTACTGTTGTTGACCGTGCGCTTGCTACACAGATCCAGAACGCTGCCGTTCCTGCTTTATGGATTCAGACAGAGACAAGAAATGTCAAGATTCTTTCTTCTATGATGGTTGACATCAGAAGCTGGATTCCTGAGCTTGAGGATCCTAAGTCTATCGGTGTTACTGAGCTTGTTTACTATCCGGTACTCGCTCAGATTCTCGAGGAGTATGATTCTCTTGAGGACAGAATCGAGGCTATAAAGAGAGATATATCTGACCTTATTCCAAAGCATATTACTAAAGAGGATATCTTCGCAACTATCAACTACAATATGCACTTAGAGTGGGGCGCAGGAACAGATGACGATATCGATCATCTTGGAAACAGACGTATCCGTGCGGTTGGAGAGCTGTTACAGAACCAGTACCGTATCGGTCTCTCAAGACTGGAGCGTGTTGTTCGTGAGAGAATGACTACACAGGACTTAGAGGGAATTTCACCTCAGTCACTTATCAATATAAAGCCTGTAACTGCCGCTGTTAAAGAATTCTTCGGTTCTTCACAGCTTTCACAGTTCATGGATCAGAATAACCCTCTTGGAGAGCTTACTCACAAGAGACGTTTATCAGCACTTGGACCTGGCGGTCTTTCAAGAGACCGTGCCGGATTCGAGGTTCGAGATGTACATTACACTCACTACGGCCGTATGTGTCCTGTAGAGACTCCTGAGGGACCAAACATCGGTCTTATCAACTCACTTGCATGCTATGCGAGAATCAATGAGTATGGCTTCGTAGAGGCTCCATACCGTAAGATTGACAAGACTGATCCTAAGAACCCGGTAGTCACAGAAGAGGTTGTATACATGACAGCCGACGAGGAGGACAACTACCACGTAGCACAGGCTAATGAGAAGCTTGATGCCGAAGGACATTTCGTACGTAACTCAGTTTCAGGTCGTTACAGAGAGGAAACTCAGGAGTACGATAAGTCAGCATTTGATTATATGGATGTGTCTCCAAAGATGGTATTCTCAGTAGCTACAGCGCTGATTCCATTCTTGCAGAACGATGACCCTACACGTGCCCTCATGGGATCAAACATGCAGCGTCAGGCAGTTCCGCTTCTGACCACAGAGGCTCCTGTAGTTGGTACAGGTATTGAGACAAAGGCCGCAGTTGACTCAGGTGTCTGCGTAGTTGCAAAGGCAGACGGAGAGGTATTATCTTCAGAGTCAAACCGCATTATCATAAAAGAGACTGACGGAAACAAGAGAGAGTATATCCTTACAAAGTTCTCTCGTTCTAACCAGTCAAACTGCTACAACCAGAGACCTATCGTATTTAAGGGTGACAAGGTTAAGGCAGGCGATGTTATCGCAGACGGTCCTTCAACAAGTCAGGGAGAGCTTGCTCTTGGAAAGAACCCGCTTATCGGATTCATGACATGGGAAGGATACAACTACGAGGATGCCGTTCTTCTTTCAGAGCGTCTCGTAGAGTATGATGTGTATACATCAGTTCATATCGAGGAATATGAAGTAGAGTCACGTGATACGAAGCTCGGACCTGAGGAGATTACACGTGATGTTCCTGGTGTCGGCGACGACGCACTCAAGGACCTTGATGAGAGAGGTATCATCCGTGTAGGTGCAGAGGTTCGTGCCGGTGATATCCTTGTAGGAAAGGTTACACCAAAGGGTGAGACAGAGCTTACGGCAGAGGAGAGACTTCTTCGTGCCATCTTCGGTGAGAAGGCAAGAGAGGTTCGTGATACATCACTTAAGGTACCTCATGGTGCATACGGTATCATTGTTGATGCCAAGGTATTTACAAGAGAGAACGGCGATGAGCTTTCTCCGGGAGTAAACCAGTCAGTACGTATCTACATTGCACAGAAGAGAAAGATTTCTGTCGGTGATAAGATGGCCGGACGTCACGGTAACAAGGGTGTCGTTTCCCGTGTGCTTCCTGTTGAGGATATGCCATTCCTTCCAAACGGACGTCCACTGGATATCGTACTTAACCCACTCGGTGTTCCTTCACGAATGAACATCGGTCAGGTCCTTGAGATTCACCCTGTCTCTTATACACATCTGACGCTGCCGACGATACTCCTT
>OJOG01000820.1_pt1 | contig 10629 bp, 9 predicted proteins | sample 1598101 | NCBI WGS metagenome assembly OJOG01 (sample SAMN03922460, study PRJEB24848) | human gut metagenome | isolation source: stool sample | host: Homo sapiens | place: Germany | collected 2009-11
GCGTCTCGTGGGCTCGGAGATGTGTATAAGAGACAGGGTCATGACGCCCAGCGGAATCCGCACGTCGATGTTGCGCAGGTTGTTCTCACGCGCCCCTTCGATGAGGATCGAGTTGCTCCAGCCGCGTTCGGTGGCGGGGGGCGCTATCGCGCGGCGCCCGGTCAGGTAGTCGGCCGTGAGGCTCTTCCTGCTTTTGAGCAGTTGGGGCAGCGTGCCGCTGAAGACCACCTCGCCGCCGTTGTAGCCCGCCTTGGGGCCGATGTCGACGATGTAGTCGGCGGCGCGGATCACCTCCTCCTCGTGCTCCACGACGATCACCGTGTTGCCCAGGTCGCGCAATTGCTGCAAGACCTTGATCAGGCGGTTCGTGTCGCGCGGGTGCAGGCCGATCGAAGGCTCGTCGAGGATGTAGAGCGACCCCGTGAGGTTGCTGCCCAGCGACGTCGAGAGGTTGATGCGCTGGCTTTCGCCGCCCGATAGGGTCGACGAAAGGCGGTCGAGCGTCAGGTAGCCCAGCCCCACGTCGGCCAGGTATTGCAGGCGGTTGCGGATTTCCACGAGGATTCGCGCCGCGGTCTTCGTGTCGTGCCCGTCCAGTTCCAGCCCGGCGAAGAACGCGATCAGTTCGTCGACCGGCATCACCACCAGGTCGGCGACGGTCTTGCCGCCCACCTTCACGTAGAGCGCCTCCCTGCGCAGGCGGCAGCCGCCGCATTCGGGGCAGGTGGTCTTGCCCGTATAGCGGGCTTTCATTACGCGGAACTGAATCTTGCGGCGTTCCGAGTCGATGTAGGCGAAAAAGTCGTCCAGCCCGTGGAAATATTCGTTGCCGCGCCACAACAGGCGTTTCTGCTCCTGCGTCAGTTCATGGAACGGCGTATGGATCGGAAAATCGAACTTGTAGGCGTTCTCCACCAGCTGCTCCTTCCACTTGCGCATCGTCTCGCCGCGCCAGCAGGCCACGGCGTCCTCGTAGATGGTCTTGCTCTTGTCGGGGATCACCAGGTCTTCGTCGATGCCGATCACCTTGCCGTACCCCTCGCACCGGGGACATGCCCCCAGCGGGTTGTTGAAGCTGAAAAGGTGTTCCGAGGGGTGTTCGAACTGGATGCCGTCGGCCTCGAAGCGCGACGAGAACTCCGTGGCGCCCTTGTCGGTGATGACCGTGCAGATCCCCTCGCCGTAGGAGAACGCCCGGGCTACGGAGTCCCGCATGCGGGTCTGCGTATCGTCGTCCGCGGCGATGCGTGCCCGGTCTATGACCACGAGGATCTCCTCCGCCCGGGTCTTTTCGTCGACCTGGGGCAGGATATCCTCGATGAGCCGCGTTTCGCCCTTCGTCCAGACGCGCATCAGGCCGTCGGAGAGCAGCAGCGTGAGTTTCTCGATGATCCCCTGCCCCCTGCCCAGCGTGAGCGGCGCCGCGATCACGACGCGGCCGCCCTCGCCCTGCTGCTGGATGTAGGCCGCCACGTCGTCCACGCTGTAACAGCGCACCTCCTGCCCCGACACGGGCGAAAAAGTGTGCCCGATGCGGGCGTAGAGCAGCTTCAGGTAGTCGTATATTTCGGTCGTGGTACCCACTGTCGAACGGGGATTGCGCGTGTTGACCTTCTGTTCGATGGCGATCGCCGGCGCGATGCCCGTGATGATGTCCACGTCGGGCTTGCTGATCTTCCCGAGGAACTGGCGCGCATAGGCCGAGAGGCTCTCGACATAGCGGCGCTGCCCTTCGGCGAAGATCGTGTCGAAGGCCAGCGTCGATTTTCCCGAGCCCGACAGGCCCGTGACGACGACCAGCTTTTCGTGCGGGATCTCCACCTCGATATTCTTGAGGTTGTGCACCCGCGCACCTTTGATATAGATGGATTTTTCGTGTGCCATTTATTGCTCTTCGGGGACGGAGCCCCCGGCTTTTTTCAGTTTTTCAATCAGTTCCGCCGCACGGCTTTCGCGGATGGCGAAGACCATCGTGCACAGGTTGTCGAACTCCTGCGATACGATTTTCGGCTGCTGCTCCTTCACGACGCGCATGATGTTGTTCAGGACGATGTAGGGGAAATCCACGCGGACGGTGCGGTCGACGGTGCGCTCCACGATCCGGGCGGCCCCGATCGCCGCGGCCGCCGACTCCCGGTAGGCTGCGATCAGCCCCGGGACGCCCAGTTTCGTGCCGCCGAAATAGCGGACGACCACCACCAGGCAGTCCGTCAGCGAGTTCGCGAGCAACTGTCCGAGGATCGGCCGCCCGGCCGTCCCCGAAGGCTCCCCGTCGTCATTGGCGCGGAAATGCTCACCCCCGGGCCCGAGCCTCCACGCATAGCAATGGTGTGTGGCGTCGTAGTATCTCTTGCGCAGGGCATCGAGTATTTCGCGTATCTGCCCCTCGTCCTGCACGGGATAGGCATAGGCGAGGAATTTGCTGCTCCGCTCCCTCGATGCCGCCTCGGCGGGCGCCGCGATCGTCAGATAGCTGTCCCCTGCTTCCACCCTTTAGCGTACTTTCTTGAAGAGGCGCTCCCAGCGGATATTCGACGGGAACGACTTGTTCGCGTCGAGCGACAGCCATACGAACGAAGCCTTGCCGACGATGTGGTCTTCGGGCACGAAGCCCCAGAAGCGCGAGTCGGCCGAGTTGTGGCGGTTGTCGCCCATCATCCAGTAGTAATCCATGCCGAACGTGTAACTGCCGGCCTCGGCGCCGTCGATGTAGATGCGCCCGTCGCGTTCTTCGAGCTCATGCCCTTCGTAGGTTTCGATGATGCGGCGGTACAGGGGCAGGTTTTCGGCCGTAAGCTGCACCGTGGCGCCCTTCTGCGGAATCCAGATCGGCCCGTAGTTGTCCTGGCTCCAGCGCGGTTCCGCCCACTGCGGGAAAACGTCCGTGTTGGGCGTGTAGATATAACGGCGCACGGAGAGCACATTGCCGAGCGCTCTGACCTTTTCGGCCGCCTCGTCCGTGAGGAACATGTAGTACATCGAGCCGTTGCCCGTGTATTCGGTGATGCCGAGGTTGTCGAGGGCATATTGCGTCAGGGGCGAAGTGACCTGTACGACATACTGGTACTGGATGCCGGGGAACGGCTCCTGCGGCGATCCGTTGACCCACACCTGCCCGTCGCGCACTTCGAGCGAATCGCCCGCGATGGCGACGCAGCGCTTGATGTAATTCTCGCGCTTGTCCACCGGGCGGCTGACGATGGTGTACTTCTCCGCGAGGCGCTTGCGTCCCTCCTCCTTGCCGAACGACTCTTCGTAGCCGCGCAGCACGTCGTAGTAGGTTACCGCCTGGTTTTCGAGCAGTACGGTGTCGCCCGCCGGGAAATTGAAGACCACCACGTCGTTGCGTTTGATCCTGCGCAATCCCTTGAGCCGGTGGTAGGGCCACTTGACCGCCTCGGAAAACGATTTTTTCGTCTGCGAGAAGGGCATCGTGTGGTGTACGAACGGGAACGACAGCGGCGTGTTGGGCATCTGCGGGCCGTAGGTCACCTTGCTCACGTAGAGGTAGTCGCCGATCAGCAGCGACTTTTCCATCGACGAGGTGGGGATGACGTACATCTGGAAGATGAAGATGTGCACCAGCGACGCCACCACCGTGGCGAAGATGATGGCGTTGACCCATTCGTAGACGGTCTTGTAGGTTTTGCTCCGCTGACAGAGGCGTACGTTGTGGCACCACACGTAGCGGTAGAAGAACTTCGAAATGTAGAGGTCGAAGATCACCACCAGCCCCAGCAGCAGCCAGAGGTTGCCCGTCCATACGACGAACCACAGCGTGTAGAGCAGCGAGGCGAGCGTGAAGCCGACCCATTTGTTACGGAAGAATGCCTTGATCTTTCCCATGTCCTAATCTTATCTTATTTCAGCAGGTCGTCCATCGAGTAGACGCCCTGTTTGCCGCAAAGGAACTCGGCGGCTATTACGGCCCCCATTGCTAACGTGCGGCGGTTCTTAATCGTATGTTTGAGCTCGAGAATATCGTCCTCCGACTCGTAGGTCACGGTGTGTATGCCCGGTACCATGCCCTCGCGTACGGAGTCGATCACCACCTGGCGGGGCGTCGCTTCGGCCGGGCTTCCGATGCGGTTCGCGGCGTGTTCGATCCCCGGGGCATAGTTCACCCATTCCGTCTTGGCGGGCAGGCCGGCGATGACGCCCTCGGCCAGCGTGATGGCCGTACCGCTCGGCGCATCCTTCTTCTGGGTGTGGTGTACCTCCCCGATGCGTACGCCGTAGCCGCCCACGCGGCCGATCATCTCCGCCAGATAGCGGTTGAGGCGGAACATCAGGTTTACCCCCAGGCAGTAGTTCGAGGCGTAGAACAGCGCTCCGCCCTTCTCGCGGCACAGCTCCTGGAGCTCCGGCAGACGATCCGTCCAGCCCGTCGTGCCGCTCACCACGGGGATGGCGTTCTCGATGCAGGTGCGGATATTGCCGTAGGCGGTCGTGGGCATGGTGAATTCCAGCGCCACGTCTGCCTGTGCGAGGTTGGCGGCGTTCAGGTCGGCCGCATTGTCCGTGTCGATCACGAGCGCTACGCTGTGGCCGCGTTCGAGGAGTATCTTCTCGATCTCGCGCCCCATCTTGCCGTAACCTATGATAGCTGCTTTCATATTTTTCCGGATTATAAAGTCGTGCAAATCCCGTACGGGGGCTGCGGAGCCGGGCGCAGGTGCAGACTTTGCCTGCACGCTGCCGGGGCTGCCTGTCCGGGCGGGAATTTATTGTGAGGCAAAGATAATACAAGCTGCGCCGACTGCCAAATTTATTTGGCGGTTGTGGCCGTGCGATTTATTTTCCCGGGAAATCGGCGCCCGTACGGCATACCTCCGCCCCGTCCTCTCCTCCTGTTCTCCTCCGCCATGCCCTGTTTCCTCGGCACGCCGAGTCGCTGCCCTCCTCCGCCATGTCCGTTCCCTTCGGCACGCCGCTCCTCTCTCGCCCCATCGCGGCCATCGGATTACCTGCTGCCCGCCCCTGCATCGTTTCCCGCCCCGGCCTTTTCCCGGACATCCGTCCTCTTCGGCCTTCTTTCCCCGGTATCCACCCTACTCATGGCAGACTACCCTCTTCTGTATCTGCCCTGCCCCGGTATTCCCTTTCTTGGCATCCGCCCGCCCTGCCCCCGCCCTTCTCGTCCCTTCTCGTCCCTTCTCGTCCCTTCTCGTCCCTTCTCGTCCCTCCTCTGTATTCCCTGTTTCCGGCCCCGGCCGTGCCGGCCGTTTTTTCGGGAGGCCGGCGATTTTGGCATGAAAATGCGAAATACTTCTTTATTTGGGAAATAATTGTTAACTTTCTGCTGCTTTTAGCTTTTAATGTGAAATAGAAACAAGTCGAAATATTTTTATATTGTAAGGGATATGAAAAACGAATCAAAGAAAACACGCACCGAATGCGACCTGCTCGGTTGCGTAGAGGTGCCGGACAACGTATTGTACGGCGTGCAGACCATGCGCGGACTGGAGAATTTCGCCATCAGCAAATTCCGCCTGTGCGAATACCCGCGTTTCATCGAGGGGCTGGCCATCGTCAAACTGGGTGCCGCCATCGCCAACCACGCGATGGGGCTTCTCTCCGACGAACTTTTCGGAGCCATATCGCAGGCCTGCCGCGAAATCATGGCGGGCAGGTTCCACGAGTTCTTCCCCGTGGACATGATCCAGGGCGGCGCGGGCACCACGACCAACATGAACGCCAATGAGGTCATCGCCAACCGTGCGCTGGAGATCATGGGGCACGCGCGCGGCGAATACCAGTACTGCTCGCCCAACGACCACGTCAACTGTTCGCAGTCGACCAACGACGCCTACCCTTCGGCCATCCACCTCGGGCTTTACGCCACGCACCTCGAACTGCGCCGGCACCTCGAAGCGCTGATCGCAGCCTTTGGGCGCAAGGGCGACGAGTTCGCCCGCGTGCTCAAGATGGGGCGCACGCAGTTGCAGGACGCCGTACCCATGACCCTCGGGCAGACGTTCCACGGTTTTGCGAGCGTCCTGCGGGGCGAGGTCGACAACCTCGACCATGCGGCGCAGGAGTTCCTGTCGATCAACATGGGCGCCACGGCCATCGGCACGGGCATCTGCGCCGAGCCGGGCTATGCCGAGCGCTGTACGGCGGCCATCCGGGAGATCACCGGCTGGGACGTGACGCTGGCCGAAGACCTCGTCGGGGCGACGTCCGACACGGTCTGCATGGTCGGTTACTCCTCTGCGATGAAGCGCATCGCGTCGAAGATGAACAAGATCTGCAACGACCTGCGGCTGCTGTCGTCGGGGCCCCGCTGCGGGCTGGGCGAGTTCAACCTCCCGGCACGCCAGCCCGGTTCGTCGATCATGCCCGGCAAGGTCAACCCCGTGATCCCCGAGGTGATGAACCAGATCGCCTTCAAGGTCATCGGCAACGAGCTGTGCGTGACGATGGCCGACGAGGCGGCGCAGATGGAGCTCAACGCCATGGAGCCGGTGATGGCGCAGTGCTGTTTCGAGTCTGCCGAACTGCTGATCAACGGCTTCGACACGCTGCGCATCCGCTGCGTCGACGGCATCACGGCCAACGAGGAGAGGTGCCTGCAATATGTCCGCAACAGCATCGGCGTGGTGACGGCGCTCAACCCGATCATCGGCTACAAGAACTCCACGAAGATCGCCAAGGAGGCGCTGGAAACCGGGCGCGGCGTCTACGAACTGGTGCTCGAACACGGCATCCTCAACCGCGACGAACTGGACGAGGTGCTCCGGCCCGAGAATATGATCCATCCCGTAAAACTGGCGATAAAACCGCGGCGCTAACCGATTTTTTTGTATTTTTGCGCAAACCACTCCGATCGCGATGCGCTATTTTCTGGAACTCAGGTACAACGGGGCCGCCTATTGCGGCTGGCAGCGGCAGCCCGACATGCCGTCGGTGCAGCAGACGCTCGAGAGGGCGCTCGCTACCCTGCTGCGGGAACCTGTCGAGGTGACCGGAGCGGGACGCACCGATACGGGTGTCAACGCCTCCTATTATGTGGCGCATTTCGATTGCCTGTCGCCCGTGCCCGACCCGGCGCATACGGTCTACAAGCTGAATTTCCTGCTGCCGGGCGACATTGCCGTGGGAAGCATGACGCCCGTGGACGACGGCGCGCACGCGCGTTTCGCGGCGCGCGAGCGCGAATACCGCTACTACATCGAGCCGCGCAAGAACCCTTTTACGCGGGGCACGACGTGGCAGTATTACGTGCCGCTGGATGTCGGGCGGATGAACGAGGCGGCGGCCTGGCTGCTGCGCTACGACGATTTTACGTCGTTCGCCAAGCTCAATTCGAACAACAAGACCAATATCTGCCGCGTCATGCACGCGGCATGGACGGTCGACGGGCATGGCGTGCTCTGCTTTACGATCCGTGCCGACCGTTTCCTGCGCAACATGGTGAGGTCGCTGGTCGGGACGCTGGTCGACGTGGGGCGCGGGCGTTATAGCCCGCAGCAGTTCCGCGAGATCGTCGAAAGCCGCGACCTGTCGCGCTCGAGCGGCGGCGCCCCTGCGCAGGGGCTTTTCCTGAGCGATGTGGTCTATCCGCCGGAACTTTTCGAACGGAAGGTATTTTACTGATTTTTAATAAATATTATCGACTATGATTGGGACAGTTATTTGGCTTATCGGTGTCTTCTGCGCAATATGGTGCGTGATGGACATCTTCAAGAAAAACATTTCGACCGCGGGAAAGGTGATCGCTTCGATCGTGGTGCTGCTCACCAGCTGGCTGGGTTTTGCGGTGTATTATTTCTACGCCAAAGACCACCTGCAGGAGTGGTTCAAGTGAAAGGCGGAATGGGTTTGAACTGAGGGAGATTTCATTGCGAATCTCCCTTTTTGTTTTGATATTGGATTTAAATGCCTATATTTGATCGCCAATTCCAACTTATATGAAAAAATCCCTGTGGACGCTGTTGGCTGTCGGATGGATGGTCACCTCTTCCGCGACACCTCCGGCGCATCTCGTAGATTCGCTGGAATCTGCTTACCAGGCGGAGCCGGATGCCCGCAAACGTGTCGATATTCTGCTGAACCTGAAAGACCTGAACGACTCCTCGGAAAACGAATTGTATTACAGCCGCAAGCTGTTCGACGAGGCGGCCGCCGTCGGTGACGGATTTGCCGTCGGGGCGTCGCTGGGTTCGCTCGCTGCGCACTACATCTCCTCGCCCGGTGCCGGGGATTCGCTCGCCCGGGTGCTGGCGCAGGCGGAGCCGCTGATGCGGGGCAGCGGCATGGAGGGGCTCGGGGCTTATTACCGCATGGTGGAGCTGGCACGCAGGATACAGGTTGCCGGGGCGGAGGAGTCCGCGCGGCTGTGCCGTGAATACATCGACTCGGTACGGACATTGCCCCCGGGCGATGTATACGAAGAGGCGTCGCGGCTCTTCCTGAAAGGCATAGCCGCCTTCAGGCTGGTCTCGGCCGAAGGAAACCTGCAGATGGAGCGCGGCCTGCCTTTCTGGAACGACGAACTCGCCCTGCTGGGGCGGATGCGTCCCACGGCACGCCGGAATTTCCATGCCAACCTGATCACCTGCCTGATCGCGGCTTACAGCAGTTTGGAAGACCAAAGCGGGCTGGTACATGCGGCCGACGGTTACCTTGCGATGCTCGACGAGTATTACCGCGATCCGGAGATCGTACGGCGCAGGCCCTATATTTCCAAGGAGATGTCCTACTTGGTCTGTTACTATTCGATGTGCACCTCGCCGCTGCTCGACGAGCGCAACCTGCAGGCGTATTACGAGCGTTACCGCCGTTTCGCGGACTCCGCGGCGGCGGATGCGGGCAACCTGCTGACCAACAGGCAGGGATTCTATACGATCAGCGCAGAGTATTACAACCGCCGGGGCGATTACCCCAGGGCGCTGGCTTATCTCGATTCGCTGACGGTGCAGTTGCGCCCGGGCGGTGTCACGTCGCAGTTGGTGGCGATATCCGCTAACAAGGCCAAGATCCTCGAACGCATGGGGCGCTACAAGGAGGCATGCGGGGTTTATAACGAAGTGGTCGGCCTGCGCGATTCGCTCTCGTCGCACAGGTATGCCGAGAAGGTGGGCGAACTGGAAGTGCAGTATGGGCTGGACAAGGCTGAGCGTGATAAAGCATTGCTGCTGGCTCAGAAACGGCAGAACTCGCTCTACTTCGCCCTGACGATCCTGCTGCTGGCCATTATCGCCGTTGTCTACCTGTGGCGGAACCTGCTGCGCATCAAGCACCTGCAGCACAACCTGTCGGTCGAGTCGCAGCGCGCGCAGGAGAGCGAGCGGCTCAAGCGGGACTTCATGGGGTCGATGAGCCACGAAATACGCACGCCGCTCAATGCCATAAGCGGCTTTGCCGAGCTGATCGCCGGGGAGGATCTTTCGGAGGAGGAACGCCGGGAATTCGCACAGATCATCCGCGACAATACGCAGCTCTTTACTTCGCTGATCAACGATATGCTCGAAGTGTCGCAGCTGGATAATACGAGTGCCGAAATGCCCCGGAAGCTGCTCGACATCAGTAAGATTATCCGCGCCGAAATGGAACACCTGCCCGTAAAGGAGGGCGTTGAATACCGGCTGGAACTCGCGGCCCCGGAGATCGTATTCCCGTTGCACCGGAGTTACGTGTCGCTGCTCGTACGCGAGTTGCTGAAGAATGCCGTCAAATTCACCGAACAGGGATCCGTGACGGTCGAATGCGGCCTGACGGGGCCCGGTACGCTGACCTTGTCGGTCACCGACACCGGCTGCGGCGTGGAACCCGGGCTGGCGGAAAGGGTTTTCGATCGCTTCTACAAGGTCGATCCTTTTGCGCAGGGGCTTGGACTGGGCTTGAGCCTCTGCCGGCTGATCGTGGAGAAATTGGGCGGAACGATCGGGCTCGACACGACCTATACCGGGGGTGCACGGTTCGTGGTGACGCTCCGGGATGCCTGACCTGCGGCTTTCTCCTTAATTATTTATGCAGCAGCATAAACATAATTACAATGCCCACCAGATAGTCTTTCAACGGCGTTCGCAGTAAAAAACTCGCCCGCTGAATCTCCGAAGTAACCTGCCGGACGGTCAGGTTGAATTTTTCCGCAATTTGATGGTAAGTCATATCCTCCAGACGGCTTGCCAAAAATACATTACGGGTAAGAGACGGCATCTTGGCCAGTTCGCGCCGGTAAATCTCGATTATTTCGGATTGGAACAGTTTGCCGATCTGTTCTTCGTTGGATAATGTATTGATGCTCGATTCGATCCGCCATTGTTCCTTTTTATAAAGTTCGCTTTGGGCTTTGAGCATGGATTTGCGCTTGCGCAGGTGCGAAATACAGCGAGTCTTGACGTAATTGTAAATATAGCCTTTGATATTCACGTCGAAGTCAAGGTGTTCCCGGTGTTCCCACAAATACATGAAGCCGTCGGTCGTAATATCCGTTGCCATCTCCATGTCATTTATATAGGAGTATGCGATTCGGATAAAACGCTCCTTGTCGTTGAACAGCTTGTCGAACTCTTCGGCTGTCAATATTTTCGTCGGCTTCCCCATCCCAATCTTTCGATACTGTTTCCAAAGATAGTAATTATTCCCGAAAATGCAATTCGAGGATTCATCCCCGGTTTGTCG